>Ga0299906_10000118_pt1 | contig 75668 bp, 29 predicted proteins | sample RVTome_14_FD_200259 | JGI IMG/M metagenome (GOLD analysis project Ga0299906, IMG submission 200259) | Soil microbial communities from uranium-contaminated site in the Upper Colorado River Basin, Wyoming, United States - RVT145D125 (version 2) ...
TGTCGCCCGCAAGGGCCACCGACAACACTCCTGCGGCTATGCTGGCCCCATCTGCCCTTGGCGCTTGGTACGATCATGCATGCCTGAACCTGCTGTGAACCACGTAATTCTTGAGCAGGCCCTAAGGTCCCCGCATGGGCGGCAACCGGGTGCGCCACGCCGTCCTCGGCGAGGGGCGCGTCCTCCAGATCGAAGGCAGCGGCGAGGACGCCCGCCTCGTCGTCTTCTTCGACGGCGTCGGCCGTCGCAAGCTCCTCGTCAAGTACGCGCAGCTCGAGGTGGTTTAGGCCGAAGGGAGTCAACGATGGCAGCAACTCTCGCCGCAGAGGTCCTCCAAGACGATCTTGCCGTGTCTCTCGCTCGGGCCATGGCGAGGGCCAACCAGCGCGCCCGCGAGCTGGGCGTCGACGTGCTGGGCAGCGTGATCTCCGTTTCTCAGAGGTCGGCAGAAGACCGGGAGATCTGGCGCGTCAACTACGGTCCCAAGGACTACGTCGGCCGTCGCGGGGGGGACCTCATCATCGACGTGGATCCGCGCGACGCGACCATCCGGCAAGTGCTCTGGGGCCAATAGCCGGCCCTCCTAGTGCTGCTGCATGAAAAGCGGCTGCGGTACGTGGGCATGACGCGGGCCAAGGAGCGCCTCTACCTCGCCGCCAGCCGCCGCCGGCGTCAAAGGCGGTCCGAGTGAGCCGATGACGTCCGGGCTCTACGACGGCACGGCAATTGCTGGGATAGGGTAGCGTCGAGGAGATTCTCGACGGAGACCACGCCATGTCTTTACGCCTGCGACTCTTCCTGGGATTGAGCGGCCTGGTTGCGGCCCTGGTGGCGGCCCAGCTCTGGTGGGTGCGGTCGCTCGCCCGCGACCTCACCTACGAGGTGGGCCACGTGGCCTTCGAGGTCGGCCACTCGGTGGCCGCGGTCATCTCCCACGAGCCCGATTGCCCGCAGGGGGCCGAGTGCGACGTCCGGATCGAGGCCCACGAGCCGCCCCACACGGTCGTGTTTCATCGCCGGCCGGACGGCGCGGCCCCGCCGGACGCGGCCACCGATCCGGAGTCCGCGTCCGCCTTCCAGTGGGTGACGGTGAACGCGGACGAGGCCCGGACCGCCAAAGCCCGTTTCAAGGTGGTTCGCCGCCAGCTTGCCGGCGAGCAACACGAGATCCACCTGCGTCTCCACCCGAAGACCGGGGGCATCGGCGAAAGGGACGAGACCGCCGCCGCCTTCGTCTCCGTGAGCTCCGACGACGACGTCTTCGAGCGCCGCATCCGCATTCCCGAGGAGGGCGTCCACGCCCGCTTCGAGGACTACGAGCGGCGCCTGCTCCTGGGGGCGGCGGGGCTGCTCGGCGGCGGGCTGCTGCTCGCCGGCGTGGTGGCTCAGCGCGTCTCCGCGCCCCTGCGGCGCCTGACCGAGGCCGCCCGCGAGGTGGGCCATGGCGCCCTCGGCGCCCGGGTGACGGCCGCCGGAAGCGGCGAGGTGGGCCAGGCGATCCACGCCTTCAACCGCATGTCGAGCGAGCTCGCCGCCCTCGACGAACGGGCGCGGCAGCTCGAGGCGCGCCGCCACCTCGGCGAGATCGGCGAAATCGCGCGCGGCCTCGCCCACACCCTGCGCAACCCACTGAACGCCCTCGGCCTGTCGGTCGAGGAGCTGGCGTCGCGCTCGTCCGGCGGCGACGAGCTGGCCGCCGCGGCCCGGCGCCAGATCCGCCGCATCGACGCCTCGATCCGCTCGTTCCTGGCACTGGCGAGCCAGGGCGGCGGCGCGGCCGAGGACGTGGCGAGCGCCGAGCTGGCGCAGGACGTGGCGCTCGAGGCCCTGCAGGACGCCCGCGGACGGGTGCGCCTGGCCGTCGACGCCGACCCCGCCACGCCGGCGATCGCCGCCGTCGAGCCCGAGCTGCGGGCGGTGCTCCAGGCGCTCCTCGTCAACGCCGTGGAGGCCAGCCCCGAAGGCGGCACCGTGCGCATCCGCGTGGCTCCGGCGGCCGGGGCGCAGCGCGTGCGCGTCGAGATCGAGGACGAAGGGCCAGGGCTGCCGCCCGAGGTGCGCGGCCGCCTCTTCACGCCGCACCTGACGACCAAGGCCAACGGCTCGGGCATGGGTCTCTTCCTCGCCCACCGTATCGCCAGCACCCGCTACGGCGGCACCCTCGAGCTCCTCGATCGGGACGGCGGCGGCGTGCGCGCGGTGCTCGAGCTCGGCCCGCGGCGCGAGGAAGACGGCCGGGATGGCTGAGCTCAACGTACCGGCGGTCCGCGTGCAGGGGGTCCGCGTGCTGGTGGTCGAGGACGACGGCGACCAGCGCCGGCTGGTGGCCGACATCCTGCGCTCGCGCCGCTACCTGGTGACCGAGGCCGAGTCGCTCGCCGCGGCACGGCGCGCCCTCGCGGCGGCGCCGGTCGACCTGGTGCTCGCGGACTGGAAGCTGCCGGACGGCGACGGCGTGGAGCTGCTCGGCGAGGTGCGCGCCGGCTGGCCGCCGGCGGCGTTCGTGGTGGTGACCGCCTACGGCACAATCGCCCGCGCCGTCGACGCCATCCGCGCCGGCGCCGACGACTACCTGGCCAAGCCCTTCGAGCGCCAGGCCCTGCTCCTGGCGCTCGAGAAGGCCCTGCGCTCGCGCCGCCTGGCCGACGAGAACCGGCGCTTGAGCGAGGAGCTGGCGGCGCGCGACCGGCTGGTGGACCTGGTGGGCCGGGCGCCGTCGATCGCGCGCCTCTTCCGCCAGGTCGAGAAGCTCGCCGCGACCGACGCCACCGTGCTCCTGACCGGCGAGAGCGGCACCGGCAAGGAGCTGGCGGCGCGGGCCCTCCACGCCCTGTCGCGGCGCGCCGGCGGCGAGTTCGTGGCGGTCAACTGCGCGGCGCTGCCCGAGACCCTGGTGGAGTCGGAGCTCTTCGGGGCGGAGAAGGGAGCCTACACCGGCGCCGACCGCACCCGCGCCGGCAAGTTCGAGGCCGCCCACGAGGGGACCCTCTTCCTCGACGAGGTGGGCGAGCTGCCGCTCGCCGTGCAGCCGAAGCTGCTCCGCGCCCTCCAGGAGGGCCGCCTGACGCGCCTCGGCGGCCACCGCGAGATCGTCACCGACGTGCGCCTGATCGCCGCCACCAACCGCGACCTCGCCGCCGAGGTGGCGGCGGGCCGCTTCCGCGAGGACCTCTACTACCGCCTCAACGTGGTGCCCCTCAGGATGCCGCCCCTGCGGGAGCGCCGCGAGGACGTCCCGCTCCTGGTGGAGCACTTCGCGGCGCGCGCCGCGCGTCGCCACGGCGTGAGCGTCGAGGCGTTCCCGCCGCGGGTGCTCAAGCGGCTGCTCGACCATGGCTGGCCGGGCAACGTGCGCGAGCTCGCCAACGTGGTCGAGCGCCTGGTGCTGCTCTCGGAGGGCGGCCGGGTCTCGGATGACGACCTGCCCGAGGAGATGACGGCGCCGGCGGCGGGCAGCGACGGCGGCTTCCGGCTGCCGGCGCGCGGCCTGTCGTGGGACGACCACGAGCGGAGCTGCCTGGCCCAGGCCCTGGAGGCCGCCGCCGGCAACCGCGCCCGGGCCGCCCGGCTCCTCGACCTGCCCTACAAGGCCTTCCTCTACCGGCTCGAGAAGCACGGATTGGCGGACGCCTGATTTCGGGAGACGTCTCCCCATCTGGGGATGCGCGCGAGGTCCCCGGCGACCGCCGGTGTAGGGGCGCAAGGCCTTGCGCCCTTCGGGCCGTCGCCGTTCCACCGGCCGCGGGCGCACGCCGTGCGCCCCTACACCGGCCGATGCCTATCGTCCGGTTCCTGGCACACCCCTTGCTCCTACGCCACTGCAAGCCGGACGACCCGGCCCAGCTTCAACCCCACCGGAGGAAACCACCATGAAGAGACTCAGCTTCTTCGTCACCGTGATCACTTCCCTGGCGCTCGCCGCCACCTTGACTCTCGCCGACGACGTCGAGACCAGGCACCGCTTCAAGCTCAAGGTCGGCGGCGACAGCGAAGTCATCACGATCGACGACCTCGAGGTCGGCGAGACCCGCCAGCTCTTCACCGACTCGGGCAAAGAGGTGATCGTCACCCGCGAGGAGGACGGCATCAAGCTCACCGTCGACGGCAAGGAGATCGACGTGTCGACGCCGCACCACCCCCGCGGCCTCGCGCTCGTCGACGTCGGCGGCGAGGACGGCGAGCACGTCAACGTCATCGTCAAGAAGATCGTCGGCCACGGCGAGGGCGAAGAGGGCGAGCACGTGATGGTGTGGCACGGCGTGGACGGCGAGCACGCGGCCCACGACGTGATGGTGTGGACCGGCGAGGAGGGCGAGAGCCACGCGTGGACCGGCGGCGAGGGCCACGGCTTCGCGTTCGTCGCGGCCCCCGACGTGGCCGGCAGCGTGCTCGAGTCCGGGGTGCTCGACGATCTCGATCCGGCCAAGCGCGAAGAGATCCTGAAGGCGATCAAGGACGCCGCCGTGACCCGGACGTTCCACAAGAAGGTGAGGGTCCACGCGGAGGGCGACCACGAGGAGCACTGAGGCGACGCCACGTCCGCACGGGCCTGAAGGCCCGTGCTATCGAGGGTAAGCCCGCTGAAGCGGGCTGCAGAATTCGTCGCCGCGACGCGGTCCCCAGCCCCCTTCAGGGGGCTTTCCCTCAAGAGCACGGGCATTGATGCCCGTGCTCTTCGCCGCGCGTCCCGCCGGCTCAGCCCGCCATCGCCCGCAGGCTTTCGCCGTCGCCGTCGTGCTCCCCGTCCTCCTCGCGCGCCGCCGCCAACGCCGGCGACAGCTCCATCGCGGAAGCGTAACGGTCGGCGGCGTCCTTGGCCAGGCAGCGGTCGATCACCGCCACGAGGGCGGCGGGCGCGTCGGGCCGCAGCTCGCGGATGGGTCGGTGCGGGTCGCGGAGGATCGCCATGGCCGCCGCCCAGGCGCGGCCGGGGAAGGGGCGCTCGCCGGTCAGCATCTGGCACAGGAGGATCCCGAGGGAGAAGATGTCGGAGGCGAGGGCGATGTCCTCGCCGCGCACCTGCTCCGGCGACATGTAGGGCATCGAGCCCAGCAGGGCCCCCCGGTCGGTCAGGCGCTCGGTGGAATCGGTGTCGTCCTTGAGCCTGGCGAGACCGAAGTCGAGCACCTTCGCGCGTCCGTCGTCCATGACCATGACGTTGGCGGGCTTCAGGTCGCGGTGGATGACCCCTTTCTCGTGGGTCGCGGCGAGCGCGGCGACGATCGCCGCGGCCAGCTCGTGGAACGAGCGCAGGTCGAAGCCGTCTGCCGGAATGACCTCCGCGAGGGTGCGGCCGGAGAGCAATTCCATGGTGATGAACCGCAGACCGCGGTGCTCCTCGACCGAGTAGATCCGCACGATGTTGGGATGCTCCAGGGCTGCCAGCACGCGCGCTTCGCGCTCGAAGCGTCGCAGGCTCCGGCGGTCGTCGAGCTCCGGAGGCAGAACTTTGAGCGCCACCTTGCGGCGCCGGGAGACGTCCTCAGCGAGGTAGACGCCTCCCATCCCGCCGGCGCCGAGCTTTGCGAGGATCTTGTAGTGGGACACCTGGGTGCCGATCATGGTTGAAGTCCTTCACGTTGTCACCCCTGCTGCACCTGGGTCGCGAGCCGCCGCTGCGGGCGCTCACCCGCTACTCGGAATCGCCCTCGGCCTGCTCTCCGATACTGAGCAGCTCGATCTCGAAGACGAGCACGGCGCCGCCCGGGATCGACGGCGGCCGGCCCTGGTCGCCGTAGGCGATGTCCGACGGGCACACCAGGCGGCTCTTGCCGCCCACCTTCATCTTCTGCAGGCCCTCGGTCCAGCACCCGATCACGCCGCCCAGCGGGAAGGTCGCGGGCTGGCCGCGGTCGTACGAGCTGTCGAACTGCGTGCCGTCGGTCAGGGTGCCGCGATAGTGCACGGTCACGCTGTCGCTGGCGGTGGGGCTGGCGCCGGTGCCCGGGGTGACCTCGGAGTAAACCAGGCCCGACTCGGTGCGCACGGCGCCCTCGGCGGCGGCCGCCTGCTCGAGGTACGCCGACCCCTTGGATTTCTCGGCCTCGGCACCCCTCGCCAGACGCTCCTGGGCGAAGGTCTGGAGCTTGGGGCCGTATTGCATCAGGTCGACCTTGGGCGTTTTGCCGAGGGCGGCGTCGGCCACCCCGAGCTGGACGACGGCAATCTCTTGCTCGGAGAGGCCGAGCTGGCCGAGCTGCTGAGCGATCGCCAGGCCCACCGCGTAGAGGACCTTGTCGTCCTCGGTGGCGAGCGGCGCGTCCGACGATTGGGCGAAGAGCGGTGCTGCGTGGCCCGAGAGCGCCAGTGCCAGGACCAGGACGACGAAGACTCGATTCATGGTTTTCATGAAGGGGAACTCCTTGGGAGGTGTGATCAAGGGAACGGCGACCATAGCAGGGTCGTGCCCCGATGTCGAATGTACGACGGCAGCGCTCCGCCGTCCGGTCACGGCGCCGCCAGGATCAGGTCCGCCGCCTTCTCGGCGATCATCAGGGTCGGGGCGTTGGTGTTGCCGCCGACCAGCCGCGGCATCACCGAGGCGTCGACCACGCGCAGGCCCTCGGTGCCGTAGACGCGCAGCTCGGGATCCACCACCGGCGCGCCGCCGTCGTCCTCCGCGCCCTCGGGGCCCATGCGGCAGGTCCCCGCCGGGTGGTAGAGCGTCGCGGCGCTACGGCGGACGAAGTCCGCGATCTCGGCGTCGCTTCGGACGCCCGCGCCGGGCAACGCCTCGGCCTCGACGTAGGGGGCCAGGGCGCGGGTGCGGGCGAGCTCGCGGCAGAGCTTGACGCCGGCCACCAGCAGGCGCAGGTCGTGCTCCGCGGCGAGGTAGCCGGCGCGGATACGCGCCGGCGCCAGCGGGTCCGCCGAGGCCAGCTCCACGCGGCCGCGGCTCTCCGGACGGATCAGCGTCGGGCCGAAGTTGAGGCCCTCCGGGGCGGCCTGCTGGAAGCCGTGGTCGACGAGCGCCGCCGGGATGAAGTGGAACTGCAGGTCGGGCCGCGCCAACTCCGGCGCCGTGCGCACGAAGGCCCCCGCCTCGCAGATCGAAGACGTCAGGGGTCCGCGCCTCACGAGCAGGTAGCGCAGCAGATTGGTCACCGTCTCGGCGCTGTCGAGGGTCACGGCGCCGCGGCTGGCGCAGACCACCGAGACCACCAGGTGGTCCTGGAGGTTGCGGCCCACGCCCGGCGCGGCGACGGCCACCTCGAGGCCGTGGGCGCGCAGGTCGCCGGCGGGGCCGATGCCCGAGAGCAGCAGGAGCTGCGGCGAGTTGACGGCGCCGCCGCAGAGCACCACCTCGCGCTCGCACCAGGCGGTGCGCCGCTCGCCGCCGTCCAGGTACTCGACGGCGCGCGCCCGCCCGCGCTCGAGCCTCACGCGCAGCGCCTGGCAGAGCGTCTTCACGGTGAGGTTGGAGCGCTTCATCGCCGGGCGCAGATAAGCGCCGGCGGCGCTGCAGCGTCGGCCGCCCTTCTGGGTCACCTGATAGAGGCCCACGCCCTCCTGGCGGGCGCCGTTGAAGTCGGGGTTGGCGCTCCAGCCGAGCTCGCGGCCGGCGTCGACGAAGGCGAGCGAGAGCGCGTGCGGATCGCGCAGGTCGGCGACGTTCAAGGGACCGCCGACGCCGTGGTAATCGCACGCCCCGCGTTCCTGGTGCTCACCGCGCTTGAAATAGGGCAGCACGTCGTCGTAGCCCCAGCCGGGATTGCCGAGGTCGCGCCAGAGGTCGTAGTCGTCGCGGTGGCCGCGCACGTAGAGCTGCGCGTTGATCGAGCTCGAGCCGCCGAGCACCTTGCCGCGCGGCCAGTAGAGGCGGCGGCCGTGGAGGTGGGGCTCCTCCTCGGTGGAATAGTCCCAGTCGAGCTCGGACTTGAAGAGCTTGATGAACGCCGGCGGCATCCGGATCTCGCGCCGCGCGTCGCGCGGCCCGGCCTCGAGCACCAGCACGCGCGCGTGCGCCTCGGCGCTGAGCCGGTTGGCCAGCACGCAGCCGGCCGAGCCGGCGCCGACGATCACGAAGTCGTAGGCGTCCGTCATGCCGTGGGCATTCTATGCGCGCCGCCGGGCGAGTCCCCAGCCGCCTGATGGCGTTCGCCCAGGACCTGGGCTCTATTCCGTCGCCTCTATTCCGTCGCCAGACATCCCTGGCTGAATCCCGAGATGCACGCGTTGAGATCGTCCGTCCCGATCGCTTCCGGCGACACGCAGCAAAATCCGCCGCTCGCGTCGCCTACGTCCCATTCAGCGCAGACGGACTCCTGCGGACAGTTCCCGCCGGCGCTGAGCAACCATTCACCGCCCGACTCCGCGGAGCTGGCTATGGTCAGGGCGACGATCGCGGCCGTGATCAGGAGAAAGACCATCATCTTGGCGCAGTTCTTCCGATTCATGCTAGGCATTCCCAGATCTCCTTTGAGTTTGGCGTCGGGACTCGCGAAGTGGGAGCGGCGGGTGAGAGCCGACTCTCGCGTTTCCTCACTCTTGCGAGCTGCCCATTACGCGTGGAGCGGGCGAAAATCGGATCAACGAGCGGGAATTTTATTCGGAGGGGCGGCGGGCGCCGCGGCAGGCGGGTCAGATCTCGTAGAAGATGGCCCCGACCGCGCCGCGGGCTGAGTTGAGCACGCCCTTGTACGCGTTCGAGGATCGGGGCGCCAGGCGCAGGAAGCCGCCACCGTAGGTGCGCCCAAAGCAGAACGTGCCCCAGACGGCATCGTGGGCGCAGCAACCCTCGTCGCCGTGTTGAAAGAGGTAGGGCCGCGACCGGAGGTACTCCTGGGCCACCCATCCGCCCTCGGCGAGGGCGACGTCGACGCGGCGCTCCCACTCTGCGGCAGCCGTGAACCGGCCCACGAACACGTCTAGCCCCTGGTAGCTCATGCCGCGCTTGAGCACCATGTCCTCGCGTCGCGTCCGCAGCAGCTCCGGTGCCGGCGCGGTCGTGTCCTGGAAGGTGGTGGGCGCCTCCGTGACCTTGCGGCTCCAGGGCACGTGTTCGTGGACCACGGCCCGCTCCCTGGCGTCGAAGACTGGGGTGTCCGCGAGCTCCGAGAGCATGGCGAGGCTGACTTTGTTGGCCAGGACGTTCGCGAGCGGGCTGTTGAAGAGGCTCAGGGTCTCGGCCTTGAAGCAGCGGAAGACGTTCGGCGGCGTCGCCTGGGCGGTGTACTGGAGCAGGGCGTGGACCGGGGCCTCGTCGTGGTAGAGGAAGATGCCCTTGCGGACCGCGAATCGTCCCGGATAGGAGGCGATGACGAGCTCGCCCTCGAGCGCCGGATCGACCGACGCGAGAACACGGTGGTAGAGATCTTTCATATGTTCCGCCCCACCCTCGACGATCCGGACGTCGTCGGCATCGAACACGAGAGCGACGTTGAGCACGCCCTGAGTGGCGATGCCGCGGCTCAGGACCGTCTTGACCATGTGGTGGATGACGGTGCGGAGCGGGTCGCGAAAGCGGGGCTCGAGCTCCTCCTGCTCCAGGAAGCGGGCGTTCGGCGGATGGCGGCGGCAGAACGCTTCCCAGAAGCGGATCTGCCAGCCCCCGATGTTCGCGCTCTGGTTGACCTCGACGCACTTGAGCCCGCTCTCGGTGTCGATCAGGTCGCAGCGTGCCACGGCCTCCTCGAGGCCGTCGGGCGGCGTCTGGTAAAGCGTTACGAGGGCCTCGTCGCCAATGCCGTAGAACTCCGAGATGCGCTTCGGATCGTTGCCGAAGGCGCGCTCCGGCAAGCTGCGCAGCAGCAGCGGGATCTGCACCGTGGCATGCTCGATCTCGCGCAGCTTCCGGCGTCGCAGGAGCACCGGCCAGGTCTGAATCGGGTACTTGTAATGGATGAGGAACTCGTCCTGGACGCCGGCGAAGCGGGCCAGCCGCTGGTCGAACGGCCGCAGAGCCGCGGGGTGCTCGCGGGCGTAGTCGAGAAACCGCCGCGCTTCCGGCGAAAGGTCGGCGTGCGTCCTGTCGATGTCGGACGTCAGCTCGGCCGGAATCATGGCGGCCTCACGACCCGGGTCGGACGTCCAGCGCCGCGACCGGCTCGGCCATCCCCACCAGGATCTTGCGCGGTCTTTCGAAGGGCTCACGGCCGTGGGCTGCCAGCATGTTGTCGAGCATCAGCAGGTCGCCTTCCTGCCAAGGGAAGCGCACGGTGCACTCCCGGTAGACGCGGCGCAGCGTGTCCATCGTCTCAGGCTCGACGTCGCCGCCGTCTCCATAGTAGGTCTGGTAGGGGAGGTCCTCCGCCGTGACCTGGGAGAGCAGCATCTCGCGGACGTCGTCGGGCAAGGTCGAGACGTGGAAGAACGTGCCGTGGTTGAACCAGACGGTCTCCCCGGTCTTCGGATGGACGGCCGTCGCCGGCCGGACGTAGCGCACGCGCAAGCGGTCGCCATGCTTCCACTCGGCGACCATGCGGTTGCGCCGGCAATAGTCCTCGACCCTGTCGCGGTCGTCGGCGCCGAAGACTTCCTGCCAGGCGAATCCCAGCCCGTCGCCGAAATTGCGCACGTACATCCATCGGCAGTCGAGAAAACGCTGCCGCACCTCCGGCGGCAAACGCTCGTAGACCTGGCGGCAGTCGGCGATCGGCGTGGCGCCGCCGCGCCGCGGCGCGGTGACGCAGGTGAAGTAGATCTTCTGCGGCCAGCTCGTGCAGTGGGAGTTCTCATTGTGCAGGTAGATCGCCTGCTCGGGCGGGAAGTCGGTCGAGGTGAAGATGTTCTTCGACACGGCGCTGCGGGGCGTGGCGGCTTCGCGATACTCTGCCCACTCGCCGCTCGAGGTCGCCTGGATGAAGCCTTCGAGCAGCTCGGGCGATGAAGGCCCGAAGCCGCGGAAGAGGAGTGCACCGTGCTCGAGGAGCCGCTCCTCGAGCCAGCCGCGGCTCTGCGCCGCCCAGCCGACGAGGTCGATCTCGGCGACGGTGGGCTCGACGACCAGAGGCAGGGGCGCGTCGGGTCCGAAGGTACGCGTCCGGACCAGGTCCGGGCCGGAGGCGGCCACGGCCTTGCGCCGCAGGACGCGCGCGCCGAGCGCAGGGAGAGAAGGACTTGCCAGGGTCATGATCTTGTCCTCGTCGATTCAGTTGACGGTGAAGCCGACGTCGTCCAGGGTGCAGGGGCCGCCCATGCCCACCAGGACCTTGCGGGGTCCCTTGAAGGTCCGGCGGCCGTGGGCAGCGAGGAAGTTGTCGAGCAGCAGAACGTCGCCCTGGGCCCACTGGAAGATGCGGGTCTCCGCCCGATGGGCCTCGTCGACGGCACGTACGACCTCGTCCGGGATCGACGTGCCGTCGCCGTAATAGGACTGGGTGGGGAGGTCCTCCTCGGCGAACGTCGAGAGCAGCACCTCGCGCACTTCGGGCGGCTGCATGGCGACGTGGAAGACCAGGGCCTGGTTGAACCACACCGGCTCGCCGGTGGTGGGATGGCGCACCACGCCGGGACGTACCTGGCGGGTGCGCAGGCGCGTATCGTCCTTCCACTCGAATTCGATGCGGGCCTGGCGGCAAAAGGCCTCGACCCGGGCCGGGTCGTCGGTCTGGAAGACCTCCTGCCAGGAAAGGCCCAAACCGTCGCCGTAGTTGCGCACGTACATCACGCCCAGGTCTTCGAAGCGCCGGCGCAAATCGGGTGCGAGGCGCGAGTAGAGACGCCGCGAATCGGCGATCGGGGTCTCGCCGCCCTCGCGGGCCGGCAGGACGCACTGGAAGAAGATCCGGCGCGGCCACACGTGCGAATAGGAGCTCTCGTTGTGCAGCAACACGACGCGGTCGGCCGGCAGATCGGTGGAGGTGTAGATGTTGCCGTGGACGGCGCTGCGCGGCGCCGTCCGGTCGTCGTAGGGCAGCGGGTCGCCGGCGACGGCCGCGATGAGGTCCGCGAACTGCTCGACGTTCGGCAGGTCGAAGCCGCGCAAGAGGATGCCGCCGTGTCGCAGCAGGCATTCGTCGAGGCGCTGGCGATGGTCGCGCGCCCAGGAGCTGAGGTCGACGCCGGCGATGGCGGGCCGGAAGACGACGGGCAGCCCGCCGTCGGCGAAGAGGGGCTCCTCGCGGACCCACTCCTGCTGTCCGTCGAGCATCGACCGGCGGCGCAGGCCGCCCAGCGAGCCCGGGCTCGAAGTCTTGATGGAAGGCATCTCGTGATCCCCCTTGTCCGGATCCGTCGTCGTCCTAGCGGCTGGCGTCGCCGGCGGCGACCTCGGCGCCGCCGTAGGCTTTCGCCAACTGGCCGCGGATCGTGTCGGCCAGCGTGTAGGCGTTGAACTGCTTGTCGTCGGGGAGCCCCTTGAGCATCCGGTACATGAACGTCTCCGGCCGCGGCGCGTCGTCCCCCCAAGTCGCGTCCCTGGAGAAGACCAGGATCACGTTCCAGACCGGGTCCTCCTCGATACCGAGAACCCCTCGGAAAGACTCGGCGATGACCGTGGACTCGGTCCAGAAGTGGGTCACCCGGGGATCGGTCACCAGGGCCGTGGCCTGCTCGGCCGAGCGCCGGTCTTCTTGCTCGGCCTCGGGGTCGTAGTATTGGAATACCGGTTGCCACACGAGGTAGCCGCGCAGCTCGTCGCTGCCGACCTCGTCGAGCACGTGGCGCTCCACCATCCGTGCCGACATCCGGCAGATCTCGCACTTCGGGGAATAGAACTGCAGGAAGCGCACCTTGCCGCGGTCGCGATTGAACGCCGCCTTGAGCTGGTCGGCGTCGGCCAGCAGGTGGAGCTGTGGCGCCGGCGGCTCGGGCTCGTCGCCGGCGCGGCGCTCGAGCCGGAACGGGTATTTCCGTCCGCCTTCGTAGAGCTCGCCTTCGATGGCGACGCCGTGGTCGGTCAGATCGCCCCTGAAGGCCGAGACCTCGTCGTCCTCCACCGCGACGAATGAGAGGCTGGAGCCGGTCACGGTGACGTCTTCAAGCGGTCGATCAAGCAGGCCGAGGATCGTCAGGCTGAGGTCTCCGGCCCACTCGCCGTCGGCATCGTGGCGCAGCTCGACCTCGAAATCGACCTCGTGCCGGCCCGGCGTCATGAGGATCGCGCCTTCCCACCGGCCTTCGAACTCTGCCCCGTCGGCCGCGGCCGGCTGGGCGCACAGCGTCAGGAGCGGGAGCCCCCACGTGGCGAGCTTCCGGAGCTTGTCCAGGACTTTCATCGGGCACTCCTTTCGGTCCGTTGATCGCTACTCGTAGCGCAGGACCTGAATCGGTTCGACCCGGGTGGCGCGCCGAGCCGGAAGGTAGCTCGCCGAGATCGCGACGGCGAGGGCCAGCAGCGCCACGAGGGCGAACGTGGCCGGGTCGTGCGCCGTGATGCCGTAGAGCAAGCTCGACATGAACCGGGTCAGGGCGAGGCTGCCGGCGACTCCCAGGGCGACGCCGGTGAGGGCCAGACGCAGGCCCTCGCTCATGATCATCTTCAACACGGAGGTGCGCGGGGCCCCGAGGGCGAGGCGGATACCCAACTCCTGGACGCGGCCGGCGACGGCGGAGGCCATGACGCTGAAGATCCCCATGGAGGCCAGCAACACCGCCACCACGGCGAAGGCGCCGAGGAGGACGGAACGCGCGCGCGACTCCTTCGCGAGGCCGGCCAGGCGTTGCGTCATCAGCTCGATGCCGTCGAGGGGGACGTTCTTGTCGACGGCCCACACCTGAGAGCGGATGGCGGGGATCTGCTGCGCGGCCTCGCCGTCGCAGCGCACCAGGAGCCTGGCGTAGCCGCTGCGGTTCTGGGCGTAAGCGAAGTAGACCAGGGGCCGGGCCTCGAGACGGATGCCGCGATGGATGACGTCGGCGCTGACGCCGACCACTTCCACCACCTCGTCAAGGATCTCGAAGCGCTGGCCGATGGCGTTGCCGCCGGGCCAGAAGCTGTCGGCCATCGTCTTGTTGACGACCGCGACGAAGGGCTTGTCGGGAATGTCGTCCGCCGTCACGTCGCGGCCCTGGAGCATCGCGATGCCCATGGTCTCGAAATAGCCCGGCATGACGACGCGGAAGTCGGCGACCGGCTCTTCCCCCGACGGCGGCTGCGGGCGGCCCTCGATGCTGAAGCTCGAGGCCGGCGCCGGCCAGGTCGGCGGCAGGTAATTGACGGCGCTGACCGAGCGCACCCCGGGCAGGGACTCGAGCCGCCCGCGGACCTCGTGGAAGAAGGCCTCCTTCCTCTCGACGTCGGGGTAGTCGAACGACGGCAGCGAGAACGGCACGACGAGCAGGTTCTCGGCGTCGAAGCCGAAGTCGACCCGGCGCAGCTCCTGGAAGCTGCGGAGCATGAGGCCCGCTCCGATCAGGACGACGAGCGCCAGCGCCATCTCCGTGACCACCAGAGACTTGTAGATCCTCTGGGTGCCGCGGTCCCTCGAGGTGCCGCGGCCGCCTTCCTTGAGCGTCGACACCTCGCGCGTGCGCGACAGGCGCAGGGCCGGCGCGGCGCCGCACAGGAGCGCGGTCGCGACGAGGACGGCGAGAGTGAACAGGAGCACCCGGGCGTCGACCACGACGCCGCGCTCCGGGGGCACCAGCTCCGAGCCCACGCCGATCAGGAAATCGACCGCGAAGTAGGCCAGGACGACGCCCAGGATCCCGCCGGCCAGCACCAGCAGGCCGTTTTCCGTCAGCAGTTGCCGGACGATGCGCCGCCGGCTGGCGCCCATGGCCGAGCGGATCGCCATTTCCTTGAAGCGGTCCGCGGACTGGACGAAAAGCAGGTGGGCCACGTTGGCGCAGGCGATCAGCAACACGAAACCTACCGCCGCCATCAGCACGAGCAGCGCCGGACGGGCTTCGCCCACCAGGTCCTCGGCGAGCGGGATCACACTCGTGCGCCAGCCGGCGTTCGACTCGGGGCGGGTCTCTTCGAGCTGGGTGGCGATCAGGTCCATCTCGGTCTGCGCCTGGGCGACGGCGACGCCGGGCCGCAGGCGGCCGAGCACGTGGAGGTAGCGCCCGGTGTCTTCGAGATCCTCCGTCGAGAAGGCGATGGGCAGCCAGACGTCGGCGGATTCGGGGAAGAGATAACCGGGCGGCATGACGCCGACCACCGTGTAGGTCTTACCGTCAAGGCGCAGCGGCTGGCCGATGACGTCGGGATCGCCCCCGAAGCGGCGAATCCAGAACCGGTGCCTCAGCACCGCGACGTCGCCAGCGCCCGGCCGGTCGTCGGTGGCCGCGAACACGCTGCCGAGCAGGGGATCCACGCCCATCACGGCGAAGAGCTCGGCATTGACGAGCGAGCCCGAGATCTTCTCGGGAGGGGCGTCCTCGCCGGTGACGATGAAGTTGTCATAGGCGACCGCGGCAAGGCTCGCGAAGGACTCACTGCGGGTGCGCCAGGCGTCGAAATTCAGGGCCGACACCACGTTGCGGTCCTGACCCCGCGGCAGGTTCCTTTCGTAGACGATCGCGACCCGGTCCGGCTCGGCGAGCGGCAAGGGTCTCAGCAACACCGAGTTGACGAGGGTGAACACGCCGGCGTTGGCGCCGATGCCAAGAGCGAGGGTCAGGACCATGACGATCGTGAACCGCGGTTTCCTGGCCAACGCTCGCAGACCGTACTGAAGGTCTTGAATCAGATTGCTCACGATCGCCTTCCCTTCCTTGTCCTGTCGTCCTATCTCTGCGGTGGCGCCGGCGCGGCCTCAGGTCCAGTAGATCACGGTGCGGGGATCTTTGAACCCCATCAGCAAGGAGATCGTCAGCCGGCTTTCGTGCTCCGATTGCGGGCCGACGGCGTGGATGTTCTTGCCGTTGAACAGGTAGACGTCGCCGCGGCGGATCGGAATGGTAAGCTTGGGAACCGTCTCCAGCACGTCGAGCGGATAAGGGTATCCGGTCAGCTCGAGCCCGAGGCGCGAGCGCAGCACGTCGTCGGGCTGGAGATTCCAGTAGCAGAGACTGCCGCCGACGCCGTTTTCGATGCAGGCGTTGAAGGCCACGACGGCGTGGTCGCAGACCTCCTGAATCTCGAAACCGGCCTGCCGGGGATCGCGCATCTGCGCGAAGTCGTCGTGCGGTTTGAGGGCGAAATCCCCCGCTCCGCTCCACGAGCGCATGATGAACGCGGCCGCCTCGCGCCGGCCGTCGGCCGCCGGCCGCAGCGCCATGCCGCGGACGGCCAGGTAACCACTGAAACCTGCGAGCCACGCTTGGATGAAATTGTCCGTCGAGTCGAACAGCTTCGCCATCACCGCCCGCGCCGCCGCGGCTTCCTGGAAGTAGTCGCTCAGCTCTTTCTGGTAGTGATAGGTGCCGACGTAGAAGGCGGGGACGCCGTCTTCCCGTTGGCGCAGCGACGGGTTCTGCCAGAAATTCGTCGAGATCGCGTCGCAGACCTGGGGCGGGATCAGGCCGCGAAAAATGCAGCCGGCGGCCTCTTCGCGCAGCACGGCCAGCACCAGGCCGTAGTCGAGACCGGAGCCTTCCACGAACTGAAAATAGGATCTCGTACCCATCGCGCCGGTGAGCTTGAGCGCCGGGGCGAATGGGATTTGTTCGATACCGTTCATGAGCGAAGCCTCCTCTATCGAGTCACGGGTTGCGACGACGTTTCGGGATCCTTCGGAACGTGGGCCTCTCGGTTCAGGCGACCATCTCACCGTTACGCGGGATCGATGCGTGAATCGGATCAACAGCCTGAGCTTTTTCTCGGGCCGCCTCCTCGGCGGCCCGCGAAGCCTCGTTCAGACACGAGGTCTCGTTCAGACACGCTCCCAGTTGCCGGGCGAGGGCTCGCACGTGGGGCCGAGAGAGCAGCGTCGCGTGGTAGCCGGGGACCTCGCGCACCTCCAGGCGGCCGCCCGCGAGGGCGTCCCAGCCGCGGGTGCGGTCGGTCGCGTCCACCCCCACCTCGCGCCACGCCTTGGCGCTCTCTTGCTCGCTTTCCGTGGAACGGAACAAGGTGATCACGCCGGGATATTTGCGCGGCTCATAGCGGTGGACGGACTCCTCGCGCAGCCTCACCCCGGCGATGAGCCGCCGCACCCAGGCAGGGTCGATCTCCGGCGGAGCGAGCCCCGCCCCCCGGAGCTCGGCCAGCGTGTGGTCGATGGCCTCGTCGAGGGGCAGGCGGGCCAGCCGCTCATGGTCGAGGGCGAGGTCGACTCCGGCCTGGCGTGCCCGATTGCGGGCCAGGCCGGCGAGCACCGCGGCGTCGCTGCGCCGGGCTCCGCGGCGCACGATCAGCGGCGAGGTGCCGTCGAGGAGGGCGATCAGCCTCACCGGTTCGCCGCGCGCCACGAGCTGTTGCGCCATCTCGAAAGCCACGACGGCGCCGAAGGAGTAACCCCCGAGCGCGTAGGGTCCCTGCGGCTGCACCGCCCGGATCCTTTCCAGGTAGCCGCGCGCCATCTCCTCGAGCGGCGTGAAGCGATCCGCGAGCTCGGCGGCCGAGGGCGCCTGGATGCCGTAGAACGGCTGATCCTCCCCCAGGCAACGCGCAAGCTGGTAGTAGATCAGGACCTCGCCGCCGATGCCGTGCACGCAGAAGAAGGGGCGTTTCGTGCCCCGGGGCTGGATCGGCACCAGGGCCGAGCTACGCGGCGCGTTCCCGCGCCGGCTGAGGAGCTCAGCCAACTTCTCGATCGTGGGATATTGGAAGAGCGTGGCCAGCGGCAGCTCCTCCTCGAAGCGCTCCCGGATCCGGACCATCAGCCGAACCGCCAGGAGAGAATGGCCGCCGAGGGCGAAGAACTCGTCGCGGATGCCGATCGGGCGTACGTCCAGCAGCTCTTCCCAGATCTGGGCCAGCTCGAGCTGCAGCGGATCGCGCGGCGGCACCAAGCTGTGCAGCACCCTGCCGCCTGAGGTGTCAGCGGGCGGCAGGGCCGCGCGGTCGATGCAGCCGCCCGGCGTCCGCGGCAGGGCCGGCAGGACGACGAAGGTCGACGGCAGGGTCGCCTCGGGCAACGCCCGGCGCAGGTCTCGGCGCGCCGCGGCGTGATCGAAGGGCGGTGCCGGGCCCACGGCCAGGTAAGCTACCCGCTCGCCGTCGTCCACGTCCGCGACGGCCGCTTCGAGGGTCTCCGGGCGCCGCCGCAGCAGGGCCTCGACTTCGCCGCGGCCGACCTCGCCAGGAGTCGCCGGCCCGCGGCCGAGCAGCTCGAGGCCGCCGTCGGGTAGGCGCCGGGCCCCGATGCCGGTGGCAGCGCCGTTGACGCGGACCTCGCCGGGCACCCCCGCGGGCGCCGGCCGCCGATGCCGGTCGAGCACCTCGATGCGGGTCCCTCCGACCGGGTCTCGGACGGCGATCGGACCGTCTCCGGGCGGGATCCGCCAGAGCGCGGCGCAGGCGCCGAGCTGCGGCGTGCCGAAAGCGGCCCACAGGCTTGAAAACCTGGTGAGCAGCAGGTCTGCCAGGCCGCGCGCCGGCACCTCGCCGCAGGTCACGGCGATGCGGTGCCGCTGGCATTCGCAGCCGGCGGCGAGGAGGTCCTTCCACTGACCTGGGGTGGACAGGACGATCGTGGAGCGGGAGCGGCGCAGAACCGGTGCCAGGCCCTCTCGGGGCTCCGGCAGCTCGACGCGGGTCCCGGCGAGCAGTGCCGCCAGGACGTCGACCCCGCCGGTTTCCCAGAGCGGCGCGGCGGCGAGCCAAACCTGATGCGTGCCCAGGTCGAGGCGCCGGGCCAGCGCCGCGCAGACGTCGGCTAGCGGCGCGGCCTGCGCCGCGGCGTCACCGGTCTCCAGGACCGCCAGGAGGGCGACCACCTGGTCGACGCCAGGCTCCGGGCAGAGGGCGGCAACGTCGCCGGGCCTGAGCCCACGGGCCTCGAGGTCTCCGGCGAGACGCCGGACGCGGTCCGCCAGCGCGGCGCGGCTCAAGGCGGCGTCACCGCACGCGACCGCCACGGCGTCGGGGGCGCTCCGCGACAGGTCGCCGAGAATCCGCACGATGCCCGGCGGCCGGCCATCCCCCGCCTCGACGGCCGCCGCCGCGCCGGCACGCGCCAGCTCGGGGGCCGGCAGATCGGGCCGCGTCGTCACGGCGTCGAGGAGGTCGCGAAGCTGATCGAGCAGCCCCTCGGCGGTGGCGTCGTCGAAGCGTCGCCGCTGGTAGAGGAGGCGCAGCTTGAGGCGGTCCTGGGCGATGGCGACCAGGGTAAGGGGGAGATTGGTTTCCAGGCGGCCGTGGTAGGGCTCGATCTTCAGACCTGCCGCCGGACCCGTGCCGGGCGAGCGCTCGGCGGGGTAGTTCTGGAACACAACCAGGGTGTCGTACAGGCGCACGCTCCAGGGCACGCCGCCCCACGCCTGCACCTGCTGCGGCGAGCAGTGCTCGTAGTGGCGCACCTGCGCCAGCTCGTCCTGGAAGCTCCTGAGCCAGGTAAGCACGGCACCGTCCGGCGCTACCCGCGTGCGGACCGGCAGGTTGTTGGCGAACATGCCGACGATCGCCTCGACCCGTGGGAGCTCGACCGGTCGGCCGGAGACGGTCGTGCCGAAGACCACGTCGTCACGGCCGGCGTGGCGGCTCAGCAGGATTGCCCAGGCCCCTTGCACCAGGGTATTGAGCGTCAATCGGTGCTGGCGCGCGAAGGCCCGCAACCGGCCGCTCGCGTCCGCCGGCAGGTAGAGCTCCCGCGAGCCGCTGCCGCGGCCAGGCGGGACGAGAGCGAGCCGGTCGACCGCCAACGGGGTCGGCGCTGCGAAGCCGGCCAAACCGCGGCGCCAGAATCGCTCGGCCCGCGTCATGTCCTGGCTCCGCAGCCAGGCGACGTACTGGCGATAGGGAGGCCGGTGGGCGAGCTGCGGCGCCGCGCCCCGGCTCAGGGCCGAGTAGGCGGCGAGAACGTCTTCGAGCACGAGGGCCCGGCTCCAGCCGTCGAGCAACAGGTGGTGAAAGCTCCACACCAGGGCGTGGGTCGTGTTGGCGAGCGCGAACAGCGCGAGCCGCGTCAACGGCGCCCGCGCCGGGTCGAAGCCGCGTTGCTTGTCGGCCTCGATGTAGCGGTCGAGGCGTTGCCGCTGCTCGGCCGGCGGCAGATGCCGCCAGTCGTCGTGCCCGACCTCGAGTTCGACGTTTCGGCGCACCACCTGCACGGGCTGATCGAGCCTTTCGGAAAGGAACGCGGTCCGCAGGATCGGATGGCGGCGCACGATCTGTCGCCAGGTCTGTTCGAAAGCCTCATGATCGAGCTCGCCACGGATCGTATAGGCCGACTGCTCGAAGCCGACGCCGGACCGCGGCGCCGAAAGCGCGTGGCAGAGCAGGCTTTCCTGGAGGGGTGAAAGGGCGTAGACGTCTTCAACATTCTTCATCGATCTTGTCCTCACGTGGAGCCGTCGACGGCCGCGAGCGCCGACTCGAGCTGCTCCAGGCGGCCTGCGTCGAGGTCGGCCAGAGGAAAGTCCGAGGCGGTGAAAGCGGCGGCCTCCCCCGTGCGTGCGATCTCGAGCAACGAGCGCAGCTCCGCCATGAAACCCTCCGCCAGGCGGTTGACGGTCGCGGCGTCGTAGAGCTCCCGGCTGTAGCTCCACGAGACGTCGAGGCGGCCACCGGCGACGCGGCCCGAGACCTCGAGGAGATGCTGGCGCCGGCTCGCCGGGCTGCGCTCCGGGCCTTTCGATTCCGGGGCCAGGTGCAGGGGTGAGTCCACCGGCCCGCTGCGATCGAGGCGCCCCAGGTAGTTGAAGATCACCTGCGGCTGGCTCCGGCGCAGGGCCTCGGCAGGCTGCGGCAGCGGGCTCAGATAGCGCAACAGGCCATACGTCAGGCCGCGGTCGGGAACGCTGCGCAGCCGCTGCTTGACGGCCTTGAGCGTCGCCACCGGATCCGACTCCGAGACGAGCTCCAACCACACCGGGTAGATCGAGGTCATCCAGCCGACCGTGCGCGACACGTCCACGTCGTCGGCGATCGGCTCGCGGCCGTGTCCTTCGAGATCGATGAGCAGCGACGGCTCGCCGGTCCAGCGCCAGAACGCTCTCACCAGCGCCGCCAGGAGCACGTCGTTGATCTCGGAGCGGAAAACCGCCGGCAGCTCTTCCACCAGGGCGCGCGTTTCCTCGGCGCTGAGCACCCGAGAGACGGTGCGCGTCGCCGCCATGGTGTTGGCGCCGCTTTCGCGGTCCAGCGGCAGCGCCGGCACGGTGGGCGGCAGCAGGTCAAGCCAGGCGTCGAGCTGCGACCCGACGGCGTCCGATCTCGCGTGCTCGACGAGTCGGCGCGACCAGGCGCCGTAAGAGGTGGTCTTGGCGGGGAGCCGGATCTCGACGCCGCGCTCGAGCTGGCGATAGGCGGTCACCAGGTCGTCGAGAAGGACGCGCCAGGACACCCCGTCGACCAGGAGGTGATGGACCACGAGGAGCAGGCGGCTCGGCTGCGGGCCGCCGTCGAGGAGGACGGCGCGCACCAGCGGGCCCCGGCTCAGGTCGAGACTGGCCTGGACCCGCGCGGCGCAGGCGGTGACCGCCCGCCGCAACGACGGCTCCGGCAGGGCTGAAACGTCGACACGGTGCACCGGCGCGGCTCCGGCGGCGCGCCCGTATCCCTGGCGCCAGCCCTCCGCGGTTCGATCGAAGCGCAGGCGTAGCGCGTCGTGGTGGTCCACGAGGCGGTCCATCACCCGACTCAGGAGCGCCGGATCCAGGGGCTCGCGGACCTCGAAAAGGAGGGAAAGGTTCCAATGGTGGGCGTCGCGGACGTCCTGTTCGAAGAACCACTGTTGGATCGGGCTCAACGGCACCGGCCCTGCGGCCGGCTCCGGGGCGGTGGCGAAGGCCCCGCCTTCGAGGGCCGCCAGCTCGGCCACGGTCTGATATCGGAACACGTCGCGGACGCTCAGGCCGAGGCCGGCCTGGTTGGCCTTGGCGATGACCTGGATGGCCAGGATCGAGTCGCCGCCGAGCTCGAAGAAGCTGGCGTCGACGCTCACGCTCTCGAGGCCCAGCACCTCGCTCCAGATGGCGGCGAGCCGCTCCTCCCGGGGAGTGGCGGGTGCGATGTGAGGCCGGCAGTCGCCGGCCGTCACCGCTTCCGGCGCGGGCAGCGCGTCGCGCCGCAGCTTGCCGTTCGCCGTCACCGGGAACTGGTCGAGAAAGACGAAGGAGGCGGGTTGCATGTACTCGGGCAGCTTGTCCTGGAGGAAGCCCCGGAGCTCGGCCACCGCCGGCGCGTCGCCGCGCGGGATCACGTAGGCGACCAGGCGGTTCTCGCCCGGACCGTCCCGGCGGGCCAGGACCACCGCCTCCTGCACCGCGGGGCTGCGGCGCAACGCCGCTTCGATCTCGCCGAGCTCGATGCGGAAGCCGCGGATCTTGACCTGGTGATCGACGCGGCCGAGGAACTCGAGGTTGCCGTCGGCCTGGAAACGGACCCGGTCGCCGGGCCGGTAGAGACGAGCGTCCGACCGGCCGCTGAAGGGATCGGGCAGGTACTTGTCGGCGGTCAGCCGCGGCTCGCCGGCGTAGCCCGCGCTGAGACAGGCGCCGCCGATGTAGAGATCGCCCGGGATACCGATCGGGCACGGATCGAGCCGCGCGTCGAGGGCGTAGTAGCGGGCGTTCTGCATCGGCCGGCCGTAGGGGATGCTCGGCCACCGAGGATCGACCTCGCCGATCGGGTAGGAGTTGGACCACACCGTGGCTTCGGTGGCGCCGCCGAGGCTGATCACGCGGGCGCGGGGAAAGACGCGGCGCACCCGGTCCGGCAGCGACACCGGGATCCAATCGCCGCTCAGGAAGACACGTCGCAGCGGGCTTTGGGCCTGGACGGCTTCGGGGAACAACGGCGCGAGCTGCTGGAGCGCCGCCGGCGCGGAGTCCCAGATCGTGATCGGCTCGTCGCAGAGGATCCGCAGCAGGTGCTGCGGATCCTCCACCTCGGCGCGCGAGGCCACCCGGATCGTGCCGCCGGCGGCCAGGATGCCGAAGACGTCGTAGACCGAGAGATCGAAGCACAGCGAGGTGATGAAGAGCAGGCGATCCTGCGGCCCCACGCCCAGGGTGGCGTTGACCCACTCGATCAGGTTGATCACCGGACGGTGCCGGACCTGGACGCCCTTGGGCGTGCCCGTGGAGCCCGAGGTGTAGATCGTGTAGGCGAGGTCGGCCGGTGCCGTCCACGACGGCGGGTCGTCGACGCCGAGCAGGCCGAGGTCGGCGGCGGTATGGATTTTCTCGAGCGCCGGCAGAGCGCCGCGCAGAGACGCCGCGTCGATCCCGGCCGTCGCGTTGCCATCGACGCAGAGGACGTGCTCGACGAGCGGGAGCTCGTCGAGCGCCGCCAGGGCGGCGAGCTGAGCGGTCTGGGTGAGGATCCACCGCGTGCCGAGCGAGGCCAGGATCCAGTGCAGGCGATCCTTGGGAAAGGCGGGCTCGAGAGGGACGTAGGCGCCGCCGGCCTTGAGGATGCCGAGCAGCGCCGGCACCATCTCGAGCGCGCGCTCGAGCACGACCGCCACCGAGACCCCGGGCCGCACGCCGAGAGCGCGCAGATGCCACGCCAGTTGGTTGGCGCGGGCGTTGAGCTCGCCGTAGGTCAGCCGTTCGCCGCCGAAGACCACGGCCTCGGCTTCAGGACGGCGCGCGACCGCGGCCTCGAAGGTCTGCTGGATCGACAGCTCGGCGCAGTACGGGGCGTCGGTGTCGTTCCAGCCGACGACCAACTGATGCCGCTCGGCCGCGGAGATCAGCGGCAGCTCGCGCAGGCTCGCGTCGGGATCGGCGACGATGCTGCGCAAGAGCGTCCGGTAGTGGCTGACGGCGCGCGCGATCGAGGAGCGGTCGAAGAGGTCGTTGCGGTAGCCGAAGGAGCCGCCGAGACCTTCCGCGGTCTCCTGCATCATCAACACCCAGTCGAACTTCGACGTCGGGTTGTCGAGCCGGAATGGGCGGAGAGTCAGCTCGGGCAGCTCCAGCGGCCGGACCGGCGCGTTGCCCAAGGAGAAAACCACCTGGAAGAAGGGCGTATAGCTCAGGTTGCGCTCGGGCTGGAGCTCGTCGACGAGCTTCTCGAAGGGCAGGTCCTGGTGGGCCTGGGCGTCGAGGGTCACGTCGCGCACCCGCCGCAGGAATTCGCCGAAGGCGAGGTGGCCGGCGGCGCCGCTGCGCAAGGCCAGGATGTTGACGAAGCAGCCGATCAGCGGCTCGGTTTCGGCGCGGGTGCGGTTGGCGACGGGCGTGCCGACGACCACGTCGCCGTGGTCGGCGTAGCGCGCGATGAGGACCTTGAAGGCGGCGAGCAGGGTCATGAAGAGCGTCGCGCCGTGCCGCCGGCCGAGATCCTCGAGCCGGGCGGTCAAAGCCTTAGCGAGGCGGAAGGGCAGGTGGGCGCCCTCGAAGCTCTGCGTCGAGGGCCGTGGCCGGTCGGCGGGCAGTTGGGTGAGGACGGGAGCCGCGGCCAGTTGCTCTTTCCAGTATTTGAGCTGAGTGGCCAGCACCTCGCCGCGCAGCCACCCACGCTGCCAGAGAGCGAAATCGGCGTATTGGATCTCGAGCTCGGGCAAGGCCGGCGGCCGGTCACGGACGAAGGCCAGGTAGAGGGTGACCACCTCGTGGACGAGCAGACCCATGGACCAGCCGTCGGCGACCACGTGGTGCAGGGTCAGGAGCAAGACGTGGTCCTGCTCGCCCAACCGTAACAGGAGGCGGCGCAACACCGGGCCGCGCACCAGGTCGAAAGGCCGAAACGATTCCTGTCGGGCCCATTCCTCGGCGGCCCCTTCGCGCTGCTCGTCGGGCAATCCCGAGAGGTCGACCCGCGGCAGCGGCCGGCGTTTCCACGCGGCGACGACCTGGACCGGCTGCTGGGCGTTCATGGTGAAGGTGGTGCGCAGCGCCTCGTGGCGTCTCTCGACCTCGTCGAGGGCGCGTTCCAGGGCCCGGGCGTCGAGACGGCCGCGGATGCGCACCGGGCTCTCGACGTTGTAGGCCGCGCTCTCGGGCATCATCTGCTGGATGAACCACAAGCGCTCCTGGGCGAAGGAGAGCGGGAGGTGCGCCGCGTCGTGCCGGCGGCGGGGAATCCGCGATCGGCTGCGGTCCTGCCGCTTATTCTGCAGGCGCAGCTCGAGCAGCGCCCGTTGCTTCGGAGTGAGCTCGGTGACGGTGACGGGGATGGCGTTCATGTCGAATCCTCCGGATCTTGGTTACGGCGCCGCCGCCAGGCCACGGGCCGCCTTTGCAGCTCCTGCTGAAGAACCTCCTCCAGCGCCTCGGCGGAGAGTCCCTGGATCTCCGCCAGCATCTCCGCCAGCTCGGCGTCCTTGCCGGCCTGCCGTTCGGTGATCGCGAGCGCGATCTCGGCCACGGTGGGCCGTTCGAAGACGTGGCGCAGCGCGATCTCGGCGCCGAGCTCGTCGCGGATCCGGGCGATCACCCGGGTGGCGTTGAGGGAATGGCCGCCGAGCTCGAAGAAGTCGTCGTGGATGCCGATCTCGTCGCGCCGCAGCACCTCGCCCCAGATGGCGGCCACCCGCTCTTCGACCGGCGTGCGCGGTGGCTCGTAGGGCCTCCGGCGTTCCTCGGGCTGCCAGGGCATGGCCGCCAGCGCGCCGCGGTCGACCTTGCCGTTGCCGGTCAGCGGCAAGGCGCCGAGCCATACGAAAGCGGTGGGAATCATGTATTCCGGGAGCCGCTGCGCGAGGAAGGCCCGCAGCTCGTCCTGGGCGGGCGCCGCGCCGGCAGGCACCAGGTAACCGACCAGGACTTTGTCGCCCGCCCCCTCGCCGTGGGGGAGCACCACCGCCTGGGAGACCGCCGGGTGGCGGCTCAGCGCCACCTCGATCTCCCCGCTCTCGATGCGGAAGCCACGCACCTTGACCTGGTGATCGCGACGACCCAGGAACTCGATCTGGCCGTCGGCCAGATAGCGGGCGAGATCGCCGGTATGGTAGAGGCGCCCGCCCCCGACGCCGCCCCGAGGATCGGGGACGAACCGCTCCGCGGTCCGCGCCGGTTGGCCCAGATAGCCTCGGGCCACGCCGTGGCCGCCGGTGCAGAGATAGCCCGGCACGCCCATGGGCACCGGCCGCATCGCCGCGTCGAGCAGATAGACCGTGGAATGGGCGATCGGCCGGCCGATCGAGACCGAGCTGCCCACCTGCGCGGCGGCCGTGAGGGCGGCGCAGGTGGTGAACGTGGTGTTCTCGGTAGGACCATAGCCGTTGATGACCTGTCCGCCCGCGAGATGGTCAAGCGCCTTGCGCACGTGAGTCGGCGACAAGACGTCGCCGCCGGCGGCGATCTGGTGCAGGCAGCACAGGGAGTCAGGCTCGGCCTCGACCATCTGATTGACCAGCGCCGAGGTCAGCCACAGAGTGGTCGTGCGATATCGGCGCAGAGCTCCGGCGAGCTCGGCCAACGTCGGCGTGCCGGGGGGCATCAGGCGTAGTTGTCCGCCGTTGAGCAGAGCGCCCCAGACTTCGAACGTCGAGGCGTCGAAGGTCATCGGCGCGTGCTGCAGGAAGCGCTGGTCCTCGCCGAGCCGCGCGAAGCCGGTCTGGCGAACCAGCCGCACGACGTTGCCGTGGGTGACCGCCACGGCTTTGGGGCGGCCGGTCGAGCCGGAGGTGGAGAGCACGTAGGCCAGGCGGCCGGCCGACACCGGCGTTCCTGGCCCGGCTTCGCCGCTCGCCGGGGCCGTGGCGTCGAGCTCGAGGATACGCCCTTGCGAGATCGGCAAGCGTTGCCCCAGGTGCGGCTGCGCCAAGACCCAGTGAACGCCGGCGTCTTCGAGCACGAGCTGCAGCCGTTCCTGGGGATGGGCTGCCTCCAGGGGGACGTAGGCGGCGCCGGCCTTGAGGATCGCCAGGACCCCGACCACGAGCTCCGGCGAGCGTTCGGCGCAGAGGCCGACGCCGGCCTCCGGCCGCAAGCCGCGGGCTCGCAGCTCCCGCGCCAGGCGAGCGGCCCGAAGGTCGAGCTCGCGGTAGCTCAGATACCGGTCCTCGATCGCCAGGGCGACGGCGTCGGGGACGCGTGCGGCCTGCGCCTCGAAGATCCCGTGGACGCTCGTTCCGGGCGGCTCGCTGCCCGCGCTGCCGCGCCACTCCACCAGGGCCTGATGGCGCTCGGCGGGGCCGATCACCGTATGCTCGCCGAGGCGCCGCCGCGGGTCGGCGGCGAGGCTCTCCAGCAGGCGTTGGAGGTGGTCCGTCAGGCGCCGGATCGTGGTGGGGTCGAAGAGGCCGGCCATGTACTCCCACGAAACCAGAACCTCGTCCGCCTTCTCGATCACCGAGAGCGTCAGGTCGAATTTCGCCGTGCGGGTCTCGACCTTGAGCGGCTCGAGGGTCAGCCCCTCGATCTCCGGTGGCTCCCGGACCGCGTTCTGCAGCGCGAACATCACCTGGAAGAAGGGCGTGCGGCTCATGTCGCGCCGTGGCTGCAGCTCCTCGACCAGGCGCTCGAAGGGCAGCTCCTGGTGGGCGAAGGCACCGAGCACGGCCTCGCGCACCCGCGCCAGGAGGTCGGCGAAGCTCGGATTGCCCGCCAGGCTGCTGCGCAGCACCAGGGTATTGACGAAGAAGCCGATCAGGCCCGCGGTCTCGCTCCGGTCGCGGTTGGCGATCGGGGTCCCCACGAGGACGTCGTCCTGACCGGCGTGGCGGTGCAGAAGCGCCTGCAAGGCGGCCACCAGGGTCATGAAGAACGTCACGCCGTGCTCCCGGCCGAGGGAGCGCAGCGCCGCGGCGAGAGCGTCGGGCAAGGGCTGCGTCCAGGTCGCGCCGCGATAGCCGAGCACGGCCTGCCGTGGCCGGTCGGTGGGCAGGTCGAGGGCCGCCGGGGCGTCGGCGAGCTGCCGGCGCCAGTAGTCGAGGTGCTCGGCGAGCACGTCGCCCTGGAGCCAGGTGCGCTGCCAGTGGGCGTAGTCGGCGTATTGCAGGGGAAGCTCCGGCAACGCAGACGGCTCGCCGCGGGAGAAGGCCGCGTAGAGCGACTCGATTTCGCGGGCGAGCACCTCCCGCGACCAGGCGTCGGAGAGGATGTGGTGCAGAGTGGTCGCCAGCACGTGGTCTTCGGCGCCGAGACGCACGATCCGCAGGCGGAACAATGGTCCGCGCCGAAGGTCGAAAGGCGCGAGGGCTTCGTCCCGCAGGAGGTCCCGCAGCTTCTCCTCGGCCGCGGCCGCGTTTTCGAGGTCGGAGAGCGGCAGGCTCACCGGCGCCGCCGGATGGACGATCTGAACCGGCTCGCCCGCCACGGTGTCGAAGGTGGTGCGCAGCACCTCGTGGCGCCGCACGATCTCGCTCAGGGTGCGCTCCAGCGCCCCCTGATCGAGACGGCCTTGCAGGCGCAGGGCGATCGGGATGTGGTAGGTGGGGTTGTGGGGATCGAGCTGCTGCAGGAACCACAGGCGCTGCTGGGCGAAGGACAGCGGCAGGGGCTGGTCGCGCGGCACCGGCACCAGGGCGGGAGCCGCGTGCCGCGCAGAATCCGCCCCCAGGCTCGCGGCGAGCCCGGCCACCGTGGGGGTCTCGAAGATCTGCGGCAGCGAGACCTCGGCCCGGCACTCCTCACGCAACCGCGACACCACCCGCATGGCGAGCAGGGAATGCCCGCCGAGCTGGAAGAAGTTGTCGTCGGCGCCGACGCGCTCGAGGCCGAGCACCGAGGCCCAGACTCGTGCCACCACCTCTTCCTGCGGATTGCGGGGGGCCGCGTAGGCGGTGGCCGGCCCGATCTCGGGCGCCGGCAGCGCCTGGCGATCGACCTTGAGATTCGGCGTCAGGGGCAGCTCCGGCAGGAAGACGAAGGCGTTGGGGATCTCGTATTCGGGCAGCCGGTCGCGGAGGAAGGCGCGCAACGCCTCGTCCTCCGGCGGCGGGCCGGGCGCGGCCACCAGGTAGGCGACCAGGCGCGGATCCCCCGGAGTGTCCTCGCGGACCGTGCAAACCGCCTCGCGAACTGCTTCGTGCCGCGCCAGGCCGGCTTCGATCTCCCCGAGCTCGATCCGGATCCCGTGGATCCGTACCTGATGGTCGAGGCGGCCGAGATAATCGAGCGCCCCGTCGCGCGCGAGACGCGCGCGGTCGCCGGTTCGGTACAGCCGCTCGCCGCGCCGGCCGCTGAACGGGTCCGGGATGAAGCGCTCGGCGGTGTGCCGGGGGTCTTGCTGATAGCCGCGCGCCAGACCGGTGCCGCCGAGGCACAGCTCCCCGGGAAGCTCTTGCGGCAGCGGATGGAGATGGGCGTCGAGCACGTAGACCCTGAGGTTGGCGATCGGAGTGCCGATGGGGATGGGCCGGCGCTCGGGGTCGTTGGCGAGAGGCCACCAGGTGGCGTCGATGGCCGCCTCGGTAGGGCCGTATTGATTGATGAGCGCGGCGTCCAGGCCACAGCTCCGGACGCGCCGTGCCGTTTCACCGTCGAGGGCCTCGCCGCCGCTCAGGACGAGGCGCAGGTGGCGGCACAGCGCGATTCCCGGCTCCTCGAGGAAGAGTCGCAGCATCGTCGGCACGAAGTGGACGACGCTCACCTCCTGCTCGGTGATCAGGCGCGCCAGGTAGGCCATGTCCTGGTGTCGATCCGGGGGCACCAGGATCAGCCGCGCTCCGGCCGCGAGCGGCGCGAAGATCTCCCACACCGAGAAGTCGAAGCCGAAGGGCGCCAGTTGCAGGACGGCGTCGCTCTCGGCGAGCGGGTAGGCCGACTGGCTCCACAGCAAGCGGTTGCACACCGCCCGGTGCGACACCACCACCCCCTTGGGGCGTCCCGTCGATCCCGAGGTATAGATGACGTAGGCGGCGCCGGCGGCGGCGACCTCGAGGCCCAGAGCCGTGTCGTCCTCGCGGGCGATGGCCTCGGCGTCGCGGTCGAGCGCTACGACGTCGTAGCCGGTGGCGTCGAGCCGTTGCTCGCCCTCGGCGTCGACCAGGATCACGCGCGCCCCGCAGTCTTCCAACATGTGCCGGAGGCGGCGCGGGGGATTCGCGGGGTCGAGCGGGACGTACGCCCCCCCGGCCTTGAGCACGCCGAGCACCGCCACCGTCCTGGCGAGCGAACGGTCCATGGAGATCGCCACCCGGCTCTCGGGGCCCACGCCGCGCCGGCGCAGGTGTCGGGCGAGCTGATTGGCCCGGCGGTCGAGCTCGCCGTAGGCCAGGCTCCGGCCGCCGATCTGGACGGCGGTTTGCGTCGGCGTCGCCGCCGCCTGACGCTCCACGAGCTGGTGGAGGCCGCCGCGGAAGGAGATCTCGGCGTCGGTGGCGTTGAGCTCGTCGAGAGGACGCCGGTCGAGCTCGCCGTCAGGGTACCTCAGGGCGCGCAGACGGGCTCGGGGATCGCGGACGGCCTGCTCGACCAGACAGGCGAGCCAGCGCCCGAGAGCGGCGATGTCCTCGCGGCGGTAAAGGGCCGGGTCGTAGCGCAGCAGGGTGCTCAGATCGCCGCCCTGGCGCGCGCATTCGAGTCGGACGCCGAAGCGGCGCAGGCAACTGTAACGCCGGCGGATGGAGAACGCGCGGCCGTCGCCCGGGGGAGTCTCCGGCGCGGGCTCGACGAATTCGTAGCCGAAGGGGAAGAAGGTCACCCCCGAGCTGGCGACCAGGTCCCACGAGAAGTACTCCTCCCATGGCGCGGTCTCGCAGCGGCTGGCCGTGACCTGGTCCACCAGCTCGTCGAAGCGCAGCCCGGGGCGCAGCCGCGCCCGCACCGGCAGGTCCTTGGCGAAGAGCCCCAGGGCCTCCTTGAGCTCCAGGTACTTGCGGCCGTCGCAGGCGGCACCGACCACGACCTCGGAGCGCTCCATCAGCCGTCCGAGCAGCGCCTGCCAGGCGGCCAGCAAGCACGTCGCGAGCGATGCTGAGCGCGGCGCGGCCCAGTCCTCGAGCGCGCGGACGGCCGCCGGCTCGATGCGGAAGGCGAGCGAGCAGGGCGCGAATTCGTGGCCTCCGTCGTGCCGCGCCGCCATCGGCAGCGCGAGGGCGGAGAGGCTCGAGAGGTCCCACTGGCGCCAATACGACCTGCCCTCCTCGGTGTCTTCGACCTCCAGGAGTCCGTTTTGCCACTCGGCGAGGTCGGCGTACTGTATGGGCTCGTCGGCGACATCCTCGCTCGCCAGGTGCGCGGCGTAGCACCGGTTGAGCTCCCGAGCCAGCAGGTCCAATGCGGCACCGTCCGCCGACAGCCCCGGCAGGGCGAGCGTCAGCACCCATCGCTGCGGCGCGAGCCGTGCCAGGCAGAGGTGGAGAGGGGGGCCTTGCTCGAGGTCGAAGGGCCGTTGCCGGAGCTCCTCGAAGATGGCCTCGAGCTCCGCCTCCTGCTGCGCCTCGGCGCGGTCCGTGAGGTCCCGCTCGGCACAGGCCGGCGCACAGCGGTCCCGGATCACCTGACCCGGGACCTTGAGGCCGGAAACGCACTGATAGCAGGTGCGGAGGATCTCGTGGCGCTCCACCGTGGCCGCGAGCGCGGCGGCGAGAGCCTGCCGGTCGAGGTCGCCGCCGATTTCGATCGCACCGACGACCCGATAAGCCTGGCCGCCGTCCACCCGGCCCAGGGACCAGAGATACCGCTGTTGCGGCGAGAGCCGAAATACCTCAGGGGCTAGCGCTGTCATCGACTCGCTCCTTTCTGAAGAGCATGCACGTCTTGTCTTCCGGTCCTGAGACCTCGCAACCGCTGGACGTTGGCCTGCCGCAGCTTCGTCGCCGCCTCCTGTTCGCGCTGGCGGCGGCCGTGCTCGAGGTCCTCGAGCACGGCGGCAAGGTCTTGACGGGGCCGCTCGGCGAAGGCGTCGAGGACGGTCGAGAGATCGCCGAGGAGCTGCCCCACCCGGCCGGCGCTGAACCGGGAGCGGTCGAAGTTCAGGATCAGGATCAGCTCCTCCTCCGGCTCCGCCTCGAGCGTGAGGGGATAGTTGGTCGAGCCGCCGCGGAAACGGGCGTGGGCGACCCTCAGAGCGCCGGCCTCGGCGTCCGGCGCCGCCAGCGCCGGGCCGTTCTGGAAGGCGAGGAACGTCGAGAAGAGGGGGCGCTCTCGAGGCAGCTCGCTCCAACCCTGGACGTCGATCAGCGGGCAGAACTCATACTGCCGGATCGCGAGCTGAGCGTCCTGGAGCTGGCGCAGCCAGTCGAGAAGCGCTCGCCGCGGCTCGACGCGCGCCCGCACCGGCACGGCGTTGACGAAAGGGCCGACCGTCCATTCGACGCCCGGCAATCCGGGGGGCCGCCCGGAGACGGCGGCCCCGAAGACCACGTCGTCGCGGCCGCTCGTCTGAGCGAGAACCAGCGCCCAGGCTCCTTGGACGAGGGTGTTGAGGGTGAGCCGGTGCCGGCGCGCCAGCTCGCGCAACGCGCTCGTCCGTCGTCGCGAGAGCTGGATCCGCCGCGCGTCGACGCCGTCGCCCGCCGCGTGCGAGCCGCGGTCGGGCTCGCGGTCGGCCGGCAGAGGAGTGGGAGCGCGAAAGCCGCGCAACGTGTCCCGCCAGAACGCCTCGGCGCCGCTCCCGGCTCCGTGGCGCGTCCAGCCGCGCAGCCATTCGATGTAGCCGCGGAAGCTCGGCGCGGGCGGGAGCCGCGCCTCTTCGCCGCCGGTCAACGCCTGATAGAGCCGGAGCAGCTCGCGGACGACGATCGCCTCCGCCCAGCCGTCCATGATCAGGTGGTGGAAGCTCCACAGCAGGTCGCAGCGGTCGAAAGCCAGCTTGCACAGAACGAGACGCGTCAGCGGCGCCCGGTCGAAGCGGAAGCCCTGCTCGCGGTCCGCTTCCAGCAGCCGGGTCCAATCGTGTTGCTGATCGGCCGCGGAGCGATCGCTCCAGTCGAGCTCCCGGACCGGCAGCTTGACGTCGCGCAAGACGACCTGGACCGCCTCGTCGAGACCCTCCCAGGCGAAGGCGGTCCTGAAGATGGCGTGCCGATCGACGAGCGCCTGCGCCGCCCGGAGGAAGGCGAGACGATCGAAAGGGCCTTCCAGCGAGCAGGTGAACTGCGAGGTATACAGCCCCGGCCGCGGATGGAGGAGCCCGTGGAAGAGGATGCCGTGCTGGAGCGGCGACGGGGGATAGACGTCTTGGATGTCTTCTCGGTGCATCGTCTGTCTCCGTCAATCCTCGGCGCGGCCGACCTGGCCGGAGATCCGGCGCAGCACTTCCTCCGCCGCCGGGGCGAAGGCCTGGTCTACGGACTGCGGGACCCGGGCCGTGGCGGCGATCGCCGCCAGCTCGGCGATCGTGGGATGGCGGAAGATCGCCATCGGCGAGAGCTCCAGCCTTCCCGTCTGATTGGCGCGGGCGGCGATCTGAATGCCGTAGACCGAGTCGCCGCCGAGCTCGAAGAAGTTGTCGTGCACGCCGATCCTCTCGACCCCCAGCACCTCGGCCCACAGGTCGGCGAGCATGGCTTCGGTCGAGTTCCTCGGCGCCACGAAAGGTCTTTCACCGTGGCGCCGGGCGACGTCGGGTGCGGGCAGCCGCCGCCGATCGACCTTGCCGTTGGGCGTCAGCGGCAGGGCGTCGAGGGCCACGAAGCTCGCCGGCACCATGAACTCGGGCAAGGTCGCGCGCAGGAAACGGCGCAGGGCGTCCACCGTCGGCTCGTCTTGCGCGGGCACCCAATACGCCACCAGGCGAATCGCAGCAGGGGGAGCGTCGTGTGCCACGACCACGGCCTGCCGCACTCCGGGGTGAGCGTTCAGGCGCGCCGCGACCTCTCCTGGCTCGACCCGGAAGCCGCGTATCTTCACCTGCTGATCGATCCGGCCGAGGATCTCGAGCTGGTAGCCGGGCAGGTAGCGGACGTGGTCGCCGGTGCGATAGAGGCGCGCTCCGGGCGCGGCCGAGTACGGGTGGGGCACGAAGCGTTCCGCGGTCTCGCCGGGGCGGCCGAGATAGCCCCGCGCCAGACCCGGACCGCCGATCAGGAGCTCGCCCGGCACGCCCACCGGCACCGGGCCGAGGCGGTCATCGAGCGCCAGAGCTTGAGTTCGCGCGATAGGTCGCCCGATGGGCACCGAGTCGGCCAACATGAGGAGCTCCAGATCGGCGCCGCGGAGGGGGAAGGTAGTCGCCCCTACCGTGGCCTCGGTAGGACCGTAGTGGTTGATCACTTCGACCGTCGCGGCGGCTTCCGCGAGTAGCTCCCGGAGCGCCAGCGAGAAGACCTCGCCGCCTAAGATCAGGAATCTCCGCGGCGCGACCTCGCCGACGCCGGCGGCAAGCGCGGTGAAATGAGATGGCACGATCTTTAGGACATCGATCTGGTGATCCGCAACGTAAGCCGCGAAGGCACCAGCTCCGGTGACGATGTCGCGTTCGATCAGGTGGAGACAGCCGCCCGAGATGAGCGACACGAAGATCGACGTATTGCCGAGATCAGCGGCCGGGGTCGAGACCGCGGCGAAGGTCAGCCCACTTTCGCCGTCGCCTCGGTCCAGCCCCAAGAGTTCGCGGATGGCCAAAGCGTAGTTGCCGAGCCCTTGGTGGGTGATCGCCACCGCTTTGGGGCGGCCGGTGGAGCCCGAGGTGTAAATGACGTAGGCGAGAGACAACGGATGAGCAGCCACTTCAGGCATCGGCTCCGCGACCGCGCCGGCCTCGTCGAGACGGATCACCTCGGTCGCGTGGCCGACAAACAGATCCGTCCAGTCGCCGGTGGTGACCACGCGCACCACGCCCGCCTCCTCGAGAAGATCGCGAACGCGCTGCACGGGTGTCTCAGGATCGAGAGGCAAGTAAGCGCCGCCGGCCTTCAAGATCCCCAACAATCCGACGATAAGATCGGCTGACCGATCGACACAAAGAGCAACGATCTCATTGCCAGCGAGCCCGCTGCGCAGGAGTATGCAGGCCAAGTCGTTCGCTCGTCCGTCGAGCGCCGCGTGGGTCCATGTCTGCCTGCCACAGACGATCGCCGGTCGATCCGGGAATCGCCTCGCCATGTCCTCGAAGAGGCGCGCCACGTTGAATCTCTCCAAACCGATGCATGGAAGCTCCGCCCGGCACGGTGCGATCTGGAGGCGGTCGATGTGCAGGTCATCGATGCGCGCCTCCGGATTGGCGCAGGCGTGCTCGGTCAAGGCGTCGAAGGCCGCCTCGATACGCCGAGCGTCATCACTGGAGATGACGGTCGAGTCGTAGCCCAGGACCACCGCCAGTGATCCTCGCCGCGACGTCCAGCAGAGTTTGAGCTTGAAACGATCCCCGTCGGCTCGCTGCGCCATGGGGACCAGGTACGCCGCCCCCAGGTCGACCGGCGCGGGAACGGGGTGCCCTTCGAACAGATGAGGGAGGAATAGAGGCGCTTCCCCATCGGCGGCGGGTCGGTAGAGCTCTTGCCATTCGCGAAACTCGTGAAGGTCTCGGGCGATCTCGCGCACCGTCTCGCCGAGACGTTTCGCCTTGTCCAGTGGACGGCTGAGCGGAAGGTATTTCGCGAGCGGTCCGAGCACTCCGTGGAGCTCGTCGCAATAGCGGTTGTCGAATCCCACACCAATCGGCAAGTCCCACTGCCGGCTGAAGCGGCAGAGCAGGATCCGCCAGCATGCCAGGACCAGGACATCGGCCGAGACACCGAGCTCGCGCGCACGCGAGACGATGCCCTCGACCCGGCGCACCGAAAGCTCGAACGGATGCTCGTGGGGCGTAAAGACCGTCTCGCGGGGGCGGGGGCGTTCGAAGAGCATGCGCACGTCCCGGGCATGCGTCGGTAGAAAGCTCTTCCAGAACCTTTGCCCCGCCGCCGCGTCGTGGCCGTCGAAAAGGTCGTGCAAGGCTTCGGCGACATCGGCGAATTGCAGCGGCTCGTTGCGGCGTACGCGCTCCGGCGAGCGGCGAAGGTAGGCGTAGCCGACCTCCGTCGCGAGGTTCCCCAGCGTCGTCACGTCGGCTGCGAGCGCCGGCAAGGTGAGGAGAAGATGACTCCGGCCGTTACCGGCGTCCGCCAGCGTGGCTCGCAGCAGAGGACCGTCCTGGAGATCGAATGGCTCCGTCTGGTCGTCGCGGGCGATAACCTCGAGGAGGCCATCTTCTCCGCCGTGGGGGGGCAGCCCGATTCGCCGCCAGCGGGGCTCGTCCCGGTCGGCGATGACCTGGAGCGCCGTGTCGAGCCCCGGCCGCTCGATGAAACGGCTACGAAGGACCTCGTGTCGCGCTACGACCTCACGAACCGCTTGCCGCAGCGCCGCTTCGTCCAACTCGCCTTCGATTCGCCAGTGCGACTGTGCGCTGTATGTTCCGCCTGAGCGCATCAGGCGCCAGAGCCGGTTCTGCTCGGGCGAGAGGCGGAAGCCTGCGTCGATGTCTTGAAGTGCCATGTTTCCTCTCAAATGTAGACGGGCTGACGCCGTGCGAGCTGCAACTTCTTGCTCCTGAGCGCCTTCTCTCGCGTCGCCCGGGCTCTTGCCTCGTCCGCTATCCGCTGTGTCACTTGTCGGATCGTGATGTCGGGGTCGGTGGCGACGGTTTCGAGGATCGTGCGGAAGTCCGCCAGCCAGGAATACGCGGTGGACGAGTCGAAGAGATCGGCGTTGTAGGTACAGTCGACGCGGAGCGTGTCGCCGACACCGACCAGATTCCAGGAGACGTCGTAGCGCGCGGGCGGCGAGGGTTCTGGGATCATCTCGGCCCGGACGCCGTCCCAGTCGAGCTCGGCCGCCGCGAGCTCCAGATTGAAGCTGACCGATATCAAAGGCGGCCTGCTCGGATCGCGAGCGATCCCGAGCTTCCGGATCAATTTTCCGATGTGGACGTTGTCGTGCTCGATCGCTTGCAGCAGCTCGCGTCTCGTGGCGTGGACCTTATCGCGAAAGCTCGTGTCGGGATTGACCGTGAGCCGTAGCGGCAACGTTTGGATGGCGAGGCCAAAAAGGTGCCGTCCGACATCGGTCGCGCGCCGAGCCGAATGGACGCCGATGACGAGGTCGGATTGACCCGTCATGCCGTGGAGAAGAACCTCGAAGGCTGCGAGGAGAGCCATAAAAAGCGTCGCACGGGCTGCGGTGCATTCGTCGCGCAAACACGACACGAGACTCTCAGCGAGATCGGTAGCCGCCCGCGCTCCTCGATAGGTTTGAAGAGGCGGCCGGCGGTGGTCGCAGGGAAGCTCGAGCGGTGGCGGCAGCGGCTCGAGCTTGTGTTGCCAGAACCGCTCGGCCGCCTCGTCAGGTCGCGACGCCGGGGCGAGGAGCCGCCTGAAATCCCGGAAAGGCACGGGCTCTGGAAGCCCGCAGGGTATGCCGCACCGTTCGCTGCGATAGATCGCCGGCAGCTCTTCGAGCAGCACGCCTAGCGAACGGCCGTCGCTGACGATGTGATGGACGACGATGGCAAGGAAGGAGAGCTCACCGGCGAGACGCGCGAGGGCGACCCGCAACAGAGGACCGCGGAGCAGGTCGAACGGCCAGCGCGACATCGTGGCCAACAGTGATATGGCGGTAGCCTCGGACCCGGGGACGTCCGAGAGGTCTATCAAGGTGATGTGTGCCGTCCCTTCAGGAGCGATTCTCTGAGTTCGTCCGTCCTCGTCGAACGTGGTCCGCAGGGCTTCGTGCCTCGAAACGAGATGATGGAGGGATCGCCTCAGGGCGGGGACATCGATCGGCCCTGACAGTCGCATGATGAGCGTCTGATTGTAGGCGGCGGACGCCCGAGGATCGAGCTGGGCGAGGGCCCAAAGCCCGTGCTGGGCCTCAGTCGTCGGCGCCGTGAGCGCCTCCTCCGGCGCCGGGGCGCCGGCGCGTGCGCCGCGCGCTTCTTCGAGAAGCTCCAACTGCAGCCGCAGGATCCGTAGCTGCCGTGTGATGACGCGGGCCAGGATCTCGTCGCGGTGCGCGTTGGCGGCTGCCGGATGTCGCTCGTTCACGTCCGTTCTCCCCGATCGCGGTTTCAGGCCTCGGCCCTTGCGAGCTGACCGAGGATCTTGTCGAGCAGGCGCGCCTCGAGCGGCTCGGAGAAAGACCCTTCAGCAGCCTCGCCGTGGGCAACCGCGTGCTCCCACTCGCCCTCGACCACGGCTGCCAGCTCGGCGATGGTGGGGTGCTGGAAGACCTCCATGGGCGGCAGGCGCAAGCCTTTCTCGTGGGCTCGGGCGGTGATCTGGATGCAGAGGATGGAATCCCCGCCGAGCTCGAAGAAATTGTCGTGGCGGCCGATCTTTTCGACCCGGAGGACTTCCTGCCAGATTTCCGCGAGCAACCGTTCGCGCGGCGTCGCGGGGGGCACGAGCTCGACGTCGAGGTGAGGCCGCGCTGCGTCCGGCCGGGGGAGTGCGCCGAGGTCAAGCTTCCCGCTGGGCAGAACCGGCAGGCTTTCGAGCTCGACCACCGCGGCGGGCAGCATGTACTCGGGCAGGCGTGGGCGAAGATGGCGGTGGATCTCACTCGTGGTGAGCATCCCCGTGACCGGCGGCGACTCGAGCATGGCGTCGCTCTCGATCGCGCGGCCCCGGCGCAGCGCGAAGACGTTGAAGCGGTCGGTGCCGCGGAGGTTCTCATCCTGATCGACGGCGGCGTCGAACCCGCGAGCGTCGAGGAGGGCGAGGACCTCGTCGACCTGCCGGCGTCCGTCGCCGAGCTCGAGATCGTGGACCTCGAGGACGATCTGATCGATCTTCGGCCAGTCCTCGGCGTCGATGCCGCGCAGGACGTCCGCCTCCGACCGCTGGACGTCGAGCTTGAGCAGGTGGATGCGATCGACGCCCTCTTCTCTCATGACGGTGGAAAGACGGCGCAACCGGCAGTCCAGCGATTGCGGGGTGAAGCGCTCCCGCAGCAGGGTCTCGGCCTCCGGCGCCAGCCCGAGCCGGCCCAACGCCTGCTGCTCGTTTGCCATGTAGGTCTTGAGAAAGACGATGTCTTCCTGCGCATCGGCGTAAGCGGCAAGGCCGGACATCACGGTGTAGCGGGGATAGAAAGTGAAGGTTTCCGTCCGGTCGCGGTCGGAGAGACCGAACGGGAAGACGCGGACGTTGGGCCCGTAGAGCTCGACGTTGAGGGCGAGCGTCGCGAAAAGCGGCGCGATCGGCTCGAAAGCCAAGACCCGAGCCGTGGGATAGTGGGTGCTGAGGAAAAGTGAGAACATGCCGACGTTGGCGCCGACGTCGAAGACGCAGGCCGCTGCGGGCAACCGGATGCCGTGGCGCAGATAGGTCCGGCGCTCGAACATCTCCGCGTAGAGAGGATCGGTCTCGATCTTGTCGTGATGGACGATCGCCATGCCGTTGGGGAGGGCGTATCGGGAGCGCCCTCCGGCGAGGGAGGCGTAGCGCCTGCGCGCCACCACGTAGGCGGCCAGGCGCCGTTGCCCGTCAGGCTCGTCGTAGGCCGCGGCCACCGCTCGCTCGACGCCGGGGTGGGTGGCCAGCGCGGCCTCCACCTCGGAGGGATCGATGCGAATGCCGTGGATTTTGAGCTGGCGGTCGCGGCGGCCGAGGAATTCCAGCTTGCCGCCGGCGTGATGGCGGGCCAGATCGCCGCTGCGGTAGAGGCGTGCTCCGCGCGCGTCGGCGAACGGATCGGGAACGAATCGCTCGGCGGTCGCCCGCGGGCCGTGGAGATAACCGTCGGCGAGCCCGGCGCCGCCGATCGCGATCTCTCCGGCGACCCCGAGCGGCACCGGCCGCAGCGCGCCGTCCACCACGTAGATCCGGGCGTCGCCGCAGGGCCGGCCGAGCGGCACGAACGGCGCCTTGCGAGCCCGCTCGCAGGGCCAGCAGGTCACGTCGACGGTGGCTTCGGTCGGCCCGTACTGGTTGTAGAGCGTGCCGCCGAAGCGGGCGAGGACATCGTTGTGCAGGGCGACGGGAAGCAGCTCGCCGCCGGAGAAAAGGTAGCGCAGCTCGGCGCACGCCGCGAGCCCGGGGTCGCCGGCCACCAGCCGCAGCACGGTGGGTACGAAGTGTGCGACCGTGATCCGTTCGTCGCGCATCAGCGCGACGAGGGAGGCGGGCTCCCGCGTTGCGCCCGCGGCAGGCAGCACCAGGGTGGCCCCGGTCACCAGCGGAGCGAAGATCTCCCAGACCGAGAAGTCAAAGCCGATGGACGCCCCTTGCAGGACGCGGTCGGCGCTGGTCAGCGGGTAGACGGACTGTCCCCAGAGCAGCCGGTGGACGACGGCGCGGTGCGAGACCATGACGCCTTTGGGAGCGCCGGTGGATCCGGAGGTGTAGATCACGTAGGCGAGCTGGTCGGGCGACGCCGGCCGGCCGCCCAGCGGGGCGCGGCCTGGCGCGGCGGGCGCCGGCGCGTCGAGGACGATGGCCTCGACGCCCTCGAGGGAGGGCGGGAGGTGCCGCCGCTCGGTGACGAGCAGGCGGGACCGCGCGTCTCGGAGCATGGCGAGCCACCGCTGGCGGGGAAGCTCCGCGTCGAGGGGCAGGTAGGCGCCGCCCGCCTTGAGGATGCCGAGGACCGCCGCCACCATGGCGGTCGAGCGATCCATGAGGAGACCGACCGGGACCAGGAGCTCGACGCCCCTGGCTCGGAGGCGGTGGGCGACGTTTTCGGCCCAGGCGTCGATCTCGGCGTAGGTCCAGCTCTTGCCGTCGTGGACGACTGCCGGGGCCTCCGGCGTGCGCGCCACCTGCTCCTCGAACATCGCGTGGAGGCACCGGTCCGCGGCCGGCACCGCGGTCGCCGTGCGGTGGAAATCCACGAGCAGCTCCCGGCGCTCTTCCTCTCCGAGGTATGCGAGATCCCGGAGCCTTGCCTGCGGATTCGCGACGGCGCTGGCCAGCAGGGCGAGAAGCGCCGCGCCCAGCTTCTCGGCGACGTCGGCCGAGACGGCTCCGCAGTCGTGCCACAGCTCGAGGTCGAGCGTCTCGTCGCCTTCGACGACGACGAGCTTCAGTCGGCAGCGATCCAGGTGCGCGACCTCTCGCGTCGCCGTCCACGTCAGGCCGCCGCCGCTCAGAGTCGGAGCCTTGGCGACGGGCTCGAAGGCGGCGCCGAACCCTCGCCGAAGGGCGGAGCCGCCGCCGGGGACCTTCACCTCGTCCCAGGAAAAGTACTCCTGGCGGGCGGCGAGGTCTCGAACCAGGTCGCGGTTGCGGCGGGCGAGCGCGAGGAAGGGATCCCGTGCCGACGCGTCCAGGGACAGCGGCAGGAATCGGGCGTAGGTGCCGACGGCGGATTCCAGGCCCTCGTAGTGTCGGCCGTCGAACGCCAGGCCCAGGCTCAGCTCGTGGCCGGCATGCCGCCACAGCACCGCCTGCCACGCCGCCAACAACAGGCACGCGATCGGCACCTCGGTCGAGCTCTCGAGGCGTCGGAGCTCCCGCAGACGGTCCGGCGGCACCGCCGACGTCCACCTGCGCAGGCTTCCCTCCTGCGATGAGGCGAAAAGGGGGCCTTCCCCGCGATCCCGGAGGGCGAGATCCTGGCGCTGCCACCAGGCCCGCTCCTCCTGACCTTCTTCCGATTCCAGGATCTCGTTCTGCCATTCCGAGAAGTCGGCGTATTGGAGCGTGTCCTCGGGACCGGCTTGGCCCGCATAGGCGGCGGCGATCGCCAGCAGCACGTTGCGCAGGCCGAGCCGATCGCAGCACGCGGCGGAGACGGTCATGACCAGGGCGTGCAGGTCGCCGGCGAGGTCGATCAGCGCGACGCGGCCGGTGGTGCCCACCTCGAGCTCGAGGTCAAGCCCTATCTGCTGCGCGAGAAAGGCGTCGAGCGCGTCCTGCCGATCGGCCTCGGCTACGCCGCGCAAGTCGTGCGGGTCGATCATGACGCTGCGCCGTTCGACGAGGGTCTGGATCGGCAGATCCATCCCCGGCAGCAGGACGAAGGCCGTTCGCAGGATCTCGTTGCGGTGGAAGACCTCGGCAAGGGCGTCCACGAGGCGGCCGCGGTCGAGCTCGCCGCGCAGGAGCACGCAGCACTGCACCCGTCCGGCCGGCGGCTGGGTTGCCGCATGCCACGCCCGGCGCTGTTGCGGTGAGAGCGGATAACCTTCGATGGTCTCGTGTTGCATGGTCGCCTCCGGTTTTGTTCTCAGCCTTGCGGTGAGGGGTCGGCGGTCAAAAGGTCCGTCATCGCCACCAGGATCTGACGCGGCCCGACAAAGGGCTCACGGCCGTGCGAGGCCAGCACGTTGTCCAGCAGCAGCACGTCGCCCTGCTGCCAGGTGAAGGCCACGGCGGAGGACCTGTAGAGGCGCTTGACCGCCCCCAAGACGTCGTCGTCGATCCGGCTGCCGTCGCCGTAGAAGGCGTTGCGGGGCAGCTCGTCCTCCTGCAGCTCGCGCAGCAGGGTCTGGCGAACGACGGGATCCAGGTTGGAGACGTGGAACATGTGGGCGTGGTTGAACCACACGCTGTCGCCGGTCCTGGGGTGGCGGATCACGGCCTGACGGACCTGTTGGGTGCGCAGACCGTCGCCGGGGCGCCACTCGTAATCGATGCCCGACTGCCGGCAATAGGCCTCCACCTCGGACTTCTCCTGCGTCTGGAAAGCCTCCTGCCACGGCAGGTCGAAGGTCGTGCTGTAGTTGCGCACGTACATGACGCCGTCGGCGAGGAAACGGCTTCTGACCTGCGGATCGAGGCGCGGAAGGATCGCGCGGTCGTCGACGATCGGCGTCCGGCCTCTTTCCTTCGGCGGCGTCATGCAGAAGAAGAAGATCTTGATGGGCCAGTTGTGGGAATAGGACATCTCGTGGTGGAGGGGAATCTCCTGATGGGAGGGAAACTCCGTCGAGGTGTAGACGTTGCGGCCCATGCTCAGCCGCGGCGCCGCCCGCTCGCGGTAGTCGAGGACGTGGGGCGAAACGGCGCGGACCGCCGCCTCGAAGTCCTCGCTCGACTTCACGTTGAAGCCGCGGAACAGGATGGCGCCGTGTGCGAGGAGCTGGTTTTCGATCTGGTCGCGGTGATCCCGGGCCCAGGCGGCGAGATCGAGGTGGGCGACGGACGGCTGCCACATGAGGGGAAAACCGTTCAGGCCTTCGACGCAGCCGCTGCGCACGAGCTCTTCGCGGTGGATCCGGATCGTCTTCCTGGCCCGTGGCGGGCCGCCGCGGGGTGGGGCCTGCTGCGCGTGCCGTCGTGGATCGGCCATGCCCACGACGACCTTGCGGGGCCCCTTGAAGGGGCGCCGGCCGTGCGCGACGAGCATGTTGTCGAGCAGCAGCAGGTCACCCGCGGCCCAGGGAAACGTCACGGTCTCCTCGCGGTAGGCGCGCCGGATCTCGTCCATGACCTCCGGCTCGATGGGCGAGCCGTCGCCGTAGTAGGTGTGGTTGGGAAGCTCGCTTTCGGCAACGCCCGCGAGAAGGCCTTGGCGCAGGGACGGATCGAGGGTCGAGACGTGGAAGAACGTGGCGTGGTTGAACCATACCTCCTCGCCGGTGACCGGATGGATGCCCACCGCGGGACGGACCTGGCGCGTCCGCAGGCCGCCGCCGGGGCGCCATTCGAAGTCGATCTCGTTGCGCTTGCAATAGGCTTCCACTTGCAAGCGGTCCTCGGTCTGAAACGTCTCCTGCCATGACAGCCCGAGGCCATGGCCGAAATTGCGGACGTAGGCGTACCGCCGGCGCTGGAAAAGCTCGCGGATCCGCGGCGAGAGACGGGCGAAGACCTTGCGGCAATCGGCGAGCGGCGTCTCGCCGCCTTCCTCGGCGGCGGTGACGCAGAAGAAGAGGATCTTGCCCGGCCAGGTGACGTTGTAGGACTGCTCGTTGTGGAGAAAGATCTCCTGCGAGGCCGGATGATCGGTCGACGTGTAGACGTGGCCGCTGACAGAGCTGCGGGGCGAGGACCGCTCCTGGTACTCGAGGGGCGCGCCGCAGGCGCCTTGAATGAAGCGCTCGAATGCGTCCACGCCGTCCACGTCGAAGCCGCGGAAGAGGACGCCGCCGTGCTGCGCCAGGGAGTCGGCGATGAAGTCGCGGTGATCGGCGGCCCAGCGCACGAGGTCGAGCCCGCCGGCCGCCGGCTCGACGAGGAGGGGCAAGGTCTGGCCGGGCCGTACCAGCCCCGTTTTCACCAAGTCGCTGCGGGAGAAACGGACTTGGCGGCGTCCGGCCGCAGACCGTCGCGGAATCTCGAGCTTCTTCTTGAGCGTGGTTTGCATGGTTCCTACCTTTCAGAGATCGTCCTTGCTATCGCGCGGTGAGCCGGGGTGGAGCTTCCGGCCGCGGCGTGCGCTGTCGTGCTTTCAAGCTCTCGAGGTGGCCGCGCCGCCGCGCCGCGCGGGCCGAGCTCCGATGATCGCCGTCGGCGGCGGCGAGGAGCGCGTGGAGAGACTCCAGCGAAGAGCGCGGATCTCTCACGACCGCCTCGAGAAGCTGTTCGAAGAGGAAGATCCAGCGGCGATGGGTCGTCGCCGTGAAGAGGTCGCGGTTGCAGATGCCGTCGAGCACGAGGCGGTCCTGGCGCTCGAAGAGCGTCCACGACAGGTCCAGGCGGGCTGAGCCGTTGGGATGGGCCATGACCTCCACCTCGAGCTCGCCCGGCCAGGTCCGGGCCTGGGCGCGCTCGTAGTGGAAGGAGGCCGCGACCAGGGGACAACGGCTCGGATCGCGCTTCAGGTCGAGCTTCTTGACGAGGCGGTGCAGCGGATAGACCTGGTGGCGGACCGCCGCGACAAGGCGCTTTCGGGTCGATTCGAGGTGATCGGGAAAGCCCCGCTCCTGCCACGAGACTGCGCTGCGCAAGGGCACGAGGTTGAGGCAATAGCCCACCAGGCTCTTGTGGTCGAAGAGCGGCTGCTCGGCCATGGCGATGCCGACCACCAGGTCGTCCTGGTCCGTCAGGTAGTGGAGCAAGAGCTGGTAGAGAGCGAGCAGCGAGGCGAAGACCGTGGAGTGGTTCGCGGCGCTCAGCCGGTGGACGTCGCTCGCCGCCACCGCGTCGAGCGTCCGCGCCAGGCGCGCGCCGTTGAAGGTCTTGACCGGCGGACGCGGACGGTCGATGGGGAGCTCGAACGGCGCCACGCCGCCGCCGAGCTCTTCGAGCCAGTAGGCCTCGGCCGCCGCCACGGCCTGGCTGCGCGCCGCGCCGCAGCGCTGGGCAGCGTACTCGCGAAACGGCGTGGCCGGCTCGAGACGGGCCGCCGATCCGGTGCTCGCCGCCCGGTAGAGCTCGGTGAGCTCGCGCAGGATCACGAGGGTCGACCAGCCGTCGGTCACCAGGTGGTGCAGGGTGAGCGCCAGCCGGTGCTCCTCGCCGTTCACCCGGGCCAACCAGGCGCGCAGCAACGGACCCTCGGTGAGCGAGAACGGGGTCTGGTTGGCCCGCGACGTCCACTCCTCGAGGAGCTCTTCGCGCCGTTCGCCAGGCAGCGCGGAGACGTCGGCCACCGGCAGCACGAGGGGCATCGCCGGATGGACACGCTGGTGATCGCCGTGCCGGCTGAAGGTGGTGCGCAGGGCCTCGTGGCGCTCCACGAGCTGGCGTAGAGCACATTCCAGCTCCGCCACGTGCAGCTTGCCGCGGAACCGGAACAGCAACGTTTCGTTGAACGAGGTGCTGACCTTCTCTCCCAACTGCGCGAGGGACCAGAGCTCGAGCTGTGAATCCGTCAAGGGAAAATCGATGGCCGCGGCCGCCTCGCCGGCGAGCAGGAATCCGCCTTCCCGCATCTCGGCGACGCTGCGCTGCACCGTCGCGACCAGGAAGTCGACGTCCGCGTCGCTGTGGGCGGTCGAGAGGAAGCACGTGTGTCCCTCCCACGTGAAGACGCCCTTTTCGAGCAGGTGATAGAAGAACAGATCGGCGTATTCGCGGTCGCGGTGGAAATCGAAGAAGAAGAGGGAACCGAAGTGGTCGACCCGCATCGGCACTCGCTGCGCTTCGAAGTAAGCGTTGAGACGGCGAGCCAGCGCGGCGGTGCGGCGGTTCAGCCGGTCGTGGAGCGGCGGCCCCTCCTCCTTCATCCGCAACAGCACGGCGCGAGCCGCCGCCATGGTGAGGGGGTGCTTGCAGAAAGTGCCGGCGAAGAAAGTCTTGTCGACGCTCGGACGCGAGTCGTCGCCGAAGCTCCAGGACCCGCCATCGATAGCGTCCATGAAAGCGGCCTTGCCGGCCACCACGCCGATCGGCAGGCCGCCGCCCACGACCTTGCCATAGGTCACGAGGTCCGCGGCGATCCCGAACCAGGCCTGGGCGCCGCCGGGATGGATGCGGAAGCCGGTGATCACCTCGTCGAAGACGAGCGCCGTCCCCGCCGCGCGGGTGATCTGGCGAAGCTGGTGGAGAAAGGCCTTCGGCTGCAACCCCGGCCGCCGGCTCTGCACCGGCTCGACCAGCACCGCGGCGAGCTCGGGCGCCGCGGCCCGCAGGGTCTCGAGCGTCGAGGGCTCCCCGTAGTCGAGCACCAGGACGTCGGCCACCGCCCCGGCGGTCGTTCCCGCCGCCAGGGGCAGGGCGGGCCCGCCGTGGCGCCCGACGCCGCGGGCCAGGGTGCCGTCGAAGGAGCCGTGATAGGAGCCGGCGAAGAGGGCGATCTTCCGGCGCCCGGTCACCGCCCGGGCCAGGCGCACCGCGGTCATCACGGCTTCGGTGCCGGAGTTCGCGAAAATGGCCCGTTCCACCCCCGTCAGCTCACGGATCAGCTCTGCGACCTCGCCGGCCAGCTCCGATTGCGGGCCGAGCTGCAGGCCTTTCGCGAGCTGCGCCTCGAGGGCCCGGCGGACGAACGGCGGGTTGTGGCCGAAGAAGTGGACGCCGAAGCCCATGGCCACGTCGAGATAGTCGTTGCCGTCGACGTCCCAGAGACGGGCTCCCGCGGAACGCTCGCCGACGATGGGATAGACCATCTCCTTCCATGGCAGGCGGAAGCCCACGGAGGTCCGATTGTCGGCCAGCACCGGCCGGAAGGCCTGGGTCCGTTTCTTCGACTCCGTCGTGCGCCTGTTGTGGCGCTCGATCAAGGCTTCGAGATGGCGCCGCTGCCGCGGCTCGAGCCGCTCGCGGGTCTCTCCCGCGGGGGGACGCGCGAGGAACGGATGGACGCGCGGCTCCGACGCCGCGGCCCGGGGCGCGAAAGCCGCCTCGAGGCGAGCCGGCAGGTTGCTTTCCTTCCCTGCCGCGCGCAGCAGCTCGAGCTGGCGGGTCATGACGTCCAGTTGCTCCCCGAGGGTCTTTCCCAGGACCGCCCAGGCGTCCTCGCCGGCGGGGCCCGGCTCGGCGGCGGCCGGCCTGTCGGGCTCCGGCGGCTCCGGCGGCAGCTCACGTTCCAGCCGCGCCGCTACGGCGTCGAGCGTGGCGACCTCCTCGAGCAACTGGGCCAGCGACAGCTTGACGCCGAAGCGCTTCTCGATCTCCTGGCTGAACTGGATGAGCAGCAGGGAGTCCACCCCGAGCTCGAGAAACGTCGCCCGGGTATCGACATCGGCGGCGTCGAGGCCCGTCAACTCGCCGGCCAGGGCGAGCAGCCGCGTCCTCACCGGCGCTCGGCGGGGCGCGCTCGCGGGGAGCCGATCCGCCACGCGGTCCTCGACGGGCGGGCGTGGACGGGCGGCGGCGCCCGGGGCGTCGATCCAGCACCGCCGGCGCTGGAACGGGTAGGTCGGGAGGGGCACGCGCCGCCGGCGTTCGTGGGCGTAGAAGCCGGACCAGTCCGGCTCGAGGCCCGCCAGCCACAGCCGCCCCAGGGCCTCGAGCATGGCGGCGGCTCCACCGTCGCGGCTTGCGGCGAGGGACGCGATCGCCATCTGCTCGCCGCCGTGGCTCCGGCGTGGCGCGGCGAGGGCCGTCAGATCGCGTCCGGGACCCACCTCGAGCAGCACTCTCTGCGGATCCCGCAGCAGCTCGTCGACGCCACCGGCGAAGCGCACGGTGTGGCGCAGATGACGCAGCCAGTATTCCGGATCTGTGGCCTCGTCGTCGCGGATCCAGGTGCCGGTGACGTTGGAGAGGAAGGGGATCCGCGGCGGCCGCAGCTCGACGCGCCGCAGCTCGGCGGCGAAGGGCTCGAGCACGGGGTCCATCATCGGCGAGTGGAAGGCGTGGGAAGCTCGAAGCCGGCGGAATGCCACCTTCTCCTGCGCCAGTCGGCGCTCAAGCTCCTCCAGCGCCGCGGCGGTGCCGGACACGACGCAGCGCTCCGGGCCGTTGACGGCGGCGAGCGCGAGCTCACGACCGAGCCACGGCCGCAGCCGGTCTTCGGCCAGGGAAACCGCCAGCATGGCGCCCTCGGGGCAGCTCTGCATCAGCCGCCCGCGGAGGCCGACCAGGGTCAGCGCATCCTCGAGGTCGAAGACCCCGGCCAGACAGGCGGCCACGTATTCTCCGAGGCTGTGGCCGAGCATCGCCTGCGGCTCCAGCCCCCATTGCCGCCACTGCCGGGTCAGGGCGTACTCGACGGCGAAGAGAGCGGGTTGGGCGGTGTCCGTCCGGTCCAGGCGCTGCGCCGCCGCCTCGGCCTGCTCCGGCGCCGGGTACAGGATCTCCGTGAGAGCGAGGTCCAGGCGGCGCCGGAGGATCTCCGCGCAGCGGTCTACGGCGTCGCGGAAGGTCGGCTCCTGCTCGTAGAGCGTTCGTCCCATGTCGACGTGCTGCGCGCCCTGGCCCGGGAACAGGAACGCCAGCGGCCGTTTCACGGCAGGCTGACGGCGGCTGATCAACCGTTGCGAGTCGGCCGTCCCGAGGGCTGCTATGGCGTCGCCGGCGTCCCGGCAGATGAGCAGGCGCCGGTGCTCGAACGCCTCGCGGCCGACCTGCAGGGTATGGGCCACGTTTGCCAGATCGACTTCGGGGTGCGCTTCCAGGAACGTGGCCAGCCGCGACGTCGCATCCTCGAGCGCCGCCGGCGTGCGGGCGGAGAGGAGCAGCAGTTGATGGTTCCGGGAAGGGCTGCCGGGCTCGGCCGCGGGAGCCTCTTCCAGGACGACGTGCGAGTTCGTCCCGCCGATGCCGAAGGAGCTCACGCCGGCGCGCCGGGGCGTGCCGTTGGCGGGCCAGTCGCGCAGCCGCGTGTTGACGTAGAAGGGGCTGGCGTCGAAGTCGATGCGCGGATTGGGCCTTGCGAAGTGCAGGCTCGGCGGAATCTGCTGGTGCTCGAGGGCCAGCGTGGTCTTGACCAGTCCGGCGAGGCCGGCGGCGGTGTCCAGGTGCCCGATGTTCGACTTGACCGAGCCGATGGCACAAAAGCCCTTCTCGTCGGTCCACGCCCTGAAGGCTTCCGTGAGCGCCGCGACCTCGATCGGATCGCCGACCGCGGTGCCGGTACCGTGGGCCTCGACGTAGGTGATGGATGCCGGATCGACTTCCGCCAACGCCACGGCCTCGGCGATGACCCGCGCCTGGCCTGCCTGGCTCGGCGCGGTGAAACCCGCCTTGAGCGCCCCGTCGTTGTTGAGCGCCGAGCTGCGGATCACCGCCCGGACGTGGTCGCCGGCCGCCCGGGCTTCGTCGAGGCGCTTGAGCACGACGACTGCCACGCCCGAGCCGGGGACCGTGCCCCGAGCTTCGGCGTCGAAGGCACGGCAGTGCCCGTCCGGGGAGAGGATGCCTCCCTCCCGGTAGACGTAGCCCGACTTGACCGGCAGCTTCACCGACACGCCGCCCGCCAGGGCCAGGTCGCACTCCCCGTTGAGCAGGCTCTGGCAGGCCAGATGCACCGCGACGAGCGAGGTCGAGCAGGCGGTCTGGACCGTGAGGCACGGTCCCTTGAGATCGAGCTTGTAGGCGGTATGGGTCGCCAGGAAGTCCTTGTCGTTGAGGATCGTGACCTGGAGCTCGTCGAGCGCGGCGAGCTGATCGGCCGCGGCGACCAGGTTGTTGAGGAAGTAGGTGTTGAGGCCCACGCCGGCGAACAAGCTCACCGATCCGCGGCGGGCCGCAGCGCCGTAGCCGGCGTCCTCCAGCGCTTCCCAGGCGCATTCCATGAACAGCCGTTGCTGCGGGTCCATGACGGCGGCCAGCCGAGGCGTCAGGTCGAAGAGCTCGGCGTCGAAGAGCTCGACGCCGTCGAGCGCGCCGCGCGCCTTGACGTAGTCGGGACTGGCGCGCAGATCGGGCGAGACGGCCGCCACCTCCAGCTCCTGGTCGGAGAAGAAGGAGATCGTCTCGCGGCCTTCCCGGACGTTGCGCCAGAATTCCGCGACGTCGCGGGCGCCCGGGAAACGGCCGGCGAGGCCGACGATCGCGATCGAGCTCGAGTCGCTGGACGATTCTGGTGAAGTCATGCCGTCACCTTTGCTCTTGTTGGCGCGTTCAAGCGTTGCTGCCGCGCGCGCGTATGACGACCGCCGGCCGCCTGGCGGGCCAAGGCCCGCGCTCGGCCCTCGCCGGCGGCGATCGGCCTGGTCTCGGGACCGTCGAGGTGGCCGGCCAGCAGGTCGATGGTCGGATACCGGAAGAGCTCGATCACCGGTATCTCGCGATCGAGGGCGTGCCCGAGACGGCGTTGCACCTCGATCATCAGCAGCGAGTGGCCTCCGGCGTCGAAGAAGTTGTCGTGGATGCCGACCCGGTCGAGCGCGAGGACCTCGCGCCAGATGCCGGCGATGAGCTCCTGAACGGCGTTGCGCGGCGGCACGTAGGCGGCCCCGAGAGTCGGACGCAGCGAGGTCGGCTCGGGCAGGCCGCGGCGGTCGATCTTGCCGTTCGGAGTCAACGGCAGGGCTGCGAGCTCGACGAACGCCGAGGGCACCATGGGGTCGGGCAGCGACTTCCTGAGGAAATCGCGCAGCTCGCCGACGTTGGCAGCGGCCTCGCCGGCGGGCACCCAATAGGCCACCAACCGATCGTCGTCGAGCTGGCCGCGGGCGGCGACCACGACGGTCTCGGCGACGGCGGGATGCGCGGCCAGCGCCGTTTCGATCTCGCCCAGCTCGATGCGGTGGCCCCGGACCTTGACCTGGTGGTCGGCGCGGCCGAGGAACTCGAGGCGGCCGTCGGGCCGGTAGCGCGCCAGGTCGCCGGTCCGGTAGAGCCGTGCCCCCGGTTCAGCGGCGAAGGGATCGGGGACGAAGCGTTCGGCGCTCAGGGCCGAGCGGGCGTGGTAGCCGCGCGCCAGCCCCTGGCCGCCGATCATCAGCTCGCCTGTGGCGCCGGCAGCGGCCGGCCGCAGCCGCCGGTCCGCGAGACGGACATCGGTGTTGGCGATCGGGCGGCCGATCGAGAGCGGCCCGGCGCCTGACCGCACGCGGTGGAGCGTCGACCACACCGTGGTCTCGGTGGGCCCGTAGAGGTTCCACAGCGACGCTCCGCGAGCGAGCAGCTCATCCGCCAGGTCGCGCGGGAGGGCCTCGCCGCCGGAGAGCATCCTCAACGGCCGGCGTCCGGGCCAGCCCGAGCGCACCAGCAGCCGCCAGGTGGCCGGCGTCGCTTGCAGGAGGCGGATCTCGCGCCGTTTCAGCTCGCGGGCCAGACGCACGCCGTCGGCGGCGAGCTCGCGGCCTGCTACGACGACGGTGGCGCCTGCCAGGAGCGGCAGGAAAAGCTCGAGGCCGGCGATGTCGAAGGCCAGGGAGGTGACCGCCAGCAGCCGCTCGCCGGCGGCGATGCCGGGCCTCCGGCGCATGGATTCGAGGAAGTTGACGAGCGTGCGATGGGAGATCTGCACCCCTTTGGGGCGGCCGGTGGAGCCGGAGGTGTAGATCACGTAGGCGAGCCGGTCGGGCGCCGTCGCGACCTGGAGTGCTTCGTCCTCCGGCTCGGCCGGAGCCGGAGCGAGCCGATCCAGCGCCAGCGTCTGCCAGTCGCTCGCGGGCAGCAGCTCGGACCAGGCACTTTCGGAGAGGAGCACCTGGATCCCGGCGTCCCTGACGGTGAGGAGGAGTCGCTCGCGCGGATAGGTGGGATCGAGCGGAACGTAGGCTCCGCCCGCCTTCAGGATGCCGAGGAGGGCGACGACCATCTCCTGCGAGCGCCGGACGCAGAGCCCGACCCGGGCCTCGCGCCCAACGCCCCGCGCCCGCAGGAGACGGGCGAGGAGGTCCGACCGGCGGTCGAGTTCCCGATAGCTGAGACAGGCGTCGCCGGCCGCCACCGCCACGGCGTCGGGAGTCGCCGCCGCCTGGCGGGAGACGAGCTCGTGGAGACAAGCTGCGGTGAAGGGGGCGCGGCTGTCGTTCCATTCCCGCAGTTGGTGCCGCTCACCGGCACCGAGCCAGACCAGCTCGGAAAGCCGTTTCTCCGGGGCCTCGACGATCGCCCGCAGCAGGGTGCGGTAGTGGCGCAGCAGGCGCTCGGCCGTCGTGCCCGCGAAGAGGTCGGTGTTGTACTCGAGCGTGGCGACGAGATCGTCGTCGGCCTCGTCGACCAGCAGGGTCCAGTCGAACTGAGCCGCTTGCCGCGGCACGGACAGCGGCCGCACCGTGAGATCGCTGAGCTCGATCGCCGCCCGCGGCACGTTCTGCAGGATGAACATCACCTGGAAGAGCGGCGACTGACTGAGATCGCGGTGCGGGTCGAGCTCCTCGACCAGCTTCTCGAATGGAAGGTCCTGGTGGGCGTACGCGTCGAGGGTCGTCCGCCGCACCCGCTCCAGCAGCTCGGCGAAGCTCGGGTCTCCCGCCAGATCGGTGCGCAGCACCAGCGTGTTGACGAAGAAGCCGATCAGCCCTTCGATCTCGGTCCGCGTCCGCTGCGCCACGGGTGAGCCGACCGCCACGTCGCGCTGGCCGGTGACGCCCGCGAGCAGCGTCTGGAAGGCGCCCAACAAGGTCATGTAGAGCGTCGCGCCGTGGCGCCGGCCGAGCGCGCGAAGGCGCTCGGCGAGGTTCTTGCCGAGCACGGCGGTGCGGCGCGCGCCGCGCCAGGTCTGCACCGCGGGGCGATGGCGATCGGTGGGGAGCTCCTGAGGCGCGAGACCGGCGAGCTGCCCTCGCCAATAGGCCAGCTGGCGCTCCAGGGCCTCGCCCCGCAGCCAGCTCCGCTGCCAGTGTGCGAAATCGGCGTACTGGACCGCCGGCGCGGCCAGGGGTGAAGGAGCGCCCGCGGCAAACGCTTCATAGAGCGCCGCCAGCTCCCGGATGAGCACGCCCATCGACCACCCGTCGCCCACGATGTGATGGAGAGTCAGCACCAGCACGTGCTCGCCGGTGGCGAGGCGCAGGAGCAGTGCGCGCAGCAGCGGACCGTGGGCCAGCGAGAAGGGAAGGCGGGCCGCCGCCGCCATCCGGCGCTCGAGCTCCTGGCGCCGGCGGCCGCCGTCGACCCGGCTCAGATCGATCTCCGGCAAGGCCACGTCGCCGGCGGCGGCGATCACCTGCACCGGCTTCCCGTCGCGGTAATCGAAGGTCGTGCGCAGCGCCTCGTGGCGGCGCACGATCTCGCTCAGGCTCCTTGCCAGGACCCCGGGACGCAGCCGGCCGTCGAGCCGCACCGCGCCGGCCAGGTGGTGAACGGCGCCGCCGGGCTGCAGGCGGTCGAGGAACCAGAGGCGTTGTTGGGCGAAGGAGAGCGGCAGCGGGTGCTCGCGGCGGATCCTCGTCAGGGGCGGCGCGACGCGAGAGTCCTCGCCTGCCGCCGCCACCGTGCGGCAGAGGGCCGTCAGGGCCGGCGACTCGAAGAAGCTGCGCAACGGGATCTCGACGCCGAAGACGTCGCGGATCCGCGAGCACGCCTGAGTGGCCAGGAGGGAATGGCCCCCGAGGGCGAAGAAGTCGTCGTGGACCCCGACGCGGTCGACGCCGAGCACGTCCTGCCAGATTCCCGCCATGAGCTCTTCCTCCGGGCCGCGCGGCGCCACGTAGGAGCCGGCGTCCGCCGGACCTTCAGGCTCGGGCAGAGCACCGCGGTCGACCTTGCCGTTGGCGGTCAAGGGCAGCGACGGGAGCACGGTGAACGTCGCCGGCACCATGTGAGCGGGCAGGCGTTCGCGCAGCCAGCACCGAAGATCGCCGGAGTCCGCACGCGGCTCGCCGGCGAGGACCACGTAGGCCGCGAGACAGGCCTCGCCGCCCTCCTCGCGGTGCCGCACGGCCGCCCACAGCACGGCGGGATGGCCGCCCAGGACGGTCTCGATCTCTCCCAGCTCGACGCGGAAACCCCGGATCTGGATCTGGGCGTCGGCGCGTCCGGCGTAGTCGACGCCGCCGTCGGGCCGGAATCGTCCCAGGTCGCCGGTCCGGTACAGCCGATCCGCCGCCTCCTCGCGATAGGGATTGACGATGAACCGCTCCCGCGTCAGCCCTTCGTCGGCGAGATAACCACGGGCGAGGTAGGGCGAGCGCACGCAGATCTCTCCCAGCTCGCCGACGCCAGCGCGCCGGCCGCGGCGGCCGAGCACGAGGAGGTGGACGCCGTCGATGCCGTGACCCAAGGGCACGGCGTCGGGTACGGCGCCTGGCGCTATGACGTGACAGCCCATGGCCTGCGGCGTCTCGGTCGTGCCGTAGAAGTTGACGCAGCGGGCCGTCGGTGCGAGCGCGCGGATCTCGCCGAGGGTCGAGCGGGTCAGGGTCTCGCCGCCGAAGCAGACGAGCCGCAGGGCGGCGAGCCGCGCGGCGGGCGTCTCGCGGGGGACCAGCAGACGGCCGAGGCTCGGCGTCAGGTGCGCGACGGTGATCCGCCGCTCCTGCATCCAACGATGGAGCCGGCCCGGGATCCCCAGGGCGTCCGGATCCGGTACGTGGAGCGTGGCTCCGAGCCACAGCGGGGTCAACAGGTCGCGGAGGAGCGGGTCGTGGGCCAGTCCTGAGAGCAGGCCAAAACGATCGCCGGCGTCGAGATCGAAGCTCGCCGTGTGCCATTCGAGGAAGTGCGACAGCGGCCGGTGGGTGCCCAGCACCCCTTTGGGCTCCCCGGTGGTGCCGGAGGTGAAGGTCACGTAGGCGAGATCGTCCGCGGCGACGGCGGGTGTGGCCGACGATGCCGCGTTGCCTGCTGAATCTCCGCTCAGCGTCCAACGGCGCTCGGCGGCCACCAGCTCGGCCACCGCGCGCTCGACATCGGCCGGAGCCTCGGGGGCTTCGGGCAGCCGCAGCCAGGCCGCGGGCCGCAACGCCCGCAAGCGGTCGGCGAGCCGCCGCGCGGGCTCCGCGGGATCGAGCAGGGCGAAAGCCGCCCCCGACTTCCACACCCCGAGCACCGCCACGGCCAGCGACGCGCTGCGCTGGCCGAGCACGGCCACGACCTCCTGGCGACCGACGCCTCGGCGGCAGAGCTCCGCCGCCAGGCGGTCGCTCGCGGCGTCGAGGGCGCCGTAGCTCCAGGTGCGCCGGCGATCGGCCACGGCGATGCGCTCCGGGTGCTGGCGCGCCTGCTCGGCGAATCGCTCGTGGACGGCTCCCGCCCACTCACAGGGGAGCGCCCGGCAAGGGTCCGGGAGCACGATCCGCGCCGCGTGGCTGACCAGCGACAGGTCGTGCAGTCGGACTTCGGGATCGGCGGCGACCTGGCGCAGAAGCTGCTCGAGCTGCCGCGCCATCTCGCTCAGCCGCGCCGGCGACCAAAGGGCGGCGTCGCCGAGCCAGCGCAGCTCGATGTCCTCGGCGCTCTCCCGAGCGTAGAGCGTGAGATCGAATTTCGCGCCGACGTCGGGGGGCCGCAGGAGCTCCACCGCGAGGCGGCCCGCTCCGGCCTCTTCGCGGGGAAAGCTCAGCAAGTTGAAGAACACGCGGAAGAGCGGCGGCGCGGCGGCGTGCCGTTGCGGCTGCAGCTCGGCGAGGAGCTTCTCGAATGGGATCTCGCGGTGGGCGAAGGCCCCCAGCGCCACCTCTCTCACGCGGCCCAGGAGGTCGCGAAAGCTCGGGTCGCCCCCCAGGTCGGTGCGCAACGCCAGCGTGTTGAGGAAACAGCCCACGAGCCCCTCGATCTCGGGACGGCCGCGCTCGGCCATCGGTGTGCCCACCAGCAAGTCGTCCTGACCGCTGAGGCGATGGAGGAGCGCCTTCAGGGCCGCCAAGAGGACCATGAACAGCGTCGTCCCCTGCTCGCGTGCCAGCTCAGAAACGGCCCGGGCAAGATCGGGCGTGAGACGAAACGGGTGCTCGACGGCGCCGCCGTGGGTGGCGCAGCGCCGGCCGTCGGTGGGCAGGTCGAGGTCCGGGAGGTTGCCGCCGAGCCGCCGGCGCCAATAGGCGAGGTGGTTCTCCAACGACTCGCCCCGCAGGCGCTCGCGCTGCCAGACGGCGAAGTCGGCGTATTGCACCGGCAGCTCCGACAGTGGGGAGGCAGCGCCGTCGGCGAAGGCCTCGTAGAGCGCTCTCAGCTCGCGCACGAGGATCGCCAGCGACCAACCGTCGGCGACGATGTGGTGCAGGTTGAGAAGAAGCACCGCTTCCTCCTCTGCCAGCCGCAACAGGCGGGTCCGGAACAACGGGCCGGTCGCGAGGTCGAAGGGGCGCCGGGCCTCCCGGGCGCCGAGGCGAGCCGTCTCTCGGTGCCGTGCGGCCGGCTTCAGGCCTGCCAGGTCCACCACCGGCAGCGATCCCGCGGCCGCGGCATGAATCACCTGCACCGGGCGACCCTCGACGAGGGCGAAAGTGGTCCGCAGCGCCTCGTGACGGCGCACCACCTCGTCGAGGCTGGCTACCAGGCGGGCGATTTCGAGAGCGCCGCTGAGCCGCACCGCGGCGGGCATGTTGTAGGCCGACCGGTCCGGCGCGAGCTGGTCGGCCAACCACAGCCGCTCCTGGGCGAAGGAGAGCTCCGGATCGCGATCCCTGGAGACGGGGGGAATCGCCGCATCGGCGCCGGGCCGACGTTCGGACGCGCCCTGTTTCAAACGTCGCAGCAGAAGGGCCCGCTTGGCGGCCGAAAGCGGGGACATCGTCGCCGGCGTTTGAGTCATGGGGAACACCTCCGGAAGTCCTCGACATGGTTCGCGGGGGCGGCGGCTTCCGCTTCGGAAAGGCCTTCCATTTCCCTCAGCAGGGCCGCCATCGCCGTGAGCTCGGCGTCGTCGAGCTGTTCCTCGACGCGGCGGGCGAAGCCTTCCAGCGTGGGCGACTCGAAGAGGCCGCGCAGCGGGATCTCCACCGGCAGGGCGTCCTGGAGGTCGGAGAGCATCCGAATCGCCAACAGCGAATGTCCGCCAAGGTCGAAGAAGCTGTCGTCGAGCCCGATGTGCTCGTTGCCCAGCGTGTCGCTCCAGACGGCCGCCACCGCCACTTCTGCCGCCGTCGCGGGAGGCCGGAACGAGCGGTCGCGCAGCCCGGCACGTCGGGCCCATGGCAGGTCGCGCTGCGCCAGGGCGGCGCGGTCGACCTTGCCGTTGGGCGAGAGCGGCAGGGCGCCCACGACGACGAAGGCGGCGGGCACCATGTGCTCGGGCAGGCGCTGGCGGAGGAAGGACCGCAGCTCGGCCTCGTCGACGCCGGCGGCGGCGACGTAGGCCACCAGGCGCTGATCGTCCGGGGCGAAGGCGCGCACCGCGACCGCGGCCTCGCGCACGGCGGGGTGGGTGGCGAGCACGGTCTCGACCTCGCCGAGCTCGATGCGGAAGCCGCGCAGTTTGACCTGGTGGTCGCTGCGGCCGTGGAAGACGAGCTCGCCGTCGGCGCGCCAGTGGACGAGGTCGCGGGTGCGGTAGATCCGGTCGCCGGGCAGGTGGGCGAAGGGATCGGGCAGGAAGCTGGCGGCGCTCTGGCGTGGACGCCCGAGGTAACCGCGGGCGAGGCCGGCGCCGCCGAGGTAGAGCTCGCCGCGCACGCCCGCGGGCGCTCGGCGCAGGCGGCAGTCGAGGACGTAGGCGCGGGTGTGGTCGACGGGACGCCCGATGGTCGGCTCGTCGGCGCCGCGGGGGACCTCGACCCAGGCCGAGTAGGTGGTGTCCTCGGAGGGACCGTAGAGGTTGAGCACGCGCAGGTGGCCGGGCACGTCGTCGACGAGAGCGCGCCGCAGGGGCTCGCCGGCGAGATTGACGGTAAGCACGGAGTCGGGCAGCTCGCCGAGGCGCAGCAGCTCGCGCAGGGCCGAGGGCACGGTGTTGAGGAGACGCACGCCGTGGGCTCGCGGCAGCTCGAGGGCGTCGCCGGAGAGCACGACGGTGCCGCCCCAGCTCAGAGGAGCGAAGAGCTCGAACACCGAGAGGTCGAAGCATACGGAGGTGGCGGCCAGGACGCCGGCCAGCTCGTGGTCTGAGAAGACGCGGCGGGTCCATTGGAGGAGGGCGGCGGCGCTGCGGTGCTCGATGGCCACGCCCTTGGGGCGGCCGGTGGATCCGGAGGTGTAGATGACGTAGGCAAGGTTGCGCTCGCTTGCGGCGGCCGGCAGCGGAGGATCGTCCTGAGCGCCGCCGGCCGGCGGCGCCAGCTCGACGACGGCGGGCGCCAGGGCTGCGGCGCGCGCCCGCAGGTCGGAGTCGGTGAGGACGGCGGCCAGCCCGGCGTCGCGGGCCATGAAGGTCAGCCGCTGCTCGGGGTAGGCCGGGTCGAGGGGGACGTAGGCGGCGCCGGCCTTGAGCACGGCGAGCAGTGCGGCGACGAGGTCGGCGGTGCGAAGGGCGAAGACGCCGACGCGCTCCTCGGGTCCGACGCCGCGTCGGGCCAGCCGGCGGGCGAGAAGGGTCGCGCGGCGGTCGAGCTCGCCGTAGGAGAGGGTCTCGCGCCCGCGGACGAGGGCTGTGGCTTCCGGGTGGCGGGCTGCCTGGCGCTCGAAGCGGGCGTGGAGCAGGCCGCCTTCCAGCGCCGGCGCCGGTGTCTCGCCCCATTCGGCGAGTTGGGCGGCCTCGGCCGCCGTCAGCAGCGGCAGGGCCGACGAGCGGCAGTGAGGCTCGCGCGCCGCCGCCGCCAGCAGCGTCTCGAAGTGGCCGGCGAGGCGGCGGACGGTGGCGCTGTCGAAGAGATCGGCGTCGTACTCCCAGGAGCCCACGAGCTCACCCTCGACCTCGGCCAGTGCCAGAGTCAGGTCGAACTTCGCCGTCCCGGTATCCACCTCGCGGAGCTCGAGGCGCGCCGCGCCGAGCTCGAGGCGCTCGCGGGCCGCGTTCTGGAGCACCAGCATGACCTGGAAAAGGGCGCCGCGGCCGAGTTCGCGCTGCGGCGCCAGCTCGCCGACCAGCTTCTCGAAAGGCATGTCCTGGTGGGCGTAGGCGCCGAGCGTGGTCTCGCGGACCCGCGCGAGGTGCTCGGCGAAGGCGGGATCGCCGCCAAGCTCGGCGGCCAGCGCCAGGGTGTTGACGAAAAAGCCGATCAGGGGCTCGATCTCGGCACGGGTGCGATGGGCGATGGGAGAGCCCACGACCAGAGCGTCCTGGCCGCTGTGCCGGTGCAGGAGCGCCTGGAAGGCGGCCAGCAGCGTCATGAAGAGCGTCGTGCCGTGCTCCCGGCAGAGCCCCCGCAGGGCGCTCGCGGCCGCCGCCGGCAGGCGCCACGGCAACCGCTGGCCGCGCCCCGAGCGCACCGCCGGCCGCGGCCGGTCGGTCGGCAGGTCGAGGGCGGCCGGCACGCCCGCGAGCTGGCGCCGCCAATAGCCCATCAGCCCCGCGAGCAACTCGCCGTCCAGTCGCCGGCGCTGCCACAGGGCGAAGTCGGCGTACTGCACCGACAGCGCGGGCAGCGGCCGGCCGGCGTAGAGCGCCGTCAGCTCGCGCAGCAGCACGTTGACGGACCACCCGTCGGAGACGACGTGATGCATCGTCACCAAGAGCACGTGACGGTCGCGGCCGAGGCGCAGCAGCAGGGCGCGCAGCAGCGGCCCGCGCGACAGGTCGAAAGGCCGGCGCGCCTCGCGGCGCAGCCACTGCTCGGCGATCGCCGCCCGGCGCTCGGCGGCGATCGCCGCCAGGTCGATCGCCGGCAGTGGGACCTCGCCCGGCGTTCGGATCTCCTGGCGGGGCTCGCCGCGTTCGAGCACGAAGACGGTGCGCAGCGTCTCGTGACGGCGCACCACCTCGGCGAGGCTGCGCGCCAGGACGTCGACCGTGAGCGGACCGTCGACGTCGACGGCGCCGGCGACGTTGTAGGCGGCGCTGCCCGGGTCGAGCTGGTCGAGCAGCCACAGACGTTCCTGCGCGAAGGAGAGCGGGAGCTCGGCCTCGCGCGGCCGCGGCGCGATCGGTGCCGCGGTGGCCGGACGGGTGTCGAGGACGGCGGCGAGGCGCTCCACCGTGGGGTTCTCGAACACCTGCCGCACCGGCACCTCGACGCCCAGGACCTGGCGCAGGCGCGAGGTCATGCGGGTGGCGAGCAGCGAGTGGCCGCCGAGCTCGAAGAAGTCGTCGCCGACGCCGATCGGCCCGCCGCCCAGCACCTCGGCCCAGACCTGCGCCACCACCTCTTCGAAGGGCGTGCGCGGCGCCGCGGCGGTGCCGTGCTCGCGGGCGGGAGCCGGCAGGGCGGCGCGGTCGACCTTACCGTTGGGCGTCAGCGGCAGGGCGTCGAGGACGACGAAGGCGGCCGGCACCATGTGTTCGGGCAGGCGGCGGCGGAGGAAGGACCGCAGCTCGCCCTCCTCGACGGCGCCGGCGGCGAGGTAGGCCACCAGCCGCGAGTCGTCCGGGGCGAAGGCGCGTACCGCGACCGCGGCCTCGCGCACGTCGGGATGGGAGGCGAGCACCGCCTCGATCTCGCCGAGCTCGATGCGGAAGCCCCGCAGCTTGACCTGGTGGTCGCTGCGGCCGTGGAAGACGAGCCGCCCGTCGGCGCGCCATGCGATGACGTCGCGAGTGCGGTAGATCCTGGCGCCGGGGCTGGCGCCGAAGGGATCGGGCAGGAAGGCGGCGGCGCTCAAGGCGGGACGCGCGAGGTAGCCGCGAGCCAGGCCGGCGCCGCCGAGGAAAAGCTCGCCGCGCACGCCCGCGGGCACTCGGCGCAGGCGGCGGTCGAGGACGTAGGCGCGGGTGTGGTCGACCGGCCGCCCGATCGTCGGCTCGCCGGCCCCCCTGGGCACTTGCGTCCACGTGGAGTAGGTGGTGTCCTCGGAGGGACCGTAGAGGTTGAGCACGCGCAGGCAGGCCGGCACGTCGTCGACGAGGGCTCGCCGCAAGGGCTCGCCGGCGAGGTTGACGGTGAGGACGGAGTCGGGCAGCTCGCCGAGGCGCAGCAGCTCGCGCAGGGCCGAGGGCACGGTGTTGAGCAGGCGCACGCCCTGGGTGCGCATCAGCTCGAGGGCGTCCTGGGCGAGCACGACGGTGCCCCCCCAGCTCAGGGGAACGAAGAGCTCGAAGATCGAGAGGTCGAAGCACACGGAGGTGGCGGCGAGCACGCCGGCCAGCTCGTGGTCTGAGAAGACGCGGCGGGCCCATTGGACGAGGGTGGCGGCGCTGCGGTGCTCGATGGCCACGCCCTTGGGGCGGCCGGTGGATCCCGAGGTGTAGATGACGTAGGTGAGGTTGCGCTCGCTTGCGGCGGCCGGCAGCGGACCGTCGTCGACAGCGCCGGCATGGGGTGCCAGCTCGACGACGGCGGGCGCCAGGGCCTCGGCGCGGGGCCGCAGGCCGGCGTCGGTGACGACGACGGCGAGGCCGGCGTCGCGGGCCATGAATCGTAGGCGCTGCTCGGGGTAGGCCGGATCGAGGGGGACGTAGGCGCCGCCGGCCTTGAGCACGGCGAGCAGGGCGGCGACGAGGTCGACGCCGCGGGCGGCGAAGACGCCGACGCGGTCCTCGGGGCCCACGCCGCGGCGGGCGAGGCGGCGGGCGAGCAGTCGGGCGCGGCGGTCGAGCTCGCCGTAGGTGACGGCCTCGCGTCCGCAGACCAGGGCGGTGGCCTGCGGACGTCGGGCTGCCTGGCGCTCGAAGCGAGCGTGCAGCAGGCCGTCTTCGAGCGCCGGCGCCGGTGTCTCGCCCCATTCGGCGAGCTGGGCGGCCTCGGCCGCGCTCAGCAGCGGCAGGGCCGACAAGCGGCGGTGCGGCTCGCGCGCCGCCGCCGCCAGCAGCGTCTCGAAGTGGCCGGCGAGGCGGCGGACGGTGGCGACGTCGAAGAGATCCGCGTCGTACTCCCAGGAGCCCACCAGCTCGCTCTCGACCTCGGCCAGCGCCAGGGTCAGGTCGAACTTCGCCGTCCCGGTGTCCACCTCGCGCAGACGCAGGCGCGCCGGGCCGAGCTCGAAGCGCTCGCGTGCCGCGTTGTGGAGCACCAACATGACCTGGAAGAGGGCCGCGCGGCCGAGGTCGCGCTGCGGCGCCAGCTCGCCGACCAGCTTCTCGAAAGGCATGTCCTGATGGGCGTAGGCGCCGAGTGTGGTCTCGCGGACCCGCGCGAGGTGCTCGGTGAAGGCGGGGTCGCCGCCAAGGTCGGCGGCCAGCGCCAGGGTGTTGACGAAAAAGCCGATGAGGGGCTCGATTTCGGCGCGGGTGCGGTGGGCGATGGGCGATCCCACCACCAGGGCGTCCTGGCCGCTGTGCCGGTGGAGCAGCGCCTGGAAGGCGGCCACCAGCGTCATGAAGAGCGTCGTGCCGTGCTCGCGGCCGAGCTCGCCGAGGACGCCCGTCGAGGCCGGCGGCAGGCGCCAAGCCAGCCGCCCGCCGCGTCCCGAGCGCACCGCCGGCCGCGGCCGGTCGGCGGGCAGGTCGAGGGCCGCCGGCACGCCCGCGAGCTGCCGCCGCCAGTAACCCATCAGCCCCGCGAGTAGCTCGCCGCGCAGCCGCCGGCGTTGCCACAGGGCGAAGTCGGCGTACTGCACCGACAGCGCGGGCAGCGGCCAGCCGGCGTAGAGCGCCGTCAGCTCGTGCAGCAGCACGTTGACGGACCACCCGTCGGAGACGACGTGGTGCATCGTCACCAGGAGCACGTGGCGCTCGCCGCCGAGCCGCAGCAGCAGGGCGCGCAGCAGCGGCCCACGCGCCAGGTCGAAAGGCCGGCGCGCCTCGTGGCGCAGCCACTGCTCGGCGAGCGCCGCCCGGCGCTCGCCGGCCATCGACGCCAGGTCGATCACCGGCAGGAGGACCTCGCCCGGCGCTCGGATCTCCTGGCGGGGCTCGCCGCGCTCGAGCACGAAGACGGTGCGCAGCGTCTCGTGACGGCGCACCACCTCGGCCAGGCCGCGTGCCAGAACGCCGACCGCCAGCGGTCCGTCGACATCGAGGGCGCCGGCGAGGTTGTAGGCAGCGCTGCCCGGGTCGAGCTGGTCGAGGAACCACAGGCGTTCCTGCGCGAAGGAGAGCGCAAGCTCTGCTTCGCGCGGCCGCGGCGCGATCGGCGCCGCGGTGGCCGGACGGGTGTCGAGGGCGGCGGCGAGACGTTCCACCGTGGGGTTCTCGAACACCTGCCGCACCGGCACCTCGACGCCCAGGACCTGGCGCAGGCGCGAGGTCATGCGGGTGGCGAGCAACGAGTGGCCGCCGAGCGCGAAGAAGTCCTCGCCGAGGCCGACCGGCCCGCCGCCCAGCACCTCGGCCCAGACCTGCGCCACCACCTCTTCGAGGGGCGTGCGCGGTGCGGTGCCGGCCGCGCCGTTGAGGGCGGGAGCCGGCAGGGCGGCGCGGTCGACCTTGCCGTTGGGCGTCAGCGGCAGGGCGCCCACGACGACGAAGGCAGCCGGCACCATGTGCTCGGGCAGGCGGCGGCGGAGGAAGGCGCGCAGCTCGCCCTCGTCGACGCGGGCGGCGGCGACGTAGGCCACCAGCCGCGGGCCGCCGGGCGCATCGCTGCGGGACACCACCACGGCAGCCCGCACTTCGGGATGGGTGCCGAGCGACGCCTCGACCTCACCGAGCTCGATGCGGAAGCCGCGCAGCTTGACCTGGTGGTCGAGGCGGCCGAGGAAATCCAGCTCGCCGCCCGCGAGCTGGCGGACGAGATCGCCGGTGCGGTAAAGGCGGCCTCCGGCCGGGTCCCCCGCCGGGTCCGGGATGAACCTCTCGCCGGTCAGCCCGGGGCGGCGGAGATAACCCCGCGCCAGGCTCCGGCCGGCGATGCACAGCTCGCCCGGGACCCCGATGGGGACGCGCTCCAGGGCGCGGTCGACCACGTAGATCCGGGTATGGGCGATCACCCTGCCGAGAGTGGGCTCGCGCCGCCCGCGAGGCTCGACGCGGCCCCAGGTCGCCACCACCGTGGCCTCCGTCGGCCCGTAGTGGTTGACGAGGTCGAACGGCGGCGTCCGGACCGTGCGGTGCAGGCGGTCGCCTCCGGTGAGCAACGCCCTGAGCGCCAATCCCACCGGCGCGCTCTCCGCCAGCGCGCTCTCCGCCAGCGGCGTCGGCAGAAAGCTCAGGTGGATGCGTTCCCGCGCCAACCAGGCGAGCAGACGAACGGCCGAGGCGCGGGTCTCCTCATCCGGAAGGTGGAGGCTGGCCCCGGCGCAGAGATACGGCCAGATCTCCCAGACCGACGCGTCGAAGGCCGGCGAGGCCACCTGCGTGGCGCGGTCGCCGGCGCTCACTGCGTAGGTATCCCGATGCCACGCCACGAGGTTTGCGAGGCCGGAGTGCGTCACCCCCACCCCCTTGGGCCGGCCGGTGGAACCGGAGGTGTAGATCACGTAGGCGAGGTGGTCGCCAGCCCTCCGGCCCGCGGGGACGGCGTCGTGCCGGGCGAGCTCCTTCTCCACCACGTCGAGCTCGATGCGGGGGACCCCGGCCTCGGGCAGGATCCCGGAGATCTCCCGAGAGGTGATCAACACCGTCGCCGGATGGGCGCGGACGAGATCTGCCAGCATGAAGGCCAGCCGCTCCTCGGGATACGCGACGTCGAGGGGCACGTAGGCGCCTCCCGCCTTGAGGACGCCCAGCATCGCCACCACCAGCCGCGGCGAGCGCTCGAGACAGATGGCGGCCGGCACCTCGGGGCCCACGCCAGCTTCCCCGAGGCGGCGCGCGAGCCGCTGCGCCCGGACGTCGAGCTCGCCGTAGCTCAGGTGCTCGCCGCCGGCGGCGAGGGCGAGAGCGTCCGGCCTCTCCTCGGCGCTCTGCGCGAAAAGCTGCGGGACGCACCGCGGCCACGGCGCGTCGGCCGCCGTCGCGTTCCACTCGGCGTGGAGCTGGTGGCACTGCGCCGGCGCCAGCAGCGGCAGGGTGGCGAACGGGCCCTCCGGGGTGGCGAGGAGCCCGTCCAGCAGGCGCAGGAAGTGCCCGGCCAAGCGCGCGGCGGAGGTGGCGTCGAAGAGATCCGTAGAGTAGCGAATCCGCGCCCGCCACGTCCTTTCCTCGGCCCGAATCTCGAGGGCAAGGTCGGTGAGGGAAGTGCTCTCGGGCAAGTCCAGGATTTCGGCCTGGAGGCCCGGCATGTCGAGGGCCGGCAGGGGCGCGTTCTGGAACGCGAACATCACCTGCGCCAGCGGCAAGCGACCGGGGCTGCGCTCGGGAGCGAGCTTCTCGACCAACTTCTCGAACGGCGCTTCCTGGTGCGCGAGGGCCTGGAGCGCCGTCGTCCTGCCCCGCTCGAGCGCCTCCGCGCCGGTCGAGGCCCCGGCAAAGTCGGTGCGCAGCACCAGCGTGTTGACGAAGAACCCCACCAGCCCTTCGAGGGCCTGCCAGGGACGCCCGGCGACCGGCGTACCGACGACGATGTCGCGGCGGCCGGTATAGCGGTGGAGCAGCAGTTGGAAGGCCGTCAACAGGACCATGAACGGCGTGGCCTGGTAGCGCTGGCCGAGCTTTTCGACCGCCGCCCGCAGCGCCGGCGCCATCACCACCGCGCAGGACGCGCCGCGGTGGCTCGCGAACGCGGGCCGCTGCCGATCGGCGGGCAGCTCCAGCACGGTCGGCGCTCCGGCGAGCTGCCGCTGCCAGTACGCCAGGACGTCGTTCAACGCCTCGCCCGCGAGCCATCGGCGTTGCCAGACCGCATAGTCGCGATACCGCACCGGGAGCTCCGGCAACGCCGGCCGGCCGCCGGCGCAGGCGGCGCGATAAAGCTCGCCGAGCTCGCGCACGATGACCCCCAGGGACCATCCGTCGGTAATGACGTGGTGCTGGCAGAGGACCAGGACGTGCTCGGCTTCGCCCGTACGCAGCAGGCGCAGGCGCAGCAACGCTCCGCGCTCGAGGTCGAAGGGCCGCCGGCTCTCTTGTGCTGCCAACGCACGGACGACGGGCTCGCGGCGCGCCGCCGGAAGTCGGCGCAGATCGATCTCCGGCAGCGGCAAGTCGAACCGCGGCGCCACTACCTGGATCGGCGGATCCGCGGCCAGGAGGAACGTGGTGCGCAGGCTCTCCTGACGCCGGACGACTTCCCCGAGGCACGGCCCCAGGACGTCCCGGCGCAGGGACCCCTTGAGACGCACCGCATTCAGGACGTTGTAGGCGCAATCGTGCGGATCCAGCCGGTGCAGGAACCCGAGCCGCTCCTGAGCAAACGACAGCGGCGCCGAGAGGCGATCGCAGACGCGGCGCAAAAGCGGCGCTTGCGGGCGGTCCGCGGCCGTGGACAGGAATCGGGCGCACGAGCCGACCGTGGGATGACGCAGGAGGTCGTGCAGCGTCGGCCGCGCTCCGACGATCTCACCGAGCCGGTGTTGGACGCGCGCCAGCAGCAGCGAATGGCCGCCGAGCGCGAAAAAGTCGTCGTCGACGCCGACCGGCCCGCCGCCCAGCGCCTCGGCCCAGACCTGCGCCACCACCGCTTCGAGGGGCGTGCGCGGCGGCGCGGCGGCCGCGTCGCCGCGGGCCGGAGCCGGCAGGGCGGCGCGGTCGACCTTGCCGTTGGGCGAGAGCGGCAGAGCGCCCACGACGACGAAGGCGGCGGGGACCATGTGCTCGGGAAGACGGCGGCGCAGATAGGAGCGCAGCTCGGTCTCGTCGACGCGGGCGGCGGCGAGGTAGGCCACGAGGCGCGGGTCGTCGGGGGCGAAGGAGCGCACCGCGACCGCGGCCTCGCGCACGTCGGGGTGATCGGCGAGCACGGTCTCGATTTCGCCGAGCTCGATGCGGAAGCCGCGCAGCTTGACCTGGTGATCGCTGCGGCCGTGGAAGGCGAGATCGCCGTCGGGCCGCCAGTCGACGACGTCGCGGGTGCGGTAGATCCGCTGGCCGGGCCGGGCGGCGAAGGGATCGGGCAGGAAGCTCTCGGCGGTGCGGCTGGCGCGCCCGAGGTAGCCGCGGGCCAGGCCGGCGCCGCCCAGGTAGAGCTCGCCGCGCACGCCGGCCGGCGCTCGGCGCAGGCGGCGGTCGAGGACGTAGGCTTGGGTGTGGTCGACGGGACGGCCGATGGTCGGCTCGCCGGCGCCTCGATGCACCTGCGTCCACGTGGAGTAGGTGGTGTCCTCGGAAGGCCCGTAGAGGTTGAGCACGCGCAGGTGGCCTGGTATGTCGTCGACGAGGGCCCGCCGCAAGGGCTCGCCGGCGAGGTTCACGGTGAGGACGGAGTCGGGCAGCTCCCCGAGACGCAACAGCTCGCGCAGGGCGGAGGGCACGGTGTTGAGCAGGCGCACGCCTTGGGTGCGCGGCAGCTCGAGGACGTCGGCGGCGAGCACCACGGTGCCGCCCCAGCTCAGCGGGACGAAGAGCTCGAAGACCGAGAGGTCGAAGCAGACGGAGGTGGCGGCGAGCACCCCGCTGAGCTCACCGTCGGAGAAGGGGCGTCGGGCCCATTGGAGAAAGGCGGCGGCGCTGCGGTGCTCGATGGCCACGCCCTTGGGCCGGCCCGTCGACCCCGAGGTGTAGATGACGTAGGCGAGGTTGCGCTCGCTGGCGGCCGGCAGCGGATGGTCTTCCTTGCCGCCGCCGTGGGGCACCAGCTCGACGACGGCGGGCGCGAGGGCTTCGGCCCTCGCGCACAGGCCGGAGTCGGCGAGGACGGCGGCGAGGCCAGCGTCGCGGGCCATGAAGGTGAGGCGCTGCTCGGGGTAGGCGGGGTCGAGGGGGACGTAGGCGGCGCCGGCCTTGAGCACGGCGAGCAGGGCGATGACGAGGTCGGCGCCGCGGGCGGCGAAGACGCCGACGCGGTCCTCGGGTCCGACGCCACGGCGGGCCAGCCGGCGGGCGAGGAGGGTCGCGCGGCGGTCGAGCTCGCCGTAGGAGAGGGTCTCGCGTCCGCAAACGAGGGCGGTGGCCTGCGGGAATCGGGCCGCCTGGCGCTCGAAGCGAGCGTGGAGCAGTCCGCCTGCGAGCGCCGGCGCCGGCGTCTCGCCCCACTCGGCGAGCTGGGCGGCCTCGGCGGCGCTCAGCAGCGGCAGGGTCGACAAGCGGCGGCGCGGCTCGCGCGCCGCCGCGGCCAGCAGAGTCTCGAATTGGCTCAGGAGGCGCCCGGCCGTCGCATCGTCGAAGACGTCGGCGTCGTACTGCAGGCTGACCGTCCAGCCACCGGCCAGCGGCGCGGCCCGCAGGGTCAGGTCGAAGGGGGCGTACCGCTCGGCCAGCGCCATCGATTCCAGCTCCAACCCTGGAAGCGTCAGGCGCCCTCCCGGAAGCTTCAAGGCGAAGGCGCTCAGGGCCTCCTCACCGCCCGGCGGCGGCGACTGCATAACGAACATCGCCCGAAAGAGGGAAGAGCGCCCCGCCTGCCGTTGCGGCTGCAGGCGCGCCGCGAGCAGCGAAAACGGAAAGTCCTGGTGCTCGAACGCGTCGAGGGTCGTGCGGCGCACGCCGGCGAAGAAAGTAGCGAACGAGGGGTCGGACGAAAGGTCGGCCCGCAGCACCACGGGATTGACGAAGTAGCCCACGAGACCCGCGACGTCCGCGGCGCCGCGGTTGGCAGTCGGCGTGCCCACCAGCACGTCGTCCTGGCCCGAGATACGGCCCAGGAGCACCTGGAACGTGGCGAGCAGGGTCATGAACGCCGTGGTCTCGTTCTCGCGGGCGAGCGACCGGAATCCCGCAGCCGCCTCGCCGAGCCGCCGGGCCCGCGCCGCTCCGCGGTACGACGGCTGCGGCGGCCGGGGCCGATCGGTCGGCACCGCGAGGTCGGGAAGGTCGCCCGCCAATCGCCGCCGCCAGTAAGCCCAGAGGCGCTCGCCGTCGGCGCCCTCGAGCCGCCGCCGTTGCCAGGCGGCGTAGTCGCCGTAGGTGACCGGCAAAGGGCCGAGCGCGGCCGCCGGACCTCCGCGCTCGGCGTCATAGAGGGCTCCGAGCTCCCGCGCCAGCACCGCCATCGACCAAAAATCGGCGACGATGTGGTGGACCGCGACGACCAGGATGTGGTCGGTGGCCGAGCGGGTGAAGACGGCCAGGCGCAGCAGTGGCCCGGTCCGCAGGTCGAAAGGACGGTACGCGGCCCGGTGGCAGCGCTCCTCGAGCTCCTCCTCGCTCCAGCCGGCGGCGTCCTCGTTGCGAAGCTCCGGCTCCGGCTCGCTGGCGAGGCGTCGGACCGGCTTGCCCTCGGGAGCGGGGAAGAAGGCGCGCAGCTCGGCGTGGCGGCGGACCAGGGCGCGGGCGGCCCGGCCCAGCGCCGCGGCGTCCAGCGCCGCGGCTACGCGGGCCGCGACCGCGATGTTGTAGACGGCGCTCGCCGGCGCCAACCGGTGGAGGTACCAAAGCGCTTCCTGGCCATGGGAGAGCGGCTGGCCGTCGTGCTCGCCGACGCCGGCGCGCAGCGCCGGCGTCCGGGTCTCCTCGCCGCGCTCGAGCAGCTCGAGGACACGGGAGGCCAGAGCCTCGATGCTCGCGGCCTCCAGGAGGAGGGCGAGGGAAATCGACGTCCGCAGCTTCTGCTCGAGACTCTGCTGCAGCTCGACCACCCCCAGGGAATCGAGCCCGAGGTCGGTCAGCGACAGGGCGGCATCGAACGCTCCGGCCCAGCGCGCCGAGCGTGCGGCTTCGCGCCAGATCAGCTCCTCGACGTCACGGCGGCGCATCTCGTCCGCGCTGCCGCCGCGCTCGGATGCGGTGAAGACCTGCTCGGGCTCGGGCGCGCGGCGACTGCGGCCGACGATGGCCAGCGTTCCCGCCAGATAGGCCTCGCGGCAGGCGTGGCGCCGGACCTTGCCGCTCGACGTCCTGGGGATGGTGCCGGCGCGCACCAGAACCACGTCGTGGGCGGCGATCTCCTGTTCCTCGAGCACCGATCGGCGCACCGCCGCCGTCACCTCGTCGGGGTCGGCCGAGCCGTGGCGCTCGACCTCGAAAGCCACGACCAGCCTTTCCTCGCCGTCGGTCTCGACCGCGAAAGCGGCCCCGCATCCGGGCCGCAACGCCGGGTGGGCCTTCTCCGCCGCCAGCTCCACGTCCTGCGGGTAGTGGTTGCGGCCGCGGACGATGATGAGGTCCTTGCGCCGCCCGGTCACGAAGAGCTCGCCGCCGCGCAGAAAACCGAGATCGCCGGTGCGCAGATAGCGCACCGCGGTCCGCTCGCCGGCGAGACGGGCTCCGAAGGTCTCGGCGCTGGCGCCGTCGTGGTTCCAGTACCCGCCGGCCACGCTCGGTCCGGTCACCCAGATCTCGCCGACCCGGTCCGGCGCGGCGCGGCGTCCGGTGCGCGGATCGGCAATGACGATCCGTTGTCCCGGCGCTAGCCGGCCGCAGCCGACGAGGGCCTGGGACGCTCCCCCGTCTTCGGCCGGCGCCACCTTGCCTGCCTGCAGAGCGGCGGCGCTTACCGACTCCACGGCCGGCCCGGCCCCCACCGCCGCGCCGGCGACAAATAGCGTCGCCTCGGCCAGGCCGTAGCACGGCAGGAAGCTGCGCGGCTGGAACCCACAGCCGTGAAAGGCGTCCGCGAACCTTTGCAGGGTGGCGGAGCGGACCGGCTCGGAGCCGTTGAACGCCACTCGCCAGCTCGAGAGATCGAGGTCGGCGCGGTCCTCCTCACGGACGTTGCGCACGCACAGGTCGTAGGCGAAGTTGGGGCCGCCGCTGGTCGTTGCCCGATAGCGGCCGATCGCCCGCAACCAGCGCGCCGGCTGCTGGAGAAAGGCGGTCGGCGACATCAGGATGCAGCGGGCGCCGACGTAGAGGGGTTGCAGCACGCCGCCGATCAAGCCCATGTCGTGATAGAGCGGCAGCCAGCTCACGATCACCGAGTCGGCCGTCTGGTCGAAGCCGCGACGGATCATCTCCTCGTTGTGCAGCAGGTTGGCGTGGGTGATCAGGACCCCCCGCGGCGCGCTGGTGGAGCCCGACGTGTACTGGAGGAACGCGACCTCGCTCGCCGCGATCGCGGGCCGCCGAAGCTCCCCCGCCCAGGCGGCGTCGACCGTGCCCGCGTCCACGATCTCGACGTCCGCGAGCTCCGGCGTCGCTGCCGCCCACGATTCGATCCGCGAGACGATCGCGGCGCTGGTCAGGATCATCCGCGGCCGAGCGTCGGCGGCGATCGATTGCAGTCGTTGCAGGTGGCGGCTGCGGCCGGGCGGGTAGGCGGGAACCACGACGGCGCCCGCGTAGAGGCCGCCGAAGAAGGCGGTGACGAACTCGAGGCCGGGCGGGAACAGCAACAGGACGCGCTCGCCCCGCAAGCCGCGGGACGCCAGCATGGCGCCGAGAGCTCGCGCCCGCCGGTCGAGCTCGCCGCAGGTCAGTCGTTCGGCCTCCTCCTCGCCGTTTTTGAGAAAGACGTAGGCGAGGCGCTCGGCCTGGCTCAGCGCCCGCCGGCCCAGGAGCTCGACCAGCGAGCTGGGAGCATCTGTCTGCGTCGCTGAGAGAACGGGCACTACGACCTCCTCCTGCCTTGGTACACGGCTCCCCTTCGCCGCCTTCGCGGCTTCTTGGTGATCGGTCCGCTGTTTCGAGGCTTCAGGTTCCCCGACCGTCAGCCATCACGGCCTTCGCCACTATCTTCGAGTGCCTCGGAGATCCTGGGCGCGGACTCCAGGAACTCTCCGGCCTCTTCGTCGGCTTCGAGCAGCGAGTCCACGGTCCGGAGCAGATCGAGATCGTCTCCGCAGGCTTCTCGGAGAAAGCGCTGTCGCTTCTCGGCGCTTTTTTCGAGAGCCTGGTGAAAAAGTTGGGCGACCCGCTGCCAGTTGTCCAAGCTCACTTTTGCAGTACCTATAGCTGAAGTACACCTATGGCTGAAGTACACCTATGGCCGATCGCTGTTGCGATGCGGCGACCGTGACTGCCCGTTACGCGGGAAGCGGGCGGAAATCGGATCAGGGGAGGGGAGTTTTTTCGCGTAGCCCGGCGGCTTTCTCGGGCTGGTCCCAGGACTCGTAGAGCGCGATGAGCCGGTCGCGCGCCTGACGGGTCTTCGAGTGCTCGTCGCCGAGCTGCTGCCGCAGATGATGGAAGCTGCGCTCCAGGAGCTCCTCGGCTTCGGCGTAGCGCTCGGCGGCCGCGCTTTGGCCGCCCTGGATCAGAACCAGGGCCAGCTCGGTTTCGATGGTTATGGTGATGGGATGGCTCAGCCCCAGAGTCTCGTGCAGGATGGCGATCGCTTCGCGGTAGCCGGCGGCCGCTTCGTCGTACTTGCCCTGGCTCTTCAGCACCGAGGCCAGATTGGTCAGCGACTGGGCCACCGCGGGATGCCGGTCCTGGTAGAGCTTGCGCCGCAGAGCCAGGGTCTCGCGATGGATCTCCGCCGCCGCCGCCAAGTCGCCCTTCACCCGCAGCACGACGGCGAGGTTGTTGAGCACGTTGGCGATCTCGGGATGCTCCTCCCCCAGCACGATGCGCTGGATCCTCAGGCCTTCCCGGTACATCTCCTCAGCGCTCTCCAGATCGCCCTTGCGCCGCAAGACGACGGCGCGGTTGGTGACCGCCTCGGCGGCCTCCGACCTGGTGTCGTCGAGGTGCCGGCGCGCCAACTCGAGAGCTTCGCGCGAGGGCTCGTCGGCCGCCTCGTAGTCCTCCGTGCGGCAGTACAGCGTCACGAGGTTGTTGAGAGGCCGGATGAGGTCAGGGTGGTCGTCGCCCCGCAGGTCGCGGAAGATGGAGACAGCGCGGGTGGAATAGGCGGCGGCGTCTTCGTAGCGGCCCATTTCACGAAAGACGGCGCCCAAGGCGCTCAGGCTCTCGGCAGCCTCGACGCTGTGGTCGCCGTAGAGCCGGCTGCGAATGTCGTAGACCCTCGTCAGGTAGGACCGCGCCTCGTCGAGGAGCCCCAGATTGAGATAGATCGTGCCGACCGTCTGCCGCAGCGCCGCTTCCACCGCCGGCTGCTCTCCCAGCCGACGTTCGATGCCGCGGTTGCTGCGATCGAGCGCCTCGCGAACGGTGAAGGTCTCGCCGCGAGCCTCGCCCGGATCCGCCAGGCGAAAGATCTCTTCGACCAGGGCGAGAACCTGTACTTTTTCGTCCCGCTCGTTGCGCGCCCGATCACGTTGCCGTGCGATCGCGGCGGCTTGCAACGTAGTCGCGACCGCGAATGCGAGAATCAATGCGAGGATCAGCGTCGCGGCGCCGACGGCGACCCAGTTGCGCCGCAGGAACTTGCCCACACGATAACGCACGCCGCCCGGGCGTGCCAGGACCGGAAAGCCCCGCACGTGGCGCCGCAAGTCGTCGGCAAGTTGCTGGGCCGAGCCGTAGCGGCGCCGCGGCGCGCCAGCGAGCGCCTTGAGGACGATGTTGTCGAGGTCGCCCGCGAGCCGGCGCGAAAGGATCTCAGGCGGCATTTGCCAGACGCCGCTCTCGCCGGCGGTCGTCGAATCGTCCTTGCGCGCGGCGGCGGTGACCACGGTGCTGGGCTTCGGCGGCTCCCCTTCGGTCAGGATTTTCTCGATTTCCCGGGGGGTCCGGCCCCGGAAGTCATGGGGGAGGTGGCCGGTCAGCATCTTGAAGAGGAGCACGCCCAGCGAATAGACGTCCGTGGCCGTCGTGATCATCTCGCCGCGCAATTGCTCCGGGCTCGCGTAGTGAGGCGTGAGGACTTGGTGCCAGGTCGCCGTCGGCTCGAGCTCGGGCGCTCCCAGCTCCGGATTGAGGAGCTTGGCGATGCCGAAGTCGAGCAGCTTGGGCTCGCCGTCGAGATTTACCAAGGCGTTGGACGGCTTCAGGTCACGGTGTACCACGAGATTCTGGTGCGCGTAGTGGACAGCCTCGCAGATCTTGCAGAACAGCTCGATCCGCTCCCTGAGCGTCAACTGGTGCTGGTCGCAATAGAGGTCGATCGGCAGACCGTCGACGTACTCCATCACGAAATAGGGAAGACCGTGCGAGGTCGTGCCGCCCTCGTAGAGGCTCGCTATGTTGGGGTGGTTGAGGCCGGCGAGGATCTGGCGCTCGCTGCGCAGGCGCCGCGCGGCGTCGTCGCTCTCCATGCCATGGCGGATGACCTTGACCGCGGCTCGGCGGCGAAAATCGTCGCCGCGCACCGCCAGAAACACCGTGCTCATGCCGCCCTCGCCGAGCTTGCGCAGGAGTCGATAGTGACCGATACGCCCCCGCTGCGGTGGCTGCGCCTGCACTACGTCGGACGCGGGAACCAACGGCTGCTCCATGAAGGCGTCGGCCTCCGCGTCGGCGGCGAGCAACGCCTCCACCTCGCCGCGCAGAGCCGCGTCGGGGCACTCTTCCCGCAGGTAGAGCTCACGTTGGTCCGGCGGCAGGTCCAGCGCTTTCTGGAAGACCTCCGCCACCTGGTTCCACCGGTCGGAGCTCACCCTTGTTCCCCTTTGACTAGGTACCGGTACAGCCAGGCTCTCGCCAGGCGCCAGCGGCGGGTCACGGTGGCGCTCGCGATACCCATGACCTCGGCAATCTCTTCCTTGGTGAGGCCGCCGAAGTAGCGCAGCTCGACGAGGCGGGCCTGCTCCGGATCTGTTTCCGCGAGGGCCTTCAAGGCCTCGTCGAGGGCCACCAGGTCGGGATCATGGGAGGCGGAGACGCGATCGAGCTCGCCGGCCGGCACCCGCAACGCCGGCCCGCCGCGCTTGACGTAGCCGTGGTGACGAGCATGGTCCACCAGGATGCGGCGCATCATCTGGGCGGCGATCGCGAAGAAGTGCGCCCGGTCGCGCCAGCGTACCTTGTCCTGCTGGATCAGCCGCAAGTAGGCCTCGTGCACCAAGGCCGACGTCTGCAGGGTGTGGTCGGGCCGCTCGCTGCGGAGATAACTGCCCGCAAGCCGGCGCAGACGCCGGTAAACGAGTGGCATGAGCTTCTCCAGCGCTTCCTGGTCACCGTCGCTCCAAGCCACCAATAGCTGCGTGATCTCGGACTCGGTCTCGGCCATCGACTGCGAGATCTTATGGCACCTCGACGACGAGAGCAAACGCGGCAGAGGACATACGCCCCCGGAGCTCAAGTGCCTGGCGCTGACATGGCCCCTCACTGATCGTCAGAGTCTGGAATGCCCGGCGCCAGGAGGGCCGTCATCCGCTGCGGACTCCGGATGCGCCGCTGCGTCATCCAGGCGTCGGCGCGGACGCGGGCGTCCTCGTCGCCCAGCAGCTCGACGCGGCGTCGGTCTGGCTGGCGAGGACGACGCCCTCCGGCGTCGGTTCGCCTGGTCGGAGCCGCGCTCGTCCCGTTTTCCTGAGAGCCGTCCTGCCATCGTCGTCAGCGGGGCCACGGAACGGGGAGGGGCGGGTTGTGCTAGCCTCGCCGCGCTGAACAAGGAGAGCCGACGATGTCCGACGACGCCCGGCCCCGCGTCCACGTGGTCTACGACCTCGACGAGCGGCCGCCGCTCGGCGAGGCGGTGCCGCTCGCCGTCCAGCACCTGCTGGCGATGTTCCTCGGCAACGTCACGCCGCCGCTGCTGATCGCCGCCGGCCTCGGCCTGGCCGCCGGCGAGACCGCATTCGTGCTGCAGATGGCGATGCTCATGGCCGGCCTCGCCACCGTCGTCCAGGCCTATCCCGTGGGACCCGTGGGCGGGCGCATCCCGATCGTCATGGGCACCTCGATCGCCTTCGTGGGCGGCATCATCGGCATCGGCCGCGAGAGCGGCCTGGTGGGGCTGCTGGTGGGCTACGCGGCGTTCGCCGCCGCCGGCCGCGTGGACTTCTCGGGCGTCGCTCCTCCAGGGCTTCCTGCGCTACGGGTTGATCAGCGGCGGCCTGACGGCGCTCGTCCTGAACTGGGTCGGCCCAGGGGGCCAGAGGAGGCTGACTTCGTCGGCCAAATCCCCCCCCCCTTTCACTAAGGGCCTGCTCAAGAATTACGTGGTTCACAGCAGGTTCAGGCATGCATGATCGTACCAAGCGCCAAGGGCAGATGGGGCCAGCATAGCCGCAGGAGTGTTGTCGGTG
>Ga0299906_10000119_pt1 | contig 75529 bp, 61 predicted proteins | sample RVTome_14_FD_200259 | JGI IMG/M metagenome (GOLD analysis project Ga0299906, IMG submission 200259) | Soil microbial communities from uranium-contaminated site in the Upper Colorado River Basin, Wyoming, United States - RVT145D125 (version 2) ...
CGATGGTGGGATCGGTCTGACACCAACCCCGTCGATCTCAACTACAGGATCGCCATCGCTTGATAACCTTCACCGATCAACTGACGACAAACGGGTTTTTCAACACGCCCCAAGGTCCGGGCCACCCCCACAGGGCTCATTTGCGGCCGGAATACACGCAACAAAACAGTTGCCTTTTCCTGGCCACCCGCTAATATGCAACCGACAGGTTGCGTATGGCGCTCACACCATTGCCGGAGGTTGCCCCCATGGAACACAGTATCGTCAAGGAGATCGAAATAAAGGCCCCGGTCGCACGGGTGTGGCGCGCCCTGACCGATCACCGCGAGTTCGGCGAGTGGTTTCGGGTGAAGCTGGAGGGCCCGTTCGTGCCGGGGCAGACCGTGCGCGGCCAGATCACCTATCCCGGCTATGAACACCTTCGGTTCGACGCCGTGGTGCAGAAGCTGGAGCCCCAACATCTCTTTTCATTCACATGGCATCCCTATGCCATCGAACCCGGAATCGACTATTCGAAGGAGACGCCGACGCTGGTCGAATTTCGTCTCGAGAAGACCGCCACGGGGACGCGGTTGCAAGTGACCGAATCCGGATTCGACAAAATTCCCAGCGACCGGCGGCTCGAAGCATTCCGCATGAATGACGGCGGCTGGACGATTCAAATGCAGAACATCGAGGCCCATGTCGCGCAAAAGGCGTAGCGACAGCCGGACAATACGGCGCAATCACGCCCCGGCCTTTGCCGCGCTCGGCGACCAGACGCGGCTGTCGCTGGTCGCCCGGCTCGCGATCGGACCGCCGCGTTCGATCTCCCAACTGACCGAGGGCTCACGGCTGACCCGTCAGGCGATCACCAAGCACCTGCGCGTCTTAGAGAGCGCGGGAATCGTGCGCCATGTCCGTACCGGCCGCGAGACCCTGTTTGAATTCGATCCGGAGCCGCTGGAAGGACTCAGCGCGTATCTCGAACTTGTTTCCAAGCAGTGGGATCAGGCGCTCGCGCGATTGCAGGCGCATGTCGAAGGCCCCGTGAAGAAAAGAAGATAAGCCGCGGCCCGGACGGCCCGTGTCAGGACCCGGCGGCCTCCCCTCGATCTTTACCGAATCCTGACCCCGACAGCCCCGTAAGTCTGCTTGACAAAGCAGCTTCGCGGGCGTAAACCTATCCTGCGGGCCGAGGGCGGGTTGCCCTGAGTCCCACGGTTACTTCTCGTTCGCAGGCGTCGGCAGCACACCGCGAGCATCAGGCACCCAAAGATCTTCAGGAGGAAGATCGCATGAAGACCACCCTACTTCGTCTCAGCGGCGCGCTCTGTCTTCTGATCCCCACCAGCGCCTGGGGGGCCAACCACGTGTTGGTCGAATCCAAGTCGGTGGCGCTGGGCGCCGCCGGGGTCACGATCGGCGTCTATGTGGAAAACGACGTAGAGCTCAACGCGATCGTGATCCCACTGGAGTTCCGTGAGATCACGACGTCCGGCGGCTACATGACCAACACGCTCACGGTCGATGCCGCCAATCGTTTCACGACATCCCTCATCGGCTTCGTCACCAAGAACTTCTATCCCGATGAGGACAACACCAACCCTCTGCTGTGCGACGGGTCGGGGTACATGTTCTTCAGCGCCGTCGACTTCATCAGTCCCGACGCCTTCATGTACAGCGCCGTGCAGGTCTCCGATCCGTGCCTGCCGGTCGGCAACGACGGCGCTCCGCCCGGAGGGACGCCCTCGCTCATCATCACCTTCGATGTCACCAATGTCGACGGCCTCTTCGAGATCGACTCGACCTGCACGACCCCGGGCAATCATCTCGTGTATTCGCAGTGCGGCCCCGGGACACCGGTCGTGCCCACCTTCACGCGCGGACTGGTCACGATCGGCAACCCCGTATTCCCGCCAGAGGTGTCCGACATTCCCGACCAGACAATTGACGAGGGGAGCACCTTCGCGCAGATCAATCTGAACGACTATGTGGTCGATCCCGACAACACCGATGCCGAGATGACCTGGACAGCGACGGGCCAATCGCAACTCGGTGTGGTGATCAGTCCCGGCAAGATCGCCACCATCCTCATCCCCAACCCCGACTGGTTCGGCAGCGAAACGATCACATTTCGCGCGACCGATCCCGACTTGCAGTTCGATGAGGACGCGGCGACCTTCACGGTCAACCCGGTCAACGACCCGCCGGTCTGGGGCCCCATCTCGAATAAGTTTGTCGAAGCCGGCAAGACCCTCGCGTTTGCCGTCGGCGCGACCGACATCGACGACGATTCTCTCGACATCACGATGGAGGGAACTCCGGCCGCCGCAACCCTGGCGGACAACGGCGTCGGGCTGGCATTGTTCAACTGGCTCACGACGTGCGCCGATGAGGGCGTCCACATGGCGACCTTCATCGTCTCCGACGGTGATCTGGCCGACACCGCGACCATCACCATTACGGTCACGCCCAACCCCGACACTCTGGTCGCCAACCCCGATTCCCTCGATTTTGTGATCGAGTACGGAACCGATCCCGCCGCCAAGCTCGTTAACGTGACCGATCCGGGATGCGGCGAAATCCCATGGGAAGTCGAGGCGAACCAACCGTGGGTCCTCTTGTCCATCGATACGGGATTCACACCGGGCAGCTTCACGGTCGACATCGACACGGCGGGGCTGTACCCCAACGAGTACAACGCGATCATCACGCTGCGCGAGCGCACGGTCGAACCGGACCCCATAGAAATTACCATCCCCGTCCATGTCTCCGTCGAGTCGGACGTCTGTCTGTGTCCCTGCCAGGGCGATTGGGATTGTGACGACATCATCGACGTGTTCGATGTCATCCATTGCGTCGATGTCGCCTTCCGCAACTACCCTGAGCTGGGATTCTCGTCGTGTCCGTTCTCGGTGCTGGATGCCAATTGCGACTGCGCCATCGACGTGTTCGACGTTGTCGTGCTGGTCGATCACGCTTTCCGTGCGGATTATTCGCCGATTTGCGGATTCGATGACCCGTGCGAGGCGCCCGATTGTAGTCCGTCGCATTAGACGCCGCATCATCCGAATGGGCTTCCGATGCGCCCCGGTCATGAGACCGGGGCGTTTTCTTTGCGGTCAGACCGCGGCGTCGACAGCGGCACGCGTCGCTGTGGGCAAACTTGCCCTTGGCCGGATGTCTCGGCAATGTATCTTGACAATTCACATGACAATGTCCCCTCCCGATCACCCCGTCCCGTTTGATTTCGGTGGATTTGAATCGGTTCAAAATCACGCACATCGTGTCCTGATGCTGGACTACGACGGCACGCTCGCGCCCTTTCGCGCCGAACGGATGGCCGCGGTTCCGTATGAGGGTGTGCGGGAGCGACTGGACGCGATATCCACACGACCCGAAAGCCGGCTCGTCATCGTCTCGGGCCGGCCGGTGATCGAGGTGGTCGCGCTGCTGGATGTCCGATTTCCGATTGAGATCTGGGGCGCTCATGGTTGGCAACGTCAACATGCGGATGGAAAAATCGAGGAATGGTCACCGCCCGACAGCGTGCGAGACGTGCTGCAACGCGCGCTGGCGTCCGTCCCGTCCCAGATCCCCAGGGACGCGCTGGAGTCGAAGACCGCGTCGGTGGCGCTGCACACCCGTCGCTTGCCGCCTGCGGACGGCCAACGCTGCATCGAGGTCCTGTACCCGATCTGGGAGCGACTCGTTGACGGAACCCCGCTGCAATTGCGACGCTTCGACGGCGGTATCGAAATCAGGTCGATGGCCCGATCCAAGGGCGATGCGGTATCAACGTTGAAGGCCGAGTGCCGGCCCGATGCGTTTTTCGCCTATCTCGGTGACGATGAGACCGACGAAGATGCATTTGCCCGGCTCAGCACGACCGATTGGGCGATTCTGGTGCGCCCGGAGGTTCGTCCCAGTCGGGCGCGATACTGGCTGAGGCCGCCTGGGGAGCTTTTGGATTTTCTGGCTGGGTGGACGCGGGACCATTGAAATGATAGATTGATCGGATCAGCGGTAGACACGGCGGCCACCATCAGAGTGTGGTCGGCCGCATCGTCGAACCGTTCGTCCGGATCGTCGATATGCCGAATCAAAAGTCAGCGCGACTGTTTGTTGTCTCCAATCGGCTGCCGGTCGCTGTCATCTCCGAAGGCGGCCGATGGACACTGGGTCCCGTTGCCGGCGGGCTGGTCACCGCGATGGCTCCGATCATGGAGCGCAATCACGGGGTCTGGATCGGCTGGCCCGGCTGCGGTCCGGAAGTTCCCTTTGGTCCGCTCTTCGAACGGTTTAATCAGGAACACCGCTATCAGCTTGTCCCGATACCGTTGAGCAAACACGAGGAGGAAGGGTACTATCGCGGCTTCGCCAACGAGGCGATTTGGCCGTTATTCCATGATTTGCTGGGGCATTGCCGCTTTGAAGCCGACACTTGGGCGGCGTATGTCGATGTCAACAAGCGGTTTGCCGAGGTGATCGCCTCCGACCTCGACCGGCAATCACTCGTTTGGGTGCATGACTATCAACTGCTGTTGGTCGGCGCCGATCTGCGCGCAGCGGGCGTCAGACGGCCGATCTCATTCTTCCTGCACATCCCCTTTCCTTCGCTGGACCTGTTTCGACGCATGCCGTGGAAACACCTGATCATACGCGCGCTGCTGGCTTACGATCAGATCGGCTTTCAGACAATCCGTGACCGCCAAAACTTCCTGCAATGTGTGCGCGGACTGGTCCCCGAAACGTCGGTCAGCATGGGGCGGCGCGGGGGCGAGCTGGAATTCGAGGGACGCACGATCAAGGTCGGCTCCTTTCCGATCAGCATCGACTTCGACGAATTCGATGAGGGGGCGCGTCGCATGGAGGTCGCCGAGGCCTCGTGGTATTTGCGTGAACGCTACCGTGTCGGAAAACTGATTCTCGGCATCGATCGTCTGGACTACACCAAGGGCATTCCCGAGACGTTCCTCTCCTTCGAGCGCGCGCTGGAGAAGTATCCTCAGATGCAGGGGAGCGTCTCGCTGATTCAGATCGTAGTTCCCAGCCGGACCCATGTCCCCGACTATCGCGATCTCAAGTCGCTGCTGGACCAACTCTCAGGCCGGATCAACTCGCGGTTCTCGCGGCACGGATGGGTGCCCATACATTACTTGTATCGCGCCCTGGATCGGACCGAGCTGTTGGCGCACTACCGCGCGAGCGACATCGCGCTGGTGACGCCGTTGCGCGACGGCATGAATCTCGTCGCCAAGGAGTACTGCGTCAGTTCCGTCGAAGAACGCGGCGTGCTGATCCTCAGCGAGTTCGCCGGAGCGGCCGAACAACTGGGGCGCGGCGCTCTGTGCGTCAACCCGTACGACCGCGAGGGATGCGCGGATGCAATCCACCAGGCCTACTCCATGAATGAACGGGAACAACAGTCGCGGATGAAGCTTCTGAGATCGCAAATTCGACGCAACGACGTCCATCGTTGGTTGCAGACAGTTCTGGCCATGCCGCAGGGCGGACGTCTTGAGGGCTTGCCGGAAGCCACGGCGGAGCCCGCCGACACGCGCGCCTGAATTCGGAATTTTCAAAACCGGACCGCGCAAGTCCACGAACGGAAACAGCTTGCCGCCGCAGATTCGTTGCCCGATACTCATTTTTCTCTTTTGGAAGTGACACAAACTCATTAGTCTTACCGGATTCGTGTCCGCAATGTCGGACCTAAATGATGTTGAACAGATCCAGGGAAGGAGCTTTGATCCGATGAAGTATACCTACGCAATGACGTTCACGGCGGTGTGCGCCGTCTCGATAATGACAGGATGCGGCGGAGGCGGTGACTCCACGACCCAAACGCCGCCCGCAACCCCACAGCAGCAGACCCAGCAGGCGACACCGCCGAAGGCCGCCACTGCCACGCTCGCCGGGTCCGTGACATTCTCCGGAACAGCGCCCAAGAACACGCGCATCCGCATGGATTCCGATCCCGTCTGCGGAAAGCTCCATTCCGAGCCGGTCTTCACCGAAGAGTACATCGTCGGCAGCGGCGGGGAACTCGCCAATGTATTCGTTTATGTCAAGTCGGGTCTGGACGGCCAAAGCTTCCCCGCCACCGCCGACACGGTGATCTTCGACCAAAGGGGATGCCATTACGATCCGCATGTTTTCGGCCTTCGTGTCAATCAACCGCTGGCGATTCTGAACAGCGATCCGACGCTGCACAATGTCCACGCGCTCGCCAAGAACAGCCGCGAATTCAATCTGGCCATGCCCAAAGAGGGAATGCGCGTGACCAAGTCCTTCAGCGAACCCGAGGTCATGGTCAAGATCAAGTGCGATGTCCACTCGTGGATGGCGGCCTATGCCGGTGTCCTGCCACACCCGCACTTCGATGTCACCGATGAATCCGGGCGCTTCTCGATCGGACCCCTGCCGCCGGGCACCTATGAACTGGAGGCATGGCACGAGAAAGCCGGAACGATGACGCAGACCGTCACCGTCGGCGACGGCGAGACATCAGCCACGGCATTCACATTCGGAGCGTCCGGCACCTGATCCACTGCGGCTGCCACAGCCGCCGGCGCGGCCGCGGCATCGGTTCTGCCATCTTGAGGAATCATGAGTCAGCAGGAAACGCTCCACACTCACGACATCCAGACGCCGCACCCCGAAGCGCATCACCAACCGCTCGGATTCTGGCGGCACTATATCTTCTCGACCGATCACAAGCTGATCGGGATCCAATACGCCATCACATCGCTGGTGTTTTTGTTGTTCGGGTTTTTCCTGATGATGATGATGCGCTGGCAACTCGCCTTCCCCGGAGAAGTGATGCCGTTGATCGGCGGGCTCTTCGGGGAGTCGGCGATGCCCGGCGGGATCATGGTGCCGGAGTTTTACAATTCGCTGGGCGCGATGCACGGCACCATCATGGTGTTCCTGGGAATCGTGCCGCTCGGCGTCGGCGCTTTCGGCAACTATGTCATGCCGCTGCAGATCGGGGCGCCGGATATGGCGTTCCCGAAGCTGAACATGGCCAGCTATTGGATCTATTTGGTCGGCGGCATCGTGATGTTCGCCGGCTTTTTTGTCCCCGGCGGCGCCGCCAACTCGGGCTGGACCTCGTATGCGCCGCTGGCCAACATCGCGACCACCGGCCAGACCGTCTGGCTGCTGGGCATGGTTTTCCTGATCACATCGTCGCTTCTGGGCTCGGTCAACTTCATCACCACGATCATTCAGTTGCGCGCCCCCGGACTGTCGCTGATGCGTCTGCCGTTTTTCGTGTGGGCGCAGTTCGTGACCGCCTTCCTGCTGTTACTGGCTTTCCCGCCGCTGGAAGCGGCGGGCGTCATGCAATTGATGGATCGGCTCACGGGCACGAGCTTCTTTTTGCCCAGCGGCCTGGTCGTCAGCGGCGAACTGCTGACCAACTCCGGCGGCGGCAGCCCGCTGTTGTGGCAACATTTATTCTGGTTTCTCGCGCATCCGGAAGTGTACGTCCTGATCCTTCCGGCCATCGGCATCGTCGCCGAGATCCTGGCGAACAACACCCGCAAGCCGCTGTGGGGATACAAATCGCTGGTCTTCTCGGCGATCTTTCTGGGCTTCATGTCGTTCGTCGTCTGGGCGCATCATATGTTCCTGACCGGCATGGGAACCACGATCAGTTCTTTCTTCCAGGCGACGACGATGATCATCTCGATCCCCTCGGTCATCATCATCTCGGTTTTCATCATCACGCTGTGGGGCGGCTCGATCCGTTTCACGACCCCGATGCTTTTCGCCATCGCCTTCATTCCGATGTTCGGCATCGGCGGATTGACCGGTTTGCCGCTGGGACTGTCGACGGCCGACATTCACTTGCACGACACCTACTATGTCATCGGACACTTCCATTATGTCGTTGCACCCGGCACCATTCTCGCCTTATTCGGCGGCCTGTATTACTGGTATCCCAAAGTGACCGGACGCAAGATGAACGACGTGCTGGGCAAGATTCATTTCTGGGGAACCTTCGTTTGTATGAACGTTATCTTCATGCCCATGTTCATTCAGGGACTGGCGGGCGTCTCGCGCCGGCTCTATGACGGCGGCCAGCAGTATGCCCACGCGCAAGGCGTGCTGGAGTGGAATCTCGTCATGTCGATCGGCGCCTGGACAATGGCCGTCTTCCAAATCCCGTTCATCTGGAATTTCTTCTGGAGCATCCGTAAGGGAAAGAAGGTCTCGGACAATGTCTGGGAGGCGACCACGCTGGAGTGGACTGCCGCGCCTTCGCCGCCCCCGCACGGCAATTTCACGACTCTGCCCTCGGTCCACCGTGGACCATACGAATACAGCGTCCCGGGAGCCCCGACCGACTTCACACCGCAGAATGAGCCGGCACGGGCCTGAACTCCGATGCAGATACCGCACACACTGACGGCGCGCGCCGACACCGGGCTGTACAATGCCAAGCTCGGCATCTGGCTCTTTTTGGCGTCGGAAGTGATGCTCTTCGGCGGCTTGTTCTCCGCCTATGTCCTGTTGCGCGTCGGGTCGACCGACTGGCCGCATGGCGCCGACATCCTCAATGTCCCGCTGGCGATGCTCAACACGATGGTGCTGATCACCTCCAGCGTCACGATGGTCATGTCGTGGGCGTCGCTGCGGCAGGGCAAGGTGGCCGCCTACAAAGGGTACATGGTCGCGACGCTCCTGTGCGGTTTCGGATTCATGATCATCAAGGCCATCGAATACGGGGCGAAGTTTTCGCACCACCTGTATCCGGGCGAGAGCACGTTTCTGGCGGTCTACTTCACGCTGACCGGCCTGCACGGACTGCACGTCGTCGGCGGGATCATCGTGATCAGCTATCACCTCCTGACCAGCAACAGGTGGCTGCGCTCCGAACCCGAACGGTTGACCAACCGCGTCGAAGTCGTCGGACTGTATTGGCACTTTGTCGACTTGGTCTGGATTTTCCTGTTCCCGTTGCTCTACTTGTTATAGGGGATGATGAAAGCATCCGGTCTGATCGTCGTTTCCGCAGTCGTCTGCGGCGTGGCCCTGGCGGCCTGCTCGTCGAGTAAAAAAGAACGGGTCGGCCGCGTCGAGACCGAAGCCGGAGCATCGGCCGATGCCACGGCAGCCGACAGCGCGGGCATCGCCGCCGGCGTGGACGGACGACTCTCTTCGGCGCGTTACATGTTCGTCAACGTCAATGTCGCCAATGTCCGGGCGGAACCGTCGACGGCCGGGGAGATCATCGCCAAAATGCGCTATCCCGATTCGACCGATGTCACCGGACTGCGCGAAGGCGAATGGATCGGCGTGGAGTTTGAGACATCCGACGGCAACTACAAAACCGGATGGGTGCACGTATCCTTGTTGTCCGAATCGCGCGAGGCCGCCAAACTGAAACTGGAGCAGCCGGAGTAGGGGACCCAGGAACGACCGACATGGCGCACACCGACGCACAGAGCATCAAACGCGAAGTCCGCGGTTACATCGCTGTGTTCGTGGCGCTGGCGGCGCTGACGGTGCTGACCGTAATTGCGTCCCGCCTCGACGTATCGACGGCGATGCACATCTTCATTGCGTTGTTCATTGCGGTGGTCAAGGGCGGGCTCGTGGCCGCCTACTTTATGCATCTGATCTCCGAGAAGAAGCTGATTTACAGCACGCTGATCCTGACGGTCATCTTCTTTCTGGCGCTGATGTTTCTGCCGTTGTCGACCTTTATGGACCATTTGCACGTTTAAGCCATGTCGCTGAAGTCATTTCACATTTTCTTCATTGCGATCGCGGCCATCATGTCGTGCGCGGTCGGCGCTTGGGGTCTGTGGCAATATTCCTCCGGCGGCGCAGCACAACTGGCGGCGCTGGGCGCCGTCTCGTTCGCGATGGCGATCGTGCTCGTCATTTATGGCATTCGCTTTTTGAGAAAACTGCGGCACGAGAGTTTCTTATGATGCGGCGATACCTGGGAATGACAGCGGTTGTTGCCGGTGCGGCGCTGACGCTGCCCGCTGCGGCGAGGGCCTGCGCCGTCTGCGGGGGCGACCCGGCCGCGCCGATGACCGCAGGAATGAACATGGCGATTCTGACCCTGCTGGCGGTGACCGGCGGTGTCTTGCTGTCGGTCGTGACGTTTTTTGCGTTCCTGATCCGTCGGGCGCGTATCATGGACAAGGTTACGGTCGATCAACGCTGGCTGAATAGCATGCGAGGCGGACAGAATGCCTGAATTCCTCCATTGGCTCGGACTTCCGGACATCGCCTCGGCGCACGGCTACCAGATCGACCGCCTGATCGGATGGGTCCATATTCTCATGTTCGCGCTCTTCATCGGGTGGGGGATATTCTTCATTATGATCCTCTTCCGATTCCGTGCGGGGCGTCATCCAAAGGCCGACCACGTCGGCGTACGGGGGCACGGATCCACCTATCTCGAAGTCACAGTGGCCATCGTCGAAGCGGTGCTCCTGATCGGATTCTCGATCCCGGTATGGTCGAAGGTCGTGGTCAATGTCCCCGATCCGGCCGATGCGCCGACCATCCGCGTGGTCGCCCAGCAGTTTCAGTGGAATATCCACTACCCCGGCCACGATGGGGTGTTCGGTCGCGTCGACAGCAAACTCATGGACGATCAGAGCAACCCGGTCGGACTGGATCGCACCGATCCTGCCGGCGCCGATGACATCTGGACCATCAACCAGCTCCACCTGCCGGTCAACCAGCCGGTCCTGATCCAATTGTCCAGCAAGGACGTCATTCACTGCTTTGCGTTGCCGATCATGCGGGTCAAGCAGGATGTCATCCCCGGCATGATGATCCCGGTCTCCTTTACTCCGATCAAGACGGGACAATCGGAGATCGCCTGCGCGCAGTTGTGCGGCCTGGGGCACTATCGCATGCGCGGATTCTTAAGCATCGACACACAGGCCGAGTACGACACCTGGATGGCCGAGGAGATCGAATACCTGCAGCCGTCGGACGAAGACGAATCAGAGGAAACAGACGCGCCCGCCGAGGGATCGTCTCAGGGGTAGTCTCTCCGCATTCGGACAACTCCCGCAGTGCCATCCGTCGAGGTTATCGCATCACCCGCCGTCGGCTCCGCCGCGATCCCGTCAAGTGGAAGCCATGCCGCGCACAAACTCCGGCTCGGACGTTTCGCCAAATTGACTTCGATCGCGACGTTCCTGCTGATCTTAGTCGGCAGTCTGGTCACCACGACCGGATCGGGGCTGGCAGTTCCCGACTGGCCGCTCTCGTTCGGGCAATTCTTCCCGAAGATGGAGGGCGGGGTTCTGTACGAGCACGGTCATCGCATGGTGGCGGGAGCGGTCGGAATACTGATGACCGCGCTCGCGGTCTGGGTCTGGTTGATTGAGCGAAGACGGTCTGTACGCGTTCTGGCGCTGGTCGCGTGGTTTGCCGTCGTGGCGCAAGCGATCTTAGGCGGCATCACTGTCCTGCACAAACTGCCGATTGCGGTGTCGGTCTCACATGCCGGGCTGGCGATGGCGTTTTTCTCACTGACAGTTACATTGGCAATGATGAACAGCAGCTCCTGGCAGAAGCCGGGTCAAACCAAGAGGAGATCACTCATGCCAACGAGTCTATCAAAAGTCGCGCTCTCTACGACAGCGTTGATTTACGCGCAAATCCTCGTCGGTGCCCTGATGCGCCACATGGGCGCCGGGCTGGCGATCCCGGACTTCCCGCTGTCGTATGGGCAACTGATTCCGCCGCTGCACGCGGCATCGGTGGCGGTGCATTTCGCGCACCGCGTCGGCGCGGTTGTTGTCGGATTAATCATCGTGTATCAGTACATCCGCATTCGCCGCGATGCCTCAACCGATGCCCAGCTCAAACGCTGGGGCGGCTATCTCGTCGCATTATTTGGCGTGCAGTTCCTTCTGGGAGCGCTCACCATCTGGACCATGAAATCAATCGTCGTCACGACGGCGCATGTCGGAGTCGGCGCCCTGACACTGGGCCTCTCGCTCATGGTCACGCTGCGGGCCATGCGCGCGCCGGCCGCGGTCAAATTGGAGACCGCCTGACCTTGGATGTGAAAACACCGCCTTCGGCTGTCGGCGAATCGGCCATTGCCCTGGCGCCGTCACGGTTCGCCGACTACCTGGCGCTCACCAAGCCGCGCATCGGGCTTTTGGTCATGCTATGCGCGGCCGTCGGTTTTGTCGTGGGCACCGGCGGTCTGGCGGCAACGGGTGTCCTGATTCACGTCGTGCTGGGGACCGCAATCCTTGCGGCGGGCGGCGCGGCTCTCAACCAATACCGCGAACGCGAATTCGATGCGCTGATGCAGCGCACGGATGACCGTCCGTTGCCGTCCGGTCGTCTGTTCCCCTGGGAAGCGTTGTTGCTCGGCCTGTCACTGACGATCGGGGGATCGGTCTATTTGGCGGCCACCGTCAATCCCCTGACCATGGTTTTGGGACTGTCCTCCGCCGTTCTCTACGTCCTTGTCTATACGCCGATGAAACGTACGACTCCATGGTGCATTTTCGTCGGCGCAGTCGCGGGGGCAGTGCCGCCGGTGATGGGATTCACGGCGGCGACCGGGCGTCTCACGTGGGAAGCGGCCGCGCTCTTCGGGATTCTCTTCGCCTGGCAACTCCCGCACTTTTTGTCTATCGCCTGGATCTACCGCGACGATTACGACCGCGCCGGGTATGCCATGTCGCCTCTTGTCGGACGTGAGGGCGGGCGGGTCATTCGGCGCGTGTTCATGACGAGTGTATTTCTCGCCGCCGTCACGCTGCTGCCCGCTGTTTGGGGCATGGGCGGGCTTCTCTATCTCGTCGGCGCGTCATCGGTCTGCGCCCTGATGCTGCTGACCGCCCGGCGCTGGCGCGGCGACGATCTGACCACCTACACGCGGCGTGTCTTTGGCGTGTCGCTGGCGTATCTGCCGGCGATCCTGATTGTCCTGGCGCTGTGCCAGGTTTGGAAGCCGTAACCGCTCCACGCGGTCTGCCTGCGAATCTGCCGTGGCCCATTCTCCGGAATCTTCAACCGACACCACGCCCGCAATCTCCATATCAGATTTGTCCTTCTCTTATGGGTCGCAGCCGGCACTGCGCGGCATCACTCTCGAGATTCCGGAGGACGCACTCATCGCGGTGCTCGGCCCCAACGGCAGCGGCAAGACAACGCTGTTTCGCTTGTTGGCCACCGCGCTGCCGTGCCGGAAGGGTGCGATCCATGTTCTGGGGAATGATTTGTCTGCCCGCTTGAATACGGCGCGTGCCCGCATGGGTGTCGTCTTCCAGTCGCCGGCGCTGGATCGCATGTTGACCGTGCGGGAGAATCTGACGCATCACGGCAAGCTGCGCGGCCTGTCGGGCGCCGGTTTGCGAGCGCGCATCGCCGATGGCGCCGGTCGGATGGGCCTGAACGACCATCTGAATCGACGCGTCGATCAGCTCTCCGGCGGCTGGACACGGCGCGCCGACCTGGCCCGGGCGCTGCTGCACGAGCCGCCGATTCTCATTCTCGATGAACCGACGACCGGGCTGGATCCCGCCGCCCGGGACGACTTCTGGCAACTGCTGGAGGTGCAGCGACGCGCGGAACATCTGACGATCTTGTTTACGACCCACCACTTCGAGGAAGCGGACCGTGCCGACCGTGTGATCATTCTCGACGATGGCGCAGTGGTCGCCGATGGCGTGCCGCTGGAGTTGCGCGCGCAACTGGGCCAACAGATCGCCACGATCAGTTGCCGAAACGTCGATGCGGTCCTGGCGCGTGTGCAGGGGAAGGGCCGGGCCGCACGGATCGACAACCGGCTGGTGCGTGTCGTCCTCAACGGCTCCGACGACTCAGCCGGCGATCTTCTCAATGAACTCGGCGCACAGGTCGAATCGATACAGATTGCGCATCCGACGCTGGCCGACGTGTTCTATGACCGCACCGGGCGCCGCTTCTCCGAAGAGAATTCCCAATCGCCTGGGGCAGCATCCGGGCCATCATCACGATGAGCGGACAGGAGGCCGTCAGAGCGGTTCGACCGCGTCCGTGGCTGGCCGTGAGTGCATTGGCGAGCCGCGAATGGACCCGCATGCTGCGCCAGCGGGGACGGTTGATCGGTGTGCTGGCTCAGTCGGTTGTCCTGCTCATTCTCCTCGGCGGCGGCCTGTATGAATCGTTCAGGCATCCCATCGCCCGCAGCGCCCTGAACTATCCGCAGTTTCTGCTTCCGGGCGTCATTTTGCTCGTCATGTTGTTCGCCGCGATTTTCTCGACCATCGGCATCATCGAAGATCGCACGAGCGGCTTTCTGCAGGGCGTCACCATTGCGCCGATTCCCGCGTGGGCGTTGGTGCTCGGTCACGCGCTGGGCGGCGGTACGCTGGCGGTGGCGCAGGCCGCCATCATGCTGCCGGTCGCGCCGATCCTGGGTCTGCACAGCAGCGCCCTGGGGCTGCTCGGCGCGATCGGGGTCATGCTCTGGCTGGCACTGACCATGACCAGTCTGGGCATCGCCATGGGCTGGCGAATGCGTTCGGTGCAGTCGTATCACACGATGATGAATCTGCTCCTGCTTCCCATGTGGCTGTTGTCCGGGTCGATCTTTCCGTCGGCCGGAGCGGCGCGATGGATGCAGACGGTGATGGCGATCAATCCCCTGACATATGGTGATGCGGCACTGCGACGGATGCTGTATCTTGGACAGCCCGAGCTGCAGGGATCGCTGCCGGGGCTGACGTTGAGCATCGCGGTGATCGCGGGGTTTGGATTGTTATCGTTCGGGTTGGCGGTCGTTGCGGTCGGGGGACGGAACCGGGAAGGGGGACCATGACCACGCCTGACCGTACACGTTCCATTCGCCGCATCGTTCCGGTTGCCGTCCTGGCGCTGGTCGGGTCTTTGGCAGTAACCGGATACCTGGGCTATGCGCATCTGACCTCGCAGCGTGCCGACCAGGCCCCCGCTGCCGAGGGGACCATCGTGGCCGACTATGGCCCGCTGGTCGATTTTACGCTGACGACGCAGCACGGCACGCCGCTGTCGCGCGACGATCTGCGCGGCAACATCTGGCTGGCCGATTTCATCTTCACATACTGTGCCGGACCCTGCCCATTGATGACCGCGCGGATGGCCGAACTGCAAAAGGCGTTGGCCGACATCGACGCATTGCGCCTCGTTTCCTTTTCGGTCGATCCGGATCGCGATACGCCGGAGGTGCTCAAAGAGTACGGCGACCGCTACGGCGCCGACCACGATCGCTGGACGTTTCTCACCGGCGACATTGTAACGATCATGCACGTCGCCATTGAGGGCTTCGCCATCGGCGACCGCGAGGACCCGATCCTGCACAGCACGCTCTTCGCGCTGGTCGATCAGCGCGGCCACATCCGCGGCTATTACCACAGCGATGAACCGAAGCTGATCGACAAGATCCGGCACGATCTCGACATTCTGCGCCGCGAAGATCCCGCCTGATGGACATCTCGATTCTGCCGCCGCTGAATGCCGCGCTCAACGCGATGGCGACCGTTCTGCTGTTGTGCGGCTTCTGGGCGATCAAAACCAAGCGTCGCAACCTGCACCGCAACCTGATGCTCACCGCCCTGGCGTGTTCGGTGCTCTTTCTGATCTCCTACATCGTCTATCACTCCCAGGCGGGCGTGACGCGTTTCACGACACCGGGGTGGCCCAAGACCCTGTACTTCTCGATCCTCTACACGCACACCCCGCTGGCCGTCGTCAACCTCGTCATGATCATCCTGACCGTACGGCGGGCGGCGCGATCGGAGTTTACCAAGCATAAGCGAATCGCCCGATTCACCCTGCCGATCTGGCTCTATGTCTCAATCACCGGTGTCATTATCTATTTTATGCTCTACCAATGGTTTCCACCGCAGTGATTAAAGCATCACATTCGATGGTTTGACGTTCGAACGTTTCGCTGCAACGCTTGTAATCGCACGATGCTTTCAATATCGTTGTCCGTCTTGGAATCCGCAGTTCTGCGGCCTGTTCGCGTACTGCGCCGGTATTCTTCCACAACCCAAGTGAGGTTCGAATGAAGCGAATGAGTATGGGCGTCATCGGACTTGGCGCTCTGCTGCTCGCATCGGTCGCTACGGCCGACGTGCGGGCCGAGCGTACGGTGCCGCCGCCGGGTATCCGCGAGCAGACGCCCGCCGTGCACGCGCTCATCAATGCGCGCATCGTCGTTTCTCCGACACAGACGATCGAACGGGGCGCCGTCGTTCTCCGCGACGGTATCATCGTCGCCGTTGGCGCAGCGGCTGCTGTCCCGGCCGATGCCCGCGTCTGGGACTTAGACGGCAAGACGATCTACCCCGGCCTCATCGACGCGTACACCAAATACACTCCGGTCGGTCCCGGCGACGGGGGAGCACGGCGCGGCGGTGGCGGCGGGGAGAGCGAAACCCCCGGTACACCCCCCGTCAGAGGCGGCGCCAACTATTGGAGCAACGACATCAAGCCGCACAATCGCGTCGAGCGCGATTTCAAGGCCGATGAGAAGGCCAACGAGACCTTCCGCTCGCAGGGAATCACCGTGCGGCTCGCCGCGCCCGGCGATGCCATCATTGCCGGTACCAGCGCCCTGGTCGCGACCGGCGACGGCGATGCGGCAGCGGCGATTCTCAGGGATGGAGTCGCGATGCACGGCGTGCTGTCCACCAGCCGTTCGTGGGGGGATCGCGAGTATCCCAATTCACCGATGGGCGCGATGACGCTCTTCCGGCAGGCCTTTTACGATGCCGACTGGTACGCCAAGGCATGGGCCGCCCACACGAAAGATCGCACACTGCCGCGCCCGGAACGCAATGACGCCCTCGATGCCATGGCGGGCTACATGGGCAGCACCAAGCCGGTCATTATCGATGCGTCCGATGAGATGTACTTTCTGCGGGCCGACCAGGTCGGACGGGAATTGGGTCTCAATGTTGTCGTTCATGGCTCCGGACGCGAATACCGCCGTCTCGATGCCATCCGCGCCACCGGACGCTCGGTCATCGTGCCGTTGGATTTCCCCAAGGCGCCCGATGTGAAAACGCCCGAGAAGGCGCTGCGCGTGTCACTGGAAGACCTGATGCACTGGGACAGCGCACCGGAGAATGCCGGACGTCTTGCCAATGCCGGTGTGCCGATTGCGTTTTGCTCAGAGGGATTGAAGGATACCAAAACATTTCTCGAGCAGGTGCGCACCACGGTCAGGCGCGGACTGTCGGCCGATGCCGCGCTGCGGGCGCTGACTGTCACGCCCGCCGCATGGTATGGCATGGCGGACCGACTCGGCACCATCGAGACCGGCAAGCTGGGCAATTTGCTGATTACCGACGGCCCTTTGTTCGACGGCAAGACGAGCGTCATCGAAACCTGGGTGAGCGGCGAGCGCTACGAGGTGAAGTCGCCGCCCGTCGTCGAGCCGCGTGGGAAATGGGAACTGACTCTGTCTGAACGTCGCGGTCAGCCGGGCATGCTGTCACTCTCGGTCGAAGGAGCTCCCGATAAACTCAAAGGCAAGATCGCCGTCGACACCAATTCCGTCAAACTCGACGATGTGTCGCTGTCCGATGCGCGACTGGCGATTTCGGTCAAAGCCGACACGCTCGGGTGGACGGGTGTCACACGCATGTCGGGCACGGTCATCGGTGACGATCTCATCGGCGACGGCATCTGGTCGGACGGCGCGAAGTTTACGCTCACCGGCAGGCGCACCGAGCCCTTCACCAAAGAGCCCGACACGTCGAAGGCCAAGGAGACGAAGATGGCGTCGTATGCCGTCAATTATCCCCTGGGGGCCTACGGCGTCGACGGACCGCCGGCGCAGCCCCGCGAGGTCTACTTCACCGATGCCACCGTGTGGACCTGCGGCTCGCAGGGGAAACTCGATCGCGCCACGATTCTGGTCCGTGACGGCAAGATCGTATCGGTCGGCAGCACGGCCCCGCCCGCCGGCGCCAATGCGGTCGATCTCTCAGGCCGGCATGTGACGCCGGGGCTGATCGATTGCCACTCGCACAGCGCCACCAACGGCGGCATCAACGAATCGGGACAGACGATCACCGCCGAAGTTCGCATCGGCGATTTCATCGACTGCAATGACGTGGACATCTACCGCCAACTGGCCGGTGGCCTGACCGCGGCCAATGTCCTGCACGGCTCCGCCAACACCATCGGCGGACAAAATCAGGTGATCAAGCTCCGCTGGGGCGCGCTGCCGGAAGAAATCAAGTTTGCCGGAGCGCCGCCGGGGATCAAGTTCGCGCTCGGAGAGAATGTCAAGCAGAGCAACTGGGGCGACCGTTTCACGTCGCGTTACCCGCAGACGCGCATGGGTGTCGAGCAGTTGGTCCGCGATGAGTTCGCCGCCGCCCGCGAGTACAAGACGCGTTGGGACACCTGGAACAGTACCAAGCGCGGCATGCCGCCGCGCCGTGATCTCGAACTCGACGCCATCGCGGAGATTCTCGATGCCAAGCGGCTGGTGCACTGCCATTCATACCGCCAGGATGAAATCCTCGCGCTGATGCGCACCTGCGAGGATTTCGGCGTGCGGCTCGGCACCTTTCAGCACATCCTCGAGGGATACAAGGTCGCCGATGTCATGGCACAACACGGGGTCGGCGGCTCGTCCTTCTCCGACTGGTGGGCCTACAAGATGGAAGTGATCGATGCCATCCCCTACAACGGGGCGTTGATGCACAACGCCGGCGTCGTCGTGAGCTTTAACTCCGACTCGGGCGAACTGGCCCGGCGCATGAACACCGAAGCCGCCAAGGCGGTGAAGTATGGCGGTCTCTCGGAGGAGGACGCGCTGAACTTTGTCACGCTCAATCCCGCCAGGCAGCTTGGCATCGATCATCGTGTCGGATCGATCGAGGCGGGCAAGGACGCCGATCTGGCGATCTGGAATGCCCCGCCGCTATCGACCTATGCGGCCTGTGAACAGACCTGGATCGACGGACGCAAATACTTCGACCGCCAGGACGACATGGCGCGCCGCGCCCGGCTCGACGAAATGAAAACCGCGCTGGTGCAGAAAGTGCTCGACTCCGGCGACGAACCCGGCGAGGCAGGAGGACGCGGCGGTCGCCAGTGGCCGCGCTGCGACATCTACTGCGGACACGGACTCGATCACGCCATCGACGAGGGCGCGCACGAATGGGAACTGGATGCCATCACCGGGGAGGGCCGTTAACATGAACACCACTGAGCATATCTTGGCCACCGTCCTCGCGGTCGGCATCGGTTCCGCCGCACTCGCTTCGACTCAGATTCCCGCACCGGCGCAGGACCGTCCGATCGCGCTGATCGGCGGCACCGTGCACACCGTCGACGGCGACGACATCAACGGCGGGACGGTCATCTTCGACAACGGCAGGATCACGGCGGTCGGCACGAATGTTTCCGTGCCCGCCAACGCCGAACGCATCGACGTCGCCGGCAAGCATGTCTATCCCGGACTCATCGACGCGGATACCTACATCGGTCTGACCGAGATCGGCTCTGTCCGGGCGACCGAGGACCGCAGCGAAACCGGGTCGATCAATCCCAATGCCCGCGCCGAAGTCGCGGTCAACCCGGAGAGTGAATTGATTCCGGTGGCGCGGTCCAACGGCGTGACATCGGTCCTGACGCTTCCCAGCGGCGGCGTCATCTCCGGCATGGGCGCGGTCCTCAATCTGGACGGCTGGACCTGGGAAGACATGACCCTGCGCGCCCCGGTCGCGATGCGCGTGAATTGGCCGCGCATGACGACGATCACCGCGTGGTGGATGCGCGAATCCGAGGAAGACCAGCTCAAGCAACGCGACAAAAACCTCAAAGAGATTCAGCAGGCCTTCGATGACGCGCGGGCCTACATGATTGCGCGCCGCGCCAACGGTTCCGCCCACGAGCACGACGCCCGCTGGGAGGCGATGATTCCGGTGCTTGAAGGCAAACTGCCGGTCGTCGTCGATGCCGATCAGCTCGAGCAAATCCAGGCGGCAGTGGCCTTCGCCGAACGTGAAAACATCAAGCTGATTGTCCTGGGCGGATACGACGCCCCCCACTGCACCGAGCTGCTCAAACGTCGCGACATCCCCGTGATCATCCAGGGCATCAATCGGCTGCCGCAACGCAACGATGATCCCTTCGATGACCCGTTCACCGTCCCCGACCGCCTGCGCAAAGCCGGTGTCCGCTACTGCATCACCGAGGGCGGCGCATCGAACGTGCGCAATCTCCCGTATCAGGCCGCCAAAGCGGCCTCATACGGACTGCCCAAAGACGAAGCGCTCAAAGCGATCACGCTCTATCCGGCGCAGATTATCGGCGTGGCCGACCGCATCGGCTCGCTGACGGTCGGCAAAGACGCCAATATCATCGTCTCCGACGGCGACATCATGGAAACGCCCACGAACGTCGAAATGGAATTCATCAGTGGACGCAAAACCGATCTGTCCGACAAGCAGAAGATTCTCTGGGAGAAATACAAAGAGAAGTACCGGCGTCAGGGCATTACGAACTGAGTGTCGTCCCGTGCGGGTCAGCCCAGGGGCTGACCCGCACACGCATCCCTCACTTCGAGTGCCGGTCAGCCCTTGGGCTGACCGCTCCCCCCGGTGCGGGGGGGACATTCGTGTGCCGGTCAGCCCTCGCGCTGTCTTGCACACGCAGCCCGCACTCCGTGTGCCGGTCAGCCCTTGGGCTGACCGCGCCGCCCGGCGCGGGGGGGATATAACGCAGTGCCCCGCGCGAGGAGCAGCGGACGACAATCAGTCAGCGTCACGAATGCATCCGCTGAGCCATACTCATAAAACCGTGCCGAGGAGAACTCGAAATCAGCCGGCGAGATCACCAATCCCGCCTTCACAGGGTTGTGGTGAACGTACTCAAGCTTGACCGCGAATGTGTCGGAGTCGTACAGCGCCAGATCATCGAATCGGGACATCCACAACTTGTGCTGCTTTCGTTGCGGTTCTCCGTACCGGCGCGCGGCGGCAGCAAACGGTATCCGTTCGGTCTCGCTTAACTGTGCCAGAATTGCCTGAGCCGTCAAGCTTTTCCAAGATGCCATGAACCGTGAAGTCTCGCCCTTCACGGGTGCCTTGACGATGGCGTGCAGATGGCTGGGCATCAGCGCATATGCATGGATCGTCATTCCATGATGAGCGCGTCTTTGTTCCATGAGTCTGAGTGCGACCCGGGCATATTCTGAGTCGGTGAACAGCCGGGCGAATCCTGTGAGCGTCGTGGTGATGAACAGCGGGTACGTGCTATCGTCAATCCCTGATCGTCCACGTTTCATATCGCGATCACTCTGCGCTGGACGGTCAGCCCAAGGGCTGACCGACACACGAACAATTCGGCCCCATGTCACACCCGAAGAGTGCAATGAACAACGTTCCCTGCGGGTCAGCCCGACGGATGACCCGCACAAGGAACCGCGGCAAAGCGCATGACACGCTTCCTTCTGCCCCCGCAGGTTGATTCTGTAGGCCTACTGATGCAGAGGTTAGCGCCATGAGCAGCGAGAAGCAATCACTTTTGATATTGCATAAGCTGATTCCTGTGCGGGTCAGCCCTTGGGCTGACCGCTCCCCCTCAATTCACGCGCACGGATCGCAGTAGATGACCTGCGCGTCGCCGTTGCGAAACGCGACATCGACGAATGCCACCACGTCGAACACGTTGGTAACGCCGTCGCAGGTGACATCGGTCGTCGTGCGCGGACACAGGACATTGGGGTCGGGAATGTCGTCGCCGTTGCGGAAGGCGATATCGACCGCCGCGACCACGTCGAAGACATTCACGACGCCGTTGCAGACCGGATCGCCGAAGCAGTCGCATGCGCACAGCCCTTCGCACTCGTCGGGAATCTGATTGGCATTGACGTCGGTGGAAAATCCGAAGGCGATGTCGCAGCGGTCGGAACGGTTGTTGGTGTTGCAATCATCGAGCGTGTCGGAGACGATCTTGTAAATCTCGCCGTCGTCGTAATCGACGATGTACAACTCGCCGAATGCATCCTCTCCGAACGAGGAGACCTGATCGATGGCGTCGGCCCCCGGCGGATCGAGATCCGCCGTGCGTTCGGTCGAGTCGCTCTTGACCGCCCCGTCGTAGCGGAAGCTCCAGATGTTGCCGAACCCGTAGTCCGCGAAGAGATAGGCGCCGTCAAGCCAGGGAATCGCGCAGCCGCGGTACACATACCCGCCGGTGACCGAGTAACCCAGCGAGCGATCATACTCGCTGATCGGCAGGACGCGCCCCGGGATCGGGCAGGGCCCGCCGCACCCGGAGAGCGATGGCAGGCAGTGCGAGCCCTCCATGCAGCGCCAGCCGTAGTTTTCGCCGCCGGTGCTGGCGGCGGGCTGATAATCGATTTCCTCCGTCGTATCCTGTCCGACGTCGCCGATGTACAAGTCGCCGGTCGCGCGGTCGAAGCTCCAGCGCCAGGGGTTGCGCAGTCCGAATGCCCAAATCTGCGGCAGCGTATCGAGTGCACCGACGAAGGGATTGTCGGCGGGCACGAAGGGCGCGGCGATGTCGATATCGAAGCGCAGCATCTTGCCCAGCAGCGACGATGGGTCCTGCGCGTTCTCATTCGGATCGTACCCCGAGCCGCCGTCGCCCATGCCGACATACAACATCCCATCGGGCCCGAACTGCAGGCAGCCGCCGTTGTGATTGGGAAAGTCCTGAGCGATCTCGATGATTTTCAGGATGCTGTCGGCGTGGGTGCAGGCGGTATCGGGTTCGGTCTCCGACGCCTTGTATCGCTCGATCCAAGTCGCGCCGGTCGTGACGCGGGTGTAATTGACGAAGAAATACCCGTTGGTCTCATAATCGGGGTGAAACGCCAGCCCCAACAGCCCGCGCTCGCCGCAACAGGATATCTTGCTGGTGATATTCAGGAACGGTTTGGCGAGCGGGACACCATTCTTGATGATCTTGATCGTCCCGTTCTGTTCGATGTAAAACAGGCGTTCGAAATCGCCCGGGGGAGAGGTGATGTAGATCGGGCGGATCAGCCCGTCGATGACCTGAACCGTATTCAGCCCGGCCATGGCATCCGTCGCGCCGATAGTGAGCATGAATGCCGCAACCGATACCACAACAGTTCTGATTGGCAATGATCGCATGCGACCCTCCAAACCGGCAGGTAGTGGATCTCGCGGGCCGGACGCGACACGCCCCAGCATATTCCTAATGTCGGCTTATCCGAGACGGAGTCAAGGATTCATACGGCGCGCGTCGGTGTCACGCAACCACGGCGCCCCGGCGCATCAATAATTCGGTGCCCGCCTGCACGATGCGTGCAACGGTGATGTTGAATTTTTCATAAAGAACCTCCGCCGGTGCGCTCGCTCCGAATCCCGTCATGCCGATGACGATTCCCTCGGAGCCGACATAGCGTTCCCATCCCATGGTGATCCCGGCTTCGACTGCGATGCGCAGTCTCACCGAAGATGGGAAAACCTCATCTTGATACCTCGACGATTGCTTCTCAAAGAGCTCCCACGACGGCATCGATACCACACGCACGCATGTTGCATCCCCGGCCAGTGCCATTCCGGCTTGAAGCGCCAATGCCACCTCGGAGCCGGTTCCGATAATGATGATCTCCGGTGTGCGGCCCGACGACTGCCAGAGCGTGTAGGCGCCCCGATGCAGTTCCGACGCCGGGGCACACTGCGTGCGGTCGAGGACCGGCACATTCTGCCGTGTCAGCACCAGCACGGTCGGCCCGCTCTCATTCGTAATCGCTGCGCGCCATGCTTCGGCCGTCTCACGCGCATCCGCCGGACGGATTACTGTCAGATTCGGGATCAGACGCAGACTCATCAGGTGCTCGATGGGCTGATGGGTCGGCCCGTCTTCACCCAGGCCGATGCTGTCGTGCGAAAATATGTAGATCGCGCGCACGCCCATGAGCGCGCCCAGGCGCATCGCCGGACGCATGTAGTCGGAAAATGTCAGAAACGTTGCCGAGTACGGAATCACGCCCCCGTGCCGCGCCATGCCATTGACGATGGCGCCCATCGCATGCTCGCGCACTCCGAAATAAATGTTCCGGCCGCGTTGCGCATCCCAAATGAAGTCGCCATAATCCTTCAGCAGCGTCTTGTTGCTCTCCGCCAGGTCGGCGGAGCCGCCGATCAGTCGCGGCAGACGGTCGGCCAGATGATTCATCACCGTCCCGGAAGCGGAACGCGTCGCCATCGGTTTGACGATTCCCTCAAACAGAATGTCGAGTCCGTCGTCCCATCCGTCCGGCAGTCGGCCCTCGACCGTCGACTGAAACCGGGCGGCCAGTTCCGCATGGGCCGCCGCGTACGCGTCGAATCGTTCACGCCACCGCGCGTGAGACTCCCGCCCCCGTTCGACCGCCCTGCGCATGTGCGCCAGGACCTCGCTGGGGATGTGAAACAACGGCGCCTGCGGCCAGCCGAGTGCGTCCTTCGCGGCACGGGCATTGTCGGTTCCCAGCGGCGCCCCGTGCACGGCCGCTGTGCCTTGCTTGGGACTGCCGTATCCGATGACCGAGTTGATCACGATCAGCGAAGGGTGATTCGTATCCGCCTGCGCCCGACGAATCGCCGCCGCGATTCCCTCGACATCGTTTCCATCGACCGGTCCGATGACCTGCCAGCCGTAGGCGCGGAATCGCGCGGCCGCATCCTCGCGAAACGATTTTTCGGTTGAGCCATCAATCTGGATGCCGTTTGAATCATACAGATAGATCAGACGCCCCAATCCCCATGTCCCCGCGAGACCGGCGGCCTCCGCTGAGATCCCTTCCTGCAAGTCGCCGTCGGATACGAGCGCATAGATGAAGTGGTCCACGATGGAGTGGTCCCGACGATTGAATTGCTGCGCGAGATAATGCTGCGTCACCGCCATGCCGACGCCGTTGGCGAATCCCTGTCCCAATGGTCCGGTCGTCACCTCGACCCCGGGGGTCAGGCCGCACTCCGGGTGGCCCGGTGTCTTGCTTTCCCATTGGCGGAAATGTTCCAGTTCGGAGAGCGGCAGGTCATACCCCGTCAGGTGCAGCAGCGAATACAACAGCATCGACGCGTGTCCGGCCGAGAGGACGAAGCGATCGCGGTCGCACCACGCGGGATCGCACGGATCGTGCTTGAGAAACCGATCCCAAAGGACGAACGCGGCCGGAGCCATCCCCATCGGCGCGCCCGGATGTCCGGATTGGGCGCGCTCGACGGCATCGACCGCGAGAAAGCGGATGGTGTTGATGCACTGTTGCTCGAGGGCGCGATCAGTCATTACCGAAGGTCCCCAGTCTTAGTCGCGTGGTCCCAAAGTCATGCGCCGGCTCTCTTTGGGCGATGATTTGCAGCGTTGACAATTGCGTCATGCGGGGTATACTGAACTGCGTTGTGGCGCATCACACGCGATCCCTCGCGTTGTTGCCCAGTCTACGTCGCAGTTGTTTCTGAATCCAGACGAAAGGATCGCCGTCGTCATGCCCCGGCACACACGCGCATTCGTCGTTGTCCTGCTCCTGACCATTCTGGTCTCCGCTGGGTCGGTCGCCGACACGGCCCAAGTCCGTCCGCTGCGGCTGACCGCCGGGACACGGCTCCCGGAGCCCGCCGAGACCGAGCAGCACCTCGAACGGATTCAGGCCGCTGGAACAGATCGCGATGGCGCGATCATCCAGTTCGAACAGATACCCACGGCAACCGATCGTCTGTCGTTGGCAGCGCGCGGGATAACGCTTCACCGGTACATACAGGAAAACGCCTACATCGCGACGCTGCCGGCTGATTTCCGCGCCGATGAAACCGGAAATTACGGAATCACATGGATCGGGGCGCTCCAGCCCCAGGAAAAGTTCCCCGAAGGACTCCAAGTCGCAGGAACCCCGGAATGGTGTCTGGATGAGTCCGGTCGCCCGCAATTTTCGATTTCTGTTTTTCCACACATCGAACCGGAGGCGGCCGCCGTCTGGCTGGCGGCCGAGTATGGGGCGGTGGCGTTGGGAGTCTCTCGTCTCGCCAACGCCGTCGCTGTCGCGTTGCCGGCGGACAACTGGTTCGACATTGCCCATGACTCACGCGTGCTGACGGTCGAACCCTTCTGGCCGCGACGGGAGACCAACAACTCATGCCGTACCAACAGCCGCGCCGAAGAGGCGCAGACCGCGCCGTACAACCTCGACGGCTCCGGGATCATGGTCGGCGAATGGGACGGCGGCCGCGCCGACATTAACCACAGCGATTTCGGCGGACGGGTCGTCTCCGGTGACGCCGCTTCCTTTATGACGCATGCCACTCATGTCGCCGGTACGATCCTGGGCGACGGCTCCGAGTCGGGCGGCACCTATCGCGGGATGGCGCCGGCCGCGGGGCTGGTCACTTATCTGTGGTGGAACTTCGCCTTCGAAATGGAGAATGAAACCCAAAGCGCGATCAACACGCACGACATCTGGGCGTCGAACAACTCCTGGGGCGTCGGTTACTCGCCGCCCACCGTATCCAACTGCAACGCCTATCTGGGGAACTACTTCTCCGAATGCGGCGCGATCGATGACGTCGTGCGCGGTGACTTGGGCAAGCCGGTCATCAATGTGTGGTCGGCCGGCAACGAGCGGCTGAACAGCCCCGATTACTGCGGCTCGGTGGGTTTTACGTGGGGCACGATCATCCCCTATGGAACTTCCAAGAATGCGCTCACCATCGGCGCGATCAATTCGAACAACTCGACCATGACCAGTTTCTCCAGTTGGGGGCCGACCGATGACGGGCGTCTCAAGCCGGAGATCGTTGCGCCCGGCTGCCAGACCGGCGCCGACTTCGGCGTGACATCCACCAAGCTGACATCCGGCTACACGGTCTATTGCGGCACCTCGATGGCCGCGCCGACCACCACCGGATGCGTCGCCCTGTGGCTTGAACGATTCAACGATCTGCATCCCGGCGATGTGCCGCTGGCATCGACCGTGCGCGCGATGTTCTGCGAAACGGCCTTCGATCTGGGCTCCACCGGCCCGGAGTACGATTTCGGCTACGGTCGTCTCGACATCGTCGCGGCGGTCGATCGGTTGGACGACGGAGCGTTCTTGGAGGCGAGTGTCGATCACGGCGAGACGCCGCAATGGACTTTTGTCAGCGATGGTTCGGTCACGCCGATGTCCATCACGCTCGCCTGGGATGATCCCGGCGCGTTTGCGGGCGCCAATCCGACTCTGATCAATGATCTCGATTTGCGGCTGATTTCGCCCGGCGGCGCGACCACCTATCTGCCGTGGGTTCTCAATCCGGCCAATCCCTCTGCCGACGCCACGACCGGCCTGGATCGGCGCAACAACATCGAGCAGGTGCGCATCACCGGACCGCTCCCGGCCGGCATCTGGACAATTGACGTCGAGGGCTTCAATGTCCCGCAGGGGCCGCAGGACTTTTCGCTCGTCTATTCGGCGGCCATCGATCTTTCATCGGGGCCGCAAGACTATGCCGTGACCGTCGCAGCCGACAACGACACAACGAGCATACCCGCCGATCTTCCGTTCAGCATCCTCGTCGCCAACATCGGCGCGCAAAACGACACCTACGATGTGACCTTGAACAGTTCGCACGGCTGGACGATCACGCCCAACCCGGTCACAGTTTCGATACTCAGTCTGGATGACTCGCTTTTGAGCTTCACGGTCGCGATTCCGGTAAGCGGGCCGTTTAACGTAAATGACACGATCACCGGCACCGCCGTCTCGCAGGCCGACCCCGGAGTCAATTCATCCGATCAAAAGATTGTCGCGGTCATCTCAGGGCGGGCGGTTGCGGCCGTCGCCGCCAACGACACGCTCGGTATAGCGGGCAAGACCATTGAGTCGGCGGCGACGGTCACCAACACGGGGTTCTTCGCCGACGACATCGACTGGTCGCTGACCGACCAGCAGGGCTGGGGCGTCAGTCCGCCGGGCGGCACATCATCGCTGGCCCCCGGCGAAGACGACACGCTGGGGCTGGAGTTTACCATCGATCCGGGCGCATTAGCCGGTTCGACCAATTGGGTCAAAGTCAATGCGGTCTCCCAGGCCGACCCCGGCGCGGCAGCCGCCGATTCGCTGCGCGTGACCGTGCTCGATGATCCACCGGTGCCGCTGCTCGTGGCTCCCGCCGATGGAGCGCCGATCAATAATGCGACCCCCACGCTCGAATGGGGGAAGGGCGCATACGTGCCATATCCGCCTCCATACGATGTCTTTGCGTTTGCAGTCGAGATAGCCGACGATCCGGCGTTCACGGCGAATCTCGTTCATCTCGACGCACTCAATGACAGCAGCGTGACCTCGTCGGCGTTGGCCGACGGTGTCCACTATTGGCGTGTTCTTTCATACAACGTGTTCGGCGATTCGAGTGCCTACTCGGAGATTCGCGCTTTCGAAGTCGACACGCAGGCGCCCGATGTGCCGTCGTTGCTGTCACCCGCCGACTCCGCCTACGAAGCGGACATCACGCCCACGTTTGCGTGGAGCGCAGTCACCGCGAAGAGTCTGTCATCGCCGGTCGTGTATCGGTGGGAGATCAGCGCCGATTCGACATTTGCCTCGGATGTCGACTCGCTTTGGACGTCGGTCACGACGTATACGCTGCCCGACAGCACGCCGCTGGAACAGTGCAGCACGGTCGTCTACTGGCGCGTGACCGCGCGCGACGATGCCGGAAACTGGTCGGCGCCGTCGCCGTCGCACTCGTATGCCGTATACATCCCCGGCGATATGAACTTCGATTGCGTCGGCGACGTGTTCGATGTCGTCCTGCTGATCGGCGTCGTCTTCCGCGCCGAACCGCTCCCCAATCCGCCAGGACGCGCCGAATGCAACTGCTCGCCGCCGCCGCCCGATGTCTTCGATGCCGTGGCCCTCGTCGATTACGTGTTCCGCGCCGGCCCGCCGCCCTGCACGCCGTTATAGAACTACGAGAATGCGACGGTCAGCAAGTTCGTACCGCCAACGTTGGGCGTGGCGTTCAGATTCGTGTAAACTCTATTACTCGGTTGCGACTGAACGACTGCGGCGCGGATAGTCACGGGCGCTGCGACACCCCGGCGATATGCCGATGCGACTACTTGATAATCACGATCTTGCCGACCTGCGCGCCGAGGTGTGAGTCGACGCGGTAGATGTAGATGCCCGACTCGACCGCCTGCTGGTTGCGGGAAATCAGGTCCCACGAAATTTCCGAAGAGTAACTCGACAGGAACGGGTCGGGATGATTCAGTTCGCGCACGAGGTCGCCGTCGAGCGTGTAAATGCGCACAGTCGCCGAATCGGGCATGTTGATGAAATGGATCCGGCGCAGCCGCTCATCGAAGCTGCCCTGCGCGAACCGACCCTCGAACCCTTCATCGAAATACGTGCTCAACTGGCCGCTGGCGCCGATGATCGCGCTTTTGTACGGGTTCGGATAGACGCTGACGCGGACCGAATCCTTGCGGGCGCCTCCGACTTGCCAATAATCCTCGACCACGTCGGACGAGTAGATGGGAATGCCATAGACACGGTTGGTGCCGGGGATCGTCTCCAGCGGATCCAGATCGTTGAACGGATCACCGTAATCGAACGCGGTGACCGAAACGAAATACGTCTTGGACGCCAGCAGATTGTCCAGGACGAGCCTGTAGACCCCGTACGTGAGCGTATCGAGCCCGACGATCGTATCGCGTGTGGCGACGCGCTGGATCAGGTTGGGTTTTTCGACTCCGTTGGAGATGATCGTATTGCCCTGGTTGAAGTCCTGCCGCTCGAAATACCCCTTCCGCTCGACCACCTGCCCCTGATCGTTGAAATCGGAGTACGTGTACGCCGAATCGGGTGTCCCGTGATAGACGGGATCGAACGCGGGATCATCGAAGATGTCCCGCCAGGTCTCGACCGTGAACGGATGCGATGTGACCTCCCAGCGGTTCAATAAGGGGTCGAGCGTGAAGCGGCGAAAATCCTCGATGTCCCAACTGGCGACCATGGCATAGTCGCCGGAGCTGGGGAAATCATCGGGAGCATTGCGTTCGGCGACGTAGACGCGGTACCCTTCAAAATCGACGAGACGGATCAACGGGTCGACGACCGTTTCAGAATTCGCGCCGTTCCAATTGATCTCCAGTTCGTTGGGCCGCGAGATTAACGAGAGGTTATTGCTCGCGGGACCAGTGGGCGGTTTCGGGCCGTTAAAGTCAGGGCACCCGTCGCCTGTGTAAAAAACGGTGTCGGGGCCGGTGATCGGGTAGTGCAGGCCGGCATATCCGTTGCCATCGCTGTCCACGCCGAAATTGTCGAACACGAACCCCGCCCACCACGCGTTCTTGGCCAGGTCGGAGAAATTCAGATTGTTGACGAACTGCGTCGGATCGACGCAGTCGAACGCATTGTCGGGATAGCGATGGATGTCGTCGGAGCCCAGGAACGCAAAGGTGATGGCAAACTTCTCTCCGGGCCGCAACTCGTTGACCGGTCCGGCCGAAAGGAGCGCGCGGGTGTCCAGCCCGTCGGCCAGATTGCAGGCGACCGCCTCCGTCAAGGGCGGCTTCCATCCCTGTGAACTGAAGTTGACCGCCGAGTACAACTGCCCATAGTCCTGCTCGCCATTGGACATAAACCAGTACTTTTGCAGATCGCGCGAGGGAGTGCCCTGCCCGCCATGGGTAAGCCGGCGCAGATCGGTCGCGCGACGGGGACCCCAGTCGAGAATGGCCGATGCATTCGACGTCCACCAATTGAAACTGACACCGGCGCCCTCCGGCAGACGCAGAAAGCGCCAGCCGAACGCCCCCCGTGCCGACGCCCGCGGAAATTGTCCGCCGTCGGGGTCGCCGTCGTTGTCGCCCGCCCACGCCACCAGCAGCGTATCGGTGTAAGTCGGATCGATCGGATTGGGCCAGTAGGGCAAAAATCCGGAGATGTCGTCGTTGAAACGATCCTGCGTGTTCCCGGTCGCGAACTGGTAGTACACGTCGCAATCGTTGAAAATCCCGGTATAGATTTCTTTGATTATGTTGGTGCCGATGTTCTCGATTTCCAGATCGTAGATCACGAAGTCACGGGCGAAATTGTCCGATGACTGATGCGTGGCTTGCCGCACCATCAGGCCCATGGGAGTGTGCTGCGTGAAATTCGTGCTGGTGAAAACCGTATCGACGTATTCGGTGTAATAAACCTGCTCCAGCGACTTGGCTGACCCGCCGCCGGCGCAACCGGCGGAGACATACCCGTCGGGCAGCCCCTCCCGGATCGGCTCGAATCCGTTAAACTCATCGCCGATGCCATCCCAGCCGTCGTAGGCGACCGACACCAGCGTGTCGGTCCCGACAATGCCGCCGACCCACAAGCCGCCATTGTAGAGATAGTCGATGCGGGTGCCGCCGGGGTACTCCAGCGAGGGGCACCAGTTGATGCGAAGTAACGTCTCGTCGATCGGGCAGGCATCGTCGCCGTGCGAGGTACCCCAGGAACCGTCATTGCCAAAAGAGGTCCACAGCTCGCCGATATAGTGCAGCCGTCGGTCGAATACCGGCGCGGCCTGATGAACCCAGGCCCCCGATCCCTTCGGCGGTTCCAGCGGAGGCGGGTTGTCTCTGGCCAGCGATGTCATCGACAACGACACGCACGCCAACAGCAACAGGCCCACGACCCGGACCGACCCATGACCGGGGACACCAGTTAGAGTGTCACTCTGGCGCAATCTATCATCTCCTTGCCACATATAGAATTACATCGCCACGCGCCCGCCTAGCGACATCGCCGGGCCGAACGTGCCAGTCGGCGCTCTCTCCGGCCGCTGTCAAGATCAGCAACACTGGGGTTCAAGTCAACGTCCTCGGATCAAACCTCATCGCTACTACCGGCCAACCCCGATGATATTCCAACCAATCAGCGGTACGCGGGCAGAAACCTCGTGTCGGTATCGAAAGGTCGGAGTCACTAAGGAACCGGATCAGGAAAGTGCCGGAGGTCGGAATCGAACCGACACGGGATTTAGGTCCCACCGGATTTTGAGTCCGGCGCGTCTACCAATTCCACCACTCCGGCGGCCAAGCTGCCGCCAGAATAGGATTCGTCACCGGGGAAGTCAACACAGCCGACAGGCCGTCAGACATGCGCTGCCGAAGAAGCGGCCGTAGTTTTCGCCCGGATCGCCGGGAGGGAGACTTCGAAGACCGTGCCGGTGGGGCCGGAGTGCAGCAGACAGAGAGAACCGCCATGATGGGTGATGATTTTTTTGGCCAGCGCCAGCCCCAGCCCCGTGCCGGTCTCCTTGGTCGTGAAGAAGGGCTGAAACAGGTCGGCGCGCACGTCGTCGGGGATGCCGGGCCCGTTGTCGCGCACGCGCACGACCACACGGCGGTTGGCGCCGTCGTCGGCGAGACGCTCGTCGGCTTCGATGCGCACCACACCCTCCGGGCCAGCGGCCTCCGCGGCATTCTGGAGAAGATTGACGAACACCTGTTTGAGCAGCAGGGCATCGCCTTCGATCCGATGATCGGCCCGCGAGTGCACAGTCGGTTCGATGACGCGGGTGCCGTGTTGCAGCAGGACCGGACGGCACACCTCGATCGCGTCGCCCAGCACCTCCATGAGCTCAACCGTGCTGCGGTCCCCCTCCAGCGGTCGCGCGAATTCGAGGAAACGCGTGACCATGTCGCTTGTCTCCATCGTCTCCTGCACGATGGCATCCGCCCAGTCGGTTTCTTTGGCGCGGCCGGACGCCTCGCGCCGGAGCATTTTGCCGTATCCAAGGATCGCGGCGATCGAGTTGCGCAGTTGGTGCGCCAGACCGGCCGCCATGCCGCCCAAATCGGCCAGCCGCTGACGGTCGGCCATCTCGCGCTCCAGCACGCGAATATTGGTCAGGTCGGTCAGCAGGATGCTCACGCCGATGACATCCTGCTGTTCGTTGCGGATCAGCGACGTGTTGACGCCCAGATACAGCGTGCCCTCCGGGACGGGACGGGGAATCTCCAGTTCGCGCCGGGCGTAGGTGATCGATTCGCCCAATGCTTCCCGGCAGAGCGACACCAGCGGTTGCGGCACCGGCACGTCGTCGATGAGACAGCCGATCATCGCGGCGCCGTCGCACTTGAGAATCTCCTCGGCGGCGCGATTGAAACGCAGGATGTCGCCGTCGTGCCCGACGATCATCACGCCCGTCGACAGCGAACGCAGAATGTAATCGTTGAACTGCTCCAGGTCCCGGGCGTGACGCTCCGAATCGGCCGCGCGCGAACGCAGGTGCTGCGCCTGTTCCAGCAGCCGTGCGACCAGCGTGTCGAACGTCTCCATGACATATTCCGGGTCGCTTTCGGTTCCGCCCGGCTGCGGCGGCAGGACACCGGTCGCCACCAACGCATTCGCGCGGCGTCGCATGCTCTGAAACGGCAAAATCACGCTGCGATAAAACATCCAGCAAAATGCCAGGAACGCCAACAGCGTCCCGCCGCGCACCCACAGCTCGATGTCCCGCTGCCGTTGGAGCGCGGCCAATTGCGCCGCCGGAATGACGGCGGTCAGGACGACCGGCGTCGAGGCCCAATTGATGGCCAACGTCCGCAGGCGGACCTCGCCGAATCTCGTCTCCGTGGCGTGTTGCGGTGGCGGTGAGGGCAGCAGCGTATCGCCGCCGGTGATGCCGATGGCATGCAGATCGATCCAGACATGGCGCCACCCCGATGGGCCGGCCGCCGGCGTGTAGGCCGCGATGGAAAATCGCCGCAGAGAGTTTTGGCGCGCGATGCGACGCAGCTCATCGACCAGACGCACACTGTCGTCGGCATCATGCCACACGCGCCGTGCCTCTTCGCCGGCGCGCCACAGCCGCAGCGTCATCTGCCGTTCCTCCTCGGCGATGAGACGCTGCAGCAGGATCAAAGGCGAGAGGGTGCTGACCGCGAACAGACAGACCAGGAAAAAGAATACTCCTTTGACATAATGCGCGAACGGGCGTGATTTCCGGCGCCGGTTGCTCACCATGCCCGACGCTGCGCTGTCGGCCGCTCGGAGAATGGGACCCACATTGCCATTATCGGCCGCCTGCCGGATACCGTTGACGAGCGCCATCGGGCGTCTCGCCGTTGCCTTGGCTGTGTCCGTGGGCGTACTCTCCTGTTCGGATCGCACCTCGGAGAGTGTCACAGATACGGCACGGGTCGTTACGGTGCGTGACGGCGACACGATCGAGCTCGACGACGGCCGCGTTGTCCGCTACATCGGCATCAACACCCCCGAACGCGGCAAGCCCGGCGCCGATTCGGCCACGGCACTGAACACGGCATTGGTCATGGGCAAGAAAGTCCGTCTACAGTTCGGCCACGACCGCATCGACCGCTATGGCCACACGCTCGCGTTGGTTTTCGCAGACGACGTCTGTGTCAACGAGGCGTTGGTACGGGCCGGGTGGGCGTGGTGCTATTTCTTCGAGGGGAATCTGCTCGACAGCGACCGCCTGGTCCTCGCATTGCAGGAGGCGATGGACGCGCGTCGCGGTTTATGGCGCGAAGCGTCCGGCGCAGCGGACACGCCTTACATCGGATCCTTTCTCGGTCATCGCTTCCATTACCCCGAGTGCGCCAGCGTCGCTGCCATCGAACTCGAGTACGAACTTCAATTCATTTCCCGCGATTCCGCGTTCTATTACGGTTATGCGCCGTGCGCGAACTGCGCGCCGTAGCGGGAGGCGCCGTGCGTGTCAAAGTTCTCTGTGCCCGCCCCAAATACCCTTGACCGGAATCGACGCAGCCGCGTACATAGGTGTGACATCGGGCCTTCGGGGTGAGGCGCAATTCCTCAACCGGCGGTGACAGCCCGCGACCCGTCCCGATCAGATTGCCATAATGGGACGGCTGAGCCGGTGAAATCCCGGCGCCGACGGTACAGTCCGGATGGGAGAAGGCAGACGGCGCATGCGTCCAGAATGGGCGTGTGAATAAGCCGTTGTGGGTCTTTGCGATACGCACGTATCGCTAAACCCGCGCTTTACCCCCGGAGTGTGTCCGAAGGTGGAGCGCGGGTTTTCTATTTCCCGCCCCAAGAATTCATGGATCAGAAAGCAATCGACGCACACTGGATGGCCGAGGCCATCGCGCTGGCCGAGAAGGGCGCCGGACGCACCAGCCCCAACCCGATGGTCGGCGCCATTGTGGTCAAAAACGGCCGTGACATCGGGCGTGGCCATCACGAACAGGCCGGCGGCCCGCATGCCGAGGTCATCGCTCTCAAACAGGCGCGTGGGCAGACCGAAGGCGCAACGCTCTATGCCACGCTGGAGCCATGCAGCCATTGGGGCAAGACTCCGCCGTGTGTTCAGGCGATCATCGAGGCCAGTATCGCCAATGTTGTCTGCGCGATGGAGGATCCCAATCCGCAGGTGCGCGGCGACGGCATCCGTCGTCTGCGCTCCAGCGGCATCGGCGTGCGTGTCGGCACACTGCGACGTCAGGCGATGCGACAAAACGAAGCGCACATCAAGTTCGCGATGACCGGGCGTCCGCTGGTCACGCTCAAGATCGCGCAAACGCTCGACGGCAAGATCGCCACCACCGGCGGCCGCGGCGAATCGATCAGCGGTCCGGAAGCGCGCGAGTTCGTGCATGGGCTGCGCGCGCGTTACGACGCGGTCCTCGTCGGCAAGAATACGGTGCTCGCCGATGATCCGCATCTGACCGTGCGCCGCGTCACCGGACGCGACCCGTTGCGCCTGATTCTCGATTCATGGGCCAAGATTCCCCCGAGCGCCGCCGTCTTCGCCGATAATGGCGACCGCAAAACCGTGCGTGTGTCGCTGACGATCGGACGCCGCCCGGTGACCGCACCGCGTCCCGATTGTTTCGACTGGTATGTCAACCCCGACGACCGGCACCAAATCGATCTGCGCGAATTGCTCGAACGCGCCGCCGGCAACAACATCACCAGTCTGCTCGTCGAAGGCGGGGCGCAGGTCTTCGGATCGTTTATTCGCGAGCAATTGGCGGACAAGATTCATCTGATTGTCGCCACGCGTCTGCTCGGCGACGGGCTCTCGATGCTCGGCCGCTGGCGGGCGCCGTCGATTGCCGATGCGGTACGGCTGGTCGATGCCGAAGTGAGCTGGCTGGGACGCGACCTGCTGATCAGCGGTTATCCGAACTATGATCCCGAAGATAGTGAACCCGATGTGTCGATCCCGTCCGTCGACGAACGACTCAATGATGCCGAACCGACGGCGGTGAGCGCCGACGAGGGAACCGGCGAGAACGACCGGGAGTTGTAACGGGCTGGGCTATGTTCACCGGACTGGTACAGGGCATCGGCAAGGTCGAACGCCTCGTGCGGACTGATGACGGCGTTCGCTGGACGATCTCCGAACCGGCGATTGCGGCATTGGTACAGCGCGGCGATTCGATCAACGTCGCCGGAGCATGCCAGACGGTGACCGAGGTCGGTCGCGGCACGTTCGACGGCGTTGCCATACCCGAAACGCTGCGACGGACGAATTACGGGGCGTGGCACGTCGGCACCGAGGTCAATCTGGAACCGGCGATGCGCCCGCAGGACCGACTCGGCGGACACTTCGTCAACGGTCACGTCGACGCGACCGGAACGCTGCGGTCCCGCCGAATCGATTCATCGGGCCACATAATCGATGTGGCCTACCCTGATGAATTCGGTTCATGGGTCGTGCCCAAAGGATCGATCGCGGTCGACGGCGTCAGTCTCACCATCGCGTCGGACGCGCCGGGCCTGATCCGCCTCGCGCTGATCCCGGAAACGCTCGCGCGCACGACGCTGGGATCAGCCCGCATCGGCGATGCGCTCAATCTGGAGTTTGATCCGCTGATCAAAGCGGTGATCGGGTATGTTCGCAGCGTGTTTGCGGAACGTGATGGTTGGGGGCAGCCGGGAGCCGAAGGGACATCACCGGCGGCTCTGTTTGGACGCGATGGGCGATTGTAATCACCGATAGGAGAGAGGCACAGATGGCGCCATCCAGTCTCACCAGTGAGTACGGCGGCAACGGCAACGGGCATCACGTCGGCTTGGATTCCGTCGACGATGCCATCGCGGCGATACAGCGCGGCGAGTTCGTGATCGTCGTCGATGACGCGCGCCGCGAGAACGAGGGCGATCTGATCATGGCGGCCGATGCGGCCACGCCCGAAAAGATCAACTTTCTCATCACTCACGGCCGCGGATTGGTGTGCGTGGCGTTGGAAGAAGATCGCCTCAGTGCGCTCAACCTCCATCCGATGGTGGCCGAGAACACGGCGCGGTTGCAGACCGCCTTCACGGAATCGGTCGATGCTCTCAGCGGCACCACGACCGGAATATCCGCGCCCGATCGTGCCGCGACGATCCGCGCGCTCGTCGATCCGTCCACGCGTCCGGAGGATTTGGCGCGTCCGGGGCACGTCTTTCCGCTCAAGTCGCGCACCGGCGGCGTGCTCGTGCGCGCGGGGCACACAGAAGCCGCCGTCGATCTGGCGCGTCTGGCCGGACGCGTCCCCGCCGGCGTCGTCTGCGAGGTGATGGACGCCGACGGATCCATGGCGCGGCTGCCGCGATTGCGCGCGCTCGCCGACGCGATGGGATTGAGACTGGTCTCCATCGCCGACCTGATCGCGTACCGCCGTCGCACCGAAAAGCTGATTCGACCGTTGTCGGAAGTCGATCTGCCGACGGAGCACGGAATCTTTCGCCTGCGTCTGTACGAATCGACATTCGACGGGGCGCATCATGTTGCCATGGTCAGAGGCGATGTCAACGGCCGTCCGGATGTCCTGGTGCGGGTGCATTCCGAATGCCTCACCGGGGACGTGTTCGGGTCGCAGCGCTGCGACTGCGGCACGCAGTTGCACCGCGCGATGCGCATGATCGCCGACGAGGGGACCGGCGTGCTGCTCTATATGCGCCAGGAGGGGCGCGGCATCGGGCTGGCCAACAAAATCTCCGCGTACCACTTGCAGGATCGCGGGCTCGACACGGTCGAGGCGAACCTGCGCCTGGGATTCCCGGCGGATCTGCGCGACTATGGGGTCGGCGCGCAGATTCTCAAAGATCTGGGGCTGTCGTCTCTGCGCCTGATGACCAACAATCCGCGCAAGGTTGTCGGTCTGGAGGGATACGGCCTGACGATCAGCGAACGCGTCCCGATTGAAATGACCCCGGTCGCTCCCAACCGGCGCTACCTGACCACCAAGCGCGACAAGCTCGGGCACCTGTTGCAGCGGCTGGAGACGGCGGAGCCATAGGAGCCGATGCGATGTCCGTCTCCGAGACGATCGAAGGCCGGCTCGATGCCCGTGATCTGCGGTTCGGGATCGTGGTATCGCGGTTCAACAGCGTCGTCACCGACCAGCTCCTGTCGGGGGCGCTCGACACGCTACGCCGCCACGGGGCGGCCGAATCGTCGATTGTGATCGTCAAAGTCCCCGGTGCGTTCGAATTACCGGGTGTCGTTCGCCGCATCAGCCAGATCGCCGGATTCCACGCCGTCATTGCCCTCGGCGCGATCATTCGCGGCGAGACGCCGCACTTCGATTACATCGCCTCGGCGGTGACAAAGGGCATCGCCGACATCGCGCAGCGCAGTGCGATACCGGTCCTCTATGGCGTGCTGACGACCGACACCGTGCAACAAGCGATCGATCGTGCCGGTGGCAAGTCGGGCAATAAGGGAGCCGACGCCGCCGTGGCCGCCATCGAAATGGCCGATGTCCAGCGGCGACTGACGTCGGTCTCGTAAGTCGCCTCCGCGCACTGTCGCCTTCGATTCACCGTCATCGCAGGGATAAGAGCTTTACTGCCCCTAAGGGCCGGAGTACATTCTGCGCGGTCGATTGCGCGACCGCGAGAGAGACGATGAGCCGACGGCGTCAAGCGCGGGAATTGGTGTTGGGGTGTCTCTACGCCCATCACACAACTGCGTCCGATCCGCAGGACATTTTTGCCGATCAATCGCGACGCGTGACCTACGACCCACAGACGCTGGCCTATGCCGATCGCGTGTTCCGCGCGGCGATCGCGCGCGCCGACGAAATCGATCGCCTCGTGCGCGACAGCGCCGCGCATTGGGACTTCGCCCGCATCGGCTCGATTGAAAAGAATATCCTGCGCGCGGCCATCGCCGAGCTGCAGGCCTGCCCGGAGACACCGATGCCCGTCATCATCGACGAGGCCGTGTCGCTCGCGCAGGAATACGGCGGCGCGGATTCCGGCGCCTTCGTGAACGGCGTTCTCGATGCCGTGTACAAGAGAATCAGTCAGGAAGAGGAATCGTCGAGCGTCAAACCCGACAAGACCGGCCCTACATGAAATTGAAGTTCGACGAATGGCGCCACCGACTGGCGACGGATCCGCTGCTGCCCCTGCTGGGCGGAATTGTCCTGCTGATCACACTGTTCATCTACGGGCGGACCGTGCAGCCGACGGTGCCGTTCTGGGATTGCGGTGAATTCATTGCCTGCTCACATATCCTCGGCGTGCCACATCCGCCCGGCACGCCGCTTTTTGTTCTGATTGGACGCATCTTCGCCATGCTGCCACTGGCGGCCGACCCCTCGCTGCGAATCAACCTTTTGTCCTCCATCTCGGGGGCGCTGGCGGCCATGCTGGCCTTCTTCATCCTGTCGCGCATCATCACCAAGTGGTTTGCCGACGAATATCCGTCGCGGAATCTCAGCATGGCGCAACGCCTCGCGGTCTACTCCGGATCATTCAGCGGCGCGCTGTTGTTCGCATTCGGCGCGACCAACTGGTCCAACAGCGTCGAGGCCGAAGTCTATTCGCTTTCGATGTTCCTGATACTGGCTCTGCTATGGCTGACTCTGCTATGGGAGGAGCGCCGCGAGCAGCCCGCCGGCGACCGCTTCCTCATCGCGCTGTCGTTTGTGGCGATGGCATCCATCGGCATTCACATGACCGTCTTTCTGGTGATGCCGCCGATTTTTCTCGCCGTGGTGCTGTTGTCGCAACGGCTGCGACGTGACTGGCGGTTTTGGGCGACGGGCTTTGTGCTCGCGCTGATCATGCTGGGTGTTTCTCAGTTTTTCTGGGGCATGGCCATCTGGATCGCCGTGACCGGCTTGATGGCCGGGTATCGCCGCTGGTCGTATGCGGGATGGATTTGGACAGCCGTGGTCTGGGGGCTCGGTCTGGCGCTGTCCGTCGGGCGGGCGGAGCCGTGGCCGATCTTCCTGGCGGCGTTGATCTGGGGATTGGGAATCATGCCGTGGGTTATTCGTTCGGTCGCCTGGGGGCTGCCGTGCGCGATGCTGGTCGCCGGTTTGCTGGGCTATTCGACACACCTGTACATCCCGATCCGCGCGAACCTGAATCCGACCATCAACGAGAATGATCCGAGATCGTGGACAGCATTCTCCGGGTTTCTGGAGCGCAAGCAATACGGCAGCCAGTCGATGTTCGAGCGTGCGCTCAAACGGCGCGGCGAGTGGGCCAATCAACTCGGACAGCACTCGCGCATGGGATTCTGGGGGTTCTTCGACCGACAGTACGGATACAATGACCGCGCGTTCCTGCCGCTGTTCGTGCTCGGACTGATCGGAACCGGCGTCGCCCTGCGCCGCCGGAAAATCACCGGCCTGTTGCTGCTCGCGCTGCTGTTGATCAGCAGTGTCGGACTTGTCTGGTATATGAACTTCGCCGACGGGACCCGTTACAACCCGGCGACCCAGGACGCCTATCTGGAAGTGCGCGACCGGGATTACTTTTTCCTGCCGGCGTTCATGCTCTTCGGCATGGCCGTCGGTCTGGGCGGCGCGGCCGTCGTGCGCTGGCTCGGCGGCGCGACACGGTCGGTGGTCCTGCCGGCGCTGGGCGCGCTGCTGGTTGCGGTGATGCCGTTGCGCACCATTCAGGCCAACTACTTCGCCTGCGACCGCTCGAACAACTACATCCCCTACGATTACGCGCACAATATCCTTGCCTCGGCCGATTCGTCGGCCGTGCTGTTTACCAACGGCGACAACGACACGTTTCCCGTGTGGTGCCTGCAGACCGTCTACGGCGTCCGGACCGATGTCCGCATCGTCAATCTGAGTCTCGCCAACACCCATTGGTACATCAAACAGTTGAAAGACTTCCATGATGTCCCGATCGATCTGACCGACGAACAAATCGATCGGCTCGTGCACTACCGCGATCCCGACGGCACGCTGCATCGGATTCAGGATCAGATGATCGACGTCATCCTCTCGTCGAACCGCGGCAAATACCCGATCAATTTCTCCGTGACCGTGACGCCCGCCAACCGCAAGTTTCGCAACCAGTCGATCGAGGAGCATCTGAGAATGGTCGGAATGGCGTATCGGCTGGTTCCCGAATCCGGCAGTCAATCAGTCGACGTCGATCTGCTCGCTCACCGACTCCTCAACGTCTACCAATTCCGTGGCATCGATGATCCGTCGGTCTATAAAGACGAGACGTCGGGGCGGATGGTGCAAAACTACATTTCCGGCTTCTTCATGGTGGCGGACAGTCTGCGCCGCGGCGGCGATCTGGAAGGTTCCGTCGAGATGATGCGGCACGCGATCCGGCTCTTCGAGCATCAATGGGAGCCGTATGTCTATCTGTCACAGCTCTACACCGATTTGCGGGACAGCAGCGGGCTGGATCAACTGCTGACAGCGGCTCTGGGCAGCGTCGATGACGAAGTGCGCGTCCGCCTCAACATCGCCTATGCATTTCGTCGCATGCAAGAGCACACGCGCGCCGAAGCGATCATGACCGATACGTATTCGGAATACCCCGATGATGAGTCGGCATTCCGGGCGTTGGCGCAATTCTATTACGACAATCAACGTTTCGATACGCTCCTGGGAATTATCGAGGGCTGGATGGCGTCCAATCCGGCCGATTCGGCGACGCAGGAGCTCTATGCGCGGGCGCAGGATGTGGCCAACGAGCGCGCGGCACAGGGCGTCCAGACGCCGCCGCCGGACACATTGCTGCCGTAGCGCCCGGGCGCCGCGCCGAGGCGAATCCGGTCGCCGTGGGATGACTGTTGCGCATTCTCGCGCTCAACTGGCAAGACCGCAAGCACCCGCTCGCCGGCGGCGCCGAAGTCCATCTGCACGAAATCCTGTCCCGGTTGGGACACGCGGGTCACGACATTGTTCTGTTGTGTTCGCGGTTTGCCGGTGCTCCGCACGAGGAGAGGTATGACCGCATGCGCGTCGTGCGCGTGGGCGGACGCAACACCTTCAATCGGACGGTCCCCGGAGCCGCCCGCCGTCTCCTGAAACAACAGCGATTCGACGTCGTCATCGACGACATCAATAAGATTCCCTTCTTCTCAAAACGGTTTGCCACGGCGCCGGTGCTGGGCATCGTGCACCATCTGTTCGGAACCGCGATTTTCCGCGAGGTCAACCCGCTGGCCGCGTCCTATGTTTATTTCATGGAATCGCTGGTGCCGCGCCGTTATCGTGACGTGCCCATGATGGTCGTTTCCGAATCGACGCGCGATGATCTGGTGCGGCGCGGGATGAACGCTGCGATGATCCGCGTCGTTTACAACGGCATCGACCACGCGCGCTACCGGCCCGATGCCGCCGTCGCGAAGAGCCCGACGCCGATGTTGTCGTATCTGGGGCGGATCAAGCGTTACAAGTCCATCGACCATCTGTTCAGCGCCGCGTCGCCGCTGCGCGACCGGTTTCCGGGGCTGTCCATCCACATCATCGGCGCCGGCGATGATATGCCGCGCCTGCAGTCTGTGGCGCGGCATACCGCGATGGACAATTGCGTCACGTTCCACGGTTTTCTCGACGCCGAGGAGAAGATTCGCCTGATCCGGCGGTCTTGGGCCGTCGTCTGCCCGTCGTTGAAAGAGGGATGGGGCCTGACCAACATCGAGGCGAACGCGTGCGGAACGCCGGTGGTGTGCGCCGACGTCCCCGGCCTGCGCGACTCCGTCCGCGCCGGAGAAACCGGACTGCTGTATCCGTATGGCGACATCGCGTCGTTGACCGACCGGCTTGGGTTGATCTTAAGCGACGCGGCATTGCGCGATCGCCTCGCCACGGGGGCGTTGGAGTGGGCCGCGCGTTTCAACTGGGACGCGGCCGCCCGCGACACCGAAGAGATCCTGCAAGCGGTCGCGGCGGGCACAACGCAGATCGCTCTCAGACGGGAGACGGTCCGTGCGGCGTAAGGCGATCATCGGGATTCTGATCAGCGCCGTCTTTCTCTATCTGGCGCTGCGCAAGGTGGAATGGAGCGAGTTGGTCACGGTGCTGCGCGGCGCTCAGTGGTGGTGGCTGGCGGCCTACGTTGTCTCCGCCGTAGCGCTCATGCGCCTGCGCGCCTGGCGCTGGATGCTGATCCTGCGCCCGATCGGCACGATCCCCTTTGCCCGAGTCTATGCCTCGACGATGATCGGTTTCATGGCCAACAACGTGTTGCCGGCGCGGCTGGGCGAAATCGCGCGCGCCGTGTCGCTGGGCATCAAAACGGGCGTGTCGCGTTCGGCGGCGTTGGCGACCATCATCGTCGAACGCATCTATGATTCGTTCACGCTGCTGATATTCCTCTGGCTGGTGCTGACCTTCTTCTCGCGCACATCGACGCTGTCGGAGTACGGATACATACGCAAGATCGGCTGGATCTTTCTGGTCATCAACATCGCGCTGGTCGGCATTCTCGTGTTCATTCAATTGCGCAATGAGATCGCTGTCCGTTGGATCAGCAAACTCACGAAGCGACTCTTCAAGCGCGCCGAGGGTGTGGCCGGCGACATCACCGCCAAGTTTGCCCGTGGCTTGACCATCCATCACGATCTGCCCACGACCGCCGGCGTCATCAGTTCGTCGCTGCTGCTGTGGTTTCTGCTGGGCGCTTCCAATTATCTCGTGTTTCTCTCCCTGGGATTCGGCCATCTCCCGTTGGAGGCGTCGTTCGTCGTGCTCGTCGTCGTCTCGCTGATGATCTCGGTGCCGGCATCGCCGGGATTTGTCGGCGTGTTTCACTGGGCGGTCCAAATCTCCCTGAAGCTGTATGGGCTCAATGACACACAGGCGGTGGCCGTGGCGATTCTGATGCATGCGGGGCAATACATCCCGATCACGCTGGTCGGGTTTTATCACCTGCGGCATGAACACCTCAAGCTGAGCGGCTCCGGAGAGGCCACGCCGGACATCGCCGGCAGCGCACACACTGTGTGACATGCCATTGCCACGACGTCCGTTTTGGCCGCCTTCCGTCCCCGGGAGTCTTCGACGGATCGAGCCCGCGTTGCTGGTCTTTGCCTTCGCCCTCAGCGTCCGGCTGGTTTATTTTCTGCTAATCGATCAGCCGCCGGTGTTTTTCGACGCACGTCGCTACGTGTCGGTCGGCCTGGCCGGGCCCCTGGTCCTGACCAATCCCCGTCTGTTTATCGACTCGACCGCCGCGCGCGGACTTCAATTCGATCTCCTCTACGATGACCTGATCGACGACGAGGATGTCGCGTGGTACCCATACAAGCCGCCCACGTTTTACGGCGCCTTCGACGACGTGTTCTTCAGCGGCCCGATCTATCCCGCACTCCTGGGCGCTGTATTTCGAATCGCCCCCCGATACGACTTCTGGGTTGTCCGCATCGTGCAGGCCCTCTTCGATGCGGCCACGGCGGCGATCCTGTTTTTGCTCATGGCGAAACTGATGTCGCCGGTCGGCGGCTGGCTGTCGGGGCTCGGCTGGTCGCTTTATGGCCCGGCGATTTTCCGGACCGGAGAATTGGTGACCGAAACTCTGTCTGTCTTCTTCGCCGTCGCGATGGTTGCTGCCATAGTCAGAGCGCACGGTTCCCGACGCGTGAAGTGGCTGTTGCTGGCCGGATTCCTCTATGGACTGCTGGCGATGACCAAGGCGTCGGCGATCGGATTGATTGTCCCGCTGTTGGGCGTGTGGCTCTGGATTCTGCGCCGGGAGTGGCGCTGGGGGATGCTCAGCGCGACGGTAACCGGCGCGGCCGCATTGCTGACCTTGCTGCCGTGGGCCGTCCTTGTCAATGTCCGCTACGAACGGTTCGGCCTGCGCGATCCCGCCTATGGCGTCGGCAACTTCCGCGTCGCCAACACATTGGACGCACAGGGCGCCAATCTCGACTTGTTCCCGGTGGACTTCTGGACGCGGCCGATTCTCCACGACATGATGAAGCGCCCACTGGCCTATGGGCATCTGTACCTGACGAAGTTCCTGCGGGTCTGGAACAGAGCATCCGATGACTACCGCCGTGGTTTCCCGTTCGGCGTCGCCGGCGTGCAGTGGTACCATCATGGAGTGGTCATCTTCGCGATGATCGGACTGATTGCCTGGCCGCGACGCGCCGGGCCGCTGGCATGGCTGCCGGTATCGGTGATCGCGTACTTCGTGCTGCTTCATCTCGTCATGCACGCGGTATCGCGCTACAATCTCGTGGCGATGCCGTTCGTCATCGGCGCCGCCGCGATGGGCGTGATGTGGATGCATGAATCCTTCGGCGCACACGCCGCTGGGAAGTGGGCGGCGGCGGCAGCCATCTTCGCCGGGGTCGGCGCCGGGCTCTCGCTGCTGAATCCGGCGCTGTGGCTCTCAGTGGGAATCTTGTCGCCCGCCGCTGCCGTGATGGCGTATTGGATCGGAGGCGTGGCGTTGGTTGCCGGCGGTGTCGGGGCGTGCGTGCGTCTGCTCGATGCGTACGCTCCCTTCCGGACCGCCGCCGCGATCACGGTCGGGAGTGTCGTCGCGATCCTTTATCTGGTGACAGCGGTTCCGCGCGACGGGCATGCCGAATGGTCGGTGGGCCTGGACAATCCCGAGGTGACGGCGCGCCGGACGATCCTCTGTCCCGACGATATCGACACGGCCGACGTGCAGAAGGGACTCGCGCTGATGGACATCGTGGCGGACGATCATTCCACCTGCGAAGTGCTCGTGAGGATCGGGGATCTCGGACTGATTGTCTCCGTCGACAATCTCGTTGACACGGTGTCATTCTACAGCAAGCGGTCGTATGAGCCGTTTCTGGACGTCTATGGAGATCGTCGCTGCGACGTGCGCAGTTGGTCGCAGGTGTTGATTCCGAAGGATGTTATGGAGACGCTGATATCGGGCAGGGAGATCGAGCTGTCGGTGAGCGTGACGCCGACTCCGCCGCGTCCCGGGGGCGTACGGCTTTATGGCGCCATGCCGACCGACGACCCCCGCCGCTGGTCGGGGCCGGGCTTCACATATACCGCGGTCGAACGCCTGCATGAGGGCATGGACCCGCGTCTCTGGGACAATCTCGCGCTGAAATCGGCGTCATCGCGCAGCGAGTTGCTCGATCACGATGTCCCGTCCGGCGACGATCTGTCATTCGACGTCGGCCGCCAGGTGGGGCAGTACAACCTGTTGATCGCGCTCTTGATGTCCGATAACACCTGGCATTACTATTAGTGCCCATGACTGCTGTGGCCGCCCATTCTGATCCGGTTCGCGTCGGTGTGATCGGCGCCGGATATTGGGGACCGAATCTCATCCGCAACGTCAGCATCAACCCGCGGGCCGTCCTGACCGCAGTCGCCGACAGCAAGCCGGAGCGGCGCGATTTTGTCGCGGTGCGCTACCCGGGGTGTCGGATCTACGACGACGCGAAAAAGCTGATAGCCGCCGACGACATCGACGCCGTGATCATCGCCACTCCGGTCAACACGCACTTCGCGCTGGCGAAGGCAGCGCTCGAGTCCGGCAAACATGTGCTGCTGGAAAAACCGATGTGCGCCTCGGTCGCCGAATGCGACGACCTGATCGCGCTGGCCACCGGGCGCGGTTTGACCCTCATGGTGGATCACACGTTTCTGTACACGGGAGCCGTGCGGCGCATTCTCGAATTGGTCGATGCGGGGGAATTGGGGGAGATTCTCTATTTCGATTCGGTCCGCGTCAATCTGGGGCTGTTCCAGCACGACGTCAACGTGCTCTGGGACCTGGCGCCGCACGACTTGTCGATCATGGACGCCATCGTCAAGAAGCCGGCCGTCTCGGTCGCCGCACAGGGACGCGCCCACTTTGATCGCCAGATTGAAGATATTGCCTATCTGACCGTGACATTCGCAGGCGATGCCATCGCGCACTTCCATGTGAACTGGCTGGCGCCGGTCAAGGTGCGTCACATGCTGATCGGCGGCGCAAAGAAAATGATTTTCTTCGACGACAACGAACCGTCGGAGAAGGTGAAGGTCTACGACAAGGGCGTGCAAATGCTCACCGACGTCGAAGAGGTCCACCGCGCGCTGGTCCAATACCGCATCGGCGACATGCATGCCCCGCACATCGACGGGACCGAGGCGCTCACGCTCGTCACCAACGAATTCATTGGCGCCATCCGCGACAAACGCCCGCCGCGCAGCGATGCCGAGTCGGGCCGCCGCGTCGTTTCGATCCTCGAGGCAGCCGACCGGTCGCTTAAGCAGGGCGGCGCGCCGGTTCCCCTGTAATTTCAACAGCAAACCACGACTTATTCACATCCTCAAGTCAGTTACCAACAACTTCTCTTCAGATCGGAAAGTGATTGGACAGCGGCTTCATTGCCGCAGTATGTGATAGTGAAAGAACAGCTCGATGACACCCGTCGCCGCCAAATCGACCGATACCGATCTCGCCGGACGAATCCCGCCGCAGGCGCTGGAGGTCGAAATTGCGGTGCTCGGCGCGATGATGCGCGACGAACACGCGGTCGGGCAGGTCATCGAACTGTTGGAGCCCGACGATTTCTACAAACCGGCGCACCGCAAAATCTTCGCGGCGATGTGCGCGCTGTTCGACCGCGCCGAGCCGGTCGATCTGGCGACGGTCTCCTCCGAGCTGGACCGCGCCGGAGACCTGGAAACCTGCGGCGGACGCGCCGCGCTCATCGACATCGCCGATTCGGTGTTCAGCGCCGCCAATGCGCCGGCCCACGCACGCATCGTGCAGGACAAGTCGGTACTGCGACGGCTCCTGTCGGTCGCGCGCAACATCTCCGAGGATTGCCAGACTGCGCCCGGCGACGTCGGCGACTTGCTCGATGAGGCCGAGGCGCGCATCTTCGCCATCTCCGAGGCGCGCGAACGGCGCGATGTCATCACGCTGGCCGACGTGCTGCCGCAGACGTTCGAATCGATCGAAGAATACCACCGCCATGGCGGCGGCATCACCGGATTGTCGACCGGCTTCGATGAAATCGATGCCCTCACGGCGGGACTGCACGATTCCGATCTGGTCATCCTCGCCGGGCGCCCCTCCATGGGCAAGACGGCGCTCGCGCTGAACATCGTCGAGCATGTGGCGGTCGATCGCGGCAAGCCATGCGCCTTCTTCTCGCTGGAAATGTCCAAGGAGCAACTCGCCGAGCGCCTGCTGTGTTCGCGCGCGCGGATCAATGCGCATCATATGCGGACCGGGCGGCTCCGCCCGGCGGAGTTTTCCGCCCTGTCGATCGCCGTGGGGCCCCTGTCGGATGCGCCGATCTACATCGACGATTCCGCGGCCATCGGGATTCTCGAGCTGCGGGCGAAGGCGCGTCGCCTCAAGGCGCAGCACCACATCGGACTGGTCGTGGTCGATTACATGCAGATGATGCACGGGCCGCGATCCGCCGAAAACCGCCAGCAGGAAATCGCGCTCATCTCCCGTTCACTCAAATCGCTCGCCAAGGAATTGAGCCTCCCGGTGCTGGCGCTCTCGCAATTGTCCCGCCAGGTCGAGCAGCGCGGCGGGGAACGGCGCCCGCTGCTCTCCGATCTGCGCGAGTCCGGAGCGATCGAACAGGATGCCGACGTCGTCATGTTCGTATACCGGGCCGAACGCTACGACATCACGCAGGACCGCGCGGGCAATCCCCTGGCCAATGTCGCCGAGATCATTGTCGGCAAGCAGCGCAACGGCCCGACCGGATCGGTGCGGCTGACATTCCTGAAAGATTTCGCCCGTTTCGAGAATATGTCGCGCGACCCCGACCATCGGGGCCCGATGGTCACCGGCGAAGCGGGCGACGAAGAGACGCCGTTCTGATCACTGGTTCGACACGTCTTTTCATCCATTGCGCACACCGCCCGACCCGCCGATAATCCTCCTGTGCGGACACTCATCGGCAACGCGGGCCGTTCGCTCATCGGGGCGGTCTCCTACGTCGGCTGGCTGGCGCAGTTTGTAGTGCGTATGCTGGCCTCCTTCCCGCATGTGTTTCGCGGCATGCGCCGCACCAGCAACCAGATGCTGGATATCGGCGTCCATTCGTTGCCGCTGATTGCCTTGACATCGCTCTTCACCGGCGCTGTGGCGACCTGGCAGGCGGCGTATCAATTCGAAAACTATGTCCCGCTGCGTTTCCTGGGCGGTGCGGTCGGCAAAGCGATCATGATCGAGCTGGGCCCGGTCCTGACGTCGCTGGTTGTTGCCGGACGCGTCGGCGCCTCCATCGCCGCCGAACTGGGGACCATGCGCGTTACCGAACAGATCGATGCCCTCGAAGTGATGGGGATCGACCCCGTCGGCTACCTCGTCTGGCCGCGTGTTCTCGCGGGCGTGATCATGCTGCCGGTGCTGGTGCTCTATGCGAACACCATCGCCATGCTCGGGGCGCTGGCGGTGGCGGCGTGGTTTGTCGACATCACCACCCAGAACTTCATGAACAGTTTCCGGCTGTTTTTTGTCAGCGGCGATTTGTATGCGGGGCTGACCAAGGCCGCCATCTTCGGGCTGATCATCACCCTGATCGGATGCGTCCAGGGCTTCAACACCCGTGGCGGGGCGGAAGGCGTCGGTCGGGCCACGACCAGCGCCGTGGTCATCGCCTCGGTCCTGATCCTCGTCTCCGACTACCTGATCGCAACGCTCCTCTTTCAAATCTGAGCCCTCGTCGATGATTGCCATCCGCGCATTGTCCAAATCATTCGATGGCCGTCGTGTGCTCGACGGCGTCGACCTGGATGTCGAACGCGGCGAAACCATGGTGGTCATCGGACGATCCGGCTGCGGCAAAAGCGTCCTGCTCAAGCACGTGGTCGGACTGCTCACGCCCGACTCCGGCGAGGTCGCCATCAACGGCGTGACCATTGGATCGCTGCTGCGCAATGATCTGTACCGTCTGCGGCTGCGCTTCGGGTTTCTGTTCCAGAGTGGCGCCCTGCTGGATTCGATGACGGTGGCGCAAAACGTTGGCCTGGGGCTCGGTGTCCACGCCGTGATGATGCCGGCGGAGATCGCTGATCGTGTCGCCGAGCGGCTTGCGTGGGTGGGACTGGAACAGCACGCCGATAAGTTTCCATCCCAACTCTCCGGCGGCATGCGCAAGCGCGCGTCATTGGCGCGCGCCATCGCGATGGACCCGGAGATTGTCCTCTACGATGAACCCACCACCGGCCTGGATCCGATCACGGCCGAGGGGATCAATGATCTGCTGGTCGCGCTGCGCGAACGGCTTCATGTCACCGCCATCGCCGTGACCCACGACATGCGTTCGGCCTTCAAGATCGGCGACCGCGTGGCGATGCTGCATGGCGGTCGCATCGCGTTCTGCGGCACAATCGACGAAGCAAAGACCGTCGACAATCCCATCGTTCGGCAATTCGTCAGCGGCGATACATCCGGACCGTTGGAGCCGCTGTAACGCAGACTATCGAGCGGTCTTGCGCCACGGTTCTACTCACCGACATCTCCATGTCATTCCGAATCCCCCTCCTCTCAGTCCCGCCGAGGGCGGGACTGGTAGAGGGGGTGAGGAATCTCCATGTTCAGCGCCGTCTCCTTGGAGATTCCTCACCCCTCCGTCCCGCACATGTGGTGCGGAACGGAGAGATTCGGAATGACATTACCCGCATTTCCATGATCCAACTGAAGGAGGGGAAGACAGGATTCGGGATTTGTAAGGGATCGCTCTGGTCATCACTTTCTATCGCGATCCTTGTCAGTTCATCTCCGCGCACTTGTTTCCCAACGCCGCACCCCGTTTCCTACCCACATGAAAACCGTGTCCGCCAGGACCTTCTACGCCTGCTCCGGCTGCGGCTCGGTGTTCGCCCGCTGGATGGGTCAGTGCCCCGACTGCGGCGCCTGGGACACACTGCTGGAGGAGCGCGGACCAGGGCTTGACCGAAAGAAACCGGGCCGGAAACTCGCGAATGCCGCATCCGCCGTCACATCGCTGGCCGATCTGCGGACCGATCACGCCGTCGTACTTCCCAGCGGCATCGGCGAGTTCGACAACATTCTCGGCGGCGGCGCAGTCCCCGGATCGACCGTGCTGGTCGGGGGAGAGCCGGGGATCGGCAAATCGACGCTGCTGTTGCAGGCGGCCGGACGCTTCGCGCAGCGCGGCTTCGCGACACTGTATGTTTCCGGCGAAGAATCGGCGACACAGATCAAGCGACGCGCGGAACGGCTCGGCATCCGCAGCGAACTGTCGATTCTGACCGAAACCAATCTCGCCGCCATCCTCAGCGCGGTCGAACACAGCAAACCGCGCGTGCTGATCGTCGATTCGATCCAGACCGTCTCCGATCCCGATCTGCAGAGCGCGCCCGGCACGGTCTCACAGGTGCGTGATTGCGCCGCCGCGATCTCCGATTGGGCGCGACGGTCCGATGCGGTGGCCCTGCTGGTTGGGCATGTCACCAAGGACGGGTTTCTCGCCGGACCGAAAGTGCTCGAGCACCTGGTCGACACGGTTTTGCAATTCGAAGGCGACCGCCGACACTGGGTGCGCATCCTGCGTTGCACGAAGAACCGTTACGGCGCCACGCACGAAGTTGGCCTATTCGAGATGACCGAGCACGGCCTGACTGAGTTGACCGATCCGTCAGCGCGATTTCTGTCGGATGCTGGTTCGCATGGACCCGGTTCGGCGGTCGGAGTTGCCTTAGAAGGACGACGTCCACTGCTTTTGGAGATTCAGGCGCTCGTGGGGCAGACCAACGGCACGCCGCAGCGCGTGGTCGCCGGTCTCGATTCACGTCGCATCGCGATTCTCGGCGCAGTTCTGCAAAATGTCGCGGGTGTGCAACTGGCCGGACGTGATGTCTACGCCAATGTCCTCGGCGGGTATATGACCGATGAACCGGCGGTCGACTTGGCCGCGGCGATGGCCATCGCGTCATCGGCGCTCAAACGCGCGACCCCTGAACGATCTGTGTTCATCGGCGAAGTCGGACTGTCCGGCGACATCCGCAGTGTGCCGCAGTTGGCGCAACGACTGATCGTCGCCGAAAAGGGCGGATTCACCGCCGCGATCGTCCCCGCCCTCGACCTCAAGCGCTCCGCGTTGTCCGGCGAAATCGAACCCAAGCCGGTGACCACGATCAGTCAGGCGCTGGAGATGTTGTGAGGTTAGTGCACCATGAGCAGGATGGTTGCTTACGTAAGAGGATAACAACATGGAACGAGCAGGAACGATAGCAGCTAACGACATACTGATGCGGTCAATTATGCAGGAATTGCTCTACTTTGACAGGTTTTACACCACTGACAACGGGTTGTATGAAATGCGACAGATGGTTCGGACAATCGGTTCGCCCGGTTGCCCTATCAGCGACCGCGGCATGGCGGCGAAGGATGTTGTCGTAGGGCGACTGCTGGACCATGACATTCTGAGAGTCGTTTCACATTCAGAGGTAGAGGAGCTAGAGACCGAAGCTGAAAGGCGAATCAAATGGAATGCGATCCGAAATCTGGAACGTGGCAATGCTGCGAGGGAATCCATGGCGGTACTGTTCGATCTTGATGTCCAGCATAGGAGGCGGATTGCGGCTTTCGTTCATGGCAAGGCTGCTGAATCGAGGACTATGGCGGTCCCCTTATGTGCCACCGTTGACGACTTGCTTCGGGAATTCCGTCTGAATACCGCGGGAGGTACACCATGTCTCCGAGTCATTATGAATGCCCTGCCAGCCCTTGATGAGTCTACGCCTATCGATGATGTTCTTGCGTTCCGGAAAGACCCTGAGGCAGTTCGCCTGAGAAGGGCGCTATTGGTATGGCAGAGCGAGATCGAGCGCGACAATTTGCGACCAGGAGAGATTGAAGAGATTCTTGAAACGAAACTGAGTGAGTATGAAGAATACATGAAGCTGTGTAGGCTCAGATATCAGAAGAAGGCATCCGGGCTCATTGTTAGACTTGCGGGAGGGCTCATCGAAACGATTCTCAAGAGGTCTCCCGATCCGGTTCTCAAGCGACTATTCGATTTCCAACTCATGAAGCTAGATCTGCGCGAGGCTGAGCTAACAGCCCCCGGTCGGGAGGTCGCCTATATTGCACATTCTCATCAACAGTTCCGTTCGTCGGTGTCCCACCCGTGAGGTGAGGAAAACATGAGCAATCTCCTTCCTCTGCCCGCCACGCGCCCTCGTCGAAGATCCCGCTCTGCGGGCCGTGGCGGACCGTAGCGTCACCCGAGGGCGGGTGACGCCACATCTCACCGTATGTGTAGGGGCGCGGTCTCCGCGCCCTGTCTGTCGGGCCGGGAAACCCGGCCCCTACGGATGCACATTTGTTGTGCTTGTCAGCCCAAGGGCTGACCCGCACAAGAGACTGGGAGGTAGTTCTTGTTGGAATAGTCCAGTTTTTGGGGGGAACGTCCCACTCGTCCATGGATAACTCTTCCGAAAGAGATGTTCATCCCCCAAGAGGGAGAAACTTAACGTACTCCAGAATCTCGGGAATGTGCGTGCTGGTTTGACGCAGCCAGGCCAGAACTTTTCCTCTTTTTACGGTGCGGATGGCCTGCCCTTGATCCAACAGTTCGATCAAATGAAGCAAGAGTTCGAGGGCATCATCCTCCGTCTTTAGTGCGCGTAGGCTAATGACCGCGAGAGGATCTCCCTGTTTCCACTTAAGAGGGGCGGATTCGAGAATCAAAATTACAGGTTCCGTCCGCTTCGTGATTCCAAATTTGCGCCTTGCCTTGACAAGGCCATCGCCGTGTGTAATCCCCACAAAGAACACATGTCGGCCAACGGCGTCTGATACTTCCCAAAAGTTCTTCTTAAACCATTCCTCGGGGCGAGTAAGAAGGCCGGTCTCATTGGGCAGAAAAAGCAAAAAGCACTTGTAGCGCTGCCGCTGGATGCTTCCAGTAGATGAACCGTTGCCGTTGCCAGTCGAGGTACCCATCGTTACCCCTTCCTCTCTTCGTCTTCAGCATACTTTCGCCGCTCTGATGGACCGTAAAGTATACCGCGATTGCGGCGAAAGGCGGACCACGAAGTTCTCCGCAATACCCCTCCGGGGGAGGCATGTTGGCGGAGGGGCAGGGGAGGTGGGGCGCACCCCGAGCAAAGAAAAACCCCGCCTGAGCGGGGTAGCTTTTTCTAATCGCCTTGTGGTCTATTTTCTCTCGAGCCTGGCTACGCGTGCAGCGAGTTCGTGCATGTCGGCCCGAGGCTGTCGAAATCTTCGCGCCTCACTTCAATTCCTCGAACCGCGGAGAGAAGCCGCTCCTCGGACTCGGCCATCTGGCCGGTGAGGTTCCTCTCCACATCCCGAATCATGCTCTGCGTGTTTAGGACTTCCTCTTGAACGTCCGAAGTGAGTTCAGCGACTTGTTGTGCCGGTCAGCCCTTGGGCTGACGGCATCGCGGAGCGATAGAATTGTCAACTCGGGCCTGACGGCCCGCGGTCAGCCCAAGGGCAGACCCGCACAAGGACCTTTCCATCCCACCCTCCTTGTGATCCCCCGTTCTCCCGCCGTACCATAGCCCACTGTGGCTCTCACATTCTCCCTCCTATCGACCTGTGAACGGGCCCGTGCGGGACAAGTCACGGTCGATGGGCGGCAATACGACACTCCCGCCTTCATGCCGGTCGGCACGGCCGGGACGGTCAAGGCGCTCCCGCCCGGTGATCTGGAAGCGCTGGGGGCTCAGATTGTCCTCTCGAACACCTACCATTTGTATCTGCGTCCGGGAGTCGAGATCGTTCGACAGGCAGGCGGGCTGCATCGTTTCAGCGGCTGGAACGGCGCGATTCTCACCGATTCGGGTGGGTATCAGGTTTTCAGTCTGCAGGACCTTCGGAAGCTTGATCCCGACGGCGTCACTTTTCGGTCGCATCTCGATGGCTCCGAACACCGATTCACGCCGGAGTCGGTCTGCGAAATCCAGCAGGGGCTGGGGTCGGACATCGCCATGGTCTTAGACGTCTGCACGCCGTTTCCCGCCGAGCGCGATCAAGCCGAGAGAGAGTTGTCGATCACACTGGACTGGGCGCGGCGGTCACGCGATTGGACGCACTCTAATAATCAGAACGGCATGGCGTTATTCGGCATCGTTCAAGGATCGGTTTATACTGATCTGAGGACGCGGTCGGCTGCGGAGTTGCTTCAGATCGGCTTTGACGGCTATGGCATCGGCGGGCTGTCAGTCGGCGAGCCGAAGCCGTTGTTGTTGGAAATGGCCGAGTTGTCGGCCGGGCTTTTGCCTCCGGATCGACCCCGCTACCTCATGGGGGTCGGGACCCCCGAAGATCTGATCGAATGCATAGCGTTGGGAGTGGACATGTTCGATTGTGTCCTACCGACCCGCAACGCCCGCAATGGCTCCGCCTTCACCCACGATGGCCCGCTGCCGATCAAAGCGGCCCGATTCAGCGGGGACTCAGGGCCAATTGACCCCGATTGCGACTGCACCACCTGCCAACGGCACAGCCGCGCCTACATCCGGCATCTGTTCAATGCCGGAGAGATCTCCGCAATGGTGTTGACGACGCGCCATAATTTGCATTTCTACCTGAGTTTGATGCGGCGGGCGCGCGCCGCGATCTGCGAAGGTCGCTGGGGTGTGTTCGCCGGAAGCTTTTTGGAACGATACCGCAGCGGCGCCACGGAGGCGCCATAGGAGGACGATCCGTGCACGGATTCCTGCTGGCCATGCCTGCCCCTGCCGGAGACGGGTCTGGCGGCAACCCGTTTCTGACCTTCCTGCCGTTTGTCCTGATGATCGTGGTGGTCTGGTTCCTGCTGATCCGTCCCCAGCGCAAGCGGCAAAAGGAACAGCAGGCGATGATCAACTCGCTGGCCAAAGGCGACCGTGTCGTGACCAGTTCGGGAATGTTCGGCACCGTCATCGGCTTCGGCGACAAGGAAAATGTCGTGGTGTTGAAAGTCGGCGAGGACACCAAAATCGAGTTTCTCAAATCCGCCATCGCCGGTAAGGCCGAGTCCAGGTAGCGCGTGTCGGGAAACGGCGCGGAGATGTCCGGAGTGAACACCGGTGAATGTCGTCTTCTTCGGAACCGCTCCCTTCGGTCTGCCCGCGCTGGAGGCCATCGCCGCGCACCCGCGCCATCGTCTGTCGGCCATCGTCACCGGGCCGGACAAGCCGCAGGGCAGAGGGCGCCGGCCGCAACCGACCGCGATCGCGCAGTGGGCGCAAACGCGGCAATCAAGCTTGGTGCTCAAAGCGGAACGACTCAGGTCGGAGAGTTTTCTGGAGGAATTGTGCGGCATCGAGGCCGAGGTGTATGTGGTGGTCGCCTACAGAATCCTCCCGGAGACGGTCATTTCCATTCCACGGTTTGCCTTCAACCTGCATGCCTCGCTGCTGCCGGCCTATCGAGGCGCTGCGCCGATTCAGCGCGCCATCATGGCCGGGGAGACGCGCACCGGCGTGACAACGTTTCTTTTGCGCAAAACGGTGGATACCGGAGAGGTCCTGTTGCAACGGGCCACGGCGATCGGCGACGAGGAGACCGCGGGGGCACTATCCGCTCGACTGTCCGCCCTCGGAGCCGGACTTGTCATCGACACGCTCGACGGACTCCAGGCCGGATCGCTGACGCCGCGTCCGCAGGACGACACAGCGAGCACGCCGGCGCCCAGGATCACAACCGACGATCAGCGAATCGATTTCCATCAGCCCGCGCGACGCATCGCCGATCGCATACGCGGCCTTTCGCCGCGACCGGCGGCATTGGCGATGTGGCGGCGGCGAACCATCAAGATTCTCAACGCACGCCCCTCAACGGGGCCGACAGCTTCTCAACAGCCCGGAGCAGTGATCAGCGCCGATCCCAAAACGGGGTTCGAAGTCGCATGCGCCGATGGCGCCGTGCGCATCACGATGATCCAGCCCTCCGGCAAACGGGCACAGACCGGCGCGGAGTTTGTCCGCGGATATGGCATCAACCCCGGCGAACGCATCGAACCATACCATCCGCCACAGGGAGCGTCGGTACAGGATGACAACGACAGTGACTGAGACAGAAAAACCCAAACCCCGGCAGACGCGCCCGGGACGCGGCCGTGCACCACGGCCGTTTCGCTCGCGCCAGTGGAGTCCGCCCGCCGACCTGCCGCCGGTCAAAAAAGAAATCATCGTCAATGCCGGCGAGGCGGAGACACGCATCGCCATCCACGAAGACGGCAAGCTCGTCGAGCTGTGGTACGAGCGACCGGAAGAAACCAAGCTGGCGGGGAGCGTTTACAAGGGAACGGTCACATCGGTGTTCCCCGGCATGCAGGCCGCCTTTGTGGAGATCGGCGAGGCCCGGACCGCGTTTTTGCATGCCAGCGACATCGGCCGGCTCGATGACGACGAGTACGAAAGCGCCCTTGACGACGAGGCCGCCGAAGGGCGCCGCGAACTGGTCAAACGCGAGCGGTACGGGAAAATCGAAAACGTCGTCAAAAAAGATCAGGTCCTGCTCGTGCAGGTCATCAAGGAACCGTTGGGTGACAAGGGCGCGCGGCTGACGACGAATGTCTCGCTGCCCGGCCGCTTCGTCGTCCTGGTGCCCGATGACACGCACGTCCGCGTATCGAAGCGCATCTCCAATTGGGCCGAACGACGCCGTTTGCGAACCGTGCTCGATCCGTTACGCCCCAAGGGCTGCGGACTGATCGCCCGAACCGAAGCCGAAGGCGGCAGCGAAAAGGAATTCAAGGAAGACATCAAGTCGCTGGTGAAAGTGTGGAACACCGTCCGCAAGCAGGCCGACAAGAGCAAGCCGCCGATCTGCCTGTATCGCGAGCTGGACATTACCGGCTCCCTGATGCGCGACACCTTCACCGAGGAAGTCGAGCGCCTGATCGTCGATGACAAGACGCTCTACAAGGAAATCATCTCGTACATCCGCAAGATCGCGCCGGAGCTGAAAGACCGCATCGAGCTGTACCAGGGCGACGTGCCGATCTTCGATCTCTACAACGTGGAGCCGGAGATCGAGAAGATGATGGAGCGCAAGGTCTGGTTCAAACGCGGCTCGTTCCTCGTGATCGACCAGACCGAGGCGATGGTGACCATCGACGTCAACACCGGGCGCTACGTGGGCAAAAAGTCGCAGGAGGACACGATTCTGCGGGCCAATCTGCAGGCGGCCGACGAAGTGGCGCGCCAGGTGCGTCTGCGCGATATCGGCGGGCTGATCGTCGTCGACTTCATCGACATGATGCATCACGACAACCGGCGCCGCGTCTACGAGGCGTTTCGTCTGGCGTTCGCGCGCGACCGCGCCAAAAACTCGATCGCGCCGATCTCGGAATTCGGCTTGATCGAGATGACCCGCCAGCGCATCCGCCCCTCCATCCTGATGGCGTTGACCGATCCCTGCCCGACCTGCGCGGGGACCGGCCGCGTGTTGTCGCCCGAATCGGTCGCCGCCAAGCTCGAGCGCTGGTTTATGCGCGCCAAAGTCGCGATGGATGTCCGACGCTACCGGCTGGTCGTGCATCCGGACATCGCCGCGCACATGCAGGAGGACCGCGAGGATCGGATCAAACGGCTGCGCAAGATCAGCCGCAGCACGATCAATCTCGAAACCGATCAATTGCTCGCGCCCGATGCCTATCGCATCTACTCGCTCGAAGACGGTCTGGAACTGACCGATGCGTTTCTGCCGCGTCAGGATCATTGATCGGCACGATACCGGAGCGGTCATGAGAAAGCCGGACTCAGCGGAGCCCGGCTTCGGAACCGTCAGCGATCGCGACGTTAATACAAATCCGGGACCTGATAGCGGAAGTCTTTCACGTCGGAATTGTCGCGCAGTTTGGTCAGCCAGCCGTTAAACACGATCTGCTGTCGACCCGACAGGGTCGCATCCATCAGCGAATCGCGCTTCTCGACATACAACTGCGGATCGGGGAGTTGCCGGTCGATCAACTGCAGGATCGCCGCGCCGCGCCGGAACTTGATGATCGGTGAGAGATCGGCCGGGGACTTCAATGAGAAGGCCACGCCGGAAAACACCGGATCGCTGCCGATGGCGGAAATCGCATCGAGCCGTCCGAACGGGGTCGTGCTGTCGACACGCACGCCGAACTGTGCGGCCGCCTGATGCATTGTCATCCCGTCGACGATCGCCCGGCGCACCGGCTGCAGCGCCGCCATCGCCCGCTCCTGCTGGGCGGTGCCGCGCAGGGTCGCCACGATGCGCGCGCGCACTTCCTCCAATGGCGTGATGCCGGCCGGCTCGCGCACCGACGTGCGCACCACGACATACGCCGTGGCCGTTTCCATGACATCGGAGACGGCGCCGAGTTCGGATTCGAAGGCATACGCGTTGATGCCCGGCTCGTTTCCGATGCCCACGATTCGATCTTTCGGTCCAAAAAAGCTGCTCTGGCGCACAATGAATCCGTTTTGGACAGCCGCGGAGTCCATTCCGATCCGTCGCGCGTCATCGGCAAACTGCTGCGCGCGCAACCGCTGATCGGATAATGTCCCCGGCGAGACTTCCACCCGCAGCAGGATGTGAGACGCATTGACCTCGGCGTCGTCGCCCTCGCCGCGCCGGCCCTCGCACTTGATCACATGGAATCCGAACTGGCTTAACACCGGCTGGGAGACCTGGCCGGAGTCCAGCGCGAAGGCCGCGTCTTCAAACGGTTTGACCATGGCGCCGCGCCGAAACCAGCCCAGCGCGCCGTTGGCGGTCTGCTCGTCGCTGTAGGTCGCCGCCAGATCACCGAAGTGTTCGCCGCTGCCGGCGCGCCGCGCCAATTCTTCGGCTTCGTGCAAGACCAGCGCCGTGTCATCGTCGGACGGCATTTTCGAAAACTCGACATATTGCAAACGGGCGCGCTGGTCGTGGCGGAATTCATCCGGGTGCGCGTCGTAGTACTGCCCGACCTCGGCATCGGTGGGCGCGGCGACCGAATCGCGAAAGTCGCCGCTGGCCGCGTTCACATAGCGCACCGCGACCTTCTCGGTCGCGGCGTTGTACAGCTCGCGCACGTCGGTGTCGTCGACCAGCGCCGCCGCCGTGACATACTCGATTACTTTTTGCTGCAGGAGGCGCGGACGCACCAGCGCCTCGACCTGAAGCCACAACTGGGGGTCGGGGTTCTGGTAGGCCTGCATGTACTTGTTGTAGTCGAAACGGCCCTCGGTCTGGAAAATCTCCGCCTGCTGGACCTCGGACGGCGGGAAGCGGCGCAAAAATTCCGCCAGTTCCTTGCCGGTCACCTCGAAGCCGCGGTCCTCGATGACGTTTTGTATCAGGCGCGTCTGGACGATTTGCTGGAACACCTCGTCCTGTATCTGCCGGGACTGTTCATCGGTGATGTCCGCTTCCTGGCTTTGACGCTGTGCCAGCGCATTCTGAAAGACGAACGAAAACTCGTCGGCCTTGATCTCGTAACCATCGACCTTCCCGATGACGCCCCGTTCGCCGGGACGCATGGTAAAATCCATCCCCCAGGCGAAGATGATGGTGCCGACGAAGGCGACGATGATGATCCACAACACCGGCTTTGTCTGCGTTCGCATGCTCTTCATGATCATTGCCGTTCCACTCCCGCGTTGGGACATCGTCCCTGTGACTTCTTCGGCGCCGAAGCGCGCTCGCCGCAGTCGGCCGAAGCCTCCCAGTATACACACGCTCCGCCCCGGCGGCATCACCGATTTTGCACCGGGCCGCGATGACCCTATGGCGTTGACAGCGGCACGCCCGGTCCGTATGGTCGGGCCGTGGGGCGGCAGCGCGCAGGGACAATCGTCTTTTCTCTTTTGATCGGCCTCAGTGGGGACTTTTCACCGGCGGCCGGCGAACCCTATCTGTGGCCCCTGGAAGACTACACGAACGTCAGCGGCGCATTCTGCGATTGGCGGTCGCGCCACTATCACGGCGGCATCGATGTCTCCGTCGATGGGGCAATCGGCATTCCCGTCCGCGCCCCGATGTCCGGCTGGGTGATGCGCGTCTCGACTTCGTACTGGGGCTTCGGGAAGGCGGTGTATCTGCAAATGGAGGATGGGCGCATCGCGGTGTTCGGGCATTTGTCGGAATTCATGCCCTCCGTCGAACGATACGTCGAAGAGGAGCAGTATGCCGCCCGCCGCTACACGCAGAATCTCTTCCCGCAGCCCGGCGAGTTTCCGGTCCGACAAGGAGAGATCATCGGCCGAACCGGACAAACCGGATCGGGGCCGCCGCATCTGCACTTTGAAATTCGCACGGGCGACAACAAGCCGCTCAATCCGCTCGTCTATGGATTTGAAGCGATGGACAAGATCGCGCCCTCCATTGCAGCCGTCACCGTGGTGCCGAAGCCGCCGTTGGATCCGGGCATCGCGCCGGTCCTGGTCGCAGGGGGCACTCACCCCGTCACGCGTGAATTCACAGCGGCGAAACAGTCGCGTACCAACGACCACGAAATCATCGTGACCGGTGCGGTCGGCATCGCCGCGCTGGTCTCCGACCACATCAGTGCGTCACGCTGGGTGACATCGCCGTACCGTGTGCGTCTGTATGCGAACGGCACGATCGTCACCGAACTCGCCTACGACTCGATCAACTACGACCACACGCGGCAAATCGACCTGGAACGGCGTTTCGACGGCAGGGCCGGATTCCAGCCGCGCCCGGTCAATCTCTTCCGCACCTCCGGTAACACGCTCTGGCATTACACCCGGATCGACAACGATGGGTGGCTGGTTCCGGGAGTGACGCTGAATCCGGGCCGCAACGCGATCCGTGTCGAAGCGATCGATGCCGCCGGGCATGAGACGCGCAGAGACATCACGCTCACCCTGATCGCGGATACCGCGCGCGTTGGGCCGCTGCCGTCGCGGCAGCTCACAATCGATATACTCCCCAACGGCGGTTTTTTGGAATTGAAAGCGATCGGGCTGTCGGCGCCCGTCTGTTACCTCGATCGCAACGCGCAATTCGCGCTGGCCGGCATCGCGCAGCGCGACGGCGTCATCTTCTCATTGTCCGCTGTTGCCGCCGCGGAGACGCTGTGGGTACCCGCCATCGACGACACCACGCAATTGACAGCACGACCGCTGGACTGGAGTCCGGTGATTGCCGGTCAGCACTGCGACATCGAAAGTTCCGACGGCCTTGTGCATGTCCTATTCGGGCCGGAGGCGTTGTATTCATCGGCGTACATGAAGCTTCAATTCGTCCCGCCGGATGCCGGTCGACGACAAAAAGGTCCGCCTGCCTACGAACTGCTGCCCGAGGATGTTCCCCTGGCCAATGCCGCGACGGTGTCGATGCATCGCTCGCTGGAGCCGGACGCGTCGTGGGGTTCGCTGGCCGTGTATCGTTACCGTGGATCGGCGCGCGGCTGGTCGTTTGAAGGGTGCGACCCGAACACGGCCGCACGGGAGATTCGCGCGCCGATCCAGTTGCCGGGCATCTTTGCGCTCTTAAGCGACACGGTTCCGCCCACGATCGCCCATGTCACTCCCGGACGCGGTTCGCGCAGCCGCGACACCCGGCCGCTGATCGGTTTCGAACTCGACGACGATCGTTCCGGGATCGGGTCGGATCAGGATGTCACGCTGACCATCGACGATCGATGGGTCCCGGTCGAATACGATCCCGACACCCACGAGGCAAAGGCGCGACCCCGGTGGGAGCTCTCGCGCGGCGAACATCGGGTCGTCATCACGGCACGCGACCGCATGGGGAACTCCAGTGAGTTTCTGCGTATACTGACGATTGTCCCTTGATCCTGTTGCCCGGCGCTTATGTTCCCGCTCAAAGACGACAATCCCACGCAGCATCCGCCGATTGTTACGGTCGCATTGATCGTGGCCAACGTGCTGGTGCAGTTGTACCAACTGTCGCTGGGGCCGGAGGGCGCTCAGGCATTCGTATTCAGGTTCGGGCTGATTCCTTACGAATTGGTCCACGGAATCGAGACGACGCCGCAGATTGCGTTCCCGGCGACCGCCTCCGTTTTCACCAGCATGTTTTTACACGCCGGATTGATGCACCTGGGCGGCAACATGCTCTACCTGTGGATCTTCGGGAACAACATCGAAGATCACCTCGGGCACATCGGCTTTCTCGTGTTCTATCTGTTGTCCGGCGTGTTTGCCGTGTTCCTGTTCGTGCTGACTGGACCGGACACACAAGTGCCGCTGGTCGGCGCGTCGGGGGCGGTCTCCGGGGTGTTGGGCGCCTACATGCTCCACTTCCCAAAGGCGCGCGTCCTGACGTTGTTCTTCTTCGGCTGGTTCATTCGTATGGCCTGGATTCCGGCCATCGTCGTGCTCGGTCTATGGTTTGTCATGCAACTGTTGTTTGCCCTGTCGGGGATCGGCGCATCAGCGAGCGGGGGCGTGGCCTACATGGCACACGTGGGGGGTTTTGTGTTTGGGTTGGGCGCGGGATTGCTGTTTCGTTCTCGCTTTCGACGGAGCAGATGGTAAAGAGGTGCACTTGTCGGCACACGGACTATGACCCTGACAATTCCTGAACCGCCTGCCGAAGGTCCTCTCTTGGGGGTCGCCGTCGTAGCGTTAGGCGGCAATGCGATCTCGCGCGAGGGCGAAGCCGACACGATCGCCAATCAGTTTCGCCATACGCGCGAATCGCTGTCGGCGATCATCCCGCTGGTCAAGAAGGGCTACAACCTCGCCGTCACCCACGGCAACGGCCCGCAGGTCGGCAACGCCCTCTTGCGGATCGAACTCGCGCGGGCGCGCGCGCCGATTCTCCCATTGGGAGTCTGTGTTGCCGATACCGAGGGCGGCATGGGGTACATGATCGCGCAGTCGCTGCAAAACCGCCTGCTGCGCGAAGGGATCGAGCGCCCGGTGGCAACCATCGTCACGCAGGTCGTCGTCGAGAAGGACGATCCGGCGCTTTTGAATCCCTCCAAGTTCATCGGGCAATTCTATTCCGAGGAGGAAGCGAAGCGCTACGCCGCCGAACGCGGCTGGTCGGTCAGGCAGGATGGCAATCGCGGCTGGCGGCGTGTGGTCGGCTCGCCGATTCCGCGACGAATTGTCGAAGGGCCGGTCATCCGCGCGATGGTCGCAGATGGCGCCATCGTCATTGCCGCCGGCGGCGGCGGTATCCCGGTGTCTGTCGAGCCCGATGGCACCTTTGAGGGTGTCGATGCGGTTGTGGACAAGGACCGCGCCTCGGCGGTGCTGGGACATGAAATCGGCGCCGACACGCTCATCATCCTGACCGGCGTCGACCGCGTGGCGGTCAACTTCGGCCGGCCGAATGAACGCCCCATCGAGGAGATGACCGCGCACGAAGCCCGACAGTTGCTGCACGAGGGTCAATTCCCGCCCGGCAGCATGGGTCCCAAGATCGAAGCGGCCATCGGGTTTCTCTCAGGCGGAGGCAAACGCGTGCTGATCGGTTCCATCGACCGCGCCGGGGAGATGCTCGACGGACGTTCCGGCACTCGAATCGTGCCGGGGTAGGCGACAGCGCGGGCGGATGAGTCCGTCCCCGACCCAGTGTCGAGGACCAAGGCAGGATATGGCATTCTCTGATGACGAAATCGCTCAGTACAGCGCCCAGGCCGCTGGCTTCTGCGAACGCAAGGTTCCCGCTCACGTTCATCACCAGGTCTGGATGGGTTTCAAGATTGAAGGGCACAGCATCACGTTGATCGAGTATCGTGTGCATTGGAAGGACAAAACCAAGACCACGCAACATCCCATCGCCAAGACCACGTTCAATCGGAGATCCGGTGAGTGGAAGATCTATTGGATGCGAGCGAGCTTGAAATGGTGGGCGTATGAGCCGTGCCCGACGGTCTCGTCCTTCGCGGAGTTTCTGGAAGAAGTGGATCGGGATGATTGTGCGTGTTTCTTCGGGTGAATTGACGGCGTGCCCGGTGTGCGGGTCAGCCCTTGGGCGGACGGCATCTCGCATGGACGAGTCGGTTGCTCCCCACATGAACTCCCGCCGCCTGAAGGCCGTTACATCCTCAGCCGACTTGTCAAACCACTCCCCATTCTTGCGTCGGGGAGTGAACCGTTCCTGCCGGTATTCCTCGATGCCCGACGAATCATCGGTCTTCAGCGTGCCGGTCAGCCCTTGGGCTGACGGCATCTCGCCACGATGAACGAACAAAGGCCATTGCCCGATTGGATTGCCGCGATCCTATCCGTCGGCGAAATCTATGAGGTTGGCGGCACGGTCCGCGACCGCTTGCTGGGATCAACTGCGGTCGGGCAGAAGGATGCGGACTACCTGGTCTGCAAAGTGCCGATGCCGCAGTTGCAACGGCTCCTGCGACGATTCGGCATCGTCAATCTGGTCGGCCGCTCGTTCGGGGTCATCAAGTTTACACCGCACGACGCGCCCGGCATGACCCACGACCTCGCCCTGCCGCGTCGGGAACGTTCGACCGGCCAAAGGCACACCGACTATGAGGTCGACTATGATTCCGATCTGCCGGTAGAGACCGATCTCCTACGCCGAGATTTCACGATCAACGCGATCGCCGAGGATTGCGCCGCCGGCGGCATCATCGACCCCGCCGACGGTCGCGCCGATATTGCTGCGCGCACGCTGCGTCTTGTATTCCCGCGGGCGTTCGACGAGGACCCATTGCGCATTCTGCGGGGCGCGCAGTTCGCCGCGCGGTTCGGCCTGAGCATCGATCCGGCAACCAAAGACGCCATGGCGCAGGCGGCGGGTCAGATTGCGACCGTGAGCATGGAACGTGTCGCCGAAGAGCTGAGCAAACTGATGACGTTGGCGCCGCGTCCCTCAGTCGGCCTGAAACTGCTGCAAGAGATCGGGGTGGTGCGCGAGTTGCTGCCCGAGCTGGAAGCCACTGTCGGAGTCGAGCAGCCGGGGGGATACCATGCCTACGACGTCTTCGTGCACACGCTGCACACGATCGACGCCTGCGCGCCGCGCCTGCGGCTGCGCTGGGCCGCGCTCTTGCATGACATCAACAAGCCGCAATGCCGCGTCGTCGATGGCGACAAAGCCACATTCTACGGTCACGAAAAGCGCGGTTCGCGAACCGCCGCCCGCGTCCTCAGACGTCTGCGCTACCCGCACGACGTCGCCGACGCGGTCGCGACGCTGGTCGACAAACACATGTTCACCGGCTCCGTGACCGACAAGGGGCTGCGTCGGCTGATCCGCCGCGTCGGCGTCGATTTGATCTATGATCTGCTGGACTTGCGGCGCGCCGATGTGATCGCGCAAGGCAAGGGAGGCAATACACTTGATATCGATGAGTTAGAGCGTAACATTACATCAGAAATCAGTCGTAAGGCCCCGTTCGGACGCGCCGATCTGGCGATCAATGGCGATGATTTGCGACACGAACTGGGTCTGACGCCCGGCCCCGAGCTCGGCAGAATCATCGATGAACTGGTCGAGGCAGTCCTGGATGACCCCTTAGCCAATGATCGTGCGAAGCTCTTCGAGATCGCTCGTAACAAGATCAGCCGCAATGATTAGGCCCAATCCACTGCTCCGGGGACTCAGGCGGCAAAATGCATTGTGAAGAGATGGCCCGGTCCGTAGATTGGCGCACCCATGCATGGCGGCGCAACGGTGAATCGCCGATGACGGATCGGGTAACCGGATCATGAAACTCCACGAATACCAGGCCAAAGAAATCTTCGCGAATGCGGGCATTCCGGTCCCGCGCGGCAAGGCGGTCTCCAGCCCGGCCGATGCGCTGAAGATCGCGACAGAAATCGGCAAGCCGGTGGTCGTCAAGGCGCAGGTGCATGTCGGGGGACGCGGCAAGGCGGGCGGCGTGAAGGTGGCGCGAACCCCGCAGGAAGCCGAGACACACGCCAGGGCGATTCTGGGGATGGAGATCAAGGGACTGACGGTCCGGAGGGTGCTCGTCGCCGAAGCGGTCGAAATCGCATCGGAGGCATTTGTCGGCGTCGTCGTTGATCGCACTCTGCGCCGACCGGTTCTGATCGTTTCCGCCGCGGGAGGAATGGACATCGAGGAGGTCGCGCGCCGCTCGCCGGAGAAAATCGTCAAGTTGCCGCTGGACCCATTGCTGCCGTTTCAGGCGTTTCAGGCACGGCATCTCGCTTTTGCTGTCTATGATTCTCCCTCGGTCATCGCGCAGACGACCGATATCATCACCCGTTTGGTCGGCGTGTTCTGGGATAACGACTGCTCGCTGGTGGAAATCAACCCGCTGGTGGTGACGCCCGATGAACGGGTGATGGCGGTCGATGCCAAGATCAATCTCGACGACAACGCGGAGTGGCGCCACGACAAATGGGATGCGCTGCGCGACCCGGACACCGAGTCGCCGTCGGAACGCGAAGCCAAGAAAAGCGACTTGTCGTATGTCAAACTCGACGGCACGATCGGGTGTGTCGTCAACGGCGCCGGACTGGCGATGGCGACCATGGACTTGGTCAAACGTTACGGCGCCGAACCGGCGAATTTTCTGGATATCGGCGGTTCATCCAACCCGCGCAAAGTGATCGCGGCGATGCGCATCATCCTGCGCGACGCCAATGTCAAAGCGATTCTCTTTAACATCTTCGGGGGGATCACGCGCGGCGACGATGTCGCGCGCGGCATCGTGCAGGCCGTGCGCGAACTCAAACCGCGCGTACCGATTGTCGTCCGATTGACCGGCACCAACGCCGATGAAGCCAAACGAATCCTTGAGGAAATCCACCTGACCTTAAGCGACAGCATGGACGCTGTCGTGCGCGAGGCCATCGCTCTGGCACGCAAGGCCGCGTAACACAGGAGCGCACGACACATGGGCATTCTCATCGACCGCACCACCCGGGTCGTCGTCCAGGGAATCACCGGACGCGACGGCTCGTTTCACACCCGGCAGATGGTCGAGTACGGCACGCAAGTCGTGGCCGGTGTCACGCCCGGCAAAGGCGGCGAGACGATCGAAGGCATCCCGGTGTTCGATACGATGGCCGAGGCGGTGCGTCAGACCGGCGCCAACACTTCGGTGGTCTATGTGCCGCCGCGTTTTGCGGCCGATGCGCTCTTTGAAGCCGCCGATTCCGGCGTGCGCCTCACCGTGTGCATCACCGAGGGCGTCCCGGCCAACGACATGCTGCGCGTCAATCGCTATTATGAGATCAAAGGCGTTTCGCTCGTGGGTCCGAACTGCCCGGGACTGATCACGCCCGGTGTCTGCAAAGTCGGGATCCTTCCCGGGCCGATACATCAGCGCGGCCCGGTCGGCGTCGTGTCGCGCTCCGGCACGCTCACCTATGAAGTCGTGCATCACCTGACCCGTGCCGGACTCGGACAGTCGACCTGCATCGGCATCGGCGGCGATCCGATCATCGGGATGCGATTTATCGACGTGCTGGAGCTCTTCGAGAAGGATCGTCAGACCGAAGCGGTCGTTCTGATCGGCGAGATCGGCGGCAACGACGAGGAGATCGCCGCCGAGTTCATCCAGCGTCAGATGACCAAGCCGGTGGTGGCGTTCATCGCCGGGCGGACCGCGCCGCCGGGCAAACGCATGGGGCACGCTGGGGCGATCATCGCCGGGGGATCGGGCACGGCCAGCGAGAAGATCACCGCGTTTCGGGCCGCCGGTGTCGAAGTCGCCGAGTCCCCGTCGGAAGTGCCCGAGATGGTTGCCGTCGAGCTGAAAGATCGTGCCAAACGCAAAAGCGCGCGCGTCATCACCCTGCGTCCGCTGTCGGGCGCGGCCGCGGCAAAGAACCGGAGGGGACGCTCGCGCAGCGCGCCGGCGCGCACGAAGAAGCCGCCGCGCGCCTCGGCCGTTTCATCGGTGTCCGCAGCCGGTCGTGCGACAAAGTCCAAATCCGAGCCCTCGACCAAACCGAAAAAAAAACCGGCCCCGAAGAAGAAACCGTCTGCGAAGAGAAAACCAGCCGGCTCGTCGAAGCCCAAGTCCAAAAGCAAAACGCCGACGAAGTCCCGCAAACCCTCGACGGGTGGTCGAAAGAAGCGCTGACCACGGAATCGCGACCGCGGCCCGGCATTCGGCGCCTGAGGAGTCCTCTTGGAACGCACCCTGATGATCGTCAAACCCGATGCCGCCGCGCGCCATCTGATCGGCGAGATCATCCGCCGTGTCGAACAGTCGGGCTTTGCCGTGCGCGCGCTGCGCATGACCCGCCTGACACCCGCTGAAGCGCGGCGATTCTATGCCGTCCACGAAGGCAAGCCGTTTCTGGATTCGTTGTGCGCGTTTATGTCATCGGGGGAGATCGTGCCGATGGTGCTGGAGAAGTATAATGCCGTCTCCGATCTGCGCCTGCTGATCGGCGCGACCGATCCCGCCAAAGCGGCGTGCGGGACTTTGCGCTTCGACCTGGCCGAGAGTCTGGAGCGCAATTCCGTCCACGCCTCCGACAGTACCGAATCCGCCCGGACCGAAATCGCCTTTTTCTTTCAGGATTGACAGACACAGTCTCATCGCCCTACTCATGATCCTTTCGGATTTCCCTCACCCCAACCCTCTCTCCCTCGGCTTCGCTCGGGACGTTCCGCCAGAGGGAGAGGGAGCCGAAATCCTCTCATTATGGGCGGTGGCGAGTCAATCCGCCGAAGTTGGATCGACGAGGGCGAAGTCTACGCGCAGACACAACAAAGCCCAATCCGGTGATGGAATCGGCTCCAGCGACAGACGTTTGTCCGTCGCATGAGGTGCGGGCCAACGATGCAGCGCAGCATCCCCTATGGCGGCAGCACGGTTTCCGTCTCGATTCCCGACACAGTTTCCGTCGCGCGATTTGCCCCGCCTCAGGCGGACAACGCCGACTCCCGGCAAATCCTGCAACGGGCGCTGAACAACCCGCTGGGCGCCCCGTCACTGGAACAGTTCGTTGCGGGTGCACGATCGATTCTCGTGGTGGTCAATGATGCGACGCGTCCGACGCCGACCGCGCAGCTTTTGGATCACATCCTGCCCGCGCTCTCCGCTGTGCCGGAGTGGACGATCATCACGGCCACCGGACTGCACCGCGCGCCGACCGATCCGGAGATACGCGGCATCCTGGGATCGCACTGTGATTCGACGCGCGCGCGATTTCTCATCCACGATGGACGCGACACCGCGACGTTGGTCCGGATCGGCAAGGGGGAGGAGTCTGTATTACTCAACAGAAGGCTGATCAATGCCGATCGCGTCATTGTCCTGACCTCGGTCGAGCCCCATTCCTTCGCGGGGTATAGCGGCGGACGCAAATCGTTGGTCCCCGGTTTGGCCGGGGCCGACACCGTGGAACGTTCCCATGCCGGCGCCATGTCGCCCCTGGCGCTGCCGTTGAATCTCGATGGCAACCCCGTGCGCGAGTACATCGTTCGCGCATCGGCTGTGATTCCATCAGCGCGGCTGTGGTCGGTGCAAGTCGTGCAGGACAGCCACGGACAAATAGCGGGAGCATTCGCCGGCGATATCGACGCGTCATTCGTAGCCGCTGCCGGGATGGCTCGTCGGTACTATGCCGTGCCGGTTCCACGACTCTATGACGTCATCATCGCGGCCGTTGGTCCGCCGCTGGATCTGAATCTGTACCAGGCGCAAAAAGGATGGGAGAGTGTCGCCGCCGCGGTGCGTGACGGGGGCGTGGTAATCGTCGCCTCGGAGTGCGCCGAGGGAATCGGATCGCGATTCTATCAGGATCTGGTCCGTCGCCATCCCAACCCCGACGACTGGCCGGCGCTGGCCGATTGGCCCTACACGCTGGGCCTGCACAAGCTCGTGCGCACGGGACGCGCCCGAAAGCGATTCCGGCTGTGTTTGGCATCGGGATTGACCGCAAAGCAGGTGGCGCCGTTCGGCTACGAGCCGTTTGCGCAGCTCCAGGACGCCGTCGATGCCGCCCTCTCCCACGTGGGCGGCGCCTCGTCGCATTTGGCAATAGTTGAGAATGGCGCCTTGACGACGCTTGTTCCACCCGCATCGGCATTCGTATCGTAGCGCGCACCATGACACCGGAGGATGGGAATGAATAGAAAAGTCACAGTGGTCGGCGCGGGAAATGTCGGCGCCTCGTGCGCCCTGTATCTGGCGGAGGCGAATCTCGCCGATGTGATGCTCATCGATGTGATCGAAGACATGCCGCAGGGCAAGGCGCTCGATCTCAGCGAGGCGGGACCGGTGCGCGGCTATGACGTGAAAGTCGAGGGCTCCAACGATTACGCCGCCGCCGAGGGTTCCGCGCTGGTGGTCATCACGGCCGGCATCGCGCGCAAACCGGGGATGAGCCGCGAGGATTTGCTCAACACCAACATCAAGATCATGGACTCGGTCATGACCGGAATCTCCCGGCATGCGCCCGGAGCGATGATTCTGGTCGTGTCCAATCCGCTCGATGTGATGACCCACCGCGCCTGGAAAAAATCGGGCCTGCCCGCCCACAAAGTCTTCGGGCAGGCGGGCGTGCTCGATGCGACCCGATTCCGCACCTTCGTGGCGATGGAACTCGGTTGCGCGATGACCGACACCCAGGCGATGGTCCTCGGCGGCCATGGCGACTCGATGGTGCCGTTGCCGCGATACACCACCGTCGGCGGTGTGCCGATCACCGAGCTGATCGCGCACGACCGCATCGACGCGATCGTGCAGCGTACTCGCGACGGCGGCGCGGAAATCGTCAAGCTGCTCAAGTCCGGCTCCGCCTACTATGCGCCCGCGGCATCAACCGTTCACATGGCCGATGCGGTGCTCAATGATCGCAAGTCAATCCTTCCGGCATCGGCCCATCTCGATGGCCAGTACGGTTTGAAGGATGTCTATGTCGGTGTGCCGGTCACATTGGGCGCAGGCGGCATCGAGAAGATCCACGAATTGAAATTGGACAAATCCGAACTGGAGGCGCTGCAGAAATCCGCCAATGTCTACAAGGAGATCATCGCGGGGTTGGCGGCATAATCATTCGACGTTATTGCATTGATAGTTTCCCTCACCCCAGCCCTCTCCCACAGGGAGAGGGGGAGCGCTGCCCCCCCCGATCTCAATCTGACCAGGAGTTCATCCGTGCCCAAGAAATCCAAATCCCGTTCCAGCAAACTCACGCCGCCGGCCGACGGCAAATCCATCCGCGTGGTCGGCAACAAACGCATCATCCCCGACAATCCGATCATCCCGGTGATCGAGGGCGACGGCATCGGGCGCGACATCATGACAGCGACGCGTCGCGTGGTCGATGCCGCCGTGGAGAAGGCATCGGCGGGGAAGAAGCGTATCGCCTGGTTCGAGGTGTACGCCGGTGAGCGTGCCCACAAGGAATTCGGCGAATGGCTGCCGAACGACACGATCCGGGCGATCAAAACGCACATTGTTGCGATGAAGGGGCCATTGACCACTCCGGTCGGCGGCGGATTCCGCAGCTTGAATGTCACGCTGCGTCAGGTGATGAACCTGTACGCCTGTGTGCGTCCGGTGAAATACTACCCCGGCGTGCCCGCGCCGGTCAAGCGGCCCGAGGCGATGGATGTCGTGATCTTTCGTGAGAACACCGAGGATGTCTATGCCGGAATCGAATGGCGCAAGGGAACCAAAGAAGCCCGCGCGGTCATCGACTTTCTCAACAAGAAGATGAAAGTCAAAGTCCGCACCGATTCGGGCATCGGGATCAAGCCGATGTCGCAGACCGGATCGCAGCGGCTGGTGCGCAAGGCGATCCGGTATGCCATCGATCACAACCGACCGTCGGTCACGCTCGTGCACAAGGGCAACATCATGAAGTACACCGAAGGCGCCTTCCGCGACTGGGGCTATGCGCTCGCCGCCAAAGAGTTCGCGCAGCAGACGGTCACCGAGTCCGACTTGTGGCACCGTCTCGACGGCCGAATTCCCAAAGGCAAGATCGTGATCAAAGACCGCATCGCCGATTCGATGTTCCAGCAGATCCTGACGCGTCCCGATGAATACGATGTCATCGCCACGCCCAATCTCAACGGCGACTATCTCTCCGATGCCTGCGCCGCGCAGGTCGGCGGACTGGGCATGGCGCCCGGCGCCAACATCGGCGATCACATCGCGCTCTTCGAGGCGACCCACGGCACCGCGCCCAAGTATGCCGACAAGGACATGGTCAATCCCGGGTCGCTGATTTTATCGGCGGTGATGATGCTCGAATACATCGGCTGGACTGATGCCGCGCGCCTGATCGAAAGCGCACTGGCGAAGACGATCGCGCAGAAAGTGGTCACCTACGATCTCGCGCGCCAGATGGACGACGCCACGAAAGTCGGGACATCGGCCTACGCGGATCGGATCATACAGAATCTGTAGGGTGGACCGGATGAAGTCTCAGACATGCGCTTTTCCTCACCCGTCCCGCTAAGCTTCGCTTGCGGGACGACCTCTCCCACAGGGAGATGTTTATTTGCTCCCTCTCCCTCTGGCGGAACGTCCCGAGCGAAGCCGAGGGAGAGAGGGTTGGGGTGAGGGAATGTGAAGCGAGTCTCGAAATGCGCCGCGCCAATTGCCGCTGGACCCAACCGCCTGCGATTGATTACACTGCATCCCCCCGCGAGTCTTTCGCGGCGTGAACCGGGGGCCATGATTCAATGATCGCTACCAGCGATTTCCGCAAAGGACGCAAACTCAAAGTCGACGGCGACCTCTGGGAAATCGTCGACTTCCAGAACGCCCGCACCGCCCAGCGCCGCGCCAAGGTGACCACCAAGCTGCGCAACCTCCGCACCGGACAGGTGCTCGAGCGCGTGTTCGCCTCCGGCGAGACATTCGAGGAACCGGAATTCGAGCACCGCTCGCTGCAATACATGTACACCGACGGTGACACGTGGCATTTCATGGACAACAAGTCCTACGAACAAGTCGAACTCCACGGGGAGCATGTCGAAGGGTACTCCGAATTCCTCATGGACAACGAGAGCTACAAAATTCTCTACTTCGAAGGCAAACCGATCTCGCTGGATCTGCCCGCGTCGGTGATTCTCGAAGTCACCGACTCCGAACCGGGGGTCAAGGGCGACACGGTTTCCAATCTCACCAAAAATGCCACGGTTTCGACGGGGCTGGTGGTCAAGGTCCCGCTCTTCATCAAAGTCGGCGACAAGATCAAAATCGACACCCGCTCGAAAGAGTATCTCGAACGCGCCAACGTGTGAGTGCGGGCGGCGGTCAGCCCAAGGCCTGACCGGCACATAACAAAGACGCGCTGCTGCGCAACTACCGCTGGTACCTCGACAACCTCGACAAATTCAAATCGCAAGGCGGCGTGAGCCACCGTGTCTCCTGGAAACAGGGATTGCTGCGGATGCTCAAGCCGTTGTTTTAGAATACGGCAGTGTTTGTCGCGAAACCCTGTGCTGTAAGGGAAGATGTGTACGCCAGGCGTCCTCGCCTGGCGTCGTTGGAGGGCGAGTGACGCCACATCAAAACCCGCATCATCGCCTGACTCCGATGGGTGTCCCTTGAAATACGACGGCAGGAGCAGTATCATATCGACACACCGGGCAATCACACTCTGGGCAATCACACTCCGATCCATCAAATCCCGGTTCGTTAATCATCTGGGACTCGGGGAACATCGGGGCATAGACTGTGTCGCCGTAGATTGACCCCAGCGTGTTATCCTGGCAATCACGGCGGGTGAAGTGGAGATACCCTGATCTCAAAGTGTCCGGAAAGTCCTGCGGGATTCGAACCATCAGATGGGCGAGCAATCCTTCTGGATATCCCAGGGCACCCACCGGGTCGATTCCGTTATTCATATCTCGAATGCCTGCGACGATCACATAGGACTCCCGCACGCATGTATTACAACTCTGCGGTGGCTCATATCTATAGGTAAAGTACTCCCATCCACTGAGAGATTCACCAGGTAGCACGCTCTCGATTGTCAAGGTCTGAGGCTCTGTATGTAATCGAATGAACATACTGCCGAGGGGCTGGGAGGTAAAGCGGCCGAATGTCGAATACTCCAGTCGTAGCGGGACATCAATGACGTCCCCGCGCCGCCCATAATTGTAGAGGGAACGTATTGTGGCGATCGGTTTGCGCATGGAGCTGATGCCAAGGACCTGCAGATGCTGTCGTGCCTTCTCTCGGCACTCCTGATTGTATCCGCAGACGTTTTGCAGCAGGATGTCGTAATCCAACCTGGTGAACGGTACGCCATCGCCGTCCAGATCGGCGCTCTCAAATTGCAATTTGCGGCAGAGCGGATCCTGACTCAGTATGGCGAGCCCGATGTCCAGATAGAGAATGAACGTTGCGAGCTCCGTAAAGCCATCGGGATAGCCGGTTGCATCGAACGTCAAGCATCGGTCATCCGGCGGTTCGAGGATCGCAACAGATCCGGCCCAGAAACGGATGGCCGGATGAAGACTCAGACGGCGTGGGCAGTCGAGCGTGTCGACCGAGGGCGACGGTTGCCCCGTCATTTCCATGTCGGTACTAATGAGGATCTCGTCGGGATCACCCGACAAGGTCATGGTGTT
>Ga0299906_10000120_pt1 | contig 75272 bp, 61 predicted proteins | sample RVTome_14_FD_200259 | JGI IMG/M metagenome (GOLD analysis project Ga0299906, IMG submission 200259) | Soil microbial communities from uranium-contaminated site in the Upper Colorado River Basin, Wyoming, United States - RVT145D125 (version 2) ...
CGCAGAAAGGCGCACTCCTCTCCGCTGCCCTCTTTGCCGTCCGCGACGCAAGCCTCAAGCAGCTAATCGCCAAAGCCGCGTAGAATCCTCGCGCCACGCGAAGACTCCAAGACCTAGTAGATCAGAGGTCCTCGAACGTCACCGGGATCCGGTCGGCCAGGTTCCCCAGGACGATCCGCACGCGCTGGTCCGGGTCCGTGAGGACCATCGGGTACTCCGCCAGCTTCTGCGGCTGCTTGTCCGGATCGCCCGCGTCCCTCCCGGGGGGCACCTGGTACCGGTACACGCCGACGAGCACCCCGTAGGGCGCCAGCTCGAAGTCGTGCTGGACGATCACTCCCAGGCTCGTGAGCGGCTCCCAGTACACGGGTTGGAAGTCCTCGAGGTCGAGGGAGAACCTCGCGCCCGGCTTCAGGAAGCGGGCATGGCACTCGCGATGCGGGGGCGGCGGCTCGGCCTCGATGGGGCAGTACGTCAGCGTGGCGCCGGTGTCGTTCTCGAGCACGACCTGGCCGGTCGCCCCGCAGGAGGACGCGAGCAGGCACGCGAGGGCGGCGGCGGTTCGATGCATCGAGCTCTCCCGGGTCCGGCCGGGCCCCTGCGGGCCTTGCGGGAAACGGGCGGGAGTATAGCGCAGCCGCCGGCCATCCGCTCGAGGCGCACCGGCGGCGCGCTCACGGAACCCGGCGGCGGAAGGCCCACAGCGAGACCCCGTAGCAGGCGACGCTGGTGGCGACCAGCGGCGCGTCCTGGCTCCAGTCGAGCCGGTTCTTCGTCGTGATCTCGATGAAGGTCTCGATGTCGGCCAGGCGGAAGAGCGAGTAGTGCGTGATCTCCTTCACCATGTAGATCGCGAACTGGAAGATGGAGAAGAAGAGCATCACGAACGCGATCCGCAGCGGCTGGCTCCCCATGGCGGACAGGAGGAAGGTGATGCTGTAGATCGAGCCCAGGAACAGCGACTCGTGGACAGCGCAGCGCACGAGGTCGGAGAAGGGCATCCGCTCGTCGACGTACGTGAGGAGCCACGGGATCGTGAAGCTCGTCAGGAAGATCGGCAGCGCGAGGGCCAGATAGCCGCCGACGAAGCGCTCCGTCAGCAGCCGCGTGCGCGAAACCGGGCGGGCCATCCACGATTCCAGCGTGCCACGGTGGGCTTCGCCGGCGATCGCGCTCATCGCGAGCAGGACCGCGGCCGCCGCGCCGAGGGTGTTGCAGCCCTTGAAGTAGTGCTGCGCCGTCACGTAGGCCGACACGCCGATCTTCTCGATGCTGGTCAGCATGTCGCCCAGCATCGGCACCGGCGCGGCGAGCCGCTTCAGGGCTCCGACGTTCTCGGCGAAGCTGGGCCACCAGATGATCGCAGCCACGAGCATGAGCTCGAGCACGACGAAGAAGCCCAGGCTGCGGGCGAGGTAGTTGCGGATCTCGCGACTCATCAGCAACCCTCCACGCCGTAGAGGTCGCGGTACAGCTCGTGCAGCGAGAGCTTGCCGTGCTCGATGCTCGCCGGCGCCGGAAGCCGGTCGAGCTGCGTCAGAGCGGCCAGGAAGGGCCGCGCATCGGGCTCCTGGAGCAGGACCGACAGGCGCGTCCCCGTGCGCACGACGCTCTTGACTCCCGGCATCGCGAGCGAGCGCTCGATGCGCTCGAGGTCGCTGCCGCCGGGCCATTCGAGCCGCACGAGCCGCGCTGCGCGCGCGGTGACCGCGCTCGCCGACTCGTCGGCGATCATGCGACCCTCGTTCATGAAGATCATGCGGTCGCAGGCGCGGTCGACCTCCCCGAGGTGGTGCGACGACAGGAGGATCGTGGTGCCCGCCGCCGCGTCCTCGCGGAGCAGGTCGAGCACCCTTCCGCGCAGGCTCGGATCGAGCCCTTCGGTCGGCTCGTCCAGGATCCGCACGCGGACGCGCGGCGCCAGCGCCGCCGCGAAGAGCAGCTGGCGCTTCATCCCGTGGCTGTAGCCGCGGACGCGCTTGCGCATCGGCAGCCCGAGCTCGCGCGCCAGCTCCGTCGCTCGCGCTAGCGCTCCGGCGCCACGCCCGCGGAGCAGCCACTGGAGGTGCTCGTCCGCGCGCATCTCGGCGTACATGTGCAGCTCGCCCGGAGAGTAGGTCGCCCGGCGGCGGATCGCCGTCCCGTCGCCAGCGAGCTCGACGCCGTCGACGCGCGCGCTGCCCGCGTCGGGCGCGACCAGGCCGGTGAGCACGCGCATGAAGGTGCTCTTGCCGCTGCCGTTCGGACCGAGCAGTCCCGTGATCCCGCCGGGCCCGATCTCGACCGATGCCGGCGCGAGCGCGAGCTTGTCGCCGAAGCGGCGCGCGACGCCGCGCGTGACGATGCGGCCGTCTCCGGGGCTGCCGTTCTCCGTCGCTCCTCGACCCTTCATGAGTGGCGCTGGCAGCGGGTCAGGGCCGGAACCGCAGCTCCGAGTGGGCCGGCAGCCCGTCGGCGTCGCACAGCTCGGCGATCTCGCGTGCTGGCCCCTCGGGCGCGACGAGGTCTCCGCGCTCGTGGAGCTCGACGAAGCGTGCGCGGCGCGGGAAGTCCTCCGTCGCGGCGGTGCGCACGGTCTCCTGCATCCGCGTGGCGACGACGTGCGGGGCGTACGTGACGACGGCGATGTCGCGCTGCGCGAGGGCCGGGACCTCGTCGATCTCGGTCGCGAGCACGCGGTCCGCCATCGCCAGGGCCGCCTTGCTCGCGCAGTACGCGCTCCAGCCGGGGTAGGGCGAGCGCGCCGCCCCCGACGAGACGTCGACGATGCGCAGCGGACACCGGAAGTGGCGCAGCAGGAACCCGCTGAGCCAGATCGGCGTGGCGGCGTTGAGGACGAGCGTCTTCAGGAGCTCTGCCGCATCGAGCGCGTGCACGGGCCCCACCGGCTCCACCCGGCCGGCGTTGTTCACGAGGGCGGCGCGCCGCAGTCCGGGCCGCATCGTGCCCGCGAGCTCGCGCTCGACGACCGTTGCCGTGCGCGGGAGGTCGGACAGGTCGAGCTCGCGGTGTTCGTAGCGCTCGTGCGCGAGCTCGGCCGGCGCCGGGCCGCGCGCGATGCCCGTCACCGTCCAGCCGCGATCCAGGAGCGCGCGCGCGACCGCGCTTCCGAGGCCGCGGCTCGTGCCGGTCACCAGCGCCCACTTCATCCCGGCAGGAGACCACCTCGCGGCCGCCCGGGCAAGCCGCAAAGCGGCGTGAAACCGAGGTTGGAAAGGCGTGTGACGGATCCTATCGTGGCCGATCGATGAACATCGTCATCATCGGTGCGGGAGAGGTCGGCTACCACCTGGCCGACATCCTCTCGCGCGAGGAGCACCTCGTTTCGGTCGTCGACGCCGATCCGACCAAGTCGCGCCGGATCATGGAATCGCTCGACGCGCAGGTGATCGTCGGCGACGGAACGCGCGCGAAGGTGCTCACCCAGGCGGGAACGACGAAGGCGGACCTGGTCGTCGCAGTCACCGACGACGACCGGATCAACATGCTGGCCTGCGTCCTCTCCAAGCACCTGGGAGCCAAGCGCGTCATCCTGCGCCTGAAGGACACGCGCCGGCTCGTCGACTACCGCTACTTCTACAAGCAGGCGATCGGCTTCGACGTCGTGCTCTCGACCGAGGAGCTCGCGGCCGAGGAGATCCTGGGTACGGTGCGCGAGCACCACGCGCTCGAGGTCGAGACCTTCGCCGATGGGCGCGTCCAGCTGCGGCGCCTGCGGCTGCGCGAGGAGAGCGAGCTGACCAGCGAGCCGCTCGCCAGCCTGCGCCTCCCCGCAGGCGTGCTGGTCGTCGCCGTGTCGCGCAAGGACGAGTTCGTCCTTCCGGGGGGCGAGTACCAGCTCCAGGTGGGCGACCAGATCTACCTGATCGGCAAGGGGCTCGACCTCGATGCCTTCGAGCGCCTTGCCGGCGAGCGCACGGCGTTTCGGCGCAGCGTCGTGATCATGGGCGCCAGCGGCATCGGGCGCGAGATCGCGCGCAAGCTGCAGGGCACGCCCGGGATGTCGATCCGCGTCATCGAGTCCGAGCCGAACCGCGCGAAGGCGCTCGAGGCCGAGAACATCGCGGGCGTCATGGTCCTGGTGGGGGACGCGACCGACCTCGACTTGCTGCTGGAGGAGCGCATCGGCGAGGCCAACGTCTTCATCGCGACCAGCGGCGACGACGAGCGGAACATGGTCGCGTGCCAGCTGGCCCGCTCGCTCGGCGTCGAGCGCACGGTCGCCATGGTCAACAAGGCCTCGTACAGGCAGATCTACGACCTCCTGGGGATCGATCAGGCGATCTCGCCGCGCATCCTGTGCGCCAACAGCATCCTGCGCTTCGTCCGCTCCGGGTCGGTCTCCTCGATCTCGGTCATCGGCGACGGTCGCGCCGAGGTGCTGGAGCTCCGCGCCAGCCTGAAGGACGGCAAGAGCGTGCGAGTCAAGAACCTCGGCCTCCCAAGGGGCGCCGTACTGGGCGCCGTCGTCAAGCGCGACCAGGTCATCATCCCCAACGGCGAGACGCCGGTCGACGAGGGCGACCAGGTGATCGTCTTCACCCTGCCCGAGAACCTCGAGCAGGTGGAGCACGTGTTCAAGGGCAGCTGAATGAACCTCCGCGCGGTCGGCCGCATGCTGGGGATCGTCCTGCTCCTGATCGCCGGCTTCACCCTCGTGCCGTGCGCCGTGTCCGCGATCTACTCCGAGTGGGACGACCTCGAATCGTTCGCCCTGTCGTGCGGGCTCACGGCGCTCTCCGGGGCGGTCCTCGCGTGGCTCAACCGCGGAAGCACGCTGACGAGCGAGGGCCGGCCCGACTACTTCCGCCGCGAAGGGCTCGCGGTCGTGGGCCTGGCGTGGATCGTCGGCGGGGTGAGCGGAGCGCTGCCGTACCTGCTGACCGGCACCCTCGACTCGTTCGTCGATGCGTTCTTCGAGTCGGTCTCCGGTTTCACGACGACGGGCTCTACGGTGCTCTCCGCCGCGGACATCGACGGCATGTCGCGGGGCGTCGCCTTCTGGCGCTCGTTCACGCACTGGCTCGGCGGGTTCGGGATCGTCATGGTCTTCGTCGTCCTGTTCCCGACGGGCGGCCGCAGCCTCTTTCGATCGGAGATCCCCGGGATCAGCCGCGAGGCCTCGCACCAGAGGGTGCGCGACGCGGCGCTCGCCCTGATGCGCATCTACGTGGGCATCAGCCTCCTCGAGTTCGTGCTGCTGAAGGTCACCAACTCCGAGATGTCGACCTACGACGCGCTGCTCCACACCTTCGGGACCATCGCGACTGGCGGCTTCTCGAACCACAGCGCCAGCGTCGCCTACTTCCGGTCCGTGCCGACCGAGATGGTCATCACGGTCTTCATGTTCCTGTGTGGCTTCAACTTCGCGATCTACGACACGCTGCTGCGCGTGGGCGTCCGCCCTGCGTGGCGCGGCCTGGTCGGCTCGTCCGAGGCGCGCGCCTACGTCGGGCTCATCGTGGGCTCGACCCTCTTCATCGGGTGCGTCCTGTGGTTGTGGGGCGGGAGCAACGGCGACGTGCAGAGCGACCTGCCCGACTACCGCCGGTTTTGGCAGTGCTTGCGCGACAGCGTCTTCCACGTCGTCTGCCTCGAGACCAGCACCGGCTACGGGACGCGCGACTTCGATCGGTGGCCGCAGGTATGCCGCGTCCTCTTGATGATGCTCGCCGTCGTCGGCGCGTGCGCCGGCTCCACCGGCGGCGGGATCAAGGTCGTCCGGATGCTGATCGTCGCCAAGGCCGCGCTGGTCGGCGTGCGCCGCTTCGTGCGGCCGCGCGCGATGCACTCGGTGCGCATGGACGGCCAGACGCTCGACGAGGCGATCGTCGCCTCGGTCACGGGCTACTTCGTGCTCTGGATCCTGGTCTTCCTCGCGGGGACGCTGGTCCTTTCGAGCTTCGACATCGACCCCGTCACCTCGGGGAGCGCCGTGATCGCGACGCTGAACAACATCGGCCCGGGGCTGAGGGGCGTCGGCCCCAGCATGAACTTCGCCGAGCTGCCCGACCTCGGAAAGCTCATGCTGACGATGTTCATGATCCTCGGGCGCCTCGAGTTCTACGCCGTGGTCGCGCTGTTCGTGCCGGGCTTCTGGCGGCGCTGAGCGGGAGCTGACCCGCGCTGGGCGGCGCTGGGCGGGCGAGCGCTCGGGTCGGCGACTTGGCTCTCCACGAGGCTTCGCGCGTCGGTGGTGCGGAGAGGCTCGGCGGACTGGTCGGCGAGTCACCCGCGATGCGGGCCCTGCTCGATCGGATCGAACCGATCGCGCGCGCCGGACGCACGACGCTAACCGGGCGCAGCCACTGGAGTCCGAGCTCGTCACGGCGCGTCCTCGAGCTCGAGATGGAACGGACCCTCGCCCTGACGCCAGGCGCAGGCATCCGCGGCGCGCGCTACTGGTCGTGGAAGTGGATCGCCGGGCTGACTGGCGGCGGGGGAAGGCCCGCCAATGCGTACGCGGCCGCGTTCCTCCGGGATCTGCGCTCGCCCTGAGCGGCCGTTCGCTCTGCACCGCCCAGGGGCCCATGCTTCTCGACCAGCGGCTCAGCCGTTGCCGCTGCTCTACTCCGGGCGCGAGCTCGACCGGCCTCCCGGCTCTCCCGTCGTCGTCGTCGCCGCCCTACGGCCGGAACGTGACCTCCAGCGCGTGCGAGAGGTTGAAGAAGCTCCCGCACGGGCCGGCGGGGTCGCGGTACCAGTCCTGGAAGTTCCAGGTCGAGCCGGCGAGGATGCGCCCCGCGGCCGGGAAGCGGTCGCGCGCCAGGCCGACGATCGGTCCTTCCACGACGCGCCCCTGCGGACCGGAGTTGCGCACGGGGAAGCGGAAGATCCCGACGCCGCCCGCGCCCACGCACAGGAAGCCGTCGCCGAAGGGGATCGAGAGCCGACCGGCGCCCATGAACAGCAGCGCCGACTGGCGCGCCGGCAGCGAGCCGACTTCGAGGAAGAGGTCGTCGAGCGAGACGCTCGTCGAGCCGCTGGCCGTGAGCCGTGCGCCGCTGCCCGTCGAGCTCGCGCAGCCCCCGTCCGGGTCGGGGTTGGCGCAGGGTGCGCCGCTCGCGCAGAAGCAGTACGGCTCGAGCGTGTGGTCGTGGCGCGGGTCGCGCTGCTCGTCGGTCAAGAGCGCGAGCCAGCCCTCGACTTCCGCCGAGAGCGCGCCCGAGCCCGCGAGGGCCACGGTCTTCTGCACCCAGCCGTCGTGGGTCAGGGGCAGCGGCTTGATGCCCTGGCCGCCCACGCCGTCGGTCGGGCCGGCTCCGGGGCTGCCGTTCGCGAGCAGGATCGTGCCCACGACCGCCGCGTCGGACCCTTCGCCGTCGGCGTCCGGGTCGGGGTCCACGACCGTCAGGACGTTCGCGTGCTGGTTCGCGACGTAGGCGTAGTACCCGCCGCCGAGCTTCGCGCCCCAGTTGACGCCGTGGGTCCCCGCCGGCGTCGCCACGAACGCGACGACCTCGTTCAGCGCCGTGTCGATCACCGCGACGTGGTCGGCCGAGCCGGTCGCCTCGCGCTCCACCGTCGTGAGCGAGAGCACCGCGGTCACCACCCAGCGCTCGTCGGGGCTGACGGGCGTCTGGATCGGGACCTGCAGCGTGTGCAGGAGGTCGAAGCCGGTCGCCCCGTCCGGGGTCAGCGTGACGGGGATGTTGCCGATCAGCTCCAGCGCGTCGACGTCGACCACGGTCACCATGCCGGACACGGCGTTGGCGACGTACGCGGTGCTCACGCCGTCGACGTGGCACTCGCCGACCGCCAGCGGCATGAGCAGCGCCGAGCGCAGCGGGTCGCCCGCGTCGTGCTCGAACTCGCGCAGCACCTCACCGCTCACGGTGTCGAGGATGCTGATCGAGCCCGCGACGCCGAGACCCTTGAAGACGTTGGGAACCACGGTGCGCTCGCCCTCGCCGCAGGTGATCCAGTGGCCGTGCGGGTGAGTCTTGCCGTCGCCCGTCGGATCGGAGTCGACGCGCACGAGACCCTCGGGGCGATCCTCGACCTTGACCATGTCGTCGTCGGCGCTGAGCGGCACCGTCAGCCAGCCAAGCTGGGAGGAGCCCGTCACGGGGATCGTGATGATGTGCGTCGGCGCCTCGCCGACCTCGATGCTGTCCAGGATCGCGCCGCTCGCGCGGTCGATCTTGTTGATCCAGCGCCCGAACCAGTTGCTGTTGTAGACCGTGTCCAGGGCGAAGTTGGCCCACATGTTGTGCGGGTTGTTCCACATGCCGTCCGCCGTGCGGCCGTCGATCTCGCGCTCGACCGTGAACGTCGCCGCGTCGACGACCGTGATCGTGCCGGGCTTGGCGACGCCGCGCTCGTCCGTCTGCCCGGGAACGCGCTCGAACTGCGTGTCGATCCAGATCTCGCCGACGCCCGGGACCGCGGGTCGGAGCTCGTCGGCGGGGCCGAGGATGTCCCACTTCGCGAGCTTGTCCGCGTCGCTCGGCGCGATCGTCGTCACGACCGAGAGGACCGTCCCGGCGGGCAGCGACGCCACTCCGAGGTGGCCGATGAACGGGAGCGAGCCGGCGGTCACGTCCGGGATGGCGCCGTCCGCGTCGCGCACGGCGACGACCGCCGTCATGTAGGGGTGCACCTTGCACACCAATACGTACACGCCGGGAACGTCGAACGTCGCCGAGAGGGTGCCGCGCTTGGAGCTGTCCTGGTCGATCGCGGTGCTCGAGCCCTCCGGAGCGACGAGCAGCGTGACCGTGTGGCGCGTGTTCGTGCAGCAGTTGCCGATGCGGAAGTCGACCTCGTCGCCGGCGTCGATGACCGCCACCGGCGTGCCGCTCGACTCGCTGCGGAACCAGTTGCCCGGTTCGTCGGTGAGGTACATCGTGTCGGCCTCGTCCAGCGTCAGCGCGCCGGACGCGGCGAGGAGCAGGAGCGAGAGCGGGGTGAAGAGCGGTGTCATGGGATCGTCCTCCGTGGGGCTGCTCCCCATGCACTGCAAGCGACGTGCCCGGGCCGCCGTTTCGCCGGAGGACGCGTCCGGCGCGGTCCCCCGGTCCAGAGAATGGACCGAGTCCAGGTTCGGGACCGCCCGTGCCCGAGCCCGTGCCCGGCCCTACAGGATGTCCTCGCGGTACACCCACGGCTTGCGCCGCAGGCGGTCGCGCCGGTGGGTGACCAGGCGCCACAGGTCCTGCGGCCCCACGACCGTCAGGAACTCGCGCGTTCCGTCCTGCGTGTCGAGCTCGAGCCGTCCGGAGACCAGGCCCAGGAGGCGCTTCTGGCGCGGCTCCTTGTAGGGCGGGACCCAGTAGACGCCGGCGCCGACCTGGTCGGGCCGCTCGCGCAGCTCGGGCGGGATCTCGAGCAGGATCCCGAACACGCGCTCGTCGCGCAGCACGCGGACCTCGCGCTCCCACTTGCCCGAGGGACTGCGCCCCGCGACGATCACCGCGTCCCCGGGCCGGGGATCGATGAAGGTCATCGGCACCGTGGGCAGCCGGATCTCGGGCTCGACCGTGTACAGGCCGCCGCCCACCGGCTCGATCGCGACGCTGCTCTCGATGCTCGGGCCGTCGCCGTAGAAGGCGGTGATCTCGATGTAGCCCGAGCGCGCGGTGCGCCCGAGGAACACGACGCCGTACTCGGTCGACACGCCCAGCTCGACCCCGCCCTCGGTCTGGATCACGACGGTCGGGTCCGCGACGTTGCGCGCGCCGACGCAGCCGGGAGCGAGGGCGGCGAGCGCCAGGGCCGCGGCGAGTCTTCTGGGTGAGGGCATCGTGGGGGAGCGCCCCGTCACTCGAAGCGCTCGAACCAGTCCTGGAAGGCCTTGTTGTCGGGAGCGAGCTCCGTCGCGAGGCCCGCCTGGGCCCGCGCCTCCGCGCCCCTTAGTTCGGTCTTTTCGCCCGGCTGCATGAGCGGGGAGCGGCCGAGGAGCAGCATCGAGTAGTCGTGGCGGTACTGGGCGTTGAGCGGGTCGAGCTCGAGGGCCCTCTGGATGTCCGCGAGGGCGAGCTCGATCCGCGCCTTGTCGCTCTCGGGCGCGCCCTGCGCGTCGCCCGCCCCGCCGACCCGCCCGACGAGGGGCAGCATCCTCGCCCGCGCCCAGTAGGCCCGCGCGTCCGTGACCCCCGCGTCGATCGCGGCCGTGAGGTCGGGGTAGGCCTCGCCCACCTGGCCCATCATCGCCGCCCGCAGCCCGCGCTTCAGCCGCGCCTCGGGGGCGTCGATCGGGATCTCGGCCATGAAGCCGATCCACTCCGCCTCGAGCTCGGCGAGGTCGCTGACGCGGATCTTCGCGAGCAGGAGGTCGCGGATGTCCTCGGGAGCGACGTAGAAGCCGGTGCCGGTCTTTCCGTAGCCCGGTCCGGTGGAGTAGCGCACGCCCTTCTCCAGCGTGTACAGCGCCTTGAAGAACTTGTCGAAGCCCTCCTGGTAGGCCCCGTCCTTGCCGTTGTTCAGGAAGTAGACGAACGACCACGCGTGGGCGTACTCGAAGCCGTGGAAGTCCGCCCTCTCGAGGCTGAAGAGGTCCTCGAGGGGGACCGCCTTGCCGTCCCCGATCGCCTGCTGCACCGTGAGGACGCGGTCGGTCTGCAGCTTGCCGGGCACGATCGTGATCCCGCGGCGCTCGCCGACCTCGATGTCCGCGCTGCCGAAGAAGTCCGCGACCGCCTCGTTGATCCAGATCTGCGGCTGGAACTGCTGGTCGATCAGGTACGTCAGGAGGTGCGTGCACTCGTGCAGCGCGACCCAGTCGCTGCGCCCCGGCTCGGCGTAGTCGTGGTAGAAGTTGAGGTTGGCGGTCTCCTCCGCCGGCATGAAGTAGCCCAGCACCGAATGCTCGTCGACCTCCGAGAGCTTCAGGAACTCCTCGTGGCTGCGGTAGACGTTGACCCACAGCTTCTTGCCGCGCATCGAGGGCGTGGGTTTGATGCCCAGCCGCCGGTCCATCATCTTGTAGTAGGTGTCGAGCAGCTCCCCGTAGTAGTCGAGCAGCTCGGGCGAGGTGTTCGTGCGCACGTTGAAGAACTTCGTCTCCTTCTCGAGCGCGCTGTGCCAGGCGGCGTACGCCGCCGCGGCGTCGGCGGCCGCCTTGCTCTCCTCGTGCGCCTTCTGCAGCGCCACCTCGTAGCGCGGCTTCGACATCCACTTGCCCTGGTAGCGCACCCAGCCTTTCGCGAGCTTCTCGCGCTCGTCGTCGTTCTGGGGCTCGTAATCCGACATGTCGCCCTCGATCTCGACGGCCTTCACTCCCCTGCCGTCGGCGAGGACGATCGTCCCGTGGTCGAACTCGAGCACGTAGCCGCCGCCCTTGGCGCGCGCCTTCCTGGCGACGAGCACGCGGCCGTCCGCCGTGACGACGCGGTCGGCCTGCGCGTCCGCGGAGAAGAGCGCCAGCGAAGCGAGAACGGCGATGGATCTCGGGCTCATGGCCGGGCTACTTCACCTTCGCCGTGTACTCCTTCCAGCACGCCTCGATCTCGTCGAAGTCGACCCCCGCGAAGGCCTCCTCGACCGCCTTGTCGGTCTCGCCCGTGCGGCCCAGCGTGTCGAGGTAGGTGTCGAGGATCTTGTCCCAGCCGTCGTTCCAGCACCTGGCCTTCTCCTTGCCCGTGCGCAGGAAGTAGACCATCGACCAGCCCTGGGAGTAGTTGGTCAAGGGGTCGTGACCGCCCGCGTTGCTCCCGTAGTACTCGGCCTGGCTCCAGCGCACGATGTCCTTCCAGGGGGCGTAGTCGCCGCTGCGGATCGCGTCCTTGATGACGCCCATGCGGCCCTGGTTCTTGTCCGGCTGGAACCGGCCGCGCTTGTACTCGTAGCCGCCGTAGAAATCGCCCGTGCCCTCGTTGTACCAGGAGTGCGGCGAGATGTTCCCGTAGAAGTAGTAGATGTACTGGTGGAAGGCCTCGTGGTGCAGCGTGTCCCACGTGTCGTCGCGCCCGTTGACCTTGTCGTCGTAGAGCACGAGCTCCTCGTCCTTCCAGCTCCAGTACCCCGCCGAGGACGACGGCGCACCGTACGCCAGGTACTGCTCGCGCTTCTCGCAGACCCGCACGACGCTCGTGCGCGACTCCTCGAAGGGGTCGACGTGCACCTCCGAGCGGGCCGCGTCCTGGCCCGGCTCCGCGTCCTCCCGGGGCTCGCCGGGCTCACCGGGCTCACCGGGCTCACCGGGCTCACCGGGCTCACCGGGCTCACCGGGCTCACCGGGTCCCCCATCCTTGCCCGCTTCCCCTTCCTCCGCCCGCGCCGCGCGCGCCTCGAGCGCCTTCTCCTTGGGGAAGTCGACCTCGTACACCGCGCGGATGCCCTCGAGGCGGCCCTCGAGCTCCTCGATGAACTGCTTGTCGTCGTAGTTGGAGATGATGAAGTAGTTGGGCGTGACGTAGAGCTCCCAGCCGGGGTTCTTCGCGACCTCCTCCTCGAGCTTCGCGAGCTTCGCGCGGCGCATGGGCGAGAGGATCTCGTGCGACCACGCGCTCTCGAGCGCCTCGACCTCGACCGGCTGGAACGACTTCATCATCGAGAGCAGCGGCTTCTGCCACTTCGGCCACTTCTTGTCGTCCCCCGGGCAGTTGAAGACGAGCGCGACGTCGCGCTCGGGCTCCAGCTCGTAGATCATCGCGTAGACCTTGGCCGGCAAGCCGCCCTTGATGCCCGTCACCTCCGAGCTGGTCTTGCCTTCGTACTCGACCTCGACCGCCTCGACCTTGCCGACCTTGAGCTCCTTGCGCGCGACCTCGGAGAACTGCGAGCCCGCTTCGCGCGTGCGCTCGACCCAGGAGGCGAGGTCCACGGAGACCTTCTTCATCGACTTGATGGCCTCGCGCGCGTCCTTGGGCGCGGCCTCCGCGCCGGCGTCCTGCGCGCGCCGGTCGAACACGAGGATCCAGCAGTGGACGAACATCACCTCCGAGTCGCCGAGGGTGATGTACTTGGTCGTGCCTCCGGGGACGTACGTTCCGATCGCGTTGCCCTCGTCGGGCGTGGCCGGGATGAACTCCCAGTCCTTGGGCACCTTCACCTTGAACCCGAGGTCGGTGTCCTCGACGAAGTAGCTGCCGGGCTTGGGCGACTGGGCGTGCGCGAGCGGGGCGGCGAGCGGGAGCAGGAGCGCGAGGCTCAGGCGGACGGTACGCATGGGACTCCTCGTTGACCGGCCGCGGGCGGGCGAGCCCGGGGGGCTCTGCGCGGCCTTCTCGCGCCCCATGGAACCGGCGGCGCGCGGTTCGTGCAACCCGGACCAGCGCGTACGATGCCCGGAGGCGCGTTTTCGGCGCCCGGCGCTCACGCGCCGCCCCCCGCCGCGTACGGCGGCGCGCTACGAGCTCGTGGATTCGCCGATCGCCCGGGGAATGGGTGGTGTCCATCCCCGGAATCCAGGCCGATCCGCCGTTTCGACGGCGGGGGTTGCAGCATGGCCCGGGGAGCCGGATTCTCCCAGGTCAGAGGTACATCGCATGCGACCCCAGATCCTCTTCGCCCTCTTCGCCGCCGCCGTCCTGATCGCCGCCGGCGCCGCCTACCTCGGCTCCGGCTCGAGCGCCCCCGACGCCGGCCTTCCCGGGCCGGCCGCCACGGTCGGAATCGAGCCCGAGCAGCGAGCCGAAGCCGCGACCGAGCTCCAGGCTCCCGACGCCGCCGGGGGCGATGCGCGCGCCGACGAGCGGACGGCGCTCGCCGCCCACGACCACGACCCCGGCGAGGGAGACGACGGGGCAGGCGAAGACGCGCCCGCCGTGGCGATCCGCGTCAGCGGCCGCGTCGTCGACCCGCTCGGCAACCCGGTCGCGCGCGCCGAGGTCGAGCTGGTGCCCGAGACCTCGCAATGGATCGGCCGCTCCCGGCGCTCCCTCCGGGGCATGGGCGCCGGCGGGCAGCGCCGCACGTCGACCGCTGCCGACGGGCGCTTCGAGATCGTCGCGCGGAGCGACGGCGAAGCGCGGCTCGAGGTCGAGGCGTCGCGCTTCGCGCCGCTGAAGAGGCCGCTCACGCTCGTGCGCGGAGTCGATTCGCTGCTCGGCGACCTGGCGCTCGACCGCGGCGTCGTCCTCGCAGGGCACGTCGTCGACTCCGCCCGGCGCCCCGTCGCCGGAGCCGAGCTGCGGGTCGCCCCCGAGAGCGGCGGCATGGTCGTGTTCACCTCGTGGTCGGACCGCGGGGAAGCCGCCGCCACCACCGACGCCGACGGCGCGTTCGAGATCGACCGGCAGGCGGTCGGTCCCTACCGGCTGAGCGTGACTCACGCCGACCACCCCGACGCCGTGCTGAGCGGCGAGACCCGCGAGCCGGGCGAGCACGTCACCGGCCTCTCCGTCCAGCTCGAGGACGGAGCGACGATCCGCGGCCGCGTCGTCGGCGCTCCCGCGGATGCGGAGCTCGTCGTGCGCGCCCAGGAGGGCTCGGCGCGCCCGGGTTTCATGCTGGGGGCGTTCCCGGGCGGCGGCGGGCGCGAGGCCGAGGTGCTGGCGGACGGCAGCTTCACGCTGCGCGGCCTGCGCGCGGGGGCGAGCTACGCCCTGAGCCTGCACGCACCGAGCGCGCACGCGATGCACCGCACGGCGCGCAGCGAATCGCTGCCGGCCAAGGCGGGCGACACCGGCGTCGAGCTGCCGTACTCGGCGGGTGCCGCGATCGCTTTCCAGGTCGTCGACGCCCGTACCGGCCAACCGCTCGAGCGCTTCACGGTCGCCGCCGGAACGCTCTGGTCGATGCCGCTGGCCGGCGCGGACGGCCAGCCCGTGGCGCTGCACCCCGAGGGCCGCGCCCGCTTCGAGGGGCTGCGCCCCGAGCCCGGAGCCGACACCGCCCAGCTGACGGTCGAGGCGTCCGGCTACCGCACCTACGAGCTAGGGGCGATCGAGCTCGAGCCGAACGCCACCCTCGACCTCGGCGTGCTGCGGCTCGAGCCGGTGCCGGTGGTGCGCGTGCACGTGCGCGACCGCGAGAGCGGGGCGCCGATCGAGGGCGCGGCGGTGACGCTCTCCACGGGGCCCGTCGACCAGCACGGCCAGTTCATCACGCGCCGCGTGAGCATCGGTCCGGGCGACGCTCGCATCGACGACTCGTCGACGCCCAAGACGCGCAGCGGGGTGACCGACGGGGAAGGGCTGTGCGTGCTCTCGAGCTTCCCGGGCACCGACTGCTCCCTGCTCGTCACCGAGGGCGACTACGCGCGCTTCCGCAGCGAGACGCTGTCGCTCCCCGCCGAGGCGGATCTCGACTACGAGGTCGAGCTCGGGCGCGGCGGCGCGGTCGAGGTGCTCGTCGTCGACGGCGCGGGGAACCCCAAGCCCGGCGCGCGCGTACGCCACAGGGACGGGACCGGAGGGCACGTGATCCTGGGCGCGCGCCAGCCGCACCTGACGACCGACGCCGAGGGGCGCGTCGTCTTCGATCTGCTCGAGGCCGGCACGCACGGCTTCGCCCTCGACGAGGGCAACCGCGGCGCCGGCGGCGGCGGGGTGTTCGCCCTCGAGATCGCGATCCCCGGCGGTGACGGCGGCGAATGGTCCGAGGTCGCCGTCGCCGAGGGCCGGACGTCCCAGCTCACGCTGCGCGCCGCGGCGCGCGGCGAGCTGCACGGCATCGTCACCGAGGCCGGCGCGCCGCTCGTCGGCGCCAAGGTCGCGCTGCGCGAGCCCACCGGCGAGGAGGGCGGGGCGGCCCAGATGCGCCTGCCCGAGATGCTCGGCGGCGGGACGTCGACCGTGACCGACGCCTCCGGACGCTACGGCTTCGAGGACCTCAAGGTCGGCGAGTACGAGCTCGAGGTCACCCACGCCTCGCGCGCGATGCCGGCGTCCTTCGAGACGCTCGTCGGCGAGGGCGACAACAAGCAGAACATCGACCTGCCGGTCGCGGTCGTCGAGGGCCGCGTCACCGACGAGGCCGGCAAGCCGCTCCCCGGCATTCGCGTGCAGGCGCGCCGCGGGGACGGCGCGGAGCAGCGGGCGATGCGCTTCGCCTTCGTCGTCGCGGACGACGGCGGCGGCGCGACGACCTACTCCGGCCCCGGAGGCGAGGCGAGCACCGAGACGGACGAAGGCGGGAGCTTCACGCTGCGCGGCGTCCTGCCGGACGTCGAGCTGCACGTCGAGGGCCGCGGCGGGAAGTACCGCACCTCGCGCTCGAAGCCGTTTCGCGTGGCGCCCGACCATGTGCTCGACGGCGTCGACGTCGTCATGCGCCGGGCGGGTCTCCTGAAGGTCTCGATCCTCGCTCCCGATGGCGCCCCGCAGAACGGCGTCCTCGTGCGGGCGAGCTTCAAGGGCGAGACGGAGGAGCCCGTGGCGCCGATGGCCGAGTTCGTGCGCAGCGGCGGCGAGGTGGAGCTCGAGGGCCTGGCCGGCGGGCCCTGGGAGGTCACGGTCAGCCGCGTGGCGATGGGCGAGGGCGAGGCGCCCGCGAACCCCGACCCGCAGACGGTCGGGATCGAGCCCGGCGGCGAGCACCGCCTGACGTTCCAGATGCCGTAGGTGCTGCACGATCCAGCCCGCGACCGGCCGGCCGGCCGGGCACGGGCACGGGCATACGAACCAGGTTCTCCGCCGAGCGGTCAGGGGGTCTACTGGTAGGCGACGGTTCCCATGCCCCGCTCCACCGCGCTCGTCGGCCTCGCGCTGCTCCTCGTCGCTTCCCTCGCCCTTCTCTGGGCCGCGCTCGGCGGCGCTTCGCGGGCCCACGGCCTCGGGCCAGGCGCCGTCGCCGCCGCTCCCCAGGCGTCCGGGTCCTCGCTCACCGCGGAGTCGGAAGCGGGCGCGCTCGGAACCGCGCCGCCGCCGAGTGCCGAGCGCCGCAGCTCGCTCGCTCCGCTGGCGAGCGCGAGCGAGCTCGCCGCGGAGGAGCCGCCGCCCTTCCTCTGCGGGCGCGTCGTCGACCGAGCCGGCGCGCCGGTCGGGGGCGCGCGCGTCCTCCTCGGTCCGCTCGACTGGCGGCGCGTGCCGCTCGACGTCGAGCGCCGCGGCGCGCGCGAGCTCGAGGGCGAGCTGCTCGAGACCGCGACCGACGACGAGGGGCGCTTCGCGTTCGAGGAAGAGCTCGGCGGCGCGCGCCTGCGCCTGCTCGTGCGCGCGGCGGGCTGCGAGCCGCGGCGCGCGAGCGTGCCCGTGGAGGACGACCCTCCGACGGACGTCGGCGACCTCGCCCTCGCCCCGGGAGCCGTTCTGACCGGGCGGGTCGTCGACCGCGTGGGCAATGCCGTCGCCGGCGCAGCGATCCTCCAGTCCGTCGAGCGCGGCGTCGGCGGCTTGACCGTCACGGTGCGCGGGCGCGGGATCCCGCTCGCCGCGACCGATGCCGAGGGCCGCTTCCGGGTCGACGAGCTCGTCCCCGGACCGTGGAGCCTCGTCTTCGACGCGCCGGGCTACGAGGTGCGCGCCGAGCGCGGGCGCATCGAGCGCCCGGGCCAGCCGCCCGAGGAGCGCCTGGTCGTCCTCGACCGCGGCGAGGCGATCGCCGGGCGCGTCATCGGCGCCCCGGAGCACGCACTCGCGAACCTGTGGGTCGAGGCGCGGCCGACCGTGGACGATCCCGCCGGCGAGGCCGCGGCCGCCGAGGCCCCCGGGGCCGACGAGGTCGTGCCGCGCGCGCGCGCCGCCCGCGTCGGCGCCGGGGGGGAGTTCCGCGTCGCGGGCCTGCACGCGGGGAGCGAGCAGCGGCTGACCGTCTGGGAGGAGCGCGCCGAAGGCCGCGAGCGCGTCACCGAGGTCGCGCCGCGCGACGCCCCCGCGGGGACGCTCGGGGTCGAGCTCGAGTTCACGCCGCAGGCGACGCTCGCCTTCCGCGTGGTCGACGGCGCGAGCGGCGACCCCGTGACCCGTTTCCTCGCCTGGGCCGGCTTCGGCGACGGCCGCCGGCCGCTCGAGGACGAGGCGGGCGAGCCGCTGGCCCACCACCCGGGGGGCGCGGTGCGCTTCGAGGAGCTTCCCGCGCCGCTAGAGGGCGGCGAGGCGCGGCTCGTCGTCCGCGCGCCCGGCTTCGCCGAGCACGTCTCCGACGGCGTGCGGCTCGCGGCCGGCGAGGAGCGCGACCTCGGGACGATCGAGCTCGGCGCGGCGCCGGCCCTGCGGGTGCGCGTCCTCGACGACGCGAGCGGCGCGCCGCTCGAGGGCGCGCGCGTCTTCCACGCCCGCCCCGGCGAGCGCGGCCTCGAGTGGCGCGCAGCGGCGAGCGACCCGAGGGAGGACGAGCGCGTCCGCTTCGGGCGCACCGGCGCGGATGGCCGGGTGTCGCTCTGCGCCATCGTCGGCGAGCCCAGCGTCGTGCTCGTCGCCGCCGACGGACACGTCGCGAGCGAGCGCGTGGAGCTCGACCTCGCGCCGCCGGCGGAGCGCGAGGTCGAGGTGCGCATGCAGAGCGGCGGCACGCTGCGGGCCGTCGTCGTCGACCGCGACGGCCGCCCGGTCGTCGGCGCCGTCGTCGAGCGCAAGCTCGACGACGAAAACGGCTCCTACGGCTTCGGCGGCGAAGACGGCCGGCGGACGAGCGACCGAGCGGGGGTCGCGACGTACGAGTGCCTGCCCCAGGGCGACTACGCGTTCCGCGTGCTGGAGGAGGAGGCGCGCGTCGCGCGCTTCGGCCGGCCGGAGCAGGAGCCGTCTTGGACGCCGGTCTTCGTGCGCGAGGGCGGCGCGCACGAGCTGACGCTCATCAGCGCGCCGCGCGGGTCGCTCGCAGGGACGCTCACCGAGGCGCGGCTGCCGCTGGCGGGCGCGAACCTGCACCTCGTCTCGCCCGAGACCGCGCAGGGTGGCGCCTTCTACTTCGGCCGCGCGGGCGAGGACCCCTACGCGGTCGTGTCGAGCCACGACGGCGCCTTCCGCTTCGCCGACGTTCGCTGCGGCAGCTACGACCTGGTCGTCGCGCACCCCGAGCGCGCGACGCCTGCGAAGGTCTCCGTCGAGGTCCTGCCCGAGGGCACGTCGCAGGACGTCGAGCTGCCGCTCGCCCTGCTCGAGGGGACCGTCACGGACGCGGACGGCCAGCCGCTCGCGGGGATCGAGGTCGGCGTCGAGGCGCAGGAGCAGCGCCTGCTGCACGACTTCGGCGGCGAGACGGCCTGGAGCGAGGATCCGGGCGGCTCGCTGCGCCCCGAGCGCCACCGCTCGGCCCCGCGCCGCACGCTCAGCGACGACCGCGGGCGCTACGAGCTGCGCGGCGTCTCGACCGGGGTCGCGCTCGACCTCCGGGCCCGCGACGACTACGTCGTCCCTGGCACGATCGAGGACGTCGAGGTGGCCCCCGACGAGATCCGCAGCGGCCTCGACTTCGCCCTCGAGCGCGCCGGGTGCATCGACGTCCGCGTCGCGTCGCCGGGGGAGGGCTCCCTGCTCGTCGACGCCGTGCGAGTCGCCAGCGGGGGGGAGGAGACTCGCGTGCGCTCGAGCGTGTGGCGCGGGCGGCGGACGCTCAGCTCGCTCCCGCCGGGAACCTGGAAGGTGACGCTGATCCGCGAGGGTCGCGAGCTCGCGAGCCGCGAGGTGGAAGTCGTCGCGGGTCGCAGCGTCGAGCTGGGCTTCTAGTGGTGTGATTCAGACTCTTGGGGCATCATCCCGGCCCGTCTGCGCCCGCCGCGGGATGATGCCCCAACAGCCTGAATCACACCACTAGTCTCGGCCCTACTCCGCGTACACCAAGAGCCGCCCGATCCGGAACTCGCCCTCGCCCTCGATGCGGAGCGCGAGCTCGACCTCTCCCGTCCCCGGAACCCGCAGCACCTCGTCGCGCCGCAGCTCGACCCGCTCGCCACCCGCGACCAGCGCCAGACGCACGCCGCGGTCGCACCTGCCGGTGTAGTCGACGAAGAACCGCGTCGCTTCCCCGTCGCCGAAGCGCCCCAGCCGGAGCGTGCGCGCGCCGCGCCCGCGCACGACGCCGCGCTCCTCGTCGAGGTCGCCGGCGGCGCGCAGCAGCTCGGGGGCGAGGTTCCAGGTCGCGAGGCGGGCGCGGTCGGCGACGGCGTAGTCCGGCGCCTGGCGGAGGAAGGGCAGCGGGTCCAGGCGGTGGTTGCGGACGGCGATGCGCAGGTTGCGCAGGAAGGCGTGGTCGTTGTGCACCTGCTCGTCGAGCGCGGCGAGCGTCGCCGCGTTCGCCGTGAACCAGCGCTCCCAGGAGCTGGGGCGGCCGATCGCCGCGCCGACCTCCTCGATGCGCGCGTGCAGCTCGTCGCGCGCGCGGTAGCGCCGGCCGAGGAAGAAGACGAAGTTGGCGTCGACGATCCCGCGCTCGAGCTCGCTCGCGAGCCAGCCGCGCAGCTCGTCGGGCGCGGGTGCCGCGGGCCAGAAGTCCGCCAGCCGGTCCAGGAGGTCGAGGTCGACCAGCGCGCCCAGGGGCTGCTCGGTGTCGACCGCGAACCGCTCCTGGTAGCCGTCGAAGTACGCGAGCGAGAAGTCGACGCGCTCGTTCGTCGTGATCAGCACTTGCGGGGCCCACCGGCCGTGGCCGACCTGGCGCACCCAGTTGCGCATGTCGAGGCGCGCGACCGCAGGCTGGGTCAGCCCGATGTAGTCGTACACGTATACGTCCCCGGGGCCCGCCTTGGTGTAGTACGAGGTCACGCCGATCGCGCTGCTCGGGATACCGAGCTCGTCGCCGAGCCGTGCAGCGAGCTCCGAGATCGTGCGCTCGGCGCGCGCGAACTTCGGATCGCTCTCGATCGACCAGGCGTGCACGGCGGGCGTGATCGCGCGCGCGAACTCGCGCGCGCTGGAGATGCCGTGGAACAGGAACGTGCTCTCCTCGCCGTCGACCTCGACCTGGAGCGGCCGCTGCCAGAAGCAGAGAGCCAGGACTCCAGCGCTCAGCGCGACGCGCAGGCCTGCCTGCCGGAGGCCCGTGGCGTGCGGCGCGACCACGCGCAGGAGCTCCGAGCCGACGCCGGTGAACGACACGGCGAGCAGCGTCATGTCCGGCAGCCAGAAGCGCCCGTGCATGTAGTCGCCGCCGACGCGCACGACGAAGACCCCGTGCGACACGAGCGCGCCGAAGATCCAGAGGCGCCCGGTCCATTCCGCGCGATCGCCCGTTCGCAAGCGGCGCAGCCAGCCCCCGAGCAGGGCGAGCGGCACGAGCCACTGCACTCCGTACGCGAGCGACAGGTCGCGCAGGTACTGGACGCCCTGCGCCGGCAGCTGGGCGAGGCCGGTCTTGGCGTAGTAGGTGTTGGGCAAGAGGGCCGCGTAGTACGCGACGCGCAGGGCCACGACGAGGAGGTTCGGCAGCGCGGCGAGCGCGACCAGCGCCGGCAGGTGGCGCCAGCCGCGGCTCTGCGCGAAGCGCAGGACGAGGACGGTGCTGACGAGCGCCAGGTCGGGGCGGATCAGCGGGCCCGCGGCGACCAGCAGCGCGGCCGGGACCAGCGTCAGCGTGGGCGCGAGCAGCTGGAAGCCGCTGAGGATCGCGAACAGCATCACGAGCGGCGTCTCGAGCCCCGAGGTCGTGAACTGCCGGAACGGGTCCAGGCCGACGAACAGGAGCAGCGCGAGGTTCAGCCGACCGCCCGCGCGGTCCGCGGGGCGGCCGCCGTGGACGCGCTGCCGGGCGGCCGCCTGGAGGCGCCGCGCGGCGGCGGCGTGGGCGCGCCGGTTGCCGAGCACCAGCGCGAGGAAGCAGAGCAGCGTCGCCGCGTGGCTCACGAGCAGCGCGGTCTGGCGCGCGGTCAGCAGCCCGGGGTCGACGAGCACCGCGAGCCAGCGGCTGAGCGCGAGCAGCGCGAACCAGAGCACGCTCGTGTAGCCCTCGACGTACTCGCCGGCGTTGAACACGGCCCCGACGCCGTGCACGACGAGGTTGTCGACGTACGTCAGGTAGATGTACCCGTCGTCCGTGAGCCACTGGTGGCGCACCGCGAGGAACATCCCGAGCGCGACGGCGGCGAGCTCGAGCGGCGCGGAGCGGAGCGCCGCGCCGAGGCTCGGGCTCGCGCTGGGGGAAGGGGAGGCCGCGGGGTTCAAGGCTGCGCGGGGAGCGAGGGCTCCTGGGGGAGGAGGACAGCCTAGGTTCCGGCCGCGCCCGTTTCCTTGTTTCCTGCGTTCCTCGGCGGTCTCGAATCGCTTCGACCCGCGCGCGCAGCTCCGGCCGCACTCCCCCCGAGGAACCGCCGAGGAACGCCGCAAGCCAGGGGAAGGGACGACTCGCAGAAGACCGCTTCGCTACTCCGGCGGCTCCGGCGCCTCGAGGCCGTCGGCGAGCTCGGCCAGCGCGCGGTGCAGGAGGCTGCGGGTCGCTTGCGGCGTGCGTCCCATCGTGCGCGCCACCTCCTCGTGCGGCAAGCCGACGATGCGCGAGAGCAGGATCACCTCGCGGCGCGCCTCGGGCAGCTTGTCGAAGGCCGCCTCGAGGCGCTCGGCCCACTCGCGGCGCATCAGGCGCCGGCTGGGCGTGGAGAGCGTCTGGTAGAAGGCGGCCAGCGCCTCGTCGCGGCTCGCATCGCGCTCCCCGACCTCGCGCCCGAGGTCGCGCTTCGAGGCGCGGTAGTACGCGAGCCGGTTCTTCACCTTCCTGAGGGCCGTCGTGAACAGCCAGTGGCGGAAGTTGCTCGCGCCGCGGTGGCGGTAGCGGTCCTCGTGCAGGAGGATCTCGCGGCAGGTGGACTGGACGAGGTCGGAGACCGACTCCTTGGCGCGCAGCTCGGGGCCCATGCGCAGGCGCACGTAGGCTCGAAGACCCGGCAGGTGTCGGGTCAGCAGAGCCTCGACCGCCTCCGGCCGCCCTTCCGGGGGCGCCTGCTCGCTCGACCCTTCCATGTGCGCCTTGGCGCCGATTCTACCCCTGGCTCGGGAGGAAGCCCGCTTTGTGCGGCACCCGCGCCGCGAGCCCTTGATTCGGAAGCTGGGCCGCGGGTTGTCCGTGGCCGCCGATCCACTCCTGCGACGACCCAGAGGGCCGGAAGGCAGACTGTGAAACCGAGATCGGATTCCGGAACGACCCGCAGCGCATGGGCCAGCGGGCCCGTCGCGGCGCCAGGTCCGCGGTAGGATCATGGCCGGATGCCCGCCTCGCAGCCCTCCGACGCCGCGACCACGACGGAGACGCTCCAGCGGCTCGTGGCCGACTGCCTCGACCTCCTGGAGGCCGAGGGTCCGCCCGCGGTGGAGGCGTTCCTCGAGCTCCACCCCGAGCACGCCGAGCAAGTGCGCTCGCGGCTCTCCCGGCTGCAGGAGGCGGGTCTGCTCGCGTCGCGGGAGGACGCGCGGCCGTTCCCCGAGCGCCTCGGACCCTTCCGGCTGATCGAGCGCCTGGGCGGCGGCGGCATGGGCGTCGTGTACCTGGCCGAGCAAGAGCCCCTCGGACGCCGGGTAGCGCTCAAGCTGGTCCGGCCGGACATGCTCTACTTCGAGAGCGCGCGCGAGCGCTTTCGGCGCGAGGTCGAGGTCGTCGCGCGGCTCAAGCACCCGGGCATCGTCCCCGTCTACACCGTCGGCGAGGAGCAGGGCATCCCCTTCTACTCGATGGAGTACGTCGAGGGACGGAGCCTGGACGACCTCCTGCGAACGCTGCGCGGCCGCGACCCGAGCCAGCTCACGGGCCGCGACGTGCTCGAGGCCGTGGGCGACGCGGGCGAGCCCGTCGCCCTGGAGTCCGGCCGGCCGCTCGCCGAGGCCTCGTGGGTCGACGTGTGCTTCCACTTGATGCTGCAGCTCGTCCGGGCGCTGGAGCACGCCCACGGCCGCGGCGTGCTGCACCGCGACCTCAAGCCCTCGAACGTCATGCTGACCCCCGGCGCACGCGTGCTGCTGCTCGATTTCGGGCTCGCGAGCACGCGCGGCACGAGCCGCCTGACGCGCACCGGCTCGCAGGTCGGCTCGCTGCCCTACATGGCGCCCGAGCAGCTCCTCGGCCGGCAGCTCGACGAGCGCACCGACCTCTACGCGATCGGAGTGACGCTCTACGAGCTGCTCGGCCTGCGCCTCCCGTACTTCGCGCGCGATCCGGAGGAGACGCGCCGCAGGATCCTCGACGGGGTCCCGCGGCCCTTGCAGGAGGAGAACCGTTCGGTGCCCTGGGACGCGGAGACGGTCTGCCTCACCGCGATGGAGCGCGACGCCGCTCGGCGCTACCCGTCCGCCCGCGCGCTCGCCGACGACCTGCGCGCCGTGCTCCGGCGCATGCCGATCGCCGCCCGCCGGCTCGGACCCTGGCTCCGCACGAAGCGCTTCGTGCAGCGCAACCCGGCGTGGAGCACGGGCGCCGTGCTGGGAGCGTTGATCGTCGTGGGCTCGATCGCCTTCGGCCTGCGCCAGCTCGTGACCAGCCGCGCGCTGCGGGGTCTCTACCTCGCGAACGAGGGCCTGGTCGGGGAGCTGCGCGCCGCGAGCGGCGCGAAGGACGTCGCCCTGCGCGAGACCACCGAAGCCCTGAAGCGCGCCTCGGCGGCGGAGGGGCGCGCGCTCGAGGAGCTGGAGGCCAGCGAGGCCATCCTCGCCTTCCTCAACGAGGACCTCTTGAACAGCGCCTCGCCCAAGCACCTCGGCCGGGAGGTCACCGTGCGCGAGGCGCTCGACTCGGCTTCGGCCAAGATCGAGGGGCGTTTTCCCGGCCGGCCCCTGATCGAGGCCGCCGTCCGCACGACGCTCGGCGGCACCTACTTCGACCTCGGGCGACCGGTGGAGGCGGAGCGCGAGCTGCGGCGCGCGCGCGCGCTCGTCGTCGCGGCGGTCGCCGAGGACCGCTCGGTGGCGTTCAAGAACCTCGCCGGCCTGGCCGACCTCGCTTTCCAGCAGGGTCGAACCGAGGAGGCCCGGCAGCTCTACGCGGAGGCGCTCGAAGGACGCCGCGCGGTCCTCGGGCCCGAGCATCCGGAGACTCTCGTGACCCTCGCCAACCTGGGTGGAATGCTCGCCGTGTCGGGGTACGCCCCGGAGGGCGAGCCGCTGCTCGCCGTTGCGCTGCAGGCGATGCCTCGCGTGCTCGGGGAGCACGACCTGCGCACGCTCTCGGCCATGTCCAACCATGCCTCGGCGCTGCAGAACCTCGGGCGGATCGACGAGGCCCTGGCGCTCGCACGGCGGACGGTGGAGCTCAGCCGGGAGCACCTGGGCGGGGACAACGGCCACACCCTGATGGCGCTCCACAACCTCGGGTCGATCCTCGCCAGCGCGGGAAGCTTCGAGGAGGCGCTCCCGATCTGCCGCAAGGCGCTCGAGGGCAAGGTGCGCACCCTCGGGTGGGCCCACCCCGAGACGATCACCATGGCGGACTCGCTTGCCGCATGCCAGCTCGAGCGCGGCCAACTCGCGGACGCGCGGCACACGCTCGAGGACGCCTTCGCACGGACCGCGGAGGCCGGGATCGAGCTCGGCCACGAGTGGCTGGGCCTCTTGCACGCCCGCTGGGGCGAGCTGGCGAACAGGGAAGGACGGCTGGAGGAGGCCGCCGACGCGTTCGCTCTCGCGTACGAGGGCCTGTCGCGCCACCTGGGGTCCGAGCATCCGCGCACCCTGACGATCCTGGGGAACCTGGCCCTCGCTCTCTTGAAGGGCGGTCTCTACGAGGAGGCGGAGCGCCGGTACGCGACCTGGATCGAGAACGATCGCAACGGCGGCGACGGGTCGTTCAGCCGGCGCCTCGAACGGGTGGACTGCCTGCGCGAGCTGGGTCGCTTCGAGGAGGCCGAACGGGAGCTCGCGCGGCTCGCCGAGACCCTGGCGGCGGGCGACCCCTGGGCGCGTCGGGTCCTGGAGCGGCTCGGGGTCCTCTACGCCGCTTGGGGCCGGCCCGAGGAGCTCGAACGCTGGCGCGACGAGCTGGGACCTGCGCGTCGATGACCCCCGGGTGATGGCGCGCCGCTACGACGCAATCCTGCTCGACCTCGACGGTACGCTCCTCGACGGCGAGGGCGCGGTTCGCCCGCGGAACGCCGCGGCGCTGCGCGCCGCGCGCGAGCGCGGAGTGCGCGTGATCGTCGTCACCGGCCGCTCGAAGCGCGCGACCCTGCCGATCCTCGAGCATCTCGCCCTGGGGGAGCCGGCGGTCGTCTTCAACGGCGCCGCCGTCTACTGCCCGCGCGGGGAGCGCTTGCTCGAGGAGCGGACGCTGTCGAACCGTACGCTCGAGCGCGCCCTCGCCTACGGCGCGCACCACGACCTGATGACGCTGGCGATGATGGCGGACCGCAAGCTCGCGCTCGCGCCGCGCGACGAGCTCGAGGAGCGCTCGCTCGCCGGCCTGCACGGGCTCGAGCTCGTCTCGCGCGAAGAGCTGCGCTCTGAGCACACGATCCGCGTCACCTACATCGACCGGCGCCACGCCGACTCCACGGCGTTCGCCGACGAGGTCGAGCGCTTCGTCGAGCACCCGGTCTACCTGACGCACTTCCCGCTCTCGATCCTGCCGCTGCATCGCGAGAGCACGCTGCACGCGGTCGACGTGCATCCCCCGTGCCGCGGCAAGGGCGAGGCGCTGCGCTTCCTCGAAGAGGCCTACGGCATCCCCGCGGCGCGCGTCGTCGCGGTGGGGGACGCGTCGAACGACGTCCCGATGGTCGCGCGCGCGGGGCTCGGGGTCGCGATGGGGGATTCGATGGCGGAGCTGCTGCGGGCGGCGCAGCGCGTCATCGGGCCGCACGAGGGAGACGCGATCGCGGAGCTCGTGGAGGAGCTGTTCCTGTAATCAGCTATCGGCGATCAGCTATCAGCACTCAGCTCTCGAACCCGGTGGGGGGTCTACGAGGCTTTCTTCTTCGACCCGTCCTTCTTCTTCTCCGGCTTCTTCTCGCCGGTCGCGGGTTCCTTCTTCTCGCCGCCCGTCGAGTCTTTCTTCTCGCCGCTCTTCGAGTCCGTCTTCTCCGCCTCCACGCCCTTCTTGTACGAGTCGGAGCGGTAGTCGGTCAGGTAGAAGCCGTCGCCCTTGAAGATGAAGCCGGCGCCGGTGCCGATCAGGCGTTCGAGCTTGAGCTCGCCGCACGCCGGGCACTTGCGCTTGGGGCCCTCGGTCATCGACTGGAAGAGCTCGAACTCGTGGTTGCAGGCGTTGCAGCGGTAGTCGTAGGTGGGCATCTCTGACCTCAGTCGCGCTCGTCGGGCTCGTCGGGCTCGCTCGGCTCGGGACGTCCTCGCGGTGTCTCTCCTATCGGCTGCGGCGCGGCCGCGACCTTGACCTGGGCGTAGCGCAGCACCTGGCCCCGGCGGGTCCAGCCGCCGCGCACCGTCTCGATCACGTGCCCGGGCTCGACCTCGCGGGTCTCGATCGTGGCGACCGCCTGATGGACGGTGGGGTCGAAGGCGCCGTCGGTGGCGATCGGCGCGACCCCCTCCCGGTCGAGGAAGGAGGCGAGCTCCTGGCGCGTCAGCTCGACGCCGGCGTGCAGCGCCCTGCCCTCCTCGGTCCTGCACTCGGTCGCGAGGGCCATGTCGAGGTAGTCGAGCACGAGCAGCATCTGCTCCAGCAGCGCGCCCTCCGCCCGCGAGACGGCCGCCTCGATGTCCGAGAGGGTGCGGCGCTTGAGGTTCTGGTAGTCGGCGCGCGCCCGCTGCCAGCTCGCGCGCAGCTCGTCGCGCTCGCGCACGAGCGCCTCGACATCGGCCGCGTCACCGGGACCGGAACCGGCGTCGTCGACCGCGCCCGGCGTCAGCTCCGCGTCGCCCTCGTCGACCCCTCGTTCCTCAGCTTTCTTGGACATCGTGTCAACCGCCGAAGTAGTTCAGGATCTTCTCGAAGAAGGACTTCTCTCCCGACTTCTCCTTCTCTATCGAGTCGAACTCGGCGAGCAGCTCCTTCTGGCGATCGTTCAGCTTGCGCGGTACATCCACGAAGACACGCACGAGCTGGTCGCCGCGCCCGCGGCCCTCGAACCGCGGCAGCCCCTGGCCGCGCAGGCGGAAGACCTTGCCGCTCTGCGTGCCCACGGGGACGTTCATCTCCACGCGCCCGCGCAGCGTCGGGATCTCGACCTTGTCGCCGAGCGCGAGCTGCGCGAAGGAGAACGGCACCTCCGTGATGACGTCGGGCCCGCTGCGCTGGAAGAGCTTGTGCTCCTTCTCGCGGATCACGCAGTACAGGTCGCCGCGCGGCGCGCTCCTGTCTCCGACGTCGCCTTCGCCGGTGACGCGCATCCGCATGTCCTCCTCGACGCCCGCGGGGATCTCGATCTTGACCTCGGCCTTGGTCTGGACGGCGCCCGCGCCGTTGCAGTCTGCGCAGGGCGACTCGATCACCTGGCCCGCGCCGCGGCACGCGGGGCACGTGCTCGCCATCGTGAAGAAGCCCGCGTTGCGCGCGACCTGCCCGCGGCCGCCGCACGTCGCGCAGGTCTTGCGCCCCGTGCCGGGCTTCGCTCCCGAGCCTTCGCAGCTCGGGCAGTGCTCGAGCCGCCGCAGGGCGACGGTCTTCTCGACGCCTTGGTCGATCTCCTCGAGCGTGAGCTCGAGGACGATCTTGAGGTCGCGCCCGCGGCGCGCGCTCGAGCGGCCGGAGCGGCCGCCGCCGCCGAAGAGGTCGCCGAAGATGCCGCCGCCGCCGCCGAAGATGTCGCCGAAGTGCGCGAAGATGTCCTCGATGTTCGTGAACGTCGGGCCGCTGTATTGCCCGCCGGGGCCGAAGGCGGCGTGGCCGAAGCGATCGTACTGCTCGCGCTTGGGCGGGTCGCCGAGGACGTCGTAGGCTTCCGCCGCCTCCTTGAACTTCTTCTCGGCTCCCTCGTCGCCCCGGTTCTGGTCGGGGTGGTGCTTGAGGGCGAGCTTGCGGTAGGCGCGCTTGATCTCGTCCGCGTCCGCGTTGCGGGAGACCCCCAGGACCTCGTAGTAGTCGCGCTTGTCGCTCATGCAGGGGCTACGGGATTCCGGGGTGGTGACTCGGCGCCCGGCGAACGTCAGGTGGCGGCGGGGTTCGCCCCGCCGCCACTCGCGGACACGGTTGCCCGTTGCTCGTCGTGGGGGGGAGTCAGGCGATGCTGCCGGCGACGGCCTCGGCTTCCTTCTTGAGCTCGGTCACCATCGAGTTGGTGGTCAGGAGCAGCGCCGCGATCGAGGCCGCGTTCTGCAGCGCCGACCGGACGACCTTGGCGGGGTCGATGATGCCGCTCTTGAAGGCGTCGACGTACTCGCCGCTCAGCGCGTCGTAGCAGATGGTCTTGCCGCGCTCGCGCAGCGTCTCGACGACGACCGAGCCGTCCTCGCCCGCGTTCGCCGCGATCTGCCGCGCGGGCATCTCGAGCGCCTTCTCGACGATCTGGGCGCCGAAGCGCTCGTCGCCCTTGTAGCGCCCTTCCGCCACCGCGCTCGCGGCGCGCAGGAGCGCCACCCCGCCGCCGGGGACGACGCCCTCCTCGATCGCGGCGCGCGTCGCGTTGAGCGCGTCCTCGAGCAGGTCCTTGTAGGCCTTCATCTCGGCCTCGGTCTTGCCGCCGGCCTTGACGAGCGCCACGCCGCCCGACAGCTTGGCGAGCCGCTCTTCGAGCTTCTCGCGGTCGTAGTCCGACTTGGTCTTCTCGATCTGCGCGCGGATCTGGCTGCAGCGCTCGTCGATCGTCTTCTTCGAGCCTGCGCCCCGCACGATCGTGCAGCTGTCCTTCGTCACGCGCACGCGGCCCGCAGACCCGAAGTGCTTCGCCTCGACCTTCTCGAGCGGGATCCCGAGCTCCTCGGTGATCGCCGTCCCACCGGTGAGGACCGCGATGTCCTCGAGGTAGGCCTTGCGGCGGTCGCCGAAGCCGGGCGCCTTGACGGCGACCACGTTCAGCACGCCCTTGAGGCGGTTGATGACGAGCGCGGCCAGCGCCTCGCCTTCGATGTCCTCGGCGATGATCAGCATCGGCCGTCCGGTCCGCATCGCCTGCTCGAGCACCGGGATGAACTCGCGCAGGTTGCTGATCTTCTTGTTGTAGATGAAGACGTTGCAGTCCTCGTACTCGGCGATCAGCTTCGAGAGCTCGGTAGCGAAGTAGGGAGAGAGGTAGCCCTTGTCGAACTCCATCCCCTCGACGACCTCGAGCTCCGTCTCGACGCCCTTGTTCTCCTCGATGGTGATGACGCCCTCGTCACCGACCTTCTCGAAGGCGTCGGCGAGCAGCTCGCCGGTGACGGAGTCGTTGTTCGCGGAGATCCGGGCGACGTTGGCCTTGTCCTCGCGGCTCTTCACCTTGCGCGCCTGCTCTCCGATCGACCCGACCGCGACGGCGACCGCCTTCTCGATGCCGCTGCGCAAGGCGATCGGGCTGACGCCGGTCGCGACGTACTTGAGGCCCTCGGAGAAGATGGCCGCCGCCAGCAGCGTGGCCGTGGTCGTCCCGTCGCCCGCGACGTCGTTCGTCTTGTTGGCGACCTCGAGCACGAGCTTGGCGCCCATGTTCTCGAAGGGGTCCTCGAGCTCGATCTCCTTGGCGACCGAGACTCCGTCCTTGGTGACGTGCGGGCCACCGAAGGACTTCTGGAGGATGACGTTGCGGCCCGCGGGTCCCAGCGTGACGCGCACGGTCTTGGCGAGCTTCTCGATCCCGGCGCGCATCTTGTGGCGCGCGGAGTCGTCGAACATGATCTGCTTGGCCATTGGTGTTCGTGTGTCTCCGGTTCTTCTCGTCAGGAGTCGATCTGCGTAGCTCTGGTCCGGGGCTAGAAGTCCATTCCGCCCATGCCGCCCATGCCGTCCATCCCGTCCATGTCGCCGCCGGGGCGGTCCGCCTTCCTGGGCTCCGGCTTGTTGGCGATCAGGGCGTCGGTCGTGAGCAGCAGGCTGGCGACGCTGACGGCGTTCTGCAGGGCGGACTTGGTCACCTTCGTCGGGTCGACGATGCCCATCTCGATCAGGTCGCCGTACTCGCCCTTGTCGGCGTCGAACCCGTAGGACTGCTTGGACTCGCGCAGGATGCGGTGCGCGACGACCCCGCCGTCGTGTCCGGCGTTCTGCGCGATCATCTCCGTCGGCCGCGCCAGCGCCTCGGCCAGGATGTCGAGGCCGATGTTGAAGTCGACGTCGTCCTTCCTGCGCAGGCCTTCCAGGACTTTGCGCGTGCGCAAGAGCGCGACGCCGCCCCCGGGCAGGATGCCTTCCTCGACCGCCGCGCGCGTGGCGTGCAGCGCGTCCTCGAACAGCGCCTTGCGCTCCTTCACCTCGGTGTCGGTCGCGCCGCCGACGTTGATCTGGGCGATGCCGCCGGTGAGCTTGGCGAGGCGCTCCTGGAGCTTCTCGCGGTCGTAGTCGGACGTGGTCGACTCGACCTCGCCGCGGATCTGGGCGATGCGCCCGTCGACGGCCTCCTTGCTGCCCTTGCCGCCGACGATCGTCGTCGCATCGCTCGAGATCACGACGCGCCGGGCGCTGCCGAGGTCGTTGAGCGAGATCCCGTCGAGCTCGATGCCGAGGTCCTTCATGACCGCGGTCCCGCCGGTGAGGGCGGCGATGTCGAGCAGCATCTGCTTGCGCCGGTCCCCGTACCCGGGGGCCTTCACGGCGCAGCACTGGACCACGCCGCGCAGCTTGTTCACCACCAGGGTCGCCAGGGCCTCGCTCTCGACGTCCTCGGCGATGATCAGCAGCTTGCCGTTCTTGCTCTTCACCGACTCGAGCAGCGGGAGCAGCTTCTGGACGTTCGAGATCTTGCCCTCGTGCACGAGGATCATCGGGCGCTCGAACTCGCACTCCATCGACTGCGGGTTGGTCACGAAGTGCGGTGACAGGAACCCGCGGTCGAACTGCATGCCCTCGACGACTTCGACGTGCGTCTCCATCGTCTTGCCGTCCTCGACGGTGATGACGCCGTCCTTGCCGACCTTCTGCATCGCCTCGGCGATCAGCTTGCCGACGTTCGGGTCGTTGTTCGCCGAGATCGTGGCCACCTGCCGGATCTCGTCGTTCGTGCTGACCTTGCGCGAGGCCTTGTCGAGGGCGGCGGTCACGGCGTCGCGTCCCTCCTGCAAGGCGCGGTTGATCACCGCGGGCGCGGCCCCGGCCGTGATCGCCCGCAGCCCCGCCTTGAAGATCGCCTCGGTCAGGAGCGTGGCGGTCGTCGTGCCGTCGCCCGCGACGTCGCTCGTCTTGCTCGCGACTTCCTTCACGAGCTGTGCGCCCATCTGCTCGTAGGGATCCTGCAGCTGGATCTCCTCGGCGACGGTCACCCCGTCCTTGGTGATCGTCGGGGCGCCCCAACCCTTGTCGAGGACGGCGTTGCGGCCGCGCGGCCCGAGGGTCGTGGTCACCGCCTTGGCGAGCTTCTCGACGCCGCGCCGGATCGCGTCGCGCGCGTCGCTCTCGAAAACCATCTGTTTGGCCATGGACTCTCTTCCGGGTCTCTTGCTTGGGGGCTGGACTGGAGCTCGCTCGCGTGCCACGAAGGCCGCGGGCACCCGAGTCGAAGCACGCGGGAAGCAAGAACGATGCCGCCCGGCCAGGGAATCGGAAACCGTGCCGGGAGCCCGAGTTGCGGCGGGGGCGGGGCGTCCGGCGGGATGCCTATCTGGCAGTCGAGGCGAGCTGCCCGGCGCCTGGCTGCCAAAGTGACAGGAGAGCGGGCAGGGCCGGACTCGGTACCGTAGGCGACCCTCGCCCGATCTCCCCAACCATGTGGTGCTCCCTTCTCCTCCTCCTCGCCTCGGGGCCGCAGGACTCCGGCCCGACGGTCGAGCTCGAGTCCCTCGCCGGCGCGATCGAGACGCGACCCCTGGCCGACTTCCACGTCAGCGATCCGCGCGAGCAGGACGCGCACTTCGTTCGCTTTCGCGGGCTCGAGCCCCCGCGGCCGCCCGTCGGCCTGGACGATCACGCGGCCCTCGTGACGCTGCATTCGGGCGATCGGGTGCGCGGCTGGGTGCGCAGCGGCGCGGGCGAGCGCCTGGTCGTCGAGCTCGTCGGGCGTCTCTCCATCGAGCTGTCCGCGGACGAGGTGCGCAGCGTCGTGTTCACGAGCCGCCTGCGGGGCGGGAGCGCCCCGCGCCCCGATCCCTCCGGGCACGGCGATTGGCTGTACCGCCGCAACGGCGACGCGGTGCCCGGCCTGATCAACGGCTTCTCCGACGAGGGCGTCGACTTCGAGGGCAAGCGCGACAGCCGCACCTACCCCTGGCGGGACGTCCTGGCGATCTTCATCGAGGACCTGGGCGAGCCCGGGGAGGCGCAGGACGACGCGCGCGCGCCGGTCTTCGTCGATCTCGCCGGCGGCAGCCGGCTGCGCGGGCGGCTGGTCGAGATCGATTCGCGCGGCTGCTCGCTCGCGGTGCGCCCGGGCGAGCCGCTGCTGCTGCCTGCGGCCGGCGTGCTCGAGGTCGCGGTGCGGGACGGCTCGTTCGCCTACCTCTCGGACATCGCTCCGGCCGACCGCGGACCCGAGAGCCCCTTCGGCGACGACCTCGGCATGGTCTACGCGCCGCGCGTCGACCGCGCCGTCGTGTCCGCCGGTCCGCTGCGCGTCGCCGGCCGGACCTGGGCCCGCGGGCTCGGGGTCCACGCGCCGAGCCGTCTGACCTGGGCCCTCGACGGAGAGTGGAGCCAGCTGCGCACGTGGGCCGGGATCGACGACGAGGCGCTCGAGATCGCGCGCACCGGGTCGGTGCGCTTCCTGGTCGAGGTCGACGGCGAGGAGCGCTTCGCGAGCATGGTCCGCCACGGCGGCGAGCCCGCGCTCGAGCTGCCGCCCGTCGACCTCTCGGGCGCGCGCGAGCTCGTGCTCGAGGTCGACGCGGCGAGCGACCACTGGGTGGCCGACCGCGCCGACTGGCTACGCCCGATCCTGGTACGCGCCCCGTGAGGCGTCGGCCCGGGGAGCCTCGGCGCGGGGAGCCTCGCCGCGGGGAGCCTCGGCGGGGCCCGACGCTCCGGGGGACCCCGTCTCGAGGCTGCGGTAGTACACGCCGCGGTCGCCGCCGCTGTCCTTGGCCCAGCGCAGCGCGACCTCAGCGCGCCGGCGCAGCGTCTCGACGCTCTCCAGGTCGCGCCCGTCGAACGTCTCGAAGCCCAGGCTCGCGGTGATCGTCAGCTCGCGCCTGTTCGCGCCGCGTTCCCGGCCGTCCCTCCCGGCGCTGCCCGCGCTGCAGCCGCTGCCGCTGCCGCCGGTCCCATCCAGGGGGCCGGAGATGGACCGCACCTCGTCCCGCAGCCGCTGCACGACGCGCGCGGCGTCGACGCGGTTCGTGTAGGGCAGCACCACCGCGAACTCGTCCCCGCCCAGGCGCCCGCCGACGTCCTCGGCGCGCAGCGACTTGCCGATGACCGCGCCGACGCGGGCGATGACCCGATCGCCGACGGTGTGGTCGTGCTCCTTGTTGACGCGCCCGAAGCCGTCGAGGTCGAGCAGCACGAAGGCCATCTCGAGGCGGTGGCGCTGGGCCGCGGAGAAGTGTTCGCGCAGCCGCTCCTCGAACGGGCGCGGGCGCAGGAGCCCGGTCCGATCGTCGTGCACGGCGCGGTAGCGCATCTCGTCGAGCTCCTCGAGCTCGCGGCGCTGCTCGCGCAGCCGCGCGATCCGCAGCAGCACCTCGTCGAGCGGCGCGCCGCGGTGCACCAGGTCCCACGGTCCGCCCGCGAGGCCGTGCGCGGCGAGCAGGCCGCGCAGTGGATCCCGCGGGTCGACCAGCACCAGGAGCGCGGCGCCCGCGCGCAGCCGGTCGAGCTCCTCGAGCTCGGTGCGGCCCCCGGTTGCCAGGGGGTCGAGGACGAGCGCGTCGAAGCCGCCCGCCCGCAGGCGCTCGCGGCTGGCGAGCAAGCTCTCGCTCACCTCGATCTCGCACCCGCTGCGCGCCAGCGCCGCGCGCAGCGCCGCGAGACCCTCCCCGCCGTGGTCGCAGATCAGAATCCGGGGCGTCTGGGCCATTCGGAACCTCGATAGCCCCCCGCGGCGTGGTGTTCGAGGGGATCCAAGTATACCCCGCCGGTGGGCCGCCGGTGGGCCGTCGGGCCGCGGCACGGCCCGCCGTAGCCGTCGTGGCGACGTTCGCTAGGAACTTCGAAACACCTGCCCGGCAGTCGGATCGGCGCTCGCATTGACACCCCCCCCGGCGAAAGTAGAATCCGGGACTCGATTTGCGCCGGGACGGCCTCCCCGCGTTGCTGTACCCGCTCTCCGGGCGGCTCGCCGCGAGCCGCCCAGCCCGTCTCGAGCCGGAACCCGGCCGCGATTCGACCTCGTCGGGGCAGGTGTCGTGCCCCCTCCCGACGTTGCCTGACAGCTTCCAGGAGACTCCCCGCTGGGACACCTCGGAAGTCCCGATGCACGCCCACACTTCATGGAACCCATCACCCTCCAAAGCCTCATCGACGCTGGCGTGCACTTCGGATGCCGCGTGTCGCGGTGGAATCCGAAGATGGCCCCGTTCATCCACGGGCGCCGGAACCTGATCCACGTCATCGATCTGCGCGAGACCCTCAAGGGGCTCATCCGCGCACAGAACTTGCTCTTCCACATCTCGGCCGAAGGCCACAACGTCCTTTGGGTCGGGACCAAACGCCAGGTCAAGGGCGTCATCGCCGACGCCGGCGAGCGCACCGGCATGCCAATCGTCACCGAACGCTGGATCGGTGGGACCCTCACCAACTTCTCGGTCATCCGCAGCCGCCTGAAGCGGCTCGAGGAGCTGGAGGCGATCGACGAGGCCGCCGCGATGGAGGCCAAGCTCACGAAGAAGGAGCTGGCTGCGATCCGTCGCGAGCGGCGCAAGATCACCCGCAACCTGGGCGGCATCCGCGAGATGACGACCATGCCGGGGGCGATGGTCGTCGTCGACCCCTCGCGCGAGACCAACGCGGTGCGCGAGGCCCGCAAGATGGGCATCGTCATCATCGGGCTGCTCGACACCGACTGCGATCCGACCCGGGTCGACATCGTGATCCCGGGCAACGACGACGCGCTGAAGGCCGTGCGCCTGCTCGTCGACCAGCTCGTCAAGTCGGTCGAGGAGGGCTGCGCCCAGCACCGCGACCAGATGGCGACGATGGGCGTCGCGGAGAAGCGCGAGCACGCGCTCGAGCCGGCGGACGAGCCGCGCCCGACGCGGCACCGCCCGCTGCCCAGGCCCAAGGGCAGGCCGCCCCGGGGCGAGAGCGACGACGACGACGCGCTCGATTCCGACGACGACGCCCCCGACGCGATCCAGCCCGAGCCGCGCCCGGCCTCGCCGCCCCTGTCCGAGGTCGCCGCCGACGAACCGAACGCGGTCGAGGTCACCTCGGAATCGGCCGACGACAAGTCCTCCTGAGAGGCCGTGAAGAAAACCTCCACGACTCCCAGCACCGCCCGGCTCCGCCCTGGCGGCGTTGCGCCTTCTCCGAATCCCGTAGTCAGGGATGCGTCGTCGGCGCGCCTCGCCAGGACGAAGCCGGCCGGCACTGGTAGCCGCGCAGGTTCTCTTCACAGCCTCTGAGCGTCCCGGCGCTCTGCGCGGCGGCCGCCGCCCGAGCACCTTCGTATCCACCGCTCTCCCCGACCCCTGGAACCGATCCCAACCGAACCCATGCCCGAGATCACGGCCAAGCTGGTGCGCGAGCTGCGCGAGGCGACCGGCGCCGGAATGATGGACTGCAAGAAGGCCCTCGAGGCCACCGCCGGTGCCTTCGACGAGGCGATCGACCACCTGCGCAAGCAGGGCCTCAAGTCCGCGGAGAAGAAGTCGAGCCGCACGACCGGCGAGGGGCGCGTGCTCGCCGCCATCGACGCGGACGGCCGCGGGGGGAGCATGGTGTCGGTCGCGTGCGAGACCGACTTCGTCGCGCGCACTCCGGACTTCGAGGGCTTCCTCTCGGCCCTCTGCGCGCACGTCACGCGCAACTCGCCGCGCAGCGTCGAGGAGCTGGAGGGGCAGGCCTGGGGCAAGGGGCAGACCGTCGGCGAGGCGCTGAAGAGCCTGATCGGCAAGCTCGGCGAGAACATCAAGATCGTCGAGGTCGCGCGCCTCTCGAACCCGAAGGGTCTCGTCGCGAGCTACGTCCACCACAACCAGAAGGTCGGGGTGCTGGTCTCCATCACCACCGACGCCGCCGGGGACGCCGCGCAGGAGATGCTGCACCACCTGAGCATGCACATCGCCTTCGCCAAGCCCGAGGCACTGTTCCGCGAGGAGCTCCCCGCCGAGCTCCTCGAGCGCGAGCGCGCGATCTACCTCGAGGAGGTGCGCGGCAAGCCGCAGGAGATGCAGGAGAAGATCGTCGCCGGCAAGCTCGAGAAGTTCTACGCCAGCCGCGTCCTGCCCGAGCAGCCCTGGGTGAAGGACGACAAGCTGACCGTCGACAAGGCCCTCAAGGCCGCCCTCGGCAAGAGCGCGCAGATCGAGGCCTTCGCTTGCTTCCAGATCGGGGCGTGAGCGCCGCGCGTACCGCCCACCCGCGACGATCCTCTATGCTGTCGGGCGATGTCCTACCAGCGCGTCCTGCTCAAGCTCTCCGGCGAGGCTCTCGGCGATCCCGAAACGGGGGAGGGGATCGACCCCGCGATGGTGAGCCGCATCGCCGGGCAGGTGGCGCGCGTCGTCGGTCTGGGCGTCGAGGTCGCGATCGTGTGCGGCGGGGGGAACATCCTGCGCGGCGCCGAGTTCAGCCGCCTCGGGGCGCAGCGCGCGACGGCCGACTACATGGGGATGCTCGCCACGGTGATCAACGCCATGGCGCTCTCGGATTCGCTCGAGCAGAGCGGGCTCGAGACGCGCCTCATGACCGCGCTCGAGATCCGCACGGTGGCCGAGCCGTTCCTGCGCCGGCGCGCCATGGCGCACCTGACGAAGGGCCGCGTCGTCCTGCTGGCTGCCGGGACGGGCAATCCGTTCTTCACGACGGACACGGCGGCCGCGCTGCGCGCGACGGAGCTGGGCTGCGACGTGCTGCTCAAGGCCACCAAGGTCGACGGCGTGTACTCCGCCGACCCGAGGGTCGACGCGAGCGCGACGCGCTTCGACGAGCTCACCTACATGGACGTGCTGAGCCGGGGGCTCAAGGTCATGGACGGGACGGCCGTGACGCTGTGCATGGAGAACGACCTGCCCGTCATCGTCTTCGACCTCTTCGAGGAAGGGAACCTGGAGAAGGTCGTGCGAGGCGAGCCCTTGGGCACGAAGATCAGGAGCAGAACATGACGTACGCGGAGATCATGGCCGACGCCAAGGGGCGCATGGAGAAGGCGCTGGATCACCTGAAGGACATGCTGAAGGTGATCCGCACGTCTCGCGCGTCGACGGGCCTGGTCGAGCACATCCGCATGGACTACTACGGCACGCCCACGCCCCTGGGACAGCTGGCGTCCATCTCGATCCCCGAGCCGCGCCAGATCCTGATCAAGCCGTTCGACCCGTCCGTCTTGAGCGACGTCACCAAGGCCCTGCTGAAGTCGGACCTCGGGATCACCCCCGAGAGCGACGGCAAGGTGGTGCGGCTCAACCTGCCGGCGCTCTCGGGCGACCAGCGCAAGAAGTACGCGGCCAAGGTGCGCGAGATCTGCGAGGAGTCGCGCATCGCGCTGCGCAACGTGCGTCGCGACCTCAACAAGCACGCCGACGCCCTCAGGAAGTCGAGCGAGATCACCGACGACGAGAACCATCAGCTGCACGACGAGATCCAGAAGCTCCTCAAGCAGTACGAGGACAAGGTCGGCGAGGTGCAGGAGAAGAAGAGCGCCGAGATCATGGAGGTTTGAAGCCCCCTCGGCTATCCTCTCCGGCTACCGTGCGAGGAATGGGCGCGTAGCTCAGTTGGCAGAGCAACTGGCTTTTAACCAGTAGGTCCCAGGTTCGAGCCCTGGCGCGCTCACCACCCCGCTCGGCCCGGGCTGGCAGGGGCTAGCCGATCTCGGCCGCCGCCGGCCCGGTCTCGAGCGTCGAGATCCCGCCCAGCGCGCGGTAGGCCCGCGCCCAGTACGCGCAACGCGTGCAGCCCGCGAGGGCGTCGACGACGAACAGGAAGGGGACGACGAGCGCCCACAGCGCCTCCGCGCGCAGGTGGGCGATGACGACGACGACCATGTAGGTCGCGAAGTAGACGGCGACCGTCGCGCCGTACAGCATCGCGTCGACGAGCGTCGCCCGCACGGTCGCCAGCGGGTCGTTGCGCGCGACGCGCCAGGCGTGCAGCAGCGCCGAGCCCACGCCGCGCCGGTTCTGCACCATGCTGTGCAGCGCGAGCTGGAAGACGATCGAGAGCAGGAAGCCGTAGAACAGCGTCAGGGCGACCATCAGCCCCGTCACGAGCACGCGCAGCGGCACGAGCAGGTCGCTGTCGAGCACGTCGAAGAGCAGTTGCGTCGGGCCGACGAAGACCAGCGCGGCGACGAACATCAGCAGCACGACCTGGATCCAGAGCCCCAGCGCCGGCAGCACGAGCCCGCGGCCGCGGCGCAGCACGGTGCGCAGCCGCGGCGCTCGCCCCGCCCCGCTCGCCTCGCGCCACGTCGCGGCCGGGGAGACCGCCGCCAGGCCCACGACGAGGCGGAAGCACACGAGGATCACCGGCAGCCAGGCGACCGGCAGCAAGGGGTGCCGGTCGAAGAGCACCAGGGGATCGAGCAGCGAGTGCAGCGCGAAAAGGTCGGCGAAGGGCCTCTTCCCCCCGAGCTGCGGGAGCGCTTTCGCGATCACCGGCAGCGCGACCGCCGCCCAGAGCGTCCACCCCAGGCTGAGGCTCTGGTAGCCGAAGCCCGCGATCCAGAGCGCGCTCGGACGGCCCATCTGACGCGCGGACGCCGCGAGCGCGGCGACCGCCCGGCGCAGGGGGAAGGTCGAGTCGGGATGGATCGCCATGCGGTCGTCTGCGGCCCGCGGCCGGCCTCATTTCTCCCGTGCCCGCGCCCGAGCCCGTGCCCGAGCACGACCGCTACCCCACGTGGATCAACCTCTCCGCGCGGCACGCCGCCTCGACGTCGGCCACCGTCTTGGGAATGTCCGCGGTCAAGACCTCGCGCCCTCCCGCCGTCACGAGCACGTCGTCCTCGATCCGCACCCCGATCCCGCGCCAGCGCGGCTCGACCGTCTCGTCGTCGGCGGCGACGTAGATCCCGGGCTCGACGGTCAGGACCATGCCCGGGGCCAGCGCGCGCGAGGCGCCCCCCGCGCTGTAGGCCCCGCAGTCGTGCACGTCGAGCCCCAGCCAGTGGCTCGTGCGGTGCATGAAGAAGCGCCGGTAGCTCTCGTCCTCGATGCGCTCCTCGCGCGTGCCGGAGAGCAATCCCAGCTCGAGCAGGCCGTCGACGATGCGCCCGCGCGCGAGCTCGTGGATCGACTCGAACGGGACGCCCGGCCGCACGTGCTCCACGGCCGCCGCCTGGGCGGCGAGGACCGCCTCGTAGATCGCCCGCTGCTCGGGCGAGAAGACGCCGCCGACGGGGAACGTGCGCGTGACGTCGGTGGCGTAGTACTCCCACTCCGCGCCGGCGTCGACGAGCAGGAGCGCGCCGTCCTCGAGCTCGGCGTCGTTCTCGTTGTAGTGCAGGATCGTCGCGTTCGCCCCGCCGGCGACGATGTTCGTGTACGCCGCGCCGGTGCTGCCGCGGCGGCGGAACGTGTACTCGATCAGGGCGTCGATCTCGTTCTCGCGGACGCCCGGCCGCGCCTCGGCCATCGCCCGCCGGTGGGCCTCGCCCGTGATCGCCGCGGCGCGGCGCAGCTCCTCGACCTCGGACGGCGACTTGAACAGCCGCTGCTCGTGGAGGAAGGCCGCGTGGTCGACGAGCTCGGCCGGGGGCCGGACCCCGCCGCGCGCCCTGCGCCGCAGCGCGGCGAGCGTCTCGAGCATGCGCCGGTCGCGCTCCTCGTCGTTCCCGGTGCGGTAGACGATGCGCTCGTACCCGGCGAGCAGCTCCGGCAGGCGCGGCCACAGCTCCTCGATCGCGAGCGCCTCGTCGACGCCGAGCGCGGCCGGCGCGGCCTCGAGGCCGAGCCGCCGGCCGTCCCAGATCTCGCGCTCCCGGTCGCGCTCGCGCAGGAAGAGCAGGCTGCGCGGCGCGCTCCCCTGTTCCAGGCCGGGCAGCAGCACGAGCGCCGCGCCCGGCTCGGCGAAGCCGGTCAGGTACCAGAAGTCGCTGTCGGGACGGAAGCGGAAGTCGCAGTCGTGGTTGCGGACCTTGGGAGTCGCCGTCGCGACGACCGCAGCGGCGCGCTCGGCGGAGAGGCGCTCGAGGAAACGCGCTCGGTGCTCGGCGTACCTTCGGCGGGGCATGGGGCTGGAGGATACGCGCGCTCGCGGCGCGCTGCCTACCCTTCGCGACCCAGCAGGTAGGCCTCTGCCGCGGACGCGATCCCGCGCAGGAGCGCGGCGCGCTCCGCGCCGGCGGAGAGCCGCACGCGCGTCCCGCTCCAGCCCGCGTCCGCGTCCTCGGACGCCGACTCGCCGGCGGCATGGACGCGCACCGCGATGCCGAGCAGGCGCTCGAGCTGCGCCGCGGCCGCGTCCAGGAGCGCGCGGTCGGGATCTTCCGCGGCGACCTCGAGCGCGAGCCCGCCCAAGGCGAGCTGCGCCGGCAGCCGGCCCGCGGGACCGCGCGGCAGGAGCGGCGGGCGCTCGAGGAAGCGGCCCCACAGGCTGACCGGCGGCGCGTCGGGCTCGAGCCGCACCTCGAGCGGCTGGCGCAGCGTGTCCTGGACCATCCAGTCGTTGTACTCGACGCGGATCTCGAAGCCCTCGGGCTCGGGCAGGAGGACGAAGAGCCGCGCCGGTCCTCCGCCGAGGTGCTCGACGTCGACCTGCACGCCGCCGGTCTCGAGCCGCACGCGCAGCGCCACGCGCGCCTCGCCGATGCGCACCCCGCGCACCTCCGCGTCGAGCACCTCGACATCGCCCGGCTGCGCGCCGGGATGCGAGGGCGGGACGAGCGGCGCGAGGACGACGCCCGGGGGCAGCACGCCGGGGTCGCCGCCGCGCGTCGCGCGCGCGCTCGCCGGAGCTCCGGGGAGCAGGTACGGCAGGACGGCGGCCGCCCATTCGGGCGCGGCGGTCAAGGTGCCGAAGTGTCCCCACGCATCCTGCGCCCGGCCGTGGGCGCGCGCGAGCAGAGCGAGGCCGGCGCGCTGCTCCGCGCGCGGCGCCTCGCCCTCGCGCTCGGCGGCGACGAGGTCCGCCCACAGCTTCCAGGTCTCGGGCCGCGACCAGGGGTCGTCGGCCTCGAGCACGCGCCAGCCCGCGGGCAGCTCCGCCGGCACGGTCGCCGCGTCGACCCCCGCCCAGGCCTTCGCCGCGGGGCCGTCCGGCAAGGTCACCGTGAGCGCGTCGGGCCCGGGCGCCGCGGCGAAGAGGGCCGCGAGCGCGCCGATCCGCGCGGGAACGAGCTGGGTCGGCACGGTCAGAGGGTCGTTCGCCCCGGCGGGGCTGTCAAGGAACGGGTCCGCGCCGGGCGGGTTCACGCTTGAGCCCCCGGCACGCTTCGGGTACACGGGAGCGCGTGATCGACAAGGAGCTGCTCGAGATCCTGGCCTGCCCCGAGACGCACCAGCCGCTCGCCGAGGCGGACGAGGCGCTGCTCGCCAAGCTCAACGCGCGCATCGAAGCGGGCGAGTGCAAGACCGTGGGCGGGAGCCCGGTCGAGGAGCCGCTCGCGGCCGGTCTCGTGCGCGAGGACAAGAAGATCGTCTACCCGATCCGCGACGACATCCCGGTCTTGCTCGTCGACGAGGGCATTCCGGTCTGATCCTCGGGGTGGTCCATGCTCTGGACCCACGACGAGCACCCCGGCCGGCGCGTGCGCCTGGCGTACTGCCTCAACCTGCACGCCGCCGAGGACCTGGACGGGATCCTCGACGGGATCCGCCGCATCACGCTGCCCCTGCGCGAGCGCCTCGCGCCGCGCGGCGCCTTCGGCGTCGGACTGTACCTGCCCGCGGCCGTCGCGCGCGAGCTCGCGTCCGACGCCGGCGCGGAGGGGCTCTGCGAGCTCACGCGCGTCGTCGACGGAGGCGGCCTCGATCCGTTCACGTTCAACGCCTTTCCCTACGGCGGCTTCCACCGCGCGGGGCTCAAGGAGCGCGTGTACGCCCCGACCTGGCTCGAGCCGGGGCGCCTCGAGTTCACGCGCGACGTCGCGCGCGTCGCCGCGCACCTCGCGCGCGCGAAGGGGACCCTCGCGCCCGATGCCCACGTCTCGATCAGCACGCATCCCGGCAGCTTCGCGGCCTGGCTGCGCGGACCCGACGACCTCGTCGGCTGCGCGCGCCAGATGGCGCTCGCGGCCCGCGACCTCGCGCGCATCGAGGCGCACGGGGGGCCGCGCATCGTGCTCTCGCTCGAGGCCGAGCCGCGCGCCAGCGCCGGCGACACGCGCGAGCTGATGGGCTTCCTCGCCTTCGCGCGCGAGGAGGCGGCGCGCGTCCTCGGCGCCGCGCGGGACGTGCGGGGCGTCGACCGCGCCGCCGCGCGCCACCTGGGCACGTGCCTCGACCTCTGCCACGCGGCGGTCGAGTACGAGGAGCCCGAGCAGGCCCTGCGCCAGGCGTCCGCCGGCGGCCCGATCGGCAAGATCCAGTTCTCGAGCGCGCTCGAGCTGCGCGCGCCGCGCGCGTCCACCGCCGCGCGCGCGCTGCTCCTGGGGATGGACGAGCCCGTGTACCTGCACCAAGTGACCGGCCGCGGCGCTGTGACCGGCCGCGGCACGGGCGGCTTCCAGCGCTGCACCGACCTCTCCGAGCTCGCGCGCGAGCTCGAGCGCGGCGATTCGCCCTGGCTCGATTGCGAGAGCTGGCGCTGCCACTTCCACGTGCCCGTCGACCTCGAGCAGGTGGGGCAGGGGCTCGGCACGACGCGCGCCCACGCCGACCGCACGCTCGAGCTGTGCCTCGCGGACCCCGCGAGCTGGACGACGCCCGAGCTGCACCTGGAGATCGAGACGTACACCTGGGACGTCCTGCCGGGCGCGGTGCGCGGGGCGGGAGATCTCGTGGACGGGCTCGAGCGCGAGTACCGGCACGTGATGGGGCGGCTCCGGGAAGCGGGATGGAGGACGGGAGAGTGACCGCGGCAGCCGAGCCGCACCTCGTGATGATCGGTGGGCCGAACGGCTCCGGGAAGTCGACGGCGGCGCCCTCCCTCCTGCGCGATACCCTGGCCGTCTTCGATTTCGTGAACGCGGACCTCATCGCGCGCGGGCTCTCGGGCTTCGACCCGGCGGGCTCGGCCGTCGCGGCCGGCCGCGTCATGCTCGAACGCCTGCGGACGCTGGCCGCTCGCAGGGCCGACCTCGCTTTCGAAACCACGATGGCCAGCAGAAGCTTCGAGCCCTGGCTGCGCTCGTTGAGGGAGTCCGGCTACCGCGCGCACCTCGTCTTTCTCTGGCTCCCCAGCGCCGAAATGGCCCTCGAGCGGGTCCGCAGACGGGTGCGGTTGGGAGGCCACGACGTGCCCGAGGCGGTCGTCCGGCGGCGCTACCGGCGCGGAGCCGTGAACTTCCGGAAGCTCTACCGGCCGCTGGCGAGCTCGTGGAGGGTGTACGACAACTCCCTGGCGGACGGCCCCGCCCTGGTCGCTAGAAAGCTCGCGGAATCGTCCGAAGAGATCCTCGATGACGAACGATGGCAGCGCATCCAAGCCTCCTGGCAAGAAGCGCCCGGACATTGAGGCGCTCTTCCGCGACGGAACCGAGATCGACCGAGCCCTGAAGCGCGGAGTCCGCGAGGCGCTGCGCCGTCACAAGAAGCTCGGCAACTCGATCATCGTCTGGCGCGACGGGAAGGTCGTCGAGCTCCCACCCGAGGAGATCCCGGACTAGCCCCGCCGCGCCCAACAGAAGGCCTTCCGAGCGAATTGACAGGGCGCGGGACGGCCAGTATCTTTCCGCCCTCTTAGGCGGCCCCGTCGTCTAGCCAGGCCTAGGACACCAGGTTTTCATCCTGGCGACAGGGGTTCAAATCCCCTCGGGGTCACCATCCTCTCCTTCGCGCGCTCCCACGCGCGCAAGCGGCTGAAAAGAGGGGAGGTTACGGCGGTTCCAAACGACTCGCCGTCGAAGGGCACGCCTTCGGGGAAGAGGAACCGCTGGAGCGCGATGCGCGCCTCGCCGTGCGCCTGCCTCCAGAGGCCCGCAGGGTCCGTGAGGACGCGCGTCGCCAGGGGCAGAAGGGACTCCAGGTCGGGGAGCGGTAGCTCCAGCTCGGCCTCCTTGCGGGCCAGCTCGGCGTCCTCGGTCCGGTTCCGATCGGGCTGCTCCCGGGAGGTCTCGCCGTCGATCGCTCCGCCGATGACGGCCTTGGTGATGAGCGTTCGCTCGTCGGCCAGCTCACGCCTTCGGCGGAGAACGGTGCGCCGAGCCGTCTCTTGCTCCTGGAGCGAGCTGAGGGGAGCCCGGGCCGGGAAACGGGGCGGGCGGCTCACGCGCGCTCCTGCCGCTTCCTGGAGGCCCTGCGGGCACGGGACGGGGTGGGACGACCCGAATCGAGCGTGCGCCGTAGGAGAGCCTCCAGGTCCCGCCTATCGAACCGGGCGTTCATCGCAGCGGAAGCGGATCGGCGGGGTTGCTGCGGCGCAGATGATTGTCCCAGAGCATGGCCCTGGTGGGCACGAAAGTGTCCAGATCGCCGTGGCCGATCTGGGAGTCGGCATCGAAGCCACGCTGTCGCGCTCGCACCCCGACGTGGAGGGAGATCCGCTTGCGGCGATCAACAAGGCGATGCGGCCACGCATTTCCGGCACGTTCGAGGAGGGGGGGGTAGGCACGAGCGAAGCTGGGTGCGCAGTGACTGCCAGACTTGGTCGCGGACGGCCGAGGCGCGGGGCGTCCGACCCTCGTGGAGCAGGTAGTTATTCAGGCACTCCAGCGACACGTCGTCGTCGATCATCTTCGCCCGCCGCGCAACCTCTTGGTCTCGGTGCCGCTCCCGGAAGGTGTCGCGTAGGACCTCGGCGAAGAGTGACGCGAGCCCCTCGGGCGCACGCAGTCCGTCCAGGTGGCGAACGAAGCGGTCCTCCATGTCTGCCTTCCGCACGTTGACTCGACCGTCTCCGCCCCCGGTGCACTCAGGATTCCGGCACCGATAGTAGAGGTGCACGGCCTTCGTGCCGTCCCTCAGCTTCTTCGTCGTGGCGCTTCCGGCCTCGGTGGCCACCTCAAAAGCGGCCAGTCGTGGCCGGGTCAAATCCGGCCAGTCGAGCGAGTGCTCGAGACGGGTGATGGGTGTAGCGGACGTGCGGGTGGCCTGACAAGGGCCGGGAGGGTGGAGAGGGGTTGTTGGCGGGGCCTCCGAGGGTGGACTCTTGCGTCCGGGGCCCGGGGTCGAGGGCAGGCCAAGGCCCTGCGCGGGGCCGGGGGCGCTCCGGAGTGGCCTGGATGCGAGCGGGGAGCGGCTCGCGCGGTGTGGGGAACTCCGGCCGCCACGAGCCAGGGAGTTCTCCACGCCGCGTGAGCCGCTCCCCGCGGTGAACGTGCCTGCGCTGCACGGTCATGTGCTCGTGGCCTGGAGGCTCTTGCGCTGCATGCGCCAGCTCTTGGGGCCGCACTGCAGCACGTGTGCGTGATGGAGCAGCCGATCGAGCAGCGCGCTGACGGCGGCCGTGTCGCCGAGGAGCTTGCCCCACTCGTCGACGGGGCGGTTGGAGGTCAGGATCGTGCTGGTGCGCTCGTAGCGGCGCATGACGACCTCGAGCATGTCCTCGGCGGCGGTGGCGGGGAGCTTCCTGAGGCCGAGGTCGTCGATGATGAGCAACGGCACCTTCTGCATCCCTGCCAGGTACTCCTTGCGCGTACCGTCGAGTGTCGCGTCTGCGATCTCCTCGAGCAAGACGTGCGCCTCGCGGTAGGCGACCTCGGAGCCCCGCAGGATGACGGCGCGCCCGATGGCCTGGGAGAGATGGCTCTTGCCCGTCCCGGGCGCGCCGAGGAAGAGCGCGTCCTCGGCCTTGGCGAGGAAGCGCGCGGTGGCGAGCTCGAAGACGAGCGCGCGGTCCATCTTCTTGTTGAAGTCGAAGTCGAAGTTGTCGAGCGACTTGTCCGGGTCGCGGAAGCGCGCGCGCTTGATGCGCCGTTCGATCAGGCGGTCGCCACGCCGCACGAGCTCGTCGGACACGAGCGTCGACAGGAAGTCGAGCGGGGCGAGGCGGTTGGTCTGGGCTTCCAGGATGCGCACGTCGAGGTGCTGGGCCATGCCGGAGAGACGCAGCTTGCGTAGCGCACGATCGATCTCGGTCAGGTTCATGGGGAGACTCGGGTCGAGGAGAGACGGGTGACGTGCTCGCGGTACTGGGCGAGCTCACGGATCTTCCTGAACTCGCGGTGATCGAGCTTCCGGCCCTTCTTCGTCCGCAGACCCGCAAGGGTGAGGTCTTGCAGCACCTGGGGGACGGAGCGGCCACCGTTGCCGACCATCTCGAAGCCTCGCCGGACCAGCGGAGCCCGCAGGGGGTCGTGGATCAGGCTTGGACCCAAGCCGTCCTTGCGACCCTGGAGGTAGCCGAGGTGAGCTTGGTGAACCCATCGTCCCATCTGGACCTTCGCCCTCATTCCCTTGCGAGCCCGCAGAGCACGCACGTCGTTCTCGTACTGCGCGAGTGCGACCTGCATCGTCTCGCTCACGGGCGCCCGCTTGAAGGAAACACTTCCGCGAGTGGAAGCGGAGGGATCGCTGACATGAGCGGCTCGAACGAACACGAGAGCCCGCCGGAGGAGAACCCATGCTCAGGAAGCTGACCGTCCAGGGCTTCAAGTCCTTGAGGGACGTGACCGTCGAGTTCCCGCGCATGTCCGTGCTGTTCGGGCCGAACGCGGCGGGCAAGAGCAATCTGCTCGATGCCATCCAGGCCCTGTCGCGGATCGGGACCCGACGTACGATCGCCGATGCGTTGTCCCAGCCTTCGTGGAAGGTCTCGAAGATGTGGGTGAGGTGTCTCTCGGACAGGCCGTAGAGGTGGGCGACGACGGCGTCCAGCTCGTGGATCATGTCCTGCTTCGCGTCGTCCGGGAGCCCTTCGCGGCAAGCGCTGAGCGCGGCAGCACGACTCCGATGCGGCCACCGTCGTCCGCGACGAGATGCCAAAAGCGCCAGCAGAACGCCTTGTACAGGTCCGGGTCGCCCGTCCCCATCCCCGGGTATTGCTTCGTCGCGATGCCGCTGAGGCCGATGCTGGCCAGGACGAGGGACGTGATTCCCATGCGCCAAAGAAGGCGCTGCTTGGCGTTCGCGACGGCGTCGTAGCGCTCGAAGGTCTCGACCAGCGCCGGGTTCACGAGGGCCGGCCGCAGGCGCGGGACCCCTGCGAGGTATTCCTCGCTCGGCTCCAGCTCCGAGTTGTGCGTGAAGTGGACGCTCGGGCTCGCTGACATGGTGGGGAGTGTAGGGAGCCGGTAGGCGTCCGGCCATCCGGGGCTCGGTCGTGGTGGCGCAGCCCGGATTCCCGTGGCGGGTCCCGTCGGCGGCTCGTGCTGCCGCCCGGGGCCGATGCCCTTCCCTTGCAGTCCGGGGCTCGTTTCCCGAGGGGACCTCCACATCAGCGCAGCAGGAGCAGCGACCTCAGCGAGACGGGAACGATCCTCGGATCGGGGATGTCGACGCCGTCGAGCATGGTGACGAGCACACCGAAGGGAGCGTTGTAATGCGATTTCTCCAGGAACGCTCGCAGCCCGAGGGTGTCGCGATGCGGGTCGATCCTCCGCCGGTACTTCACCTCGACCGGGATGCGCTTCTCACCGATCGTCAAGACGAAGTCGACCTCCGGCTCGGTCGCCCGCTCCGGGAAGTGCGCCACGTCGAGGTTGGGCATGCCGGTGAAGAAGGCTCCTACCACGCTCTCGGCGATGTGTCCGGCGAGATCACTGAAAGCCTGCGTCCGGTCGAGCCGTTGCGGATCCAAGGGAATGAGCTCCTCCAGCCAGCTCGCCCGCAGACCGTGATCCACCACGCAGAGCTTGCTCGGTCCCCGACTCTTCTTCAGGCGTAGCTCGAGCGGTCGCACCAGCCGCAGGAGCAGCGAACCCTCGAGGAATCGCAGGTAGCTGAGGATGCGCTGCCACCCGATGTTCGCATGAAGGGCCAGCTTGATCTCCTGGATGAGGTGGGCCTGGGACGGCGCCTGGCCGGCGTAGCGGCAGCCGAGCCGGAACACCTCCTCGAGCAACGCCGGGTCCCGCTTCCTGCCGCGCTCGCCGAGACGCAAGTCGTGCTGGATGACGCGTCGGATGACGGTCTCGTTGAGCTGATCGGCGATCTCGGGCCAGGTCGCTTCGGGCCGTGTGTGGGCGATCGGATAGCCGCCCCGCTCCGAGAAGGCGGCGAAGGCGCGGTCGCGAGCCTCACGGTGGCGCGCGGCGCGCCCCTCGAGGTTGCGCCAGAAGTCGAGCTCGATCCACGGCCGGAGGCCGTTGGAGCCCTGGAGCGGCTCGATCGTCAACCCTTCCCTCAGACCCACGATCTCCCGGAGCAGAAGCGTCCCTAGCTCGAGGGTCGTGATGCGCCCTGCGAGGCTGTCGCTGCCGGCTTCGATCCGCAGGGCCGAGCTGCCCGTCACGATTACGCGGACGGTGCTGTGGTCCACGAGCGACTTGACCTGGGGTGCCCATGAGCCGAGGTTCTGGACCTCGTCGAAGAAGAGGTAGGCCGGCTTCCCCGCGTGCGCCGTCTCGTTGAGCGTCGCCGCGAGGACGCGGTTCTCGAACCATCGTGCAATGTCGAGGATCGGCTCCTCCAGCTCCCGGAGGCTGGGAAGCTCGTCGAACTGAACGCGCAGGATCCGCCTGGGCTCCACTGCCTCCTCGCGCATCAGGTGCTCGATCACCTGCTCCAGCAGCGTCGTCTTGCCAAGCTGCCGGGCTCCCCGTAGCACGACCGCGGGCGCGATCCCGCTGTTCAACTTGCGCAGCATGTCGCGGAAGGCCCAGCGCTTGTAGTCAGGCAGCACTCTTCCGGGCTTGCCCTCCCACCAGGGGTTCGCACTGCGCAGTCTCTCGTCGAGGGCGGGCGGCAGCCGGACCTTGTCGAAGATGTCGGGGCTGCGGTCGTTCATGTGTGGGGTTTGTCCGCGGCTCCGGAGCACCGGTCCGGTCGTTCTCTTTGGGACGTCGCCTCCAGCCAGCCGCGCCACAGCCTGGCGGTTTCCAGCCGGGATGTCCATCCGCCGAGCTGGGTCGGTCGAGGAGCGCCCTTGAGTCGCGTTGCCGAATGCCAGATGACGAGCCTCGCTCAGCATGGGAGTGTCGGTGCTTTCGTTCCACCTGCTTTCCACCGACACGGTGTCGGTGTGAGTGAAGAGTCGCGCGCCGGTGCGGAGCGACGGAGCCGCCGACTCGGTGGTCTCTGGCTGACTCCAGAACCTAGTAGATCAGGACTGCCGATCCACCCAGCCCGCGACGCTCGCCACGAAGCGCTCGAAGTCGACGAGCCGATCGAGATAGCCGGCGACGCGATCGTCGTCGATCCGCGCGTACTCGTGCACGAGGAGGTTCCGCAGGCGGACGGCGCGGGACATCGAAGCGGCCAGGTCGTCGCCCAGCACTTGGTGCGCGGCGAGCAAGCGCATGGCGTCCGCGTTGTCGGACGGAGGCCCCCAGCCCTCGGAGGCGCACAGGTGCTGCGCAACGCCCAGGCAGCCCTCGATGGCGGTCAGGAAGTAGTACTTCAGCGCCGCCAGGCGATCGACGTCCTCTCGGATCGCCTGGCGATCGAGCGCGGCGCGGCTCCTCAGGTAGTCCAGATCCGCGCTGATGCGCTGCAAGAGCAGCCGCACGCGCCGCTCATCGACCACCGCGGCGACCCTCCAGGAAGATGCGGTCGAGCGCCTTCTGCCGGGCTTCCTCGTCGAGGTACATCAGGCGCGTCATGGCTTGCCAGTGGACGCGAGCAGGCGGGTCGTCGTCGAACAGGAGCTCGCCGTGCAGCGCCACGCGTCCGGCGAGCTCGAGCGGCGCCGAGTCCAGGACGCACAGATCGACGCGCGGCGGGACGTCGACCTCCCAGGGGGCGGGATCGCGGCCGCCGAAGTGGGCGGCCACGTCGATGTCCGATCCTTCGCGGGCCGTCCCCGAGACGCGGCTGCCGTGCAGCAGGGCGAAGCGGGCCCCGGAGCGGCGCAGGCTCCGGACGATCGCGTCCCGGTCGACGTCTCTCCCGGTCATGTTCCGCCGAGACTACCCGCGGGCGGACGCGCGCTCACGTCCCCGGCGGGAATCTCGGAGGCACCGCCGCCTCGTTCTCCGGCCCGGGGTCCGCCGCTCACGTGGAGAAACCGCGCAGGAGCAGGTCGATGACGCGCTGGCGGCCGGCGATCAGCTCGACCGTCCCGGTCATGCCGATGCGCGCCTCGCCGCGGTGCTCGCCCTTCTTGAGCTCCCTGGTGAGGAGGCGCACCTGGATCGTGTAGCCGATCCGACCATCGGGGAGCACCTCGGAGTCGGACGAGATGGAGGTCACCTCGCCGTCGAGCGTCCCGAAGCGGCGGAAGTCGAAGGCCGCGAGCTTGATGCGCGCGGGCATGCCGACCGCGATCCGGCCGGCGTCCTGCGCCGCGATCAAGGCGTCCATGCGCAGGTCCGTGCCGGCGACGACGGTCGCCACGAGCTGGCCCGGCGCGACGTAGTCGCCGCGCGCCACCTCGAGGCTCGAGACGAGTCCCGCCGAGGGTGAGCGGATGCTGCGCTGCGCGAGCTCTCGCTCGAGCTGCCTCGTCCGGCCCTCGAGCTTCTTGATCTCGAGCTCCTGCTCGGCGATGTCCTGCTCGAGCTGCTCGTGCGTGCGCGCGCGGCGCAGCTCGCAGCCCGCGATCCGGCGCTGCAGCACCTCGCGCCGGTCCCCGATCGGCAGGATCTCGACGCGCAGCGCGTCGGCGCGCAGCGCGTCCCGCCGGCGGAGCGCATCCTCGTACTCGGTCTGGCGGACCGCTCCGGCGCTGGCCGCCTTCTCCAGCCGCCCGACCAGCGCCTCCTCCAGCGTCAGCTCGCCGCTCAGGCGCTCGCGTTCGATGCGCCGGCGCTCCTGCGCCTTGGCGAGGTCCGCGAGATGGAGCTCGAGCTCCGCCTCGAGCTCCTCGCGCTCGGCCCGGAACTCCGCCTCCAGCGTCGGCGCCGAGCCGTGCAGCGCGCGCAGCCGATCCTGCTCTCCACAGAGGATCTCCGCCTCCTCGGCGAGCTGCTGTTGGAGGTCCCGCGCGTCGAGCTGGACGAGCAGCTCGCCCTCGACGACCCGCTCGCCCTCGCGCTTGACGACGGCCGCGACGCAGCCGGCGCTCTCCGCGTGGGCGCGCCAGCCCGTCGCGTCCTCGAACGCCGACGCCGGCGCGAGCAGGGAGCGCACCCGTCCGGTGCCGACCACGCGCTCGTCGATCCTGGTCCATGTGCACCAGCCCACGGCGCTCGCGACCAGGAGCGCGCCCGAGAGGAGCATCAAGTGCAGGATGCCGGGCGGCTGGGCCGCCGAAACGCGGGCGAACTCGCGGCACTCGGAGACGTCGAGCACTCTCACCGGATCCTCCTCAGCGCACCTGCTTCAACGGAACGGGGCCGACGGCGTCGCCGACCTGACAGCGCACGAGCTCGGCGTACTTGCCGTCGGCGGCGAGCAGCTCCGCGTGCGTTCCCCGCTCGACCACCTTGCCGTGGTCGAGCACGTAGACGATGTCCGCGTCGCGGATCGTGCTCAGTCGGTGGGCGACGAGGATCACCGTCTTGCCGGCGAGCGTCGTGCGCAGGCTGCGCTGCACGGCGTGCTCGGTGGCGGCGTCCAGGTGGCTCGTCGCCTCGTCGAACACCAGGATCTCCGGGTCGAGGAGCAGGGCGCGCGCGATCGCGAGGCGCTGGCGCTCGCCTCCCGAGAGATTGGCGCCGCGCTCGCCGATCAGCGTGTCGAAGCGCTGCGGCAGAGAGTCGACGAAGCCGGCCAGGCCGGCGCGCTTCGTGGCCGCGGTGATCTCGGCCATGTCGGCGTCCGGGCGGGCCACGGCGACGTTGTCGCGCAGCGTGCCGTTGAACAGGAAGGGATCCTGGGACACGACGCCGATCTTGGAGCGCAGCGACTCGATCGACAGATCGCGCAGGTCGATGCCGTCGAGGGTGATCGTCCCTCCCTGCGGCTCGTAGAAGCGCGTGAGCAGCTTGAGCAGGGTGCTCTTGCCCGAACCGCTCTCGCCGACGATCGCCACGGTCTTGCCCGCGGGGACGACGAGGTCGACGCCGTCGAGCACGTTCTCGCGGCACCCGTAGCGGAACGAGACGCCCTCCAGGCGCAGGCCTTCGCGCACCGACGTCAGACGCGCGCCGCGCGGCTGGTCGAGCTTCTCGGTCTCCAGGTCCATGATCTGGTACAGCCGGTCGATCGCGACCAGGGCGTCCTGGATCGAGAGGTTGATCGCGGAGAGCCGCTCGAGGGGCTCGAGCATCGTCGCCAGCATGGAGAACAGGAAGACGAGCTGGCCGATGCTGAGCGCGCCGTCGATGACCCGCGCGCCGCCGAGCCAGAGGACGAGGACGCCCGCGACGCCGGGCAGCACCGCTCCGACGACGCCCATGCCGACGCCCAGCTTCTGCAGGCCGAAGCCCGCCTGCACGACCTGGACCAGGCGGTTCTCGCCCTCCAGGGCGCGGTCGCGCTCGAGGCGGAAGGCCTTGACGGTCTCCGCCGCCGCGATGTCCTCCACCAGGTGGGCCTGCAGGTCCGCGGCCTTCTCCATGGTGCGCCGCGAGCGCCGCTTGACGGCCGGGTGGAAGAGCGCCGCCGTGAGCACCATGGGGGGCACGAAGGCGCAGGCGAGCAGGCCGAGCGGCAGGTCGTAGACGAGCATCACGCTCGCGGCGACGACCACCAGGGTCGCGTCGACGATCGCCGTCAGCGTGGTCCCGCCGATCGCGTCCCGCACCCTCACCGCGTCGTTGACGCGCGAGAGGATCTCGCCCGGGCGCCGCATCTCGTAGAAGCTCAATGGCAGCCGCAGGAGGTGGCGCGTGTACCCCGAGATCAGGGCCAGGTCGACCTTGCGGCCCACGTGGATCAGGATCACCTCGCGCAGCACCGCGAAGAGCGTGCGCAGCAAGAGGACCGCGAGCATGCCGATGGCCAGGGCGTGGAGCAGCCGCCACTCGCCGTGCACCAGCACCGAGTCGATGAGATGCTGCAGGAAGAACGCGGTGGAGAGGCCCAGCGCCGTCATGACCAGCGCCGCGGCGAAGGCTTCGAGCAAGAGCGGCGTCTGCGGCCGGAGGAGCTGGCAGAACCGCCTCCACGGGGGGACGGCTCGCTCGAGCTCGCCGGCCACGTCCACGGCGCTCGGCAGGAGCAGCAGCAGGTTGCCGGTCCAGCGCGCGCAGAACTCCGCGCGCGGGAGCTTCTCGATCCCGCGCGCCGGGTCGGCGACCACGACGCCCCGGCGCCGGACGCGGTGCAGGACGACGAAGTGCCCCCGGCCCTCGTCGTCGACGACGTGCGCGACGGCGGGCAGCGGGAGCTCGCTCAGGGACTCGTACGGGCAGCGGACGGCCTTCGGCGAGAAGCCCAGCTGCTCGGCCGCCTCCATCAGCCCCCAGAGGTTGGTCCCGATCCTGTCGGTCCCGCACAGCTCGCGCAGCTTCTGGTGATGGACCGGCCGCCGGTGGTGCAAGGCTACCGTCGCGAGCGCCGCGACTCCGCAGTCGCTCTGATCGTGCTGGCGCACGCACGCATAGCTGGCGAACATCGGCGGCCCTCGCGTGCCATGAGGCACATCTGGAAACGATGCCCCGAGCCCCGTGCCGCGGGGATCGAGGCCGACTCGGACCAGCCCCGATGCTTGTCGGGCTTGTCGGGCCCGTCGGGGCTGGCCTCGCCGGCGCGGCTACCTTCCTGCGCCGGCGCTGGTGGGGCCTACATGTGCCAAACGGTCCGATGGAGCTTGGTCACGCCCCCGAAGCCCTTGTCACCGGGCCCGTCATCGCGCGGGGTCTTCCCCGCACCACGGAACTTGAGGTTCAGGCCTTCCTTGACGAAGTTCGGCGGCAGCGTGTAGCCGCCCTGGATCGCCTTGCATTCCTTCTTGTTCAGCTCTTGGACTTTCATGGCGCACCCCTTTCCTGTTCAGGCGCGGGCCACATGCCCGTACGCCGGGTGCCGTTTCGCCGTGGGGCTTTTCTTGGACGTTCGTACGCGTCAAACCCCAGGGAACACGCGTGTCCGAGGCGCCGCTCTGGTTCGGTCTGTGTCGCGGCGCGGACCCCGGACCCGCACCAATGTAGTCCACGCGCTCGCGCGTGAATCCTGTCCCATGACAGCAGAACGCGCCTGCTCGTGTTCGTAGGCGGCTCACCACACGACGATCCAGAGCCATCCGGCGCTCAGCGCGAGCGTCGCGAGCGTGACCGGGACGCCGACGCGAGCGTGCTCGACCCACGAGATTCGCACGCCCATGCGCTCGGCCTGATCCACGACGATCAGGTTCGCGATGCTGCCGACCAGGAGCAGGTTGCCGGCCAGGGTGCTGGCCAGCGCCATCGTGGCACCGGCCGAGGAATCCGACGCCACCGGCAGCAGCAACATGACCGCGGGGACGTTGGAGACGACGTTCGAGGCCACGGCCGTGCTCGCGAAGAGCCAACCCGGGTCGCCGAGATCCACTCCGGCGCCGCGCAGCGCCTCCACCCCTCGGGCGGCCGCGCCCGTGCGCTCCAGGCCGGCGTGGACGACGAAGAGCCCGATGAACAGCAGCAGGAGCTGCCAGTCGACCAGCCCGAGCGCCGCCTTCGACGCCGTGCGCCGGCTCAGGAGCAGGAGGCCGGCCGCTCCGATCGCGAGGACCTCGCGCCGGCCCACGTCCGCCAGGAACAGGAGCACGAGAGCGACGATGACGACAGCGGCCTTGGCCGTCTGCCAGAGGTCGAAGGGGACCCCTTCCGCCGCGACGCGCCGGCTCTCGCGCCGCCACCGGCCGCGCGTGGAGTACGCGAGGATCGCCCAGGCGACGAAGAGGGAGAGCAGGGCCACGGGAGCCGCGACGACCGAGTAGGACGCGAATCCGATGTCCAGCGCCTCCCCGATGAGGATGTTCTGCGGGTTGCCGATGAGCGTGGCGGCGGAACCGATGTTCGCGGAGCAGGCGAGCCCGATCAGGAATGGAACGGGATCGAGCCCGCGCCGATCGCAGGTCTCGATCAGGACCGACGTCGCCGCGAGGCAGACGACGTCGTTCGCCAGCACCGTCGAGAGCAGGGCGGCCCCGGCCATGAAGGCGGCCAGGAGACCCGGCGCCGGGATGGACCAGCTCCCCAGCCAGCGCGTGGAGCGCGTGTAGAAACCTCCCAGCCGGAACTGGGCAGAGACGACCATCAACCCGAAGAGCAGGGCCAGCGTGGGCACGTCGACGGCACTCCACGCGGCATCGAGATCGAGCTGCCCCGAGACCACCATCGCGATGGCCCCGAGGAGTGCGACGCCCGTGCGGTCGAGCGAGAGGCCGGGCAGTCGACCCAGGATCATCCCCAGGTAGACGAGGGCGAACACGCTGAGCACGACGGGCTCGTTCATCGGGCTGGCGGCGGGAGCGCGTCCCTTCTGGGCCGGATGAACGTCTTCGGGTCCTCCGCGGCCCTCACGTCGAGCAGCGCCGTGAGCCCGGCGCTGAGGGCGCTGATGGCGAAGCAGGCGGCGTCGACCGCGTGGCTCCACGCGCTGGTAGGGGATGACGCGGGAGTGGCCGGAAGGCGGGTCGCGGACATGATCCTGCGGGCGGGTCGCCGTCGGCGCGAAGTCTAACCACGCGAAGTCGAACCAACGGAGGAGGATCCGCGATCGTGATCCGCGAGCGATCGTCGATTGGGCAGGTTTGCGCATGAGCCGGCCCAGGCGCCCCCAGGAGCTTCGCGCTCGACGCTTGGGCCCTCGGCCCGCCCGCGGTCACGAAGCCGACGGACAGACGTCGGCCAGCGGACACTCGTCGCACAGCGGGTCGCCGTGCTTGCAGAGCGCCCGCCCGTGCTCGCGCAGGAGGTCGTGGGCGCGCATCAGCCAGCGCGCTCCGCGCTCGGCGTGCGGCGCCAGGGCCGCGACCCCCGAGCGGTAGGTGGTCGAGTAGCTCTTCGCCTCCTGCGCCAGGCCCAGGCGCACGAGCACGCGCAACCCGTTCGATTCGAGCGCGGGCAGCGCGTGCGTGCCCGTGAACAGGAGGATCTTGTCCGCTCCCGGATGGCCGATGCCGGGGAACTTCTTCAGGGCGCGGCGCGCGCGCGCGAGCGGCAGGTCCAGGGCCGCCTCCAGGTCGCCGTCGAACGCGCCCTGCACGGTCTCGGCGATCGAGAGCAGCTTCTCGACGCGCCGCTCGGGATGCATGCCGCCCAGAGCGGCGATCTCGCGCAGCTCGCCGCGCGGGAGGCCGAGGATGCCCTCGGACCGCAGCCCCGTCGCCTTCGCGAGGGTCGCGTAGGCCGCCTCGCGCCGCTCGTCGGGGACCAGGTACGCGGCGTTCTCCCAGAGGATCCAATCGAGCGCCGTGCGCGGCGGGAGGCGCTTCGGCTTCCCGTTGCGCCTCTCGAGCCGGACGAGGAGCGCGGGGACCGTCGAGGAGTCGGGCTTCATGGACGCGCTACTCGAATCGCTCGCGCACCTGCGCGACGAGCTCTCCCGCCCGGCGCGCCTCGTCGCTCGCTGCGTCGAGCGTCGCCGCGCACAGCGCCCCGAGCTCGCGCGCCGTGTCGAGCGCCTGCGCGTCGCCGCGCGCGAGCAGGATCCCGGTCAGGACGAAGAGGCTCGCGCCCCGGTCGCGGGTGCCCAGGCCGCGCGTCCCGCGCGCGAGCTCCAGCGCGCGGCGCGCGTGCGGCTCGGCGCGCTCCCACTCGCCGAGCGTGGCGTAGACGCGCGCGATGCCCTGGCGCATGCGCGCCTCGGCCTCGGGCCGGCGCCCGAGGTCCGCGGCGACGCGCTCCTCGGCCTCCGCCAGGAGCCGCACGACGTCCGCGCGGCCCGCAAGGTCGCCGGCCGCGACGCGCTCCATCACGTCCGCCCAGTAGTCCGTGACGTACACGGCGTTCGCGTGCGCGTCCCAGGCGATGCGCTCGCTCGCCCGCGCGCGAGCGAGGCTCGCGGTCGAGACGCCGAGCGCGACGAAGAGCGCGATCGCACCCGCGCCGGCGAGGGCGGCGGCGAGCGGGTTGCGCAGGGCCCACTTCCAGGCGGCGTCGAGGAGCGCCGGGCGCTTCGCCGACACCGGACGGCGGTCGAGGACGCGCCGCAGGTCGGCGGCGAGCTCGGGGACGCTCGCGTAGCGTCGCTCGGGCTCGGCGCGCGTCGCGCACTCGAGGACCGTCCCGAGGTCGCCGCGCACGCGCGCCGGCGGGCCGCCGCCGCGCGGGGCCTCGCCCGTGACGAGCTCGCGCAAGAGGACTCCGAGCGCGTACACGTCCGCGGCGGTCGTCACGGGGTCGCCGCGCAGCTGCTCGGGGCTGGCGTAGGCCGGCGTCAGCGGCGCGCGGCCTCCGGGGCGCGTGCGGCTCCAGGGCGCGTGGAGCAGCTTCGCCACGCCGAAGTCGAGGACCTTCGGCTCACCCGCGCGCGTGACGAGCACGTTGCCGGGCTTGAGGTCGCGGTGCACGACCAGGTGCGCGTGCGCGTGGTGCACGGCCTCCGTGAGGCGCAGGAAGAGCCGCAGGACGTCGCGCCCGCTCCCGAGCCGCTCGCGGCAGAAGCGGTCGATCGGAACGCCGTCGACCAGCTCCGTCACGAGGTACGGCCGCCCGGCGTGCGCCCCCGCGTCGACGAGCTTCACGATCCCGGGGTGGTCGAGGCCGGCGAGGACCTCGCGCTCGGCGAGGAAGCGCTCGCGCAGCTCGCCGCGCGCGAGCCCGGGGTGCAGGAGCTTCAGCGCGACGGGCCGGCCGTCCGGGTCGAGCGCGCGGTGGACGCGCGAGGTCCCGCCCTCGCCGATCGCCTCCTGCAGCACGTACGGGCCGACGCGCTCGCCCGGCGCCGCGTCGTCCGGCGGCGCGTCCCACGCGGCGAGGTGCGCCGTTGCGCCGGCGTCGAGCAGGGCGTCCTCGCCCTCGTCCGCTGCGAGCAGCTCGAGCACCTCGGCCTCGAGCGCGCTGCGCGCGCCGCACTCCCGCGCCACGTAGGCCGCGCGCTCCGCGCGGCGCCGCGCGAGCGCCTCCTCGAGGATCCGGCGCGTGTCGTTCCAGGACGCCTGCGGCGCGCTCCCCTGGTTTCCCTGTTTCATCCGCCGCTCATCTCCCGCCGCAGCCAAGCGCGCGCGACGCGCCAGCGCCGCTTGACGGTCGGCGCGGAGACCTCGAGCAGGGCCGCGACCTCCTCGACCGGGAGCCCCGCCAGGAAGCGCAGCCGCACGACCTCCGCCAGCTCGGCGTCGAACGCATCGAGCCGGGCGAGCGCGAGCTCGAGCCGCTGCAGGTCGGGCTCGCCCTCGGTCCCGTGATGGGGCGCGCGGTCGGGCCGGCGATCGGGCCGGCGGTCGCGCCGGCGCGCGCTGTCGACGAGGGCGCGCCGCATCGCGAGCCCGACGAGGTTCATGAAGCCGCGCCGGTCGCGCGCGCCGACGGGCAGCTCGGCGAGGCGCAGGTAGACGTCGTGCACGAGCGCGGTCGGACCGCACGTGTGGTCGCGGCGCTCGGCGCGGAACTGCCTTCCCGCGAGGCGCCGCAGATCCTCGTAGAGCAGCGCGAAGAGCTCGTCCTTCGCGGCCGCGTCGCCCGCGCGCTGCCGCTCGAGGAGGCGCGCGACCTCGTCCGCGGTCGTGGTCGTCGTCGTCACGGGTCGAATGTACCAGGAAAAAAAGCGCTCGATTCGATCCCTCTCGGGCGCGCCGTTCGCCTCTTGGGGCAGAGGTGATTCGATGTTCGCGACGACCCGCCGAAGCTTCCTTCTGTCCGCTCCGACGCTGACCCTGGGCGCGCCGCTCGCCGCGCGGGTGCAGGGCGCGCCGGGCCCTTCCGCGTTCGCTCGCCGCGCGCCCGTGGCCGGCGCGCGCGATTTCTTCCGCGCGGTCGAGCGCGGCGACGCCGCGGCCGTCGAGCGCATGCTCGCCGAGCGCCCCGAGCTCCTGGGCGCGGGGGACGACGCCGGCCGCTCGGCCCTCGCCGTCGCGCTCCTCGCCGGCCACGAGCCCGTCGCGCGCGTCCTCATGGAAGCCGGCTTCGAGCCCGACCTCGTCGAGGCGGCGATGATCCCCGACTGGGACCTGGTCCAGGAGCGCTGCGAGGCGGCGCCGGGACTGCTCGACGCCTACCACCCCGCGGGTGGCACGGCGCTCTGGGCGGCGGCGCGCACGGGGCGGCGCCAGCTCTGGCGCCTGCAGTCGATGGGCGCCGACCCGGACGGCAACCCGCTCGGGCGGCGCGGCACGACGCCGGCCGGCGGCGCGCTCGCCTGCCCCGACGCGATCGGCGCGATGTCCGCGACGGTCTCGCTGCTCTCGAACGCGGCGAGCGTCCACGCCCGCCAGCGCGGCGGGAACTCGCTCCTGCACCTCGCCGTGCGGCGCGGCGACGACTACCTCGTGCGCTACGTGATCCGTCGCGGGGCCGACGTCGGCGCGCGCAACGATGCGGGCGAGACGGCGCTCGAGCTGGCCGAGCGCCTCGAGCTCGAGGGCGTCGCGCGGACGCTGCGCGCGCACGAAGAGATCCCGCGCGACCACGTGCGCCTGCGCTACGCCTACGACGCGGGCGGCGCGCCGGTCGAGCTCGACGACCTCTGGGACGTCCCGCGCGCGAGGCAGGGCGAGGTGACGGGCGCGTCGCACAACGACCTCGAGACCGTGCGCGGGCTGCTCGACGAAGATCCGCGGCTCGTCTTCTCGTTCTCGAGCCAGGACGAGCTCGCCATCGAGGCCTGCGGCCACACCGGCAACCGCGACATCATGGCCCTGCACCTCGACCACGGGGCGCCGCAGTCGCTGGCGACCTCGATCTCGATCGGCGACCTGGGGCGGGCGGCGGCGCTCCTCGAGGAGGACCCGGCGCTCGTCCACGAGCGCGGCCCGCACGACTTCGCGATGATGTGGTACCCGGCGATCGGTGGGGGGAGCGTCGCGGCCGCCGAGCTCCTGCTCGCGCACGGCGCGCCGGTCGACCAGGAGAGCCAGCACACGAGCGGCCTGCATCAGGCGGCCATGCGCGGGCACGCGGACCTGGCGCGCTTCCTGGTGGAGCGCGGCGCGAACCCCGGCGCGGCCGGCCACTACTTCGAGGCGGCGGGCGAGACGCCGCGCCAGGTCGCGCTGGCCCGCGGGCACGAGGGTCTGGCTCGGATGCTCGCGCAGCTCGGGGGCTGATGCCGCGGGGCAGCGGGCGCCGGGCGCCGGTCTTCGGGCGCGGACCGCGCACCGTCCGCACGGTCGTGATAGGGTCGGGTCGGAGTCTTCGGGCCCCTAGATCCGCATCCATGACCAAGGCCGCCCTCTTCCGCTTCGTCGCCCAGCCCGGGGAGATCGCCCGCGGCGTGCGCCGGCTGGGCCTCAAGGGCGCCGTCCTGCACGGCGTGCGGCGCACCGGCGCCGCGCTCGAGAGGGCGCTGCTCGGCCCGTGCCAGCTGCGGATCAATCCGATGGGCGCGGTCTGCAACCACACCTGCCCGATGTGCTGGCTGCAGCAGCTCGACCCCGAGGAGAAGAAGCGCCAGTTCAAGGCCGACCGCGCAGAAGGGCTGACGCTCGCCGAGTACGTCGCCCTCTTCGACGGCATGCCGCCCGGCCTGACCGAGGTGAACGTCGTCGGCGGCGGCGAGCCGCTCGTGCACCCCGACTGCGTCGGCATCATGCGCGAGATCAAGCGCCGTGGCTGGCGCGGGTACCTGATCACGAACGGCACGCTGATGCACGAGCCGGTGGCCGAGGCGCTGCTCGACATGGGCTGGGACCTGACGCGCGTCTCGACGCACGCCGGCGACCGCGAGACCTACCGTGTCGTGCAGGGCGTCGACCACTTCGAGGCCCTGCGCTCGCGCCTGACGGCGTTCACGCGGTTGCGCCGCGAGCGCGGCAAGGCGGATCAGTGCGCGCTCCACGTCCACCACGTGCTGCAGCGCGAGAACATCGAGACGATCCCGGCGATGTTCGAGTTCTCCGAGGAAGTCGGCGCGGACCACGTCGTGTTCGAGATCGTCTTCGCATTCGATCCAGCGACTCTCTTGCGGCCGGCCGAGCTCGCGCGTGCCGCCGAGCTCCTGTCGGATTGCGCGGCGCGGGCGAAGGTCTCCTCGAACGCCGCGGAGATCGTGGGCCAGCTCGCACGCGAGCAGGGCGAGCACGCAGCGGCCCGGGATGCGGCGGTCCCGGACGACGGCGTGCCCGCGAGGCCCGCAAGGAACGGTCGGGGCCAGCCCGGCGCGGCCGCCGACGAGGCCCCCGAAGGGTCCGCGCCCTACCGCCCCGCGAACCGCTGCTCGGTCGGCTTCGACTCCTCCTTCATCACCTCGCGCGGCGACGTCCTGCCCTGCTGCTTCGCCGATGAGACGATGGGCAACGTCCGCGAGCGGTCGTTCCGCGAGATCTGGAACGGAGCGAGGTACGTCGCGTTCCGAAAGCGCCTGATCAACGGCTGCTTCGCCGGCTACTGCTCGCGCTTCCGCTGCAAGATGACCTCGTTCCTGCACGATTGAGGGCTAGGAGCCCCTCTTGGGAGCCCGAAGGGCTAGCGCCCGCGGCCCTCGCCTTCCGGCGCGCCACTGCCCTGCTGCGCGCTGAGGCGGTTCGCGAGCAGCTCGAGCTCGATCTCGAGCAGCCTCACCTCGCCCTCGGCCGCGACCACCTGCGCCTCGAGCCCGGGGTCGGGCGCGGCGAGGCCCGCCTCGACCATCTGGCGCTGCTGCGCCAGCCGGCGCGCGGCGAGCGCAGCGTGCTGGCGCTGCGCGTCGAGCCGCGCCTCGCTCTCGGCCTGCATCGCGAGCAGCAGCACGCGCTCGCCCTGCACCTCGCCGCGCGCCCAGGCGAGGCGCACGTCGAGCCGGCGCGCGAGCACGCGGATCTCCGCGTCGGCGCGCGCGACCTCGAGCTCGGCCTCGGTGACCTCCTGCGACGACCCAAGCCCGGCCTCGAACAGCCTCGCGACGCGCGTGTGCCGCTCCACGACCGCCGCGAGCACCCGGCGCACGCCCTCGATCTCGAGCTCGAGCCGTTCGGCGACGAAGTCGCGCCCGTCGACGAGGGGCGCGAGCAGATCGTCGCTGGGCTCGACGCCGCCGGCCTCGATCTCCTCGCGGTCGAGCTGCCGGCGGCGCTGCTCGCGCTGCGCCTGCTCGCAGTCGACGCGGGCGCTGGCGACGGTCTCGTCGCTCGCGACGCCGCTCGCGTGCATCTGCTCGATCCGGGCGAGCTGGCGCCCGGCGATCTCCACGCGGGACGCGGACATCTCCTCGAGCACGCCGGCGCGCAGGAGCAGGAGCTCGCGCTGGCGCTGTGCCGCCGCGCGCTCCTGCGCTGCCTGCATGTGCTCCGCCGCCATGACCCCCCCGGCGCCCGCGCTGAGCGAGAGCAGTGCGAGCGCGGCGACGCCCAGCCTGCGCAAATACGGAGGGTGCGCCGGCCGCGCGAAGCGATCGCTCCTGCGCAGCTCCGTGCGGATCTGCCACTCGAGGTGCTCGGCGAACTGCGGGTCGGGTTCGTGGTCCACGGTTTGGTTCCTCGCTTCAGGCGTCGGGGGGGTGGAAGTAGGGGGCGAGTCGATCGCGCAGGGCGAGGCGCGAGCGCCGCAGGCGCCCCTCGACCGCGCGCTCCGAGAGGCCGAGCTCCGCCGCCAGCGCCGCGACGCCCTTGCCGTCGAAGTGGAACGACTCGAGCAGCCGGGCCTGCGGCGCGCGCAGGCGCGCCAGGCCCCAATGCAGGAGCGCGGCGGCGCGCGGCGTCTCGGGCGCGAGCTCCTCGCGCTCGAGCCCGATCTCGGCGGCGGCCTCGCCGGCGTCGATGCCCTCGGGTCGCCGCCGCCGGTAGTAGTTCGAGAGCAGGTTGCGCGCCACGGCCTTCAGCCACGCGAGCGGGTCGCGCGGGAAGCCCGCCCCGCGCCACGCCTCGAGCGCCCGCAGCCACGCCTCGTGCGTGACGTCCTCGGCGAGCTCGCGGTCGGATCCCGCGCGCCGCGAGACGTACGCGTAGAGCGGGCGCAGCGTCTCGCGGTACAGCCGAATCCAGTCGGGCTCGCTCCTCGGGTGGGCGCTCATCGAGCCCGGATCATCCATGGGTCTCGATGCGGCGTCTGGCGTGGAGGCTCATGGATGATCCGGGCTGGGGCCGCGCGGCGGCCTCCTACTCTCCAGGGACACGCGGTGGGCGCAAGACCCACGGCGAGCTCGCGAGAAACCGTCAGCGCCCGGTCCGCAGGCGCTCGAGCCGCGCGGCGACGTCCTGGAACCCCGGAGCGGCGCGCGCGACGAGCTCGTACTGCGCGATGGCCTCGTCGAGCCTCCCCGCGTGCTCGAGCGCGAAGCCGAGGCCGTACCGGTAGCGCACGTCGGCGGGGCGCAGCCGGCAGGCCTCGCGGTACGCGTCGACGGCCGCGGCGTGGTCGCCGAGCTGTCCGAGCGCGGCGCCGAGGTTGGCGTGCAGCGGCGCGAGCGTCGGGTCGGCGGCGATCGCCGCGCGGAAACGCTCGACGGCTTCTCTCGCGCGGCCGGTGCCCAGGAGCAGCGAGCCGTACGCGCTGTGGATGGCCGCCAGGTGCGGCTTCTGCGCGAGGGCCGCGCGGTAGTGGACCTCGGCGTCGGCCGGCCGTCCGCCCTCGGCGAGGAGGTTGCCGACGTTGAGGTGCGCTTCCGCCAGCGACGGGTCGAGCTCGAGCGCCCGCCGGTAGGCGTCGAGCGCCGCACCCTTGTCGCCCTGACGCAGGTGGTAGTAGGCGACCCCCGCGTGGAGCCCGGCGTCGAAGCGCTGGCCCTCTTCGGCGAAGGGGCCCGGCAGCGTGCCCAGGAGGGCGACGCCGAGCGCTCCGGCGCAGACCGCCGCCAAACGCCTCTTGTCGCGGCCGCGGGCGAGGTCGACGAGGCCGACGAGCCCCGCCCCGGCGAGCGCGGCGAGGACCGGGATCAGCGGGATGCGGTAGCGCGCCGTCACGAACACGGCGAGGATCGAGCCGCCGTACATTGCAAGGAAGAGCGGGATCGCGGCCGGCAGCCTGCGGCGCCGAAAGACGAGGCCCAGCACCGCGAGCGGCAGGAGCACGCCGAACGGGAAGCCGAATCCGCCCGCCTTCCAGGCGAGCGCTCCCAGGAACGGCGACCATTCGCGCGCCGTGTACACGTCGACGTTGCGCGGGATCTCGCGCGAGCTCGCCAGGCGCAGCGCCTTGCGCCCGAGGCGCGCCGCGAAGCCGGCGGGATCCTCGCGCGCGAGCTCGCGCGCCTTCGCGTAGAAGAACGCCTGGCGCTCCCAGACGCCGGTCACGCCCTCGCGCACGGGCAGGTCGACGAGCTGGCGCCACTCCTCGCCGACTGCGATCGTGAGCATGCGGGCCATGTCCGGATGGTTGCCCAGGTACACGTTGATGCCGCCCGAGGCCGGCAGGAAGGTGAGCTTTCCGGTCGCCTCCAGCGTGCGGTAGGCCGTGGGCAGCGTGACGAGGGCGAAGCTCGACAGCACGAGCAGCGCGCGCACCCCGAGCGCCCCGAGCGCCCGCCACCCGTCCTTCGCGCGCAGCCCTCGCCAGGCGAGCCACGCCCACGCGCCGAGCACGAACGGCAGGAACGTCGGCCGCGTCAGGACGCTCAGCCCCGAAGCGAGTCCCAGGGGCACGCTCGGCCAGAGGCTCGCCCGCGACTGCGCCTCGATCACGAGGAGCACGAGGGCGACCGCCCAGAATGCCGCCCAGCCCGTCGCGAGCAGCTCGGTCTCGTAGAAGATCGACGGACCGTAGAGGGCCGCGATCGCGCCGGCCGCGAGGCCCGCGCGGCGCCCGAAGACGCGCTGGCCGAGCACCATCGTCAAGAGCGCCGTGCACGCCCCGAGCACGGCCTGCACGACCTTCGCGGCGACGATCGAGCCTCCCGCGCGGTAGACGAGCGAGAGGAACCAGGGGTAGAAGAACGGCTGCCAGAAGAACTGGAACGTCAGCTCGCCCCCCGACGCGACGAGCCGCGCGTTGCGGTCGTACTCGAACGAATCGACGATCGGGATGGAGAAAGCCGGGTACGCGCGCGAGTCGACGAGGTAGTAGAGGCGCGCGCCGAGGGCGAGCGCGAACACGAGCGTCGCGGCGCGCCGGTTCGGGCGCGCGGGCTGCGCCTCTTCACTCATCGCGCGTCGCTGCTCATCTACGGAGCCGCACTACTGGATCGGCGACATGAGCCGCGCGAGCTGCACCGTGAAGCGGAAGAAGAGGCCCTTCCGGTGCAGGTCGTCGAGCTTCATCGGGCGCGAGGACTCGAAGTCGGCCGCGAGCATGCGCTCGACCTCCGCGGCGAACCCGTCGTCGTCGGCGATCACGGTGATCTCGAAGTTGAGCCGGAAGGAGCGGTGGTCGAAGTCGGCCGTGCCCACGGCGGCCCCGTCGTCCACCAAGATGACCTTCTGGTGCATGAAGCCCGGGCCAAAGCGGTAGAAGCGGACGCCCTGCGACTCCAGCTCGGCGAGGCAGCGCCCCCTCGACCCGCCTTCGTCGCCCGGCTGCACGGCCGCGGAGTCTACGGGGCCCGCGGACCGGCGTGTCCCGGGGCGATCGATTAGCGAGATTGCTAACTTTGCTCTGGACACGATTAGCGATCGTGCTAATAACGGACCTCCGACCCCCCAAACCCGAGAAGGAGACCCGACATGACCGCCAGCGAGCACCTCACCGTCATCGCCACGTACCGCGTCCGAGCCGGCAGAGAGAAGGAGTTCATGGCCCTCGTCCGCAAGCACCACCCGGTCCTGCGGCGCCTCGGGCTGGCGACCGACGACGAGCCGATCGTGTACCGGGGCGAGGAGGAGGGCGGAGGGCCCATCGTGTTCGAGATCTTCTCCTGGAAGGACGCCGAGGGGCCGGACGTCGCGCATCACACCCCCGAGGTGATGGCGATCTGGGAAGCCATGGGGCGTCTGGTCGAGGAGCGCAACGGCAAGCCGAAGTTCGAGTTCCCGCACGTCGAGCGATTGGAGCTCGCGTTTGGCGAGGCTTGAGCGCGCTCCCGATCCCAGGCGCGAGCTCGAGGACGTCGACCTCGTCTTCAAGGCGCTGGCCCACGCGTCGCGGCGGCACATCCTGCTCGTGCTGCACTTCCGCGGCGGCGCGATGACCGCCGGCGAGATCGCCAGTCGCTTCGCCTGCTCCTGGCCGACGACGACGCGCCACCTCAAGGTGCTCGAGAACGCCGGGCTGGTGCGCGTGGTCCGGCGCGGCCGCGAGCGCGTGTACGAGCTCGAGCGCGAGCGCTTCCAGGGCGTGGTGAGCGACTGGCTCGCGTGGTTCGACAGGGAGCCGTTCGTCTGAGAGGCCGATGAAAGGGGCCGGCCCAAGGCCGGCCCCCGGGGGTTCGCGCGTTGCGGCGCTCAGTCGCAGAACAAGACGGAGACCCCGTCGGAGAGGTTGAAGGCCGCCCCGCCGTCATCGGGGTCGCGGTACCAGAACTGGAAGTTCCAGGTCGAGCCACCGGTGATCAGACCCGCGGCCGGCGCCGACGTGAAGTCGACGGTGCGGCTGACCTCGCCGAACGCGTCGGTGATCTGCGGCGGGAGCAGGCGGAACACGCCGCCGCCGACGCAGCGGAAGCCGTTGCCGAACGGGATCTGGATCTGGGTCGACCCGAAGAAGAAGAGGCCGAACTGGCCGACCGGGTTGCCCGCCGTGTGCAGGTGGAAGTCGTTGTCGGCGACCGACAGGCTTCCGGAGACCGCGATCACCGCGCCCGGACCGACCGAGTTCGGGGCGCCGACGCAGTAGTTCGCCGCCGAACACTCGCAGTCGTCGGGGATGCCGTCGCCGTCGCTGTCGGACTCGCAGTCGTCGGGCGTTCCGTCGCCGTCGCAGTCGGGCTCGCAGTCGTCGGGGACCCCGTCGCCGTCGCAGTCGGCGAAGAGGTCGCAGTCGTCGGGGATGCCGTCGCCGTCGCAGTCGGACTCGCAGTCGTCGGGCGTCCCGTCGCTGTCGCAGTCCGGCTCGCACTCGTCGGGGACGTCGTCGCCGTCGCAGTCGGGCTCCTCGCACTCGTCGGGGATGCCGTTCTCGTTGCAGTCGATGAAGAACTCGCAGTCGTCGGGGATGCCGTTCTCGTTGCAGTCGGCCTCGCACTCGTCGGGCAGGCCGTCCCCGTCGCAGTCGTCGCCGCCCTCGCAATCGTCTGGCGTCCCATCGCCGTCGCAGTCGGGCTCGCAGTCGTCGGGGATGCCGTCGCTGTCGCAGTCGCCCGACTCGCAGTCGTCGGGGATGCCGTCGGCGTCGCAGTCGGGCTCGCACTCGTCGGGCGTCCCGTCGCCGTCGCAGTCGGGGAGGCCCTCGCAGTCGTCGGGGATGCCGTTGTCGTTGCAGTCGACCTCGCAGTCGTCGGGCAGGCCGTCGGCATCGCAGTCGGGCTCGCAGTCGTCGGGGATGCCGTCGCCGTCGCAGTCCGGCTCGCACTCGTCGGGCAGCCCGTCGCCGTCGCAGTCGCCGCCCGTCTCGCACTCGTCGGGGACGCCGTCGCCGTCGCAGTCGGCCTCGCAGGCGTCGGGCGTTCCGTCGCCGTCGCAGTCCGGCTGGCACTCGTCGGGAACCCCGTCGCCGTCACAGTCCTCGCTGGTGCCGCTGGCGATGTCCTGCGCGTCGTCGATCCCGTTGCCGTTGCAGTCCGTGAACGTGTCGTGGTCCAGCTCGGCGATGTACGTGCCCCACTGGTTGCTGGTGCGCGCGTACTCCTGGACCGTCCAGAAGCGCCCGTCGTCGGTGGGGTCGACGCACGTGAGGCTGTAGTCGCCCCAGCGGTTCCTGCCGGCTCCGTCCACGCGCTCGTAGGCACCCTCGCCGGCCTTGTACAGGATCGGCGCGGACATCTGGCCCGAGGGGTCGGTCGAGACTCGACCCGCGAAGTACGTCGCCGCGTACTGGCTCGAGTCCGAGCCCGTGAACGCGATCACCGCGTCGCCGTCTCCATTGACGGCGATCGAGGGCATGATGAAGTAGAGGCTCGAGTCGCTGACCGTTCCGACCTGGACCGTGCTCTGGGCGACGGCGTCGATCTCGTACCAGCGGGCGGCCGAGCGGCCGCTGACCGCCACCGCGTGCGCCGTCCAGATCGAGCCGTTGCGGTAGACGGCGTTCATCGGCCGGTGGTCCACCGAGTCGAGCGGCACCGAGCTGCCGAGCGCCGGCGCGTCCGGCGGCGTCGAGTTCGACGGGACGGACACGTTGCCGAGGTCGGTGAAGGAGGGACTCGTCAGCGGCGGCGAGACCCGGAACAGGCTCAGGCTCGTCGAGCTCCGGCGGCCGATCAGGTACTCGACCCCCGGCGTGCCGTAGGTGACGCAGGGCTGGATGGCGCCCTGCCAAGCGATGCCGCGGAACGCCGTGACCGTGCCGAGGCTCGGCGGGCTGGCGATCAGGGGCGCCTTGTCGAGGGCGAAGACCGTCTTCGTCGTGCTGCCGCCGAACATCGCGACGCCGAAGTAGAGGCCGTTTTGATCGACGCCCATCGTCGGGTAGTCCGGGAACTTGCCCGCGTCGACGCCCGCGATCGGGTTGAAGGAGGTCGTGAAGAACGTCCCGGTCGGGTCCGGCGTCCGCGATACCGCGAGGTAGATCCGGTTGCTGAAGTTCGTCGCGATCACGAACCAGCGCTGGGAGTGCGTGTCGAAGAGCACGCGCGGGTCCCCGGGGCTCCCGGTCGTGCCGAAGAGGCTGTTCAGCGTGATGTTCACCACGCGCGCGCCGGTCGTCTTCGAGTACACCGAGAAGTTCGTGTTGACGCACTCGGCGAAGTGGTCGATGCCCGCGAAGCCCACGGTGTCGGGCGGGATGAACCCGGCGCCGGGGTCGAACATGCGGCTGCCGATGAAGCTCTGGACGAGCGTCGGCGGCGTTCCGCTGCCGCCCAGCGGCGGCGGGATCTCGTCGCCGAGCGGTATCTCCTGCCCGAACCCCGGCGGCGTCAGGGGCTGCTCGATGACCCGCGCCTCGTCGAACGTCCCGAAGCCCTCTTCCCAGATCAGGCCCGCGTAGCCGGAGCCGGTCAGCGCGTACTTCTGCTGGAGGTCCTCGAAGTCGAGGACGACGCGCTGCGCGTCGGGCCCCGTGAACGGCGTGTAGGTCAGGTCGTCGAGGCCGTACCAGCCGGCCCCGGCGACGACCGGTCGCGCCTGGAAGACGACGCGGTCCACTCCGGCGAGGTCGATCGGGAACCAGGTCGGCGTCTCGTCGACGTCCGTGAACCATTCGGTGCTGGCCACCTCCCGCCCCTCGCGGTATCCGACGACGCGCAGCCCGTCCGTCCACACCGCGGGGTTGTCCTGTCCGGCGACCCACGCGCCTTCCAGGTGCACGACGCGGCCGAAGCCGATGCCCATGTGCGTGTCGCCGTACCGGTTGGCCACGTAGTAGTCGCCCGAGTGCGGGTACGTGGTCGTGTCCATCCCCGGCACGACCCACTGGCCGTGGGCGTCGTTGCGCATCCGGCGCACGGTCCCGTCCTCGGGCGGCAACGTCTTCTGCAATTCGTGCAGCGCGAGCACGTCGACGACGCGGCTCTCGCCGAGCATGTCTTCGGTGACAAGCTCTCCGGGGATGTCGTAGGGGTAGGACCGCTCGTCGTCGGCGGTCGCCTCGGACTCGGCCACGGGCTCTTGCGCCGCGACGGCGCCGAACAGGCAGAGCGCGACCATTCCGGCGCAGCGCCGGAAAAGGGGGAGGGTCGGGAGCATCGTTGGGGGATGGAGGTACGAGGTGCCGGCGGCTGCCGGCGGCTGGGGACCGGTTCGCCTCTCCGGGGGGAAGGGGAGCCGACTACCCATCAAGGTACCCGCCCGGCGCCGGCCTGGGGACCCGCCCTCCGCGCTTCGTTCTCTGGGCGAGCCGGTTGCGGGCCAGCCGCGGAACGCGCGTACGCCCTTGCGGCCTCGCGGCTCGCGTCTACGATTCAGGAGGCTCCCTTCCTCGGAAGTCTCGCACCAGGACTCCTGCCCCGGTTGTCGGAAGGATTTGGCTCGTGATGAATCCCAGCACCCTGGCCGCGGTCTGCTTGTGCTGCGGCACGCTCTCGGCGCAAGGCGAGAAGCCCGAGGTCGCCCCGCCGCCCGTCTTCCGCGGAACGTACTACGCCGCGGCCGGCGTCTTCGTCCCGGCCGCTCCCGGCGACCGCATCGCGCCCGGCTCGTCGAACGTCATCTACAACAACACCGAGCACGACGACCTCTTCGCCCTGTTCGCCGACGGCTCGGCGCCCGGCACGGTGTTCGTCGACGAGGGGCGGGTCCCGACGCGCATGAGCGGCGTCGGCGCGACTCAGGCGAGCTACACGGTCACGGCGTTCGAGATCGCCTACTGCACGCGGCGCGGCGCGTCCGCGACGGTCAACGTGATCTTCTACGAGAAGTACGTGCCTTGCGCGACGCTGGCGTCGACGCCGCCCCCGATCGCGATCTTCAACATGACCGGCCTCCCGGGGTCGGGCGCGGACGGCACGCTGTTCTGCAACATCGTGCGCTGCGACCTGACCGGCGGCCGCGAGTTCTGCATCCGCGGCGACGCGGACGGCAGCACGGCGGGGACCGTGACGTTCGGCTACGGCCTCAACATCGTCGGCGAGACGTTCGGGCCGGCGGGGTTCCCGTACGCGGGCGATCCCGCGACCTGCGCGCCGGGCGAGGGGACGTACTACCAGAGCCCACCCGGATGCGACGGGTCGGGATCGGGGACGGGACTGGGCGACGTCGACGTCTTCCGCCGCGAGGGTCCCATGTCGGGCTGCGAGGACGGCGGCGCGGAGTTCGCCAGCCTCTACATGGCCCTCGAGAGCGACCTCGCCGGCGACTGTCGCGTGTGCCCGTCCGACGATCCCTTCGAGGGCAACGATGCCTGCGCGACGCCGCGCGTCCTACCCGGCGAGGTGGCGATCGCCGGCCTCACGGCGAACGACGAGGACTACTACTCGATCCTCGTGCCGTTCGGGAACCGGCTGATCGCCGACGTCTACTTCTCCCACGCGCAGGCCAACCTGGAGGCCATCCTCTACGCCCCCGCCTGCTCGCGCGTGCTCGATGCGTCGACGAGCGACACGGACGACGAGCGCATCCGCTGGCTGAACGACACCGGCGCCGACCTCGACGTGATCCTGCGCGTCTTCTCGAACGACGGGATCTCGTGCGGCGACTACGACCTCGATCTGGACCTTGTGCCCGACCCCTGCCTGACCGCCGAGGACGACGCCCTCGAGCCCAACGACACCTGCGCCGAGGCGGCTCGCGTCGGCCCCGGGCACCTGCCCGACCTGTTCGTGCGCGTCGGCGCGAACGACTGGTTCGAGATCACCGTCCCGCCGTTCGAGACGCTCTACGCCCAGGCGCTGTTCGAGCACGCGGACGGCAACCTGGACCTGGGTCTCTACGACGCGTGCGGAGGGACGCTGGTCGCCGCGAGCGTCTCGGAGACCGACAACGAGCAGGTCGTCTTCGAGAACGCGAGCCCCGCGGCGGTCGCGCTCTACCTTAATGCGGTCGAGCGCTCGAGCGGCCAGTGCAACGTCTACGAGCTCGTCATCTCGTTCGAGCCCGGCCAGCCCGGCCACGCGTACTGCAGCGCCGAGCCCAGCTCGACCGGCTTCCCGGCCTTTCTCTCGGGGATCGGCTCGAGCAGCATCGCGCAGAACGACCTCTCCCTGATCGCCGCGCCCGTCCCGGCCGGGCAGCCGGGGATCCTCTTCCATGCGCCCAACCAGGCCGCGATCCCGTTCTTCGGCGGGCCGCTCGTGCAGTGCGCCGGGGGCGGTCTCGTGCGCACCGCGCCGCGCGTCGCGACGGCCGGCGGCGTGCTGAGCATCCCGATCGACAACACGGCGGAGGCGACGATCTTCCAGGGCGCGACGCGCTACTTCCAGGCGTGGTTCCGCGACCCGACGGGCGCGATCGCGTTCAACCTCTCGACCGGCTACTGCGTCACCTTTACCGAGTAGCCGCGATCGACCCGGCGCGCCGGGTTTGTCGGCGGCCCCGCGATCCGGCAGGCTGGATGCGTGCGTCCCGACTCCCGCGCGCCCCTCTCGGACGTCGTCACCCGCGCCCTCCTCGCGTGCGGCGTGCTCGGCGCGGCGCGCGCCTTGCTCTTCGCGCTCGAGGTCGAGCTCTTCGACGTCCCGTCCGCGCGGCTCGCCGCGCGCATGGGAGCGAGCGAGCTGGCGGGCGCGATGCTCGCGAGCGCGCTGCCGCTCTTCGCCCTGGCGTGGCTCGCGCGCCGCGCTCCGCGCGCCCCGCGCACGCTCGGCGCACTCGGCGCGCTCGGCGCCGCCGCGCTGGGCTACCTCTTCGTGAGCTTCCGCCTGCCCGCGGATCCCTTCCTCGCCCCCGGCTTCTCCGGCGCGCGCGCGCTCGGCGCCCACGCCGCGGCGCTCGCGGCCGGGCTCGCCGCGGCCGGCGCGATCGCGCGGCGCCGCTGCCCCGGACGACGCCTCGGCGCTGCGGCGAGCGCCCTTCTGCTCGCGGCCGCGCTGCTCTTCTCGGCGGCTTCCCGGGGGACGCCCGGAGCGCGCCCGAGCGTGCTCTTGATCTCGCTCGACACCGTCCGCGCCGACCGCCTCGGCTGCTACGGTCACGCGCGTCCCACGACCCCGAGCCTCGACCGCTTCGCGCGAGACTCGGTCCGCTTCGAGCGCGCGTTCAGCCCCGAGTCCTGGACGCTCAGCGCGCACGCGAGCCTCCTGACCGGCCTCTACCCCGCGGCGCACGGCGTCGACGAGACGCACGCCCTCTCGCCCGGCGTGCGGACGCTCGCCGAGGCCCTGCGCGGCGCCGGCCACGCGACGCTCGCCGTCGTCGACCGGGTCGTGTGGCTGCACCCGCGCTACGGGTTCGCGCGCGGCTTCCTCGCGTACTGGCGCACGCCCGACGACGCGCGCGTCAAGGTCGACGCCGCGCTGCGCTGGCTCGACGCCGTGGGCGAGGCGCCGTTCTTCCTCTTCGTGCACTTCTTCGACGCGCACTCCGACACGCGCGAGCTGCCGTACGAGGCCGAGCCGCGCGACCTCGAGCTCATGGCCGGCTGGTACCGCGGGCCCTTCCGCGGCTGCGAGGCCGAGCTCGGCTGCGCGACGCGCTACCTCGAGGGGCTGCGCGAGCGCGGCCAGGTGCCGGCGAGCGAGCGGCTCGAGCTGCTCGCGAGCTGGTACGATGCCGGCCTGCGCAGCCTCGACCGCGAGGTCGGGAGGCTTCTATCGGGCCTCGAGGCGCGCGGGCGCCTCGGCGACACCGTCGTCGTCGTTACCGCCGACCACGGCGAGGAGCTCTTCGAGCACGGCGAGCCGCTGCACAGGCAGAGCTACGAGGAGTGCATGGCCGTCCCGCTGCTCGTGCGCGCGCCGGGCGTCGCGCCCGCGACGTGCGGCGTGCCGGTCAGCCTCGTCGACCTCGCGCCGACCGTGCTCGAGCTGTGCGGCGCCCCGGCCGTCCGCGCGCAGGGACGCTCGCTCGTTCCGCTGCTCACGGGCGGGGTGCTCGAGCCCGCGCGCGAGATCGTGCTCGTCGAGGACGAGGGCGGGACGCTCGGGCTGCGCAGCGACGCCTTCGCGGTCGTCCCCGCCGACGGCGAGCGCTGGCTCTTCGACATGCTCGCCGACCCCGGCCAGCGCTCGCCCGCCGCGCTCGAGGCGGGCCGCTGGACGGAGCTGCTCGACGCCGAGGCCGAGAGCGCGCGCGCGCTGCGCGCGGAGCTCGGCGCGCCGCTCGATCTCGAGCCGCCCGCCCGAGGCGAGCGCGTCGAGCTGGGCGAGCTGGGCTACGGGGGCGAGGCGCCGCGGGACTGAGCGCGCGTCCCCCCGGTTCTCCACCCCGCGAGGTATCGCCCGCGCGGACGAGAAGGCGCCCCCCTTGCGCCCCTGGGGAATCGGGGTAGGGTGGGCCTGGCGTCGATGCGGTCCGGGGTAGGGCCGCGACGCCGAAGGAGGAGGGACATGCAAGCCGAGATCCTGCCCCCCCCCTGCGGGGGGACGAGCCCGGGGACCGATCCACTGGCTCTTCGCGGCGAGCGTAGCCGCGCTCTGGGAGCTGCCCGCCATCGCCCTGCAGTCTGACGTCGACACGGCGCTCGAGGGCTGGCGGGCGGCGCACGGCGATCTCTGGGAGCTCGAGGTCGATCCGAAGATCGGCTTCGGCGTCTTCCTGTACGGCGGCCGCGCCGATCCCGAGACGCGGCCGGCGGACGAGGCGGGCTTCGTCGAGGCCGCGATGGGCTTCGTCCGGGCGAGCGCAGCCCTGCACGGCATCGACCCGGACACGCTCGTCTTCGAGCGCCGCGTCTTCCTGCCGCTCTCGTTGATCGACTCGAGCGACAAGATCACCTACCGCTTCTTGCAGCAGGTGGACGGCGTCCCGGTCGAGGGCGGCTGCGTCAACGTGCTGATGGACGCGGCCGACGACTACCTGCTCTCCGTGCAGAGCACGGGCCTGCCGGGCGTGGAGACCTTCGA
>Ga0299906_10000121_pt1 | contig 74899 bp, 19 predicted proteins | sample RVTome_14_FD_200259 | JGI IMG/M metagenome (GOLD analysis project Ga0299906, IMG submission 200259) | Soil microbial communities from uranium-contaminated site in the Upper Colorado River Basin, Wyoming, United States - RVT145D125 (version 2) ...
CCTTCCTCCCTCTCCCCTCTCCCCCTGGGAGAGGGGCCGGGGGTGAGGGTTCCGGAGCCTTCCTCCCTCTCCCCTCTCCCCCTGGGAGAGGGGCCGGGGGTGAGGGTTCCGCCGCACCAGATTGCCGTAGCGAATCCGGCCTACGGCGCGGCCGTCGCGATAAAGGGCTCGTCGCCGTCCTCCGGGCTCTGCAACGCACCTCTGCCAATTCCCGGAACTGGATTGCAGCCTCTGCATTCAACTTGGCGACATAGGAGATAGCCAGGACTTCGGATAAACTGCTTATCGTCAATACTTTAAACACGCAAAGTCGGTCCGGTCTTGCGGCGGCCGGAAGGGTCGGAGCAAACTACGAGCAAACGGCCTGAAAAGCCATCTGGCGTAGTTCAGCGTGTGCTGCGAGTGAGATTGGGAGGGCCGGTTCACGTTCGCCGGTGGCTCTTATGAGACCGCCTCGCCGCCGCCGTGACAGTGCGAGAAGGACCACCGAGAGGCCGTGACCGCATTAGACCGTGTCGCCGGTGTGGGAACTTCGAACGCAGGTCGAGGCGGGCGAGCTCGCCGCGGCGGAGCCCGCAGCCGTATAGGACCGGCAGCATGGCGGCGTCGCGGACACCCTTGGGTCGGCGGCGCAAGCAGCGCACCGTCTACCTCACCGAGGACGGGTGCCGGTACGTCGAGGCGTGGATCTGTCACCGAAGCGACGCGCCGGGCCCGCTCTTCTGCCCCGATCAGCCAGGCCGGGAGGCGAGGATCTCCCGCAGCGCGGCGAGTCGATCGCCTAAATCATGCGGCGCCGGCAGAATGGAGGCCGGGACGAAGCCGTTCTCGCCGCACGACCTGAGGCGCTCGCTCGTCACCACGCTCCTCGACGCCAGCGAGGACGTCCTCACCGTCCAGAAGCTCGCCGGTCACGCCGACGTCGCCACAACCGCCCGGTACGACCGCCGGGGCGAGAGGGCCAAGCGGCGGGCGGTGCAGCGATTGACGTGACGATCCCCCGCCCGCTTGACGATTCCCGCCAGGGCGGCCTGACCCGTTGCTCTCCTGGCCGGGATCTGCTATAATCCAGCGATCTTAGGAGTCCGCCTGCAATGGAGCCTTTTCATGTTCGGCGACAAGCGTTCCTGGATCGTGCGGCCGCCGCGAAACCGAGGGCGTTTACGGTGGCAGAGTTGTTCGCACAGGAGTTCCCGCTCAGCAGTGAAGACCGCCTTGAGGAAATCTCGACTGACACCTGGAGTCCTGACTTATTTCGCGACGCAGCCCGCGAGCTACTCTCTCTTGGTGGTTTGAAGGTTCGTCTTTGTGATCAGCGCGAGCAGATGCCAGCTCGAACCCTCACAACATCATTCAAATACAATGATTACGACAACTGTCTTGACCGGATTGCCCAAGGTGAGAGACTTCTCGTAGCAGTGGTTCTTGAAGGGAAAGAATTGATCGCCTACGGCTTTGCTATTTGGCGCCAGCCGGTTCCCGACATCGATATAATCGACGTCGATTTGTATTCCAGACGCTCTGTTGGGCTATCGAATCGAGTCTTTATAAACCACCAAGAGTTTAGCGTGGGCGTCGGCCACATTGTGGTGGACGCTCTCGCCACCGGGATTCACACAACGATTAAGGTTGACGCTACCACATCGAGCTCGCGATTCATTTTCAAGTCTCTTGGCTTCGTTAGGCAGCCACGCGAAAAGAACCCTTGCTTACTTTGGCTCCCTCGGAAGCCCACATGAGGTGCGGTGCAGGGCTCACTTTCGCAGGCTGAGAGCCTCGCCATCGGCGCCAGAGAGCCGGCCTGACCGGCCCTGAAGGCCGGCACACCGCACGCGCGGAGTGCATCCTGGAGCGCGGAGACGACGGCTGGCGGGTCGAGCTTCGCGCGACGCCCTACGACATGGCGGCGGCCATCGCTGCCGCGCGGGCCAACGGCCGGCCCGATTTGGGCTGGGTGGATCGCGACGGGACGCGCCGCACGGGACCTGACTTGAAGGCGCGGAGGACAGCCGACGCGACGGACTTCGTCGAGATCGCCCCTTCGCGTGGCGGCGCTCACTGACGGCCGCGCGGTCTAGGCCTCGTCCGAGGGCACGAAGCCTACGCTGGGCTTTGACGTGATCTGACGCGAGCACGTCCCGTCCACCCGATCGTCGTCGATGGCGGTCACCGCTCGCCTCTGCGGGACGGCCGGGGCGGGCCTGGTCGAGTGCCCTCGCCGTTCTCTAGATCCGATGCTACATGGCCTTGTCCCCTAGTGTTCGAAGCCGCGGCAGAGCCTTAGGCTGCCCGGAGGGTGTCCCGGCGAGTTCGGCCATTCACCCCGCCTTTCATGTCTGGGCTGTAGGCTTTCGTCATGGCAGCCGAGGATCTCGATCATCGGAGTGGTGAGGGGCTGGCCGAGCTCTCGCGGGCGATCCGCGACTCCACCTTGAAGCGACTGCGCCGGGTGCCGCCGGGGCGCGAGAACTGGCGCTTGTCACCCAACGCCCTGAGCTTCGCCGATGTCGCCCAGCACCTGGTTGACGCCGACGAGTGGCTCTTCCGCAAGCTCGAACACCCGACCCTGAAGCCGATGGTCGCCCGCGCCGGCAGTGTCGTGATCCACGAACGCCGCAAATACGACGCCATCCTCGCCGAGCTGGGCCGAGATCCTCGAGGAGCTTTCCGAGCAGGACCTCGCGCGGCAGATGTTCGACCAGCGCTTCGGCGGCGAGGTCAGCGTGTGGTGGATCGTGATGCGCGGCAACCTCGAGCACGAGAGTCACCACCGAGGACAGGTCGCCGCCTACGTGAGGGCATTGGAGGATGGCGCCCGGTAGGGCACCGATCCGTAGCGCGTCGTCTCCGCCTCGGCCGACCGCACGCTGCGCCTCTGGGACCTCGCCGCCGGGGCGGCGGTGGCCGTCTTCACGCTCGACGCACCCGTGATCACGGTCGGCCAGGTGCTGGCGGAACGGCGGCTCCGTAGACGCTGGCTGAACCTGCTCAATGACACGCGCACCGAGCTAGACGAGCTGACTGTTGCAGCTCATCGTGGTGTCCTAATAGCGGTGTGGCTTGCTGAGCTGCCAGTCGAGGTGGCCGATTCCTGGATCGAGAGACTGGCGAGCAGCTCGAGGACTTGCGGGCCAGAGTGTCGTAGCCACCCTTCGCGCCATCCGCAACGACGCGGGCGTCCAGGAGGGTATGGATAAGCGCTCGTTCGTCGTCACGGCGGGGGAGACGTCGGAGGTGGTGGTGCCTTGATCGTCTGGGCAGGGTACCGGCAAGCGGCTCCGGTACCGTGGGCGGCAACTCTCAACACGGAGAAGACACCACACCGGTGGCATTGCGGAGCCTGGCGGCAATGAAATCGGTGAGCGGCTTGACGTGGCTCTCCGGATCCCACCATTCGCCGAACAGGTTCTCCAACAAGTGCAACTCGGCGATCTTCTTGCGACCCTGGTAGTGGCGTACAACGGGGTGAAGGAACGTGCTGCGGTCCGCCTTTTGCGGATCCGGGTGGCGGAGGATGTTGAAGGGATCGCCCACGATCTTGCCGAACTCGAGCGTGACGACGAAGTAGTTACGGTTACGGCTCAGACTCGACTCCTGGACGTAGTCGACAGGGAGCTCGTGCAGGTACCGTGCTCTGTCTCCTTCGTCCGCGAGCACGATCACGTCAGCCATGAAGCCGAACAGTTGCCACAATGCCGAAGTGCGGTTGATGCGGACGAGCATTGCCTCCACCAACCGTTCCGGTGTCTGCTCGACCTCCTCGAACGGCCACGGGACGCCGTGGTATTTGCCGGCGAGCAAGCGGTGAAGGGCGCGGACGTTGTAGCGGAAGCCGTGGATGAAAGCCGAGGTCGCCTTCTTGTAATCGCGCATCTGGGTCAGGGTTCCGACGAAGTAGAGGTCCGGCACGTTGGTTGATTCGAACTCGCTCGTCTGCTCCGGCAGCCGGTTGGAGTTCCACATGGCCGGACGGCAGCTCTCGTCGAAGATCGAATCGTCGAAACGGAACCCGGTACACGTGATCACCCGGTCATAGACCAGGTCCTCGTGCTCTTCCTCGGCATGGGAGTAGCGTATGCTGACGAGGAACTTGCCTTCCTTGGTGCGGGTGATCTTGCGAATCGTGCCGTCGAGGACGGCGTTCTGCGTCTTCAACTGGTATGTGTCGAGGAAGTTGTTGTTCACCGCGCGGAGGTGGCCCGGGAAGTGGGTCCGCCACGCCATGTGGAGCGGATTGGGGCTCAGGACGTGGATCAACGCGGTCGTTGGGATCAGTCTTTCCGCCGTCTCGAACCCGGAATTGCCCTTGCCGATGACGAGCACCCTCTGGCCGGCGAAATCTTCGGCATCCACGGACACGTCGAAGTAGCTCTCGGTGAGCTCGACGCCCGGTATTCGCGGAACGAAGGGCTTGGAAACTCCGGTGGCGACGATCAGCCGGCGGCCGCGCCACGTCCTGCCGTTGCCGTCGCTGACCGTGAAGACGTCCGCCTTGGCGACGCTCGCCACCCGCGCCGCGTATTCGACGCGCAGGCGATAACGCTCGGCGTAGTCGCTCAGGTAGTCGAGCATCGCCGCCTTGGGCGGGAAGTACTCCCGGCTGTAGCTGTTGAAGCGGAAGTCCGGATCGTCGCTGAGGAGCGAATTCCAGTCAAAGCGCAGGTTGATCTCCGGATCGTCGTAACCGGTATGGACCTTGTTGGAGGAGATCAGGGTCCCGTGACGCGGGAACTTCTCGAAGAAGGATCCGGGCTTGCTCCCGGCTTCGAGGACCATATAGTCGCGCCGTTCCTTTTCCATGTAATAGGCGAGCTGCAGCCCTCCCGGGCCGGCACCGATGATCAGGTAATCGTGGATCTGCTCTCCGTTTCCCATTGGACGACCCCCTGTGTCTGTCTCCGGAGTTCCTTGTTACGAGCGTGGCTCGCGACGCCGAAAGCCTGCCAAATGAAGGGATCCATCTCGCCGCGGTCGAGCATCGCCTCGACGCCTTCGAGCTCGAGGAGGCGATCGATCTTGCCGCGGGCTTCGCGATCGATCCGGCGGGCCTCGGTGTACGGTGTGGTGGTGAAGGAGATCAGCGAATAGAGCGCTGAATAGGTCTCGGGATAGAGCTCGTCGATCCGGCGCTCCAGGCGCGTGCGCAGCAGGAAGCGCGGATCGCGGACGTGCTCCTGGAGCACCTCGAAGTGCTCCAGGGCGAGATCGGCGATGGTCTCGGCGTTGGGATGGTGGCGCCTCTCGTAGCGCTGGAATGCCTCGTGCCAGTCGCCGCGGGCCGCCTCGAGGCATTCATCGATCACCGCGCAGCCCTCGAAGCCGAAATTGGCGCCCTGGCCGTAGGAGGGCACGATGGCGTGGGCCGAGTCGCCTGCCAGGGCTACCTTGTCGCCGTACGTCCACGGAAAGCAACGGACGGTGACCATCGGCGTGGCCGGACGGCGGAAGTAATCCTCGACCAGGCGCGGCAGGACCGCTTCGGCGCCGGGAAAGAGCTCGCAAAACAGCGCCCGCAGGTCGGCCTCGTCTTTGACCGAGCCGAACGACATCTCGCCCTCGAAGGGCAGGTGCAAGGCCATGGTGAAGCTGCCGTCGAGATTGGCGAAGCCGATCAGCATGTGGCGGCCACGCGGCCACACGTGGATGGCGTGCTCGTCGAGCGCCCAGCCGCCGTCCGGCCGCGGGGGCAGGTCGAGCTCCTTGTAGCCCTGCTCGAGGTATTGCCGGGCGCAGCGCAGGCGCCCGTGCTCCCGGAGCTGCCGGCGGACCACCGAGTGGGCGCCGTCGGCGCCGAAGATGCGCGAGGCCGCCACCTCGGTTTGCGTGCCCCGCTCGCGGTCCTCGAACACGGCCCGCGGACCTTCCGGATCGATCGACCGGCACTTCTTCCCGAAGTGCGTGTGGATTCCCGGATGCTGCTCGGCGAAGTCGAGCAAGGTCTCGTTGAGCGCGTTGCGGGAGATGGAGTGGATCGCCTCGCGGCGGCAGCCGTAGGGCTGGAAGACCGGGGCGCCGTCACGGCCATGGATCACGCGGCCGTACGCCGGGATCGCGAGGCGCCGCACACGCTGCCCGACTCCCACCCGATCAAGCGCGCGCAAGCCGCGCTCACACAGGGTCAGGTTGATGGATCGACCCCTGTCCGGCCGGCGCCGGCGCAAGTCGGCACGCCGCTCGAAGAGCTCGACCCGCTGTCCCCGACGGGCGAGGTAGACGGCCAGGAGCGAGCCGACCAGGCCCGATCCTACGATGACGATTCTCTCTCCCACGCGTCAACCTCCGGGCTCCTCCTCGGCCGAGGAAGTACCCTTCTTGCCGTCCGGCTCGTTGGCCTTGTCGATCATCGGATCCCTTCCCGGCGTGAAGGGCCGTCCCAGGCGGGTGATGACGAAGAGCTCGATCTCGATCTCCTTGCCGACGAAGAGAGAGCCGTCGTCCATCACCCGCATCCACGAAACGCCGTATTCGGTGCGGTCGAGGGTGAAGCGGGAATCGGCGCCGAGGAACTCGCTGTGGGCGGTCACGCGGAAGGGGATGGCGATCTCTTTGGTGACTCCACGCAGGGTGAGCTCGCCCACCAGGCGGTAGGCGTCGCCGCTTGCGACGTCCCTGTCCACCCGCTTGCTCTTGAAGGTGATCTCGGGGTGGCTGCCGGTATCGAAGAAGTCGGCCGTGCGCAGGTGCTGGTCACGGTCGGCGATGCCGGTGGAGATGCTCGCGGCGTCGATCACCAGCTCGACGTCCATCGTGGTCAGGTCCTCGGGATCGTGGAGCACGATCGAGCCCTCGAAGGTAGGGAACTTGCCGCTGACCTTGCCGGCGCCGAGGACCGGCGCCAGGAAGCCGATGGTCGTGTGATTTGCGTCGATCGGATAGCGGATGGCCTGGCGGGGCGCCGGGACCTCTTGGCCGGGAGCGGTGAGGGCGAGCAGCCCGGCGCCGAGGATCAGGGAGAAGGTGCGTGGTCTCATGGGACTCCTCAGAGCGTCTTTAGGAAGGCGATCAGGGCGCGCCGTTCCTCGGCGTCGAGCTTGAGGCCGAAGGGGTGGCCCTTCACGGCGTAGGGCTTGCCGAAGGGCTTGAAGCCGGTGGGGACGTAGCCCTCCTCGACCCGCTTCGGATCGAGCCAATCCTCGAGGGTCGCGGCCCAGCCGGAGTGACCGAACGGGCCCCGGTACCAGACTCCCTTGAGCGAGGGCACCTTGTAGAGGCCCGTGCCGCGGCGGGTGTAGAGCGCCAGGCCCGGATCGGTGCCGACGGTGCGGCTGATGATGTCCGCCGCCCGCGGATGGTCCGCCGGCGGCTCGTAGCCGAGGGCCGGCGTGAGCTTGTTGCTGGTGTAGAGGGGCGGGGTGTGGCAGCGGTTGCACTCCTCGCGCTCGAAGACCTTCTGGCCGCGCGCCGCGAGCTCGTCGAAGGGATGCGGGCTCGGGGGCGGCTCGAGGGAGTAGACGAAAAGCGCGAGGGCGTAGAGCTGCTCGTCGGTGAAACGCCGCATCCACGGCGGGATCCCCCGCTCGCCCCGGAGGTCGAGCCCTTCGCCGTCGCCCCAGGTGAATCGGTCGAGAAAGGCCATGCCCTGCTGCAAGGCGCCGTAGCGCATCAGGTCACCGACCGAGCGGTGCTGGGCATGACCCGTGCGGTCGAGGTAGCGGCGGTCCGCGACGCCGATCAGGTCCGGGATCTGCACGGGGTGGAAGGCGCTGGTGCCGAAACGCGGCTGGACGCCCGCGGGGATGGCGGCCTCGAGCTCGTAGGTCTCCTCGGGTGTGAGCTCGGCGTGGCGGGCCGTGGGATCCATCTTGCCCGCCCAGGGCACGCCCCAGGTGCGCGCGATACCGGCGACGCGGTCCCGGACTGCCTTCTCGGGATCTTCCGCCTGGCCGAGCCGTTCCTTGAGGGCCAGGGCGTCGAGGCGCGCCAGAGGGAAATTGCCCTGGGCTCCCCGGATCACCGAGCCGTCGTCCATTACCCGGGTATGGCAGGCGGCGCAGGAGAACTCGCCGAGGCGGACCTTGCCCTTCTCGAGCACGAAGTAACGGAAGAAAGGAACGGTGCCGTCGTTCGCGACCGGCACGCCGGTCTTCTCATACCAGGCAGGGTCGCGGACGGTTTCGACCTTGACGAGCGCGTCGTATGCGATCGGGGTGGTGAAGACGAGTTCGCCGGCGGCGATCCAGTCCTCCTCGGTCGCGAGCTTCTCCGGGTCGAAGGCGATCTCGGGCTCGATCTTCTCCAACTTCTCGAGGTAGCCCTCGGGCTCCCGGTCCGGATGGTAGACGGGATAGCTCCTGGCGATGACGCGAGGGGGAATCGAGTAGTACTCCTCCGCGGTCAGGTGCTCGACCTTTGCGCCGAGGGCCAGGGGGAGCTCGACGGTGGCGATGGCCTTCTCGTCCCAGGTTCTGGGGATCTCGGGACGCCAGGGCTCCTCTCGTACCCTCTCCGCTTGCGCGACGGCCTCCGGCGCCGCTTGCTCTGGCGGCTCGACTTCCTCTGGCGGCTCCACCGAGAAGCTCCGCAGCGCTCCGGCGCCGAACAGGATCAGCGCCGCCGCTGCGGACAGTCGGCCAAGAGCTCTCTTCGGCATGATCGACCCCTTCCTCTGCGTCGCCGGGCGCCCTCGGGCACCAGGCTCACTCTGTTCGAGCGGACGAGTCCATTATACTGGTTTCTCCGGTCGGATGGTCCCGAATTCTCCGCTTTCGCCGCCGATCGACCCGGGGCGAAGACCTGGGTTTGAAGGAACCGTCGATTGTCGCAGGAATTGCGCCGCGCCGCCCGCAACCTCGTCCGCCATCGCGGCTTCGCCCTCGCCGTGGTGCTCTGCCTGGCCCTCGGTCTCGCGGCGACGAGCGCCAACTTCAGCGTGGCTTACGGCGTCCTGCTCCGGGCTCTGCCGTACCACGAGCCCCGGAGGCTGGTCGTCGTCTGGAACCACTTCGGCGACCAGGAACCTGCCCAGCGCGCGCTTTCCGAGCCGGAGCTCGCCGACCTCGCCGCGGAGGGCGACGGCTTCGAATCCGTTGCCGGGATGATGGGATGGCGCTTCACCCTGACCGGCACGGGCGAGCCCGAGCAAATCGTGGGCGCGCGGGCTTCAGCCGACCTGTTCCGGGCTCTCGGCCGCGGGGCCGAGGTCGGCCGGACCTTCCTCGCCCACGAGGACGGGCCCGGCAGCGAGCCGGTGGCCGTGCTCTCCCACGGCTTCTGGCAACGGCGGTTCGGAGGCGAGCGCCAGATCGTGGGCCGGACGATCGTCCTAAACGGCCAGGCCCACACCGTGGTCGGCGTCATGCCGCCGGGCTTCCGCATCCTCGGCAATTACGAGATCTGGACGCCGATGGTCCTCGATCCCGAGCACATGATGCCGCGCAGCGCGCGAGCGGTTCAGGTCTTCGCTCGGCTGCGGCCGGGGATCGAGCTCGGCGAGGCGCAGGCGCGACTCGACGCTTTGGCGGGCCGCTGGCGCGAGCGCGAGCCGGATCACTATCCCGCCGACGGCTGGCGCCTCACGGCCCGTCCCCTGCTGGAGGAGATCGTGGGCACGGCCCGGCCGGCGATCCTGGCACGTCTGGCGGCGGGGCTCGCGGTGCTCGTGCTGGCGTGCGGCAACACGGCCCAACTGCTCCTCGCCCGGGCGGCCCGGCGCGAGGTCGAGACGGCCGTGCGCGCGGCCCTCGGGGCGAGCCGCTGGTTCCTCGGCCGGCCGGCCCTCGCCGAAGCGACGCTCCTCGCCCTCGCCGGGGGTGTCGTGGGAGTTTTCTTGGCCCGGGCCGCCGTACGGCTTCTTCGCTTTCTCTCGCCGGCGGGGCTCCCGCGGCTCGACGCCGTCGCCGTCGACGGGCCGGTGATCGTCTTCACCTTTTTCCTGGCTTTCTTGAGCGCTCTGGCCGTGGGCTCGCTGCCGACATGGCGCTCACCCCACGAGCGGCTCGCCCGGCTCCTCAAGGAAGGCGGCCGCGGTGCCGGCGCCGCGGCCGGCGGCCGTTTCCTGATCGTCGTCGAGGTGGCGCTCGCCCTGGTGGTCTTGACGAGCGCCGGCCTTCTGGCCCGGAGCTTCTGGCGCCTCGAAGGGGCGGATCCGGGCTTCCGCCGGCAGGGCGTGCTGACGGCGCAGCTCTCGCTGCCGCGCTCGAGCTACCCTGAGGGCGCCCTGACGACGGATTTCTTCGACCGGCTCCTCGAGCGGGCGGCGGCTCTGCCCGGCATCCGGGCGGCGGGGGCGGTTTCGCAACTGCCGCTCACCGGGGGCAGCTTTTCGGGCACGATCGAGATCGAAGGCCAACCGCCGCCGGCCGGCCAGCAGGGGCCCACCGTGGGCTGGCGGATGGCCACCCCCGACTACTTCCGCGCGATGGACGTTCCCGTCGTCGACGGCCGGCCCTTCGACGGCCGAGACCACGCGGAGGCTCCGGCGGTGGTGATCGTCGACGAGGGAATGGCGAAGCGGTTCTGGCCGGGGCGCAGCGCCGTCGGCCAACGCCTCGCCCTCGGCGACTGGGCGGACACCGGTCCGCTGACGGTGGTGGGCGTCGTCGGCCAGGTGCGCCAGGAGGGTCTCGACCAGGTTCCGCTCGAGCAGCTCTACCTGCCCCTGGCGCAAATGCCGCGCCGGTCCATGGCCGTGGTGCTCCGTGCCGAAGGGGATCCGGCCGAGCTCGCCGCGCCCCTACGGCGGCTGGTGACCGAGCTCGACGCCGGCCTCCCGGTCTCCGCGGTGGCGACGATCGAAGAGCTCCTCGCGTCTTCCCTCTCTGGTTTCCGCACGAACGCCTCGCTCTTCGGCCTGCTGGCGGCGGTGGCCGTCGTCCTCGCGGCCGTCGGCGTCCACGGCGTCACCGCGCTCTCGGCCGCCCGGCGGACCCGGGAGTTCGGCGTGCGCCTCGCTCTCGGCGGGAGCCGGCGCGACGTCGTACTCCTGGTGCTCCGCCGCAGCCTGGGGCTCGCCTTGGCCGGCGTCGGCCTCGGGCTGCTCGCGGCCTTCTGGGTGACCCGGATCCTCGCCGCCATGCTCTACGGCGTCGAGCCCTTCGACCCTCCGACCTTCACCGCCGCCGCGCTCTTCCTGGTCGCCGTCACCCTCCTGGCCGGCCTGCGCCCTGCCTGGCGCGCTTCGCGCACCGACCCGATCGCGGCCCTGCGGCACGAATGACCACTCAGGGCTCCTCGAAGAAGAGCCCTTCCGCGGCGCCCCGGGTAGAGTTGACGACAGCCCCCTCGACGCGGGGAGCGAGGCGCAGCATACCGCCGGCATAGCGCTCACCGACGGTGAAGACACCCCAGACGACGTCGTGGACCGCCGGGCCGCGCGCGCCGTCCAGGGCCATAAGGGGAGACGGGAGGAGGCGTTTCTGGACGATCCAATCGCCGGCCGCCAGGGCGCGGCTCAGGATCGCTTCCCATCGCGGGGGCGGAGTCGCGTGCCCCAGGGCGACGCCGGCGCCGCCGCCGGAGCGGCCGGGCTTCATCACCAGGCGCTCGCGCTCGGCGAGCACGAGGTCGCGCAGGACCACCCGGCGGCCTTCGTGCTCGACCATGCCCGGACGAATCTGGCGGGTCCACGGGACCACCCGGTCGATCAGCGCCCCCTCCTCGGCGGAGAAGAGCCGCCCGGCGTGCTCCGAGAGCAGCGCCAGGTTGCGCTTGTCGGCGAGGATCAGGGCGACCGGGCCGTTGTAGAGGCGCACCTGCCCCGATTTCCAGGACCTGAAGAGAGGGCCGCGGTGGGAAACGCCTTGCTCGATCACTGCGGCCACCGGCCGGCGGCCGAGGACGACGCCGCGGGATTCGCTCCGCAGGTCGGCGGCCCGCCCGATCACCACCCGTCCCCGGCGGCCCGGGGCCAGCCGCGCCAGGACCCCGGCCAGAGCGTCGCTGGCGTAGGCCTCGATCCCGACGGCCAGATCCGGCGTCAGAGCCGCCTCGGTGGTCAGGGCGACGTCGAGGTCGCCTCCGTTCGGTGCTGTCGCCGCCAGCGTCTCGCCGACCACGTGCTCGAGGAGGATCGCCATCGACGGTGTGTGGACGAGATTCACGCCGCTGGCGGCGAGCTCGTCAAAAAAGTCCCTTACCGGCGGCGTCGAGCGGCAGACGGAAGCCAGCCGGCCGAGATCCCAGCCGCCCGCGAGCCCCAGGTTCACCTCGATGATCCGGGGGCCCGCGCAGGTCCAGAGAAAATCGGTGCGGGCGATCACGCCCTCGAAGCCGCCGATCTCCTCGGCGATCATCCGCGCCAGGGATGGATCGCCGAGGCGGTAGAAGGCGGCGAGATGCTCGGGGCGGTTGCCGAAGAAGCGTTCGGGAAGCGTCCGCACGAGACGGACGACGCCGCGGCAGGCAGCGGCGAGCTCCTCCACCGCCGGCCGATCGAGCACGAAGGGCCAGGGCTGGAAAAGGAAAGTCCTGCGCGTGGCAGCCGCCAGGGAGACGAAGGCGTCGTGGTCGCACCAGCGGGGATCGGCGGCCGCGCGCTCGAGCAGACGCGCCGAGATCGGACCTAGCGCCCGATGGGCTCGGCGGACCTCGTCGTCGAGAGGCAGAACGCTCACCCTTCCACCTCCGCCGTCGCGACGGCCCGGTCGAGGGCCTCTCTCAGGGATTCGGCGAGCCCGTCGACCCAGGGCTCGGCCACGAGGTTCCGATGGGTCCCGGGGACCACCCGGACGTCGAGGCTGGCCGCGAGCTCGCCCCAGCGCTCGACCAGGGGCTCGCGCTCGTCGTCCGCCCGTTCCTGCGAGAGCACGAGGGTCAGGCGGCCGGGATAGCGCGGCGGCCGGTAGCGCTTCACGAGATCGCCGTTCATCCGCACGACGGAGAGGATCGCCCGGGCGTCGTCGAGGTCGAAGTCGCGCGGCAAGGCGCCGGAAGACCGGCCGAGCTCGACCACGTAGCGCAGTTGCTCCTCCTCCTCCATGGCGCGCAGCTCTTCGGTCGTGCGTTCGATGCTCGAGCCGAGGAGCTCCTTGAGGATCACCGCTTGATCGATCTCGAGGTCGGCGGCCTCGCCGGCGCCGACGAGAAAGGTGTCGATCACCGCCAACAAGGCTACTTCCGCGCCCTGGCGGCGGAGCTCCTGGGCGACGGCGAAGGCAACCATGCCGCCGAAGGACCAGCCGCCCAGGCAGTAGCCGCCTCCGGGATGGACCTCGCGCAGGGCCCCGGCATAGACCGCCGCCATCTCTTCGAGGCTCCGGTAGCGGACGTCGGTGCCCACGAGGTGGAGGGCGTCGAAGCCATAGAAGGGACGCTCGGGCCCTAGCCGACGCGCGAGGTCCTGGTAGCAGAGCGGGCTGCCGCCCAGGGGATGGGCGCAGAAAAAGGGCGTGGCCTCGCCCCGAGGCTGGAGAGCCACCACCACGTCGCGGCGGCGTATGCCGGGCTCGCTCCGGCGAAGCTGGAGCGCCTGGGTCTCGACGGTCGGCGCCTCGAAGAGGCTCGCCAGGGAGATCGAGTGGCCCAGATCGCGCTCGATCCGCCCGACGAGCGGGGCCACCAGGAGGGAATGGCCGCCGAGATCGAAGAAATCGTCGCGCACTCCGACCGGCGCGATTCCGAGGATCTCCTCCCAGACGTGTACCAGCCGCAGCTCTAGGGGATCGCGGGCCGGCTGGTAGGGCTCGGCCAGCTCCGGACGCGACGTCGAAGGCGCGGGCAGGGCGGCGCGGTCGAGCTTGCCGTTGGGGGTCAGGGGCAGAGCCCCGAGGACGACGAAGGCCGAGGGGACGGCCGTGGCGGGCAGGGATTCCCGGGCGTGAAGACCGAGCTCGCGGGCGCTCGGCTCCGGTTCGCCGATCGCCGGCACGACGTAGGCCACGAGCCACTTCTCGCCCCCGGGGCCGTCGTCGCGCGCCACCACGGCGACGTCGCCTACGTCCGGGTGCGTCCTGAGCGCCGCCTCGACTTCTTTCGGCTCGACCCGCGCGCCGCGGATCTTGACCTGCTCGTCGAGGCGTCCGCGGAACTCGAGCAGGCCGTCCTCGCGCAGGACCCCGAGGTCGCCGGTGCGGTAGAGGAGATCGTCGGGATCGTCGCGAAAGGGATTAGCGGCGAAGCGGTCGCCGCTGGAGTCGCCGCCGAGAAAGCCGAGGCTCCGAAACGGCGTTCGGATGACGATCTCGCCGGGCTCGCCGAGCCCGTGGAGGCGATCTCCCGACAGGATCAATGCCTGGGTCTCGGGCAACGGTCGGCCGAGGGGCTGGATCCCCGGCTCCGGCGGATCGGGAACCGGGAAGAAACACTTGGCGAGGGTGGTCTCGGTCGGGCCGTAGAGGTTGACGATCTCGCCGGCCACGGCGAAGGTCCGCCGCAGGCGCTCGACGAGATCGTCGGCCAAGGGCTCGCCGGCGAAGAAGAGGTAGCGCAGCGCCGAGAGATCGACTTCCCGCGGCGCTCCCGTGAGCCAGGCGCGAGCCACCGACGGGACGGCGTGGAGCCCCGTGACGCGCCGCGCCGCGAGCCACTCGGGAAGCCCCGGCGACGCCGCGGTCGTCCCGGGCGGCGGCAGGCAGAGGGTGGCGCCCGAGGTCAGGGGCAGGAAGACGTCCCGCATGAGGACGTCGAACGACAGGCCGGTGAGCTGGGCGAAGCGCTCGCCGGGCCCGACGCCGAACCGGGCACGCTGCCAGGCGAGGAAATGGGCCAGGCCGCGGTGGCGACCAAGGACCGGCTTGGGCTTGCCCGTGCTGCCCGAGGTGAAGAAGACGTACGCCGGATCGTCGCCGCAGACCGCCGGCAGGTCAGCCGCCGCGGCGCCGGCGGCGCTCGCGGAGTCGAGGCGTCGGCGCGCGCCGGCGAGCTCGCGCAGACGCCGTCGCCGCTCGGCCGGCAAGGCCGGATCGATCGGCACCAGCACGCCGCCCGCGAGCACGATACCGAGGGCGCCGGCGACGAGGTCGGCCGAGCGCGGGCCGGAAAGCGCCACGGCCTCGCCCGGAGCAAGACCCTCGGCCCGTAGGTCGGCCGCCACGGCGAGGGCCCGCGCGCGGAGCTCCCGGTAGGTCACGACCCTCCCCTCCTCTTCCACCGCCGGTCTCTCCGGCCGGGCCGCGGCCATCTCCAGGAAACGCGACGGCAGGAGGTCGTAGGACGGCACCGGCAGCACCGCCGCGGGATCGGGGAGGATCGTCCGGGCCCTCGGAGTGACGAGGGAGAAGTCCCCCAGGCGGCGCTCCGGATCCCCGGCGGCCGTCTCGAGGACGGCGGCGAGCTGGGCGAGGATCTCGTCGACGGCCTCGGCGGTGAAGCGCCGGGCGTCGTATTTTATGGCCAGGCCGAGGCGCGCGCCGCCGGGTTGGCCGTGGAGGGTGAGGGGGAGGCTCGTCTGCTCGATGGCGCGGTAGCCGGAGAGCTCGAGGCCGAGCCCGTCGGCGCCCGCCGCGCCGGCGTCGTCGACGGGATAGTTCTCGAAGACGACGATGCTCTCGAAAAGCGGACGACCCCGCGGCACCTCGCTCCATCCCTGGACGTCGGCGAGCGAGCTCGCCTCGTGGGCTCGAAGCTCCAGGAGCCGCCCCTGGAGCTCGGCCGCCGTCTCGTCGAAGGGGCGCCCGGGAACGAGCCTCAAGCGCACCGGCAGGGTGTTCAAGAACAGCCCGACCATACTCTCGACCCCGGCAAGCTCGGCCGGCCGGCCGGCTACGACGACGCCGAAAAGCACGTCGTGCTCGCCGGACCAGCGGCCGAGGAGCAAGGCCCAGGCGGTCTGGAGCATGGTGCTCGGGGTGAGGCCGGCGCGGCGGGCGAGGCCCTCGAGGGCGGCGGTCGCCGCCTCGGAGATCGCGGTCTTGCGCTGGTCGTAGAGCTTTCGCGGCAACGGCTCGAGGCGGCGGGAAAATCCCAGGGGGGTCGGGGCGGTGAAGCCCGCGAGCTCGTGGCGCCAGAAATCCTCCGCCCCTTTCCGGTCCTGCTCCACAAGCCAGGCGACGTAGTCGGCGTAGGGCCTCGGCACCGGCAGCTCGACCTCTTCGCCCCGGCGTGCCGCCCGATAGAAGACGAAGAACTCGCGGAAGAGGATCGGCATCGACCAGCCGTCGAGGAGCAGGTGGTGATGGCTCCAGACAAACCGGTTGAGCCGTTCCCCGAGGTGGAGGAGCCGGAGCCGGACGAGCGGAGCCGAGGCGAGATCGAAGCCGCGCTCGCGGTCTTCGGCCAGCAGCGCGTCGAGGCGGGCGTCGCGCTCGGCGGGATCTACCCCGCGCCAGTCCTCGATCGCCAGGGGAAGGTCGACGCCGGCGAGCACCACCTGGACCGGCTCGTCGAGGCTTTGCCAGTCGAAGGCGGTGCGCAGCACGGCATGGCGCTCGGCCACCCGCCGCCAGGCCCGTTCGAAGGCGGTCAGGTCGAGCTCGCCCGCGAGCTCGCAGGTCATCTGCTCGAAGTAAACCCCGGACTCTGGGGCGTAGAGAGTATGAAAGAGCATGCCCTGCTGCATCGGCGAGAGCGGGTAGACGTTCTCGATCTGACTCAATTCCTGCCCTCCGCGCGCCGGCCGCCGAACTTCTTCAGCAGGCGGTCGAGCTTTGCCTGATCGGTCCTGATCAGGGGGAAATCGCTCGGCACGGCCACCGTCGGCTCGCCGGCGCGGCTCGCGGCGACCAGGGCGCGGAGGTGCTCGAGATGCCTCTCGGCCAGGCCTTCGATGGTCGAGCGGCGGTGGAGGCTCCGGCTGTAGCGCCAGGTCAGGCGCAGCGCGCCCCCCGCCACAAGAGCGCTGATCTCGAAGACGTGGGGACGTTGCCATCGGGGGCTCCGGAGCGCTCCGGGGCTTTCCGCCGCGATCGCGAAGAGCGCCCCGGCCGAGCCGGCGGCGGAGGCTCCGCCGTCGACCTGGCCGAGGTAGTTGAACATCACCTCTGCCTGCGGCCCGCACGCCAGCTCGCGAGCCACCGCCTCGCCGCACAGATTGTGCAAGAGGCCGTAGCCCAGGCCGCGCCGGGGAATCGCCCGCAGACGCTCCTTCACCGCGCGCAGGGTCGCCACCGGATCCCGCTTTCCCGGCGGCCCGGCGGCCTCGACCTCCACCGGGTAGACGGCGGTGAACCAGCCCACGGTGCGCGAGAGGTCGAGGTCGTCGAAGAGCTCCTCTCGGCCGTGGCTCTCGGTATCGACGAGGAGGGAGGGCTCGCCGGTGAAGGGCTCGAAGGCCAGGACGAGGGCGGTGAGGAGGGCCTCGTCGGCGCGGGCGCGGAACGCCCTCGCCACCTCCTGGAGGAGAGCCCGGGTGTCCTCGGCGCCGAGGGCGGCGCTCACCTCCTCCACCGCCCCTTCGAGGTTCTCGCTCCCTGGAAGGTCGCGCGGCAGGGGAACGGGCGCGCGCGCGTCCGGCCGGCGCCAGAAATCGAGCTCTTCCGCGAGCTCCGGCGAGCGGGCGAAGGCCGCGAGACGCTCGGCCCAGGCCCTGAACGAGGTGGTCTTCGGCGGCAGGGACGGCTCCCGGTCGGCGATCAAGGCCGCGGCGACGCTCCCCAGGTCCTCGACCAGGAGACGCCACGAGACGCCGTCGATCGCCAGGTGATGGACGGTCAGGAGAAGGCGGTCGGAGGCGCCGCCGCCGAGGCGGAAGAGCACGACGCGCGCGAGCGGCCCGCGGGCGAGGTCGAGGCTCGTCTCGGCCCGCGCGGCCGCCGCCTCGAGGGCGCCGCGGCGGCGCGGCACGGGCAAGGCTCCGAGGTCGACGTGGTGAAAGGGCGGCGCCGCGGGCACCGGAGCGTTCTCCTGGAGCCAGATGCCGCCCTCGCGCCGGAAACGCAGGCGGAGGGCGTCGTGGTGGGCCAGGAGAAGCTCGGCCGCGCGGCGGAAGAAGGCGGGCGCCACGGGTCGGCGCACTTCGAGCATCAGGGCCTGGTTGAAATGGTGGGGCGACGGCGGGACGGCGTCGAGGAGCCATCTCTGGATCGGCGTCAGGGGCACGGGTCCCACGACCGGCCCCTGCTCCGCGGCCGGCGCCGCGCCGACCCCGGCCACCGCCGCGAGCTCCCCCAGGGTCTGGTACTGGAAGACCTGCTTCGCGGTCACGACGAGGCCCCTCTGGCGCGCCCGGGCGGCGACGCGGATGCTCAGGATCGAATCGCCGCCGAGCTCGAAGAAGTGACTGTCGCTTCTCACGTCCCCGACCCCGAGGACATCCCGCCAGACCTCCGCCAGGAGGGCCTCGGCACGGCCCCGGGGAGCCGTTCCCGCGCGCTCCCCCGCGAGGGTCGGGGCGTCGAGGCCGGGCAGGGCTCCACGGTCGACCTTGCCGCCAGCGGTGCGCGGAAGAGCGTCGACGCGCCGCATCAGCGCCGGCACCATCGCCGGCGGCAGGCTCCGGCGCGCGGACTCCCAGAGCTCCTCGGCCGGCGCTTCTCCCGCCGTCACGATCCAGGCCTCGAGCCGGCGCCCTCCCGTCGGCCCGGGGCACGCCAAGACCACCGCCTCGGTCACGCCCGGCAGGGCCGCGAGACCGGCCTCGACGTCGCCCAGCTCCACTCGCACGCCGCGGATCTTGACCTGATGGTCGGTGCGGCCGAGGAACTCGACGCTGCCGTCGCCCAGGTGACGCGCGAGGTCGCCGGTGAGATAGAGGCGCTCGCCGGGCGCGCCGTCCGAGCGTGGAACGAAACGCTCGGCGGTCCGCCGCGGATGGTCGCGGTAGCCCCAGGCCAGGCCCGCCCCCGCGATCGCGAGCTCGCCGGCGGTCCCCGGCGGCACCGGGCGGGCGCGGTCGTCGAAAAGTAGGATCTCCTTGTTGGCAATCGGCCGGCCGATCGGCACGACGTGGGGGTGGAGCTCGCCGCCGCAGGTCCAGCAGGAGGCGTCGATCGAGGCCTCGGTCGGCCCGTACACGTTGTGCAGGGCCGCGCGGCTCGCGGCGCGGAAGGCGTCGCGCAGGTCGGCCCGGAGGGCCTCGCCGCCGGAGAAGAGATGGCGCAGGTCGCCGAGGGCGGCGAAGCGCGGGTCGGCAACCAGCTCGCGCAGGAGGGCGGGCGGGAAATCGGCGATCGTCACCCGGTGCCGCGCCATGAGCTCCAGGAGGTGATCCGGGTCCTGGTGGCCGTCGCCGAGCGGCAGGACGAGGCGGGCGCCACTCGCCAGGGCGCCGAAGACCTGCCACACCGAGGGATCGAAGGTCAGCGGGATGTTCTGCAGGAAGCGGTCCTCGGGCCGCAGGGCGAAGGCGCGGCCACGCCAGCGGAGGGTGTTCACCGCCCCGCCGTGGGGCACCATCACCCCCCGGGGGCGGCCGGTGGAACCCGAGGTGAAGAGGACGTAGGCGAGGTCCCCCGGCCCCGTCCGCTCCGGCGGACGCTCCGCCGGGCGCCCGGCCACGCCGGGGTCGTCGAGATCCAGGACGAGACGCGGGGCGCGTCCTCTCGGGCCGCGCTCGGCGAAAGCCGGGGACACGACGAGGAGCCCGGCGCCGGAGTCCTCGAGCATTGCCGCGAGGCGCTCGGGCGGCGCCGCCGGGTCGAGGGGCACGAAGGCGCCGCCGGCCTCGAGCACGGCCAGGATCGCCGCTTGCGCCGCGGGCGAGCGCTCGACGAGGAGGGCCACCGGCGTGCCCCGCTCGACGCCGAGGTCGCGCAGGCGCCAGGCCAGCCGGTGGGCGCCGGCCGCGAGCTCGCCGTAGGTGAGCCTCGCTTCTCCCTGCTCGACGGCCACGGCGTCGGGCGTCCGCTGCGCCCAGGTCTCGAAGAGGTGGTGGAGGCGGGTCTCCGGCCCGGCGAAGCGCTCGGCGGCGTCGTTCCACTCGATCCGCGCCTGGTGGCGCGCCGCGGGCGTCAGCAGGGGCAGGGCGTCGACCCGCGTCGTCCCGTCGTCCGCCGCCGCTTCCAGGAGGGCGCGGAGCTGCGTCACGAGGCGGCGGACGGTCGTGGCGTCGAAGAGGTCGGCGGCGTAGTCGGCGAGCAAGTGGAGGCCGCCGGCCTGCTCGCCGGCGGAGAAGGTGAGGTCGAGCCGGGCCGTGCCCACCTCCGCCTCGAGCCGGCGCATCACGAGGTCGCCGCCCATGGGCGCCGGCGGGCTGACGTTCTGGAGCACCAAGAGCACCTGGAAAAGAGGGTTGTAGGCGAGGTCCCGCTCGAGGCCCAGGGCGTCCACCAGGTGGTCCAGGGGCAGGTCCTGGCAGGCGTGGGCCTCGAGCACGGTAGCCTTGACCCTCGCGAGCAGCTCGCCGAAGCCCGGGGACGGCGAGCCCGGCTCGCCCGCGAGGTCGGCGCGGATCGCCAGAGTGTTGACGAAGAAGCCGATCAGGTTCTCGATCTCCACCCGGTTGCGGCCCGCGACCGGCGTACCGATCACCAGGTCCCGCTGCCCACTCCGGCGCGCGAGGAGAACTTCGAGCGCGGCGAGGAGGACCATGAAGAGAGTCGCTCCGGCGCGCCGGGCGAGGTGGCGAAGCCGGTCGAGGAGCGGGCGCGGCCAGAGCACGGTCAGACGGCCGCCGCGGAAGGTCTGGGCCGCCGGCCGTGGCCGGTCGGTGGGGAGCTCCAGCCGCGGCGGCACCCCCGCGAGGCGGCGGCGCCAGACCTCGAGCTGGGGCTCGAGAAGACCCTCCGCGAGCCAGCGTCTCTGGGCCTGCGCGAAGTCGGCGTACTGGATCGGCAGGGGCGGCAGGGGCGAGGGCAGGCCGTCGTGGGCGGCGCGGTAGAGCCCGGCCGCCTCGCCGCCCCAGAGCCCCAGGGACCAGGCGTCGGCGACGGCGTGGTGGACGGTCAGGAAGAGGGCGTGGCCGCGGGCCTCGAGGGCGGCGAGGACGGCCCGGAACAGCGGCGGCCGGGCGAGGTCGAACGGCCGCCGCGCCTCGAGCCGCCCGAGGCGCCGCGTCTCGGCTTCCCGCCTCGCGGCCGGCACGGCGCGCAGGTCGATCCGCGCCAGGGGAAGATCGAGATGACGGCGGACCGCCGGCCGCGGCATGCCGCCGACGGCGGGATAGGCCGTGCGCAGGACCTCGTGGCGCGCGACCACGCCGGCGAGGGCGGCCGCGAGGGCGCGGGGATCGAGCCGGCCGTCGAGGCGGACCGCCGACTGGACGTTGTAGACCGCGCTCCCCGGCTCCAGTTGATCGAAAAACCACAGCCGCTCCTGGGCGAAGGAGAGCACCGGCGCAGCGCCCGGGGGCCGGCCTTCGAGGGGCGGCGCGGCGCCGCCGCCCGCGCGCGCGAGCTCTTCGACGACCGCCGCCACGCCCGCCGCCGTGGGCCGTTCGAAGAGCTGCCGGAGGGCGAGGTCGACGCCGAACGCCCGGCGCAGGCGGGAGACCGCCTGCGTGGCGAGGAGGGAATGACCGCCGAGGGCGAAGAAATCCTCGTCGAGGCCGACGGCGTCTCGGCGCAGGACCTCGGCGAAGACGGCCGCCGCCACCTCCTCGTAAGGCGTGCGCGGCGCTTGGGGCAAAGCCTCCGGGACCGCCGCCGCCCACGCCGGCTCGGGCAGGGCCGGGCGGTCGACCTTGCCGTTGGCGGTGAGCGGCAGGCGCTCGAGCACGGTGAAGACCGCCGGCACCGCCGCGCCCGGAAGCTCCCGGGCGAGGTGGGCGGCCAGGTCCGCCGCGGCCGGCGCCTCTCCGGCGGCCGGCACGAGATAGGCCGCCAGGGCGGTCTCGCCGCCGGGACTCCTCCGCGCCACGACCGCCGCCGAGCTCACCGCCGGATGCCGCTCGAGGAGCGCCGTCACCTCTGCCGGCTCCACCCGCACGCCGCGGATCTTCACCTGGTCGTCCAGACGCCCGAGGATCTCGAGGACTCCGTCGGGGCGCAGGCGCCCGCGGTCGCCGGTACGGTAGAGGAGATCTCCCGCGTCGTGGGGACGGGCCGGGTTGGGGACGAAACGGCGGGCGTTCTCCTCGGGCGCGTTGCGGTACCCGAGGGAGCGGAAGGGGGTGCGGAGCACGATCTCCCCCACTTCCAACGCGCCACAAAGCCGGCCGCCCGCGGGCGCCGTCACCACCGCTTGGGTTTGCGGCAGAGGCCGGCCCACGGGTTGGACCCCTTCCTCTTCGGCTCCCGCCGCCACCCGGTGGCAGCACTTGGCGAGGGTGGTCTCGGTCGGGCCGTAGAGGTTGACCGCGTCGCCTGCCCAGGAAAACGCCGCGCGAAAGCGCCGTAGTAGGACGCCGCTCAAGGGCTCGCCGGCGAAGAAGATCGTCCGTAGGCAAGGGAGCGCGATCCCCTCGGGGGCGGCTTCGAGCCAGGCGTGGGCCACCGCCGGAACGGTGTGGAGGAGCGTGATCCTCTCCGCCGCCAGCCACGGCAGCACGGCGTCGGCGCCGAGGTCCTCAGCCGTCGGGAGATGAAGGGCGGCGCCGTGGGTAAGAGCGAGAAAGACGTCGCGCAGGACGACGTCGAAGGACAGACCGGTGAGTTGCGCCGCGCGCTCGCCCGGGCCGATCCCGAAGGTCCTCCCCTGCCAGTCGAGGAAATGGCCGAGGCCCCGGTGTTGGCCGAGGACAGCCCGCGGCACCGCCGTGGTGCCGGAGGTGAAGAAAAGATAGGCCGGGGCTTCGGGATCCGGGAAAGGCGGCGCCTCGCCCTCCCAGCCGCCCCGGACCGCCGCCGCGCGGGGGTCGACCGGGACCACCGTCACCCCGAGCCCGGCCGTGAGCTCGGCGGCGTCGCCCTCCCCCACCGTCAGCAGGACCCTGGCCCGGCCCTCTTCGAGCATGAGCCGCCGCCGCTGCCGGGGCAGCCGCGGGTCGAGGGTGAGGAGGACGCCCGAGCGCAGCGCCGCGAGCATCGCCGCCACGAGACCGAAGCTCCTGTCGCCGGTGACCGCCACGACCTCCCCCGCCCCGAGGCCGAGCCGGCGGAGCGCCGCGGCGAGGGCGGCACTCCGGCGGTCCAGCTCGGCGTAGCTCAGCCGGCGCCCGCCCCAGACCAGAGCAGGCGCGTCGGGGAGGCCGGCGGCGCATTCGGCGACGCGCTCGGGGACGCTCTTCGTGGCCGGCGCGGGCAGGACCGCCGCGAGGTCGGGCAGGACGGCGCCGGATGTCACCAGGGAGAGCTCGTCCACGCGGCGACCGGGACCGGCGAGGAACTGGTCGATCAGGCCGACGAGCTGGTCGAGGGCGGTGTCGATCGACGCCTCGGAGAAGCGGTCGGCCGCGAATTTGAAGCGCAGGGTGAGGTCCTGGCCCGGCACCGCCTGGAGGCTCAGGGGATAGTTGACCCGCTCGCGGGAGGCCAGGCCGCGGATGGAGAAGCCAAGGCCGTTGTCGCCGCCCAGGGCGACCTCCATGGGGAAGTTCTCCACCACCAGGAGGCTCTCGAAGAGGGGCTGGCCGCGGGGGACCTCGCTCCAGCCCTGGATCTCCACGAGCGGCGTGTGCTCGAAGCGCCGGGTTTCGGCGGCCTCGGCCTGGATCTCGGCCAGCCAGTCCCGGAACGGCCGGTCGCTGGCGAGACGCAGCCGCACCGGAAGAGTGTTGATGAAGAGCCCCACCATCGACTCGACCCCCGGCAGCTCCGCCGGCCGGCCGGCGACGGTGGCGCCGAAGACCACGTCGTCCTCGCCGGCGTGGCGCGCGAGAAGAAGGCCCCAGAGCCCCTGGAGCAGGCTGCTCAGGGTCAGGCCGGCGCGACGCAGGGCCTCGCCGAGGGCGGCGTGCCGCGCCGCCGGCAAGCGGCGCTCGCGCTGCGCGTAGGCGCCCTCCGGCGCGCCGGTGGCGCGGGCCAGGCCCAATGGCGTGGCGCCGCCGAAGCCGGCCAGCCGCCGCCGCCAGAAGGCTTCGGCGGCGGTCAGGTCCTGGCGGGCGAGCCAGGCGATGTAATCGCGATAAGGGGGCGCGGGCGCGATCGTCGGCTCCACGCCCTGGCGGCAGGCGCGGTAGGCCCGCAGGACCTCGCCGAAGATCAATCCCTGGCACCAGCCGTCCACGAGGAGATGGTGGATCGCCCAGGCGAAACGCCAGCGCCGCTCGCCCACGCACACGAGCGTGAAGCGCAGGAGGGGCGGCTGCGCCAGGTCGAAGCCCCGGGCCCGGTCCTCCTCCAGGAGGCGGCCGAAGCGCTCCTCCTCGGCCGCCGGCTCGAGGCCGCGCCAGTCGAGCTCCCGCCAGGGCAACCGCACCCGGCGGTAGACGACCTGGAACGGCTTCTCCCGCCGCTGCCAGTCGAAGCCGGTGCGCAGGACGGGGTGGCTCTCGACCGTCCGCTCCCAGGCCCGGCGCAACGCCGCGGCGTCGACGTCGCCTTCCAGCACGCACCAGGTCTGGTTGAAGTAGACCCCGGAGCGCGGCGCGTAGAGGCTGTGGAAGAGCATCCCCTCCTGCATCGGCGAGAGGGGATAGATGTCCTCGATCAGTTGCCGGGCCGCGGCGGCGCCGTTCATGGCCCGCCCTCCAGGCTGCCGGCGAGGTCGCCCGCGAGATCGTCGAGCTCCGCTTGGTCGAAATCCATCAGAGGGAAATCCGACGGCGTGTAACCCCCCGCGCCTTCGGCGTGGCAATGCGCCACGAGCTCGCGCAGGGCGTCGACGTAGGCGTCGGCCAGGCGCCCGACACGCTCGCGGCGCAGGGCGGCGGCGTAGGTGAACGCGAGGCCGAGCCGGCCGTCGCGGACGCCACCGTTGACCTCCAGGAGGTGAGCCCGCGCCTGGCGCGGGCCGGCGAGGGCTCCCACGCCCTCGCCGGCGGGGCGGAAAATCGAGCCCTCGGGGAAGGCGCGATCGAGCCGGCCGAGGTAGTTGAAAACGATCTCAGGCCGCCGCGCGACGGGCGGGCCCTCCTCGCGCAGCTCCAACAGGCCCCAGGTCAGGCCCCGCTCGGGCAGGCGCCGCAGGCGCTCCTTCGTCGCCCGCAGGGTGCCCCCCACGCCGCCGGCGTCGACCTCGAGACGCAGGGGGAAGAGGGTCGTGAGCCAGCCGACGGTGCGCGAGAGGTCGACCGCCGTGGCGCCGTCGGCGGCGCCCTCTTCGCGGCCGTGGCCCTCGAGCTCGACCCAGAACGCCGTCTCGCCGGTGAAGCGGCCGAGGGCGAGGGCGAATGCGGCGAGGAGGGCGTCGTTGACCTCGGTGCCGTACGCCCGGGGCGCCTGCGTGAGGAGGGCCGCGGTGGTCTCGGCGTCGAGCTCGCGCCAGAGCGTCGCCGCGGTGGCGGCGAGAGGGGCGGCGTCCGCCTCGTCGAGGGGAAGCGGCCGCGGGGCGTCGCCCAGGCTCCGGCGCCAGAGCGCCGCCGCCTCGGCGGACTCCGGCGAGCGGGCGCGCGCGGCCAGAAGCTCGGCCCAGGCCTTGAAAGAGGTGGTCTTCGGCGGCAGGTCGAGGCGGCCCGAGCGCTCGAGCTGGAGATAGGAGAGCTCGAGGTCCTCCACGAGGATCCTCCACGAGACGCCGTCGACCGCGAGGTGGTGAACGATCCACAACAGCCGGTCGTCCTCCGCCTCGCCGCCCGGGTAAAGGAGGAGGCGCGCGAGGGGCCCCTCTCCGAGGTCGAGCGACGCCTGGCACCGCCCGGCCGCCGCCGCCCGCGCCTCCGCGCGCCGCTCGGCCGGCAGGACCCGGAGGTCGACGACGGCGAAGGGCACGGCGCCGCCGGGCGGGACCGACCACTGGCGCCAGCCGTCCTCGTCGCGCGCGAAACGCAGCCGCAGGGCGTCGTGGTGCGCGAGCAGCGCCGCCAGGGCCTGCTCGAGGACGCCCGGGTCGAGCCGGCGGGTGACGGCGAGGGCCAGGGCCTGGTTGAAGTGGTGGGCGTCGGCCGGATCGGCGGCGAGGAAGCGGCGCTGGACCGGCAGGAGGGGCACCGCTCCCACCACCGGGCCCTGCTCGGCGGCGGTGCCGCCGGCGGGCTCGGCCGCCGCCGCCACGGCGGCGACCGTCCGGCGCTCGAAGATCTGCTGCGGCGTCACCCGCAGGCCGCGGCGGAGCGCCCGCGTCACCACCCGGATGCTGAGGATCGAATCACCGCCGAGCCTGAAGAAGTCCTCGTCGATCCCGACCTCCCCGAGCCTCAGGACCTCGGCCCAGACCTCGGCCAGCACGGCCTCGGCGTGGGTCCGCGGCGCGGCCGCGCCGCGGCGCTCGGGGATCGGCAGGGCGCGGCGCGCCAGGTCACTACGGTCGACCTTGCCGCTCGCGTTGAGCGGCAGGGCGTCGAGGGCGGCGAACGCCGCCGGCACCATGTGGTCCGGCAGGCGGGCGACGAGGTGCGCCCGCAGCTCGTCGGCCGCCGGCGGCGGATCGCCTGCGGCGGCCCAGTACGCCACTAGGCGCGTGGTCTCGCCGTCCGCGTGGGCGATCACCGCCGTCTCGCGCACCCCGGGATGCTCGAGCAGGACGGCCTCGATCTCCCCGAGCTCGATGCGCAGCCCCCGCACCTTCACCTGGTGATCGATCCGTCCGAGGAACTCGATCGCGCCGTCGCCGCGGCGCCGGGTGAGGTCCCCCGTGCGGTAGAGCCGGGCGCCGGGGTCCGCCCCCCAGGGATCGGGCACGAAACGCTCGGCGGTGAGCCCGGAACGGCCGAGATAGCCGCGCGCGACCTGCACGCCGCCGATCAGGAGCTCCGCAGGCACCCCGATCGGCGCGACGCGGAAGCGCCGGTCCACGAGGTGGACTGCCACGTTGGCCTCGGGCCGGCCGATGGGTACCGCCTCCCCGGGGGAGCAACGCCAGGCGGTGACGTCGATCGCCGCCTCGGTGGGACCGTAGAGGTTGACGAGGGGGGCGGCGAGGCGCCCGGAGAAGCGCCGGACGAGCTCGCGCGGCAGAGCCTCGCCGCTGGCGATCACGTGGCGCAGGGAAACGCATCGGGAGGCGGCGTCCTCCTCGACGAAGACCCGCAGCAGCGAGGGCACGAAGTGGACGACACTCACCCTTTCCTCGACGATCCGCCGTGCCAGGTAGTCGGGCTCGCGGTGGCCGCCGGGACGCGCGATCACCGAACGGGCGCCGACGGCTAGGGGCAGGAAGAGCTCCCAGATCGAGACGTCGAAGGAGTGGGGCGTCTTCTGCAGGAAGACGTCCCCCGCGCCGAGGGCGAAGGCATCGACCATGGCGCGCAGGCGGCTCACGATCGCGCGATGGCTCACCGCCACCCCTTTCGGCCGGCCGGTCGAGCCCGAGGTGTAGATCACGTAGGCGGCGTTGGCCGGCGCGGCCCGGCGCGGCGGGCGCTCCGGCGCCCGGCCCTCGGCGTCGAGCCGCAGGACCGGGATCCCGACGTCCGCGAGGCGCTCGGCGAGACCGGCGCGGGCGAGGAGCACCGCGGCCCCGCTGTCCTCCAGCACCAGCTCGAGGCGGCGCCGCGGATCCTCGGGGTCGACGGGCACGTAGACGCCGCCCGCCGCGTGGATCGCCATGAGCCCGGCCATCCGCTCCAGGGAACGCTCGGCGGCGAGCGCCACCCGCGTCTCGGGCTCCACGCCGAGGGCGGCGAGGCGGCGGGCGAGAAGCTCGGAGCGCCGGAGGAGCTCGCCGTAGGTCATCCGCGCGCCCTCGACGACGAGCGCCACGGCCTCGGGTGCGGCTGCCGCCGTCGCGCGCACGAGCTCGTCGAGGGTCGCGTCCGCGCTGCGTCGGCGCTCGGTGTCGTTCCATTCGCGCAGGAGCTGGTGCCGCTCGGCCTCGCCGAGCCATGGCAGGGCGCCCACCTGGACGTCGGGGTCGGCGGCCAAAGCGCCGAGCAGGACCCGCCAGTGGCCGAGCAGACGCACCACGTCGGTGGCGGCGAAACGCCGGGCGTCGTAGGTGAGGGCGAGGGCGAGGCCGTCGCCGCCGGGGTTGGCGTTGACGAGCAGGGGATAGTTCGTCTCGAGCGCGGTCGCGACGTCGCGCAGCTCGAGGCGGACGCCGGGCGAGCCCTCGGGGGCGGGATAGTTCTCGAAGACCAGGACGCTCTCGAAGAGCGGCAGAGCGTCGCGGAGGCCGCTCTCCTTGCGAATCTCGGCCAGAGGGCACCATTCGTAGCGCCGCGCCTCGACCTGCGCCGCCTGGACCGTCTCGAGCCAGACCGCCGCCGGGCGCGAGACCTCCACCCGGCAGCGCAGGGGCAAGGTGTTGGTGAAGACGCCGAGGACGGTCTCGACCCCCTCGATCTCCGGCGGCCGGCCGGCGACGCTCATGCCAAAGACGACGTCGTCGCCGCCGCCCGAGCGGGAGAGGACGAGGGCCCAGGTGCCCTGGACAGCGGTATTCAGGGTCAAGCCGCGGCGCCGCAGCGCCGCCGTGAGACGGGCGAGCGGCGCCGCGGGCAGGCGGATCTCCCGCACCGCCGACGCCCTGACCTCGGCCCCGGGCTCGCCGCGGTCGAAGCCGACCCGGTTGGGGGCCTCGAAACCCGCGAGGATCCGGCGCCAGGCGGCGCGGGCGGCGCCCTGGTCCCGGCGCGCGAGCCAGGCGATGAAGTCGCGGAAGGGGCGCGGCGTGGCGAGCCGGGGCGCGGCGCCGTCGAGACCGGCCTCGTAGGCGGCGAGGACCTCGCCGAGCAGAAGCGGCAGGGACCAGCCGTCCAGGATCAAGTGATGGTGGCTGAAAACGAAGACGTGCTCGCTCTCGCCGGTGCGGAAGAGCGACAGGCGCAGCAGGGGCCCGCGGTTGAAGGGCGCCACCCGCGCCGCTTCGCCGCGGAGATCCTCCGACAGCCGCCGCCGCCGCTCCGCGGCCGGCAGGTCGCGCCAGTCCTCCCGCCGGCAGGGCACCGCCACCCGCCGGCCCACGACCTGCACCGGTCGCTCCAGATCCTCCCAGACGAAGGCCGTGCGCAGGGCCGGATGCCGGTCCACCACTGCTTGCCAGGCAGCCTCGAAGACTTCCGGCCGCAGCTCCGGCACGGTCGCGGCGAAGGTGGTGACGTAAAGGTCCGACGTCTCGCCGTAGAGGCCGTGGAAGAGGAGCCCCTCCTGGAGCGGCGCCAGGGCGTAGACGTCCTCGATCTCCGCCGGAGCGCCGTCGCGGGTCTCGAAGCGCACGCCCTCCAGGGCTTTGCGGAGCTCTCCGGCCTCGAGCCGCGCCAGGGGAAAGTCCGAAGCCGTCCAGGCGGCGACGCGGCGGACCGCGGCCGCGGGCCGGGTGGCGTCGGCGAGCTCTTCCAGGGCGGCCTTGAAATCGGCCGCCAGGGCCTCTACCGTCCCGCGGCGGAGGAGGCGGGGGCTGTAGGCCCAGCCCATGCGCAGACGCCCGCCGCTCGTGCTGCCGAAGATGAAGACGAGGTGCCGGCGCTCGAGCTCCGGCGCGTTCCACGGGCCGGTGGGCTCAGGGGCGCCGCCGAAGAGCGCGTCGTCGCCGGCGGTCACCTGGTCGAGCTGGCCGAGGTAGTTGAAGCCCACCTCCGCCGCCGGCAGTCCGGCGAGCTCGGCGGCGACCTCGGGCCGCGGATCGAGATAGCGCAGCACGCCCCAGCCGATCCCCTTCGAGGGCACCGACCGCAACACCTCCTTGGTTGCCGCCAGGGCGCCGAGAGCGCCGCCGGAGGCCGGATCGAGGAGCAGGGGATAGACCGCGGTAAACCAGCCGACGGTGCGCGAGACGTCGAGCCCGGCGGCGGCGGTGACGACCTCCTCGCGGCCGTGCGCCTCGACGTCGACCAGGACCGGGCCGCCGGCGAAGCGGCCGAGGGCGCGGGCGGCGGCGGCGAGGAGGACCTCGTCGATCGTGGCCCGCAGCGTCGCCGGCGCCTCGTGGAGGAGCCGGCGGGTCGCCTCCTCGTCGAGCTCGACGCCGACGGTCTCGACCATGCCCTCGAGGTTCCTGCCCCGGGCGCGCTCGAAGTCCACCGGCAGGGGCACGGCGCGGCGGCGGGCCGCCGAGGCCCAGTACGCCCGCTCGGCGTCGAAACGGCCGCTCCAGGCGAGGGCGTCGAGGGTTTCGGCCCAGCGCTTGAAGCCGTCGGTGCGCGGCGGCAGAAGCGGCTCGACGCCGGCTTCGAGGGAGCCGCAGGCCCGGCCCAGGTCCTCGATGAGGACGCGCCAGGAGAGACCGTCGACTACGAGGTGATGGAAGATCAGCAGGAGGCGTCCCTCGCCGCCGGTATCGAAATAGGCGACGCGAAAGAGGGGTCCGCGGACGAGGTCGAGGCTTTGCTGGAGGGCCGCGGCGGCGGCCTCGAGCACGCCGCGCCCGCGCTCCGGCGGCAGGCCGCTCAGGTCGAGGGCATGGCACGGCGGCGCCGTCTCGGGCGGGGCGTTCCATGCCCGCCAGCCGGTTGCCGCGCCGGCGGCGAAGCGTAGCCGTAAGGCGTCGTGGTGGCGCTCGAGGAGCGCCACGGCGCGGTAGAGGCGCCCCGGGGCGAGAGGCCGGCGCACGGCGAGCATCGCCGCCTGGTTCCAGTGCCCGGGCCGGGCGAAGCGATGCTCGAAGAACCAGGCCTGGATCGGCGTCAGGGGCAGCGGCCCCGAGACCGGCGCCTCGGGATCGGCCGACGCCGCTCCCGCCGCCACCGGGGCCACGGCCGCCGCCAGCTCGGCCACCGTGGGATGGAGGAAGACCTGGTCGAGCGAGCAATCGAGGCCTTCCTGGCGCGCCCGGGCGACGATCTGGATCGCCAGGATGGAGTCGCCGCCCAGGGCGAAGAAATTCGCCCCGCGGTCGACCGCCCCGACCTTGAGCACCTCGCGCCAGATCCGCGCCAGGAGCTCCTCGAGCTCGCCGCGAGGCCCTTCCTCGCGGCGCCGATCGGCCGACGCCGCGGCCTCCCCGCGCTCGGCCTCGGCAAGACGCTCGAGGGCCTTGCGGTCGACCTTGCCGTTCGCGGTCAGGGGCATCGCCTCGAGGAGCAGCCAGCTCGCCGGCACCATGTAAGCCGGCACCTTGGCGCCCAGGTGCTCGGCGAGGGCCTCGCCGTCCACGGCGGCGCCGGGAGCCGGCACGGCGGCGGCCACGAGCCGCCGGCGGTGCCGATCCCCCACCGCCACCACCGCCGCCGCGGCGACGCCGGGATGCTCGCCCAGAGCCGCCTCGATCTCGCCGAGCTCGACGCGATGACCCCGGATCTTGACCTGCTGGTCCTCGCGGCCGAGGAACTCGATCGTGCCGTCGCCGAGGTAACGCCCGAGGTCTCCGGTCTTGTAAAGGCGCTCGCCGTTCCGAGGATCGGGGACGAAGCTCGCGGCCGTGCGCGCCGGGTCGCGCCAATAACCCCTCGCCACCCCGACGCCGCCGATGAAGAGCTGGCCCGGTGCCCACTCGGGACGAGGCTCGAGGTCGCCGTCGAAGACCTGGAAGCTCTGGCGGGTCATGGCCCGGCCGTAGGGAATCGACGGCCAGCTCGGGTCGACCTCGCCGATCTCGTAGGCGATCGACCAGATCGAAGCCTCCGTGGCTCCGCCGAGGCTGACGACGGAGAGGGCCGCCGCCGGCCGCGCAGAAACGGCGCGCAGGCGGTCCGGCAAGGCGACCGGGATCCAGTCGCCCGAGAGCATGACCAGGCGCACGCTCTCGGGCAGGACCGCGCCCATGGCCTCCAGGTGCTCGACCATCATCAGGAGGAGGGCCGGCACCGAGCTCCAGATCGTCACGCCGTGGCGCGCGGCGAGCGCGAGCCACTCGTCGGGCCGCCGGGCCGCGCCGGGCTCCGGGATCACCACCGCGGCCCCCGCCGCGAGGACGCCGAAGAGGTCGTAGACCGAGAGGTCGAAGGAGAGGGAGGAGAGGGCGAGGACGCGGTCCTCGGGGCCGACGGCGAAACGCCGGTTGACGTCGAGGACCGTGTTGACCGCTCCGCGATGATCGATCATCACCCCCTTGGGGGCGCCGGTGGATCCGGAGGTGAAGATGACGTAGGCGAGGTCCTCCGGCGTGGCCGCGGGAGGCCCTTCCTCAGCTGGGGCCCCGGGGGGCTCCTCCGCCGAGACCGCGAGCCAGGCGACCGCGGAGCCGGCCGCGGCCGCCTCCAGCTCGGCGCGAAGCGACGGGAGAGTGAGGGCGGTCGCCACCTGGCCGCGCGCGAGGAGGTGAGCCACGCGCTCCGGCGGCAGGGCGGGATCGATCGGCAGATAGGCGGCGCCGGCCTCGAGGACGCCGAGGACCGCGACCACCTGCTCCCACCCCTTCTCCATCACCACCGCCACCAGGGTGTCAGGCCGCGCGCCGCGGCGGCGAAGCTCCGCCGCGAGCCGGAGCGCGCGGGCACGGAGCTCGCCGTGGCTGAGCCGGCGCCCAGCCGCGTAAACCGCCGGCGCCTCCGGATCCCGGCGGGCGGCGGCGAAGACCCGCCGGTGGAGAAGCCCCGTGGGCGCCCCCTCCGCCGCCTCGGGCTCGCGGCGCCGGGCGAGCTGCGCCGCCGGCAGACGGAGGAGGAGGCCGGTCCAGGTCTCGGCCTCGGCGAGCCGCTCCAGGAGATCGCGGTAGGCGGCGAAGAGGTCGTCGAGCAGGCCGGAGGGGAAGAGCTCCTCGACCGCGTCCCAGTTGTAGACCAGCTCCCCCCGGCTCTCGCTCACCTGGTGATCGATCCACACCTGGGGCGTCTGGCTGATGCTGTAAACGTGCTCCGCCTCGGGCAAGGCGCCGCCCGCCTCGCCACCGCCCTCGGGAAGACCGAGAAGGCTGGTGAAAACCACCGGCACGGCCGGCCCGCGGCCCTCTCCGCCGGAGCGCTGGGCGAGCTCCCGCAAGACCCGCACCCCGCTCACGTAACGATGGTCGAGGTCGGCCAGGAGCCGCGCCTGCAGCGCCCGCGCCCGCTCCGCGAAGGATGTCGGGCGGCGGTGGTCGACCTCGAGCAGCGTCAGGGAAGTGAAATCCCCCACCAGGGCGTCGACCTGGGCATGGAAGGGCAAGCGGCGGAAGAGCGTCAGGGTGAGGAGGAAATGGGGCCTGGCGCTCCACCGCGCCAGGGTCTCGGCGAAAGCGCCGAGGAGGAGGACCGAAGGCGTGACGCCGGCGGTGGCGGCGCGCTCCTTGAGGCGTGTCCAACGCCCGGCGTCGAGGCGGGCGCCGCGGCGCGTGAAGCGCGGCAGCCCGAGGCTCGCGGGATCGCGCGCCAGGGGCAGCTCGGGGCCTCCGGGGAGCCCCGGCAGACGCGCGCGCCAGTACTCGAGGGAGCGCCGGTAGAGCGGCTCCTCCCGCAGCGCCTCCTCCGCCAGCACGTAATCGCGGAAGGAGACCCCGAGAGGCTCCAAGGAGGTCTCGGGATCGGCGTAGAGAAGCAGCCACTCGCGGCGGAGCACCTCGACGGTCCAGGCGTCGCCGACTAGGAAGTCGAAGCCGAGGTGGAGGCGGAGGCGGCCGCCCGGCAGACGCGAGGCGCGGACGTCGAAGAGCGGCCAGCGGTCCGCCGGCAAGATCTGATGGGACATCTCGTGCCGCCGCGCCGCGAGGGCCTCCTCGGCTTCCGCGGCGGCGGCCCGCGAGAGATCGAGGAGTGCGAAGCGGTAGGGCTCGACGCGCTCCAGGATCCGCTGGCGGCCGTCGGGATCGATCACCGCGCGCAGCATCTCGTGGCGCTCGACGAGGCGGACGAAGGCGTCGTTCAGACGCTCGAGATCGAGACCGCGGACGTCGATCTCGGTGTAGAAGTAGGTGGCGACGTTGCCGATCTCGAAGGAGCCGCCGCGGCCGATCCAATAGGCCTGCTGGACGTCGGTCAGCGGGAACGGCTCGTGGCGCCGGGCGGGATCGGCGACGAGCTCGGGAAGGGCCGGGCGCGCGCCGCCGCCTGCGGCGAGGCGGGCGTCGATCGTCGCGGCGAGGCGGGCGACGGTCGCGTCGGCGAAGAGCTCGCGCACGGCGACCTCCACCCCGAGCTCCGCCTCGAGCCGCGCCGTCACTCGGGTCGCCAGGAGCGAATGCCCGCCGAGCTCGAGGAAGGGATCGTGCGCTCCCACCTCGGCGATGCCCAGGGCCTCGCCCCAGATCCGGGCGATCCGCCGCTCGGTGGCGCTCCGCGGCGCCTCGTAGGCGACGCCCAGGGCCGGGCGGTGGTGCCCCGCCGCGGGCGCCGGCGTCTCCTCCTCCGCGATCCGGCGCGCCGCGGGCGCCGCCGTGCCGGCGCCCGGCCGCTCGATCCAGAAACGCCGGCGCTCGAAAGGATAGGTCGGCAGCGCGACCCTCCGGCGCTTCTCGCCCGCGAAGAAGCGCCGCCACGAGGGCTCGATCCCCACCAGCCACAGCCGGCCCAGGGTGGCGAGCAGATGGGCGTGCTCGTCTCCGGCGACGCCGCGCGCCACGTCCGCCGGAGGCCGTCCGGCGGACAGCGCCACCGTGTCCCGGGGCTTCTCGGGATGGGCCTGGGCCAGGGTGGTCAGAGCCCGCCCCGGACCGAGCTCGAGGAGCACCCGCCGGCGGTCGGTGAAAAGCTCCGTCAGGCCGTCGCCGAAGCGCACGGGCTGGCGGAGCTGGCGCGCCCAGTAGCCCGGATCGGTGGCCTCGGCGGCGGTGATCCAGGTGCCGGTGACGTTCGACAGGAAGGCGAAGCGCGGGGCCGCGAGGCCGCGCCCGGCCACCGCGCGCTCGAAGGGGGCCACGGCCGGGCCCATGAGCGTCGAGTGGAAGGCATGGGAGGTGTGGAGGCGGCGGTGCTCCACGCCGCGCCCGGCGAACAGGACGGCACAGGCGTCGATCTCCTCGGCGGACCCGGCCAGGACCGTCATCCGCGGACCGTTCACCGCCGCGACGGAAACCCCGCGCGGCAGCTCCGGCAGGAGCTCGGCCGCCGGCGCCGCCACCGAGAGCATCGCCCCTGGAGGCTGCTCGCCCATGAGGCGTCCACGCTCCGCCACCAGGGCGAGAGCGTCGTCGAGCTCGAAGACGCCGGCCATCGCCGCCGCCGCCAGCTCGCCGATCGAATGGCCCAGCATCGCTTCGGGCGCGAGCCCCCACGACGTCAGCAACCGGGCGGCGGCCCACCCGTGGACGAAGAGCGCCGGCTGAGCGAGATCGGTACGGCGCAGGAGCGCCGCCGCCTCCTCGTCCGCCGGGTCGCCGCAGAGGAGCTCCCGCAGGTCGCGGCCGAGGGCCTCGCGGAGCTTTTCTGCCGCCTCGTCGACCTCGCGGCGAAAGACCGGCTCGGCGTCGTAGAGGTCACGGCTCATACCGGGATGCTGGCTGCCCTGACCGGGGAAGAGAAAAACCAGGGGGCGCTCGCTCGGCTCCTCGAAATGCTCGAGGAGGCGCTCGGGATCGCGCTCGGCGAGGATCCGGGCGGCGCCGGCCCGGCTGCCCGCCACGAGCGCCCGTCGGTGGGGGAAACGCCGCCGGCCAAGAGCCAGGGTATAGGCGGCGTCGGCGAGGGGGACGTCGCTGCCGCCGAGGTGAGCGGCGAGGGCGTCGGTGGCACGGTCGAGAGCCTCCGGACCGGCCGCCGCCAGCAGCAGGAGCTGGCGCGGACGCGCCGGCGCCGTCGGCGGCGGCGCCGGGGCCTGCTCGAGGATCACGTGGGCGTTGGTGCCGCCGATGCCGAAGGAGCTCACCCCGGCCCGGCGCGGAGCGCCGTTGCCGGCCCAGGGCTCGAGCGAGGTGGCCACCCGGAAGGGCGAGCTCTCGATCTCGAGGTGCGGATTGGGCGCCTCGAAGTGCAAGCTCGGCGGAATCTCGCCGTGCTCGAGAGCGAGGACCGTCTTGATCAACCCCGCCATGCCGGCGGCGGTGTCGAGATGGCCGACGTTGGTCTTGACCGAGCCGAGAGCGCAGGCCCCCGGCCGCGGCGCGCCCCCCTGGGCGGCGTCGCGGAACGCGCGGCTCAAGGCCGCGACCTCGATCGGATCGCCCAGGGGCGTGGCCGTGCCGTGAGCCTCGACGTAGCCGATCGTCCGCGGGTCGACCCGGGCGGCGGCCAGGGCGGCGCGGATCACCCGCTCCTGGCCCTCGAGCCGCGGCGCGGTGAAGCCCACCTTGCCGGCGCCGTCGTTGTTGATCGCCGTGCCGAGGATGACCGCCCGCACGGCGTCGCCGTCCGCCAGGGCGTCCTCCAAGCGCTTGAGCACCACGGCGCCGACGCCGCTGCCGAAGATCGTCCCTCCTGCCCCGGCGTCGAAGGCGCGGCAATGCCCGTCGGGGGAGAGGATGCCGTCCTTCTGATAGCGATAGCCCGGCACCGGCGAGAGATCGAGGGCGACGGCGCCTGCCAGGGCGAGGTCGCAGTCGCCGTCGATCAACCCCTGGCAGGCCAGGTGGAGGGCCACGAGGGAGGTCGAGCACGCCGTCTGGACGCCCACCGCCGGGCCCTCGAGATCGAGCTTGTAGGAGGTCTTGGTGGCGAGGTAGTCCTTGTCGTTGCCGAGGACCACTCCCAGGCCGCCCGCGGCGGCGGCGACGTCAGGCCGCGACGCCAGGTGATAGAGGAGGTAATGGCTGAGGCTGGCGCCGGCGTAGACCCCCACCGCGCCGCCCTTCTCGCCGCCGTAGCCGGCGTTGTCGAGGGCCGCGAAGGCGCACTCGAGGAAGAGGCGCTGCTGCGGATCCATGATCTCCGCCTCGCGCGGGTTGACGCCGAAGACCTCGGCGTCGAAACAGTCGACGTCGGCGAGCTCCGGCTTGGCGGGCACCCAGGCGGGATCGGCGAGCAGCGCCTCGCCGGCTCCGAGCGCGCGCAGCTCCGCGGGGGAGAAGAGCCGCACCGACTCGACCGCCGCGCTCAGGTTGCGCCAGAAGGCGTCGAGGTCGCGGGCGCCGGGGAAGCGCCCCGCGAGACCGATGACGGCGACCTCCAGCCCGCTTGGCGTGCGCGCGCTCATGCCTCGCCCTCGCCGCCGCGCAGGCGCCGGAGCTCGCGGCGGCGCGCCCCGCGGCGATCCAGGCTCTCGCCGCCCTGCCCGTCTTCCGAAGGCCCGGGCGCCGGGACCGCGGCCGCGGGCGCCGGCGGGCCGAGCTCGCCGAGCAGTGCTCCCAGGGAGCGCACCGTCGGGTGATTGAACATCTCCACCAGGGGTATTTCGGCGCCGGCCAGGTCGCGCAGGCGGGCGTGGGCCTGAACCAGGTGGACCGAGGTGCCGCCGAGCTCGAAGAAGTTGTCGTCGACGCCGATCCGCTCGCGGCCGAGGAGATCGCGGACGATGCCGGCGATCTCCTCCTCGAGCCGCGAGCGCGGCGGCCCGCCGGGCCGCGGCTCCGCCGGCTCGGCCGACGGCGCGCGCCGCGCGAGAGCGGCACGGTCGACCTTCCCGTTGGCGGTGAGCGGGAGATCGTCGATCCGCACGAAGGCGCTCGGCACCATGTAGGCCGGCAGCTTGGCGCGCAGGAAGGCGCCGAGCTCGGCCGCGAGGCCGGTGCCGGCGGCGGCGCGCTCTTCACCCTCGCCGCCGTCCCACGGCCCGCCGACCAGGCTGTGGACCAGCCGGTCGTTGTCGGCGAGGCGGAAGGCCGGCCGCAGCGGCGGGAAATCGATCTCGCCGATCTGGCACAGGCCGAGGCCCAGGCCGGGAGCCGTCATCTCCAGGAGCTGGGTGATCAGTCCGGCCTCGAGCGCGGAGAAGTGCCGGCCGAGCTCCTCGCCGTAGACCGGGGAGACGGCGTCGAGGCGGGCGACGAGGTAGAGGCGGAAGGCGACGTGGGTGAAGCCGGGAGGGTCCCGAGGCCGCGCCGGCAGCTCGGCGTCGGGAGTCAAGAGCACCAGGCGGTGCGCCGCCGGATCGTGGTAATAGGCGCCGGCCTCGAGCCCCTCGACCCGCCCCGCCGGGACGTGGAGATAGACCTGCACCGGATAGAGGGAGCCCGCCGAGGCGTAGCGATAGCGCGGCAGGGGCTCGTCGGGCGAGCGCACCTGGCTGAGGGCGCCGAGGAGCTCGCCCACGATTTCGAGGGGCACCGTCCGCGGCGCGAACCGGCGCCGGCTGCGCCGCTCCTCGGCACCGCCATGGCCCACCCTTTCCGGCCAGGCGCCGCCCGGCAGGGCGACGGCACCGCGGCCATCGTCCCTGCGTCGTCCCGGCTCGCTCAGCTTGTGCTCGAGGAGCTGCAAGCCCTCGACCTCGCCCGCCGGCGTCTCCTCGACCACGTAGGCCACCAGGCGCCGCTCTCCGCGGGGCCGTCCCACGGCCGCCGCCACCGCCGAGCGCACGCGCGGATGCGTTTCGAGAGCGGCCTCGATCTCCCCCAGCTCGATGCGATGGCCGAGGACCTTGACCTGGTTGTCCTCCCGGCCGAGAAACTCGATCTCGCCGGTGGGCAGCATGCGGCCCAGATCCCCGGTGCGGTAGAGGCGCTCGCCGGTCCGCGGATGGCGGAGGAAGGACGCGGCGGTGCGCTCCTCGTCGCGCCAGTAGCCCCGGGCGACGCCGACGCCTCCGATGTAGAGCTCCCCCGGCACCCCGACCGGCCGCCTCTCGAGCCCGGCGTCGAGCACGTGGAAGGTCTGGTTCAGCATCGGCCGGCCGTAGGGAATCGACGCCCAGCTCGGATCGACCTCGTCGATCGGATGGAGGATCGACCAGATCGACGCCTCGGTGGCGCCCCCGAGGCTCACGACCCGGGCGTTCGGCGCCAGGCGGCGGACGCGCCCGGGGAGGTCGAGGGGAATCCAGTCGCCGGAGAGGAGCACGAGGCGCAGGCTCTCCGGCAGGCGCTCGCCACGGCCTTCGAGATAAACGACCAACATCTCGAGGAGGGCGGGCACCGAGCTCCAAAGAGTGACGCCCTCGCGCACCATCAGCTCCCACCAATGGGACGGATCGCGCAGGGCCCAGGGCTCGGGCACCACCACCGTCCCCCCCGCGGCGAGGACGCCGAAGATGTCGTAGACAGAGAGGTCGAAATTGAGCGCCGAAAGCGCCAGGACCTTGTCCTCGGGATCGACGTCGAAGCGCCGGTTGACGTCGACGACCGTGTTCAAGGCGCCGCGGTGGTCGATCATCACCCCCTTGGGCAGGCCGGTCGAGCCCGAGGTGAAGATCACGTAGGCCAGGTCCTGAGGGCTCGCCGCATCGCCGTCCGCCGCCGGGTCGCTTTCCGCGATCTCCTCGATCGCCAGGGGCGCGACGCCGTCGATCCACGGCAGCTCGCCGACGAGGCGGCTCTCGGTGAGGGCCAGGCGGACCTCGCCGTGGCGCAGGAGGTGCGCGAAGCGCTCCGCGGGCAGGCCCGGATCGACCGGCAGGTAGGCGCCGCCGGAGCGCAGGACGCCCAGGACCGCTGCCACCTGCTGCCAGCCCTTCTCCGCCGCCACCGCCACCAGGGAGTCGGGCCGCACCCGCAGCTCCCGCAGGCGGCGCTCGACGCCTGCCGCGAGCCGGTCGAGCTCGGCGTAAGAGATCGAGCGGCCCGCGGCCACCACGGCGGGACGGCTCCCCGCCTCCCGCGCCCGCTCGGCCACGGGCGCGTGGAGAAGTCCCTCGGGCACCAGGGCCGCGGTGGCGTTCGCCGCGGCGAAAAGCTCGGCTTGGGCGGAGGGCAGGAGCGCCTCGCGGGAGGTCGTCTCCCAGGCCTCGGCTCCGGCGGCGAGGCGCCGCAGGAGCCCTTCGTAGACCTCGAACATCCCCGCGAGGAAGCCCGGCTCGAAGAGCTCGCGCACGCCGTCCCAGTTGTAGCGAAGGGCGCCGCCGCGCACCGTCACCTGGTGGTCGAGCCAGACCTGGGGGGTCTGCCCGATCGAATAGACCAGGTCGAGCGCCGGCCCTTCTCGGGCCGTCCCTTCGGCGCTCGCGGCCCGTGTCTCGTCGAGGTTGACGGTGCTGGTGAAGACCACCGGCATCGCCGCCCCTCGGCCGCCGCGCCGCGCTCCGAGCTCGCGCATCACCCGCACGCCGCCGACGACGCGATGGTCGAGGTCGGTCCACAGACGTTCCTGGAGACGCCGGGCGCGGACGGTGAAGGGCTCGGGCCGGGAGGCGTCGACGGCGAGCAGGGTCAGGGAGGTGAAGTCGCCGAGAATGCGGTCGACGTGGGGATGGAAGGGCAGGCGATTGAACAGGGTCAGGTTGATGGTGAAGCGCGGCGACTTGCTGAAGCGCGCCAGGACCTCGGCGTAGGCGGCGAGGAGCACCGCCGAGCCGGTGAGGCCCGCGGCCCGGGCACCTCGCTCGAGGCGAGACCAGTCGGCAGCCTCGAGACGGCCCGAGAAGCGCTCGAACCGCTGCTCGGCGAGGGCCTCGGGACGCCGCGCCAGAGGCAGCTCCGGCGCCGGCGGCAGCTCGTCGAGCCGGGCGCGCCAGTACTCGAGGGAGCGCTCGTAGAGCTCGCTCCTCCGCAGCTCCTCCTCGGTCAGGACGTAGTCGCGGAAGGTGACGTCGATCGGCGGCAAAGGCGCATCGGGATCGGCGTAGAGCCGGGCCAGCTCGGACGCCAGGAGGCCGAAGCTCCAGCCGTCGAAGAGGAGCACGTCGAGGCTCGTGTGAAAGCGCGTGCGTCCCGTGGGCAGACGCGAGGCCCGCAGCTCGAAAAGGGGCCAGCGGTCCGCCGGCAGGACCTGATGGGACATGCGCTCGCGCACCTCGAGGAGGCGCGCCCCGGCCTCCTCGGGCGGCTGGCCGGCGAGATCGAGGACCTCGATCGTATAGGGCTCGACCTCGGCGAGCACCCGCTGGCGGCCGTCGTCCCCGACGATCGCCCGCAGCATGTCGTGGCGCTCGACGAGACGCCGCCAGGCGCGCTCCACCCGCCCGACGTCGAGCTCGCCTTCGACCTCGAGATAGACGTGGGCGGCGACGCGGCCGAGGGCCATGTCGGCGCGCCGACCCACCCAGTAGGCCTGCTGGATCTCGGTCAGGGGGAAGGGCTCGAACCGCTCCTCGGGGCACGGCACCAGGGCCGGCGTCGCGGCGGCGGTCCCCCTTTCGGCCCGCCGGGCTGCCGCCAGGTCGATCGCCGCGGCAAGGCCCGCGACGGTCGGGGCGTCGAAAAGAGCGCGCAGGCCAACGTCGCTGCGGAAAGCCTTGCGGGTCTTGGCGATCAACTGAGTGGCGAGGAGGGAATGGCCGCCGAGGTCGAAGAAATCGTCGTCGATGCCCACCCGCCCGACTCCCAGGACCGCGCTCCAGATCGCGGCGAGCCTCTCCTCGGTGGGCGTGCGCGGCGCCGCGTAGGCCGCGGCTGCCGCCTGGCGGCCGTCCTCCGGCGGCGGCAGGGCGGCGAGGTCGACCTTGCCGTGGGCGGTCAGGGGGACCTCGCCGAGGACGACGAAGGCGCCGGGCACCATGTGCTCCGGCAGCTCGCGGGCAGCGTGGCGGCGCAGCTCCGGGCCGAGGCGGCGCACGAAGGCGCCGCGCAGGGGACGGCTGGCGAGGTCCTCGAGGGCCGCCGCGGGCTCCGGCGGCTCGAGCAGCTCGCCGCGCCGCGGCGTTTCGGGTCTCCGAAAGACCGCCCGCAAGCGTCCTCCTTCCCCGCCGCCGGACCAGCCGACCTCCACCTCGTAGCCCTTCTCGCGGCCGAGCGCGAAGAGCTCCTCGGGATCGACCGGCTCCTCTCCGGCATCGGGGTCCTCGGTGAGGCGGGCATTGGCGAGATCGTCGGCGAGGACCAGCGGGCAGGCCACGTCGAGGGCGCGGCTGAGCGGGCCGAGCGCGGTGACGCGCTCCGGCACGGCGGCCCGAGGCTCTGCGCCGCCCGGGGCCGGAGCGCGGAGGACGGCGTCGTAGCGGAAGCGCACCATCTCGTTGCCGGAGCGCCCCCGCTTGACGTGGGCCTCGGCACGGGCGAGCCGGGGCGAGCGGCGGGCCACGGCGGTGAAGAACGACGGCGCGAGGACGAGCTCCTCCTCGCGGGCGAGGCGCGCCAGGCACCGCTGGCGGAGCTGCGCCGTGGACAGGTCGGGCGCCGCGCCGTGGCGCACGACCGAGGCGTGAAAGCTCTCCTGGAGCGGCAGGCTGCGCACGTCGCCGACGAAGATCCCGCCGCCTGGGGCGAGCCGCTGCGCCGCCCCCTCGAGGACCCGCAGCAGATACTCGACGCCCGGGAAGTACTGCACGACCGAGTTGAGGACGACGGCGTCGAAGGGACCCTCGTCAAGGCCGTCGAAATCGTCCGCCGGGCGCCTCGCGAGCGAGACGTGGCCGAGCCCGCGGGAGGCGAGCTGCGGCTCGATCGTCGCCAGCGCCCGCGGCGAGAGATCGGTCGCGACGTAGCGCTCGCAATGCGGCGCCACGCGGTAGAGGAGGAGGCCGGTGCCGCAGCCGATCTCGAGGAGGCGACGCGGCGGCGTGCCGCCGGGCCCCAGGGCGAGGATCCGCCCGACCGTCGTCTCCACCCATTCACGCATCTCCTCCGCCGGGATCGGCTTGCCGGTGTAGCTCGAATTCCACCCCGCGACGTGGAAGGCGGCGTCGCCTTCGGAGGGCGTCGCGCCGTAGGTCTCGTCGAAGACCTCCCGCCACGCCTCCACCCGCTCCCCCGGGGCGCTCGCGAGGCCCTCCCCGGCGTCGGCACGGGGGAGGACGTAGGCCGTCAGCACCGCCTCCCCGCCGGGACCGGGGAGCGCCCGGACGAGAGCCCGGCGTACCGCCGGATGAGCTTCCAGGACCGATTCGATCTCTCCCGGCTCCACGCGGAAGCCGCGGATCTTGATCTGGTGATCGACCCGGCCGCGGAAGGCCAGGGAGCCGTCGGGAAGGCGCACGGCCCGGTCCCCCGCGCGGTAGAGGCGCGCTCCTGGCCGGCCGCTCCAAGGATCGGGGACGAAGCGCTCGGCGGTGAGCCCCGGCCGCCCGAGATAACCCTGGGCGACCCCCGCCCCGCCCACGAAGACCTCGCCGGCGACCCCGATCGGCCGCGGCGCTCCGCCGGGCCCCAGGAGGTGGACGTCGAGGTCCGGGATCGGCCGGCCGACGGCGTGGCGGCGCTCGCCGTCGAGCTCCGCGGCGGCGACCGGCTCGTAGGTCACGTGGACCGTCGTTTCGGTGATGCCGTACATGTTGACGAGCCGGGGCCCACGGCCGTCGCCGCCGTCGCCGAAACGCTCGATCCACGGCCGGAGGCTGCCGCGCTCGAGGGCCTCGCCGCCGAAGATCACGGAGCGCAGGCGCAGCTCGGGCGCCTCGTGCGGCAAGGCGGCGATCAGTTGGCGGAAGGCCGACGGCGTCTGGTTGAGCACCGTCACGCCCTGCCGCGCGAGGAGAGCGAGGAAGGCGTCGGGCGCGCGGCTCACCCCGTAGGGCACCACCGTGAGCCGCCCGCCGTAAGCCAGAGCGCCCCAGATCTCCCACACCGAGAAGTCGAAGGCGAAGGAATGGAAGAGGGTCCAGACGTCGTGCGGGCCGAAGCCGAACCAGGCCTCGGTCGAGCGCAGGAGACGCGCCACGTGGCGGTGGGTCACGCGCGCGCCCTTGGGCTCCCCCGTGGAGCCCGAGGTGTAGATCACGTAGGCGAGATGGTCGGGCGAGAGGTCGAGAGCGGGGGCCGCGGCGTCGCCTCGGGCGAGGTCCAGGGTCTCGAGGTCGATCACCCGCAGGCCCTCCGCCGCGAGCTCGGTGGCGCGGCGGCCGGCGGCGAGGACCAGCGGCGCGGCGGCGTCCGCGACCAGGAAGCGCAGACGCTTGTCCGGGTAGGCCGGATCGAGGGGCACGTAGGCCCCGCCGGCCTTCAGGACGGCGAGGATCGCCGCCACCAGCTCCAGGGAGCGGTCGAGACAGACCGCCACCCGCGTCTCCGGCCCCGCTCCGGCGTCACGAAGCAGCCGCGCCAGGCGATTGGCCCGCCGATCGAGCTCTGCGTAGGTCCAGCTCTCCTCGTCGCAGACCAGGGCGATGGCCGCGGGCGTACGCGTCGCCCAGGCCTCGAAAAGACCGTGGAGGAGCGTGTCGCCCGGCGGCACGGCGGCGCCGTCGTTCCATTCCCGGAGGGTCTGGTGGGCGGCGGCGGGATCGACGAGCGGCAGCTCGCCCAGACGGCGGCTTGGATCGCGCCCGATCCCGAGCAGCAGCCGCTCGAAGTGGGCCAGGATCCGGGCCGCCGCCGAGGGGGCGAAGGCGCGGCGGTCGTAGAGCAGGTTCACGGCGAGCTCGGCGCCGGGGAGCACCTGCACCGTCAGGGGGTAGTTCGTGCGCTCCCAGATCGAGGTCAGGCCGGCGATTCGGAGCTCTTCTTCCCCCGCCGCCGCGGCCTTGTCGACGGGATAGTTCTCGAACGCCAGGATCGACTCGAAAAGCCCGTGCCCCCGCGGCACGCCGCTCCATTCGTGAACGTCGACCAGCGAGCTGTGCTCGAACTGGCGCAGGCGCGCGTTGTGCTCCTGGAGCCGGGCGAGCCATGGCCGGAGGGGCTCGCGCCAGGCGCCTCGCAGGCGCACCGGCAGGGTGCTGACGAAGAGCCCCACCATCGCCTCGGCGCCTTCGAGGTCCGGCGGCCGGCCCGAGGAGGTGACGCCGAAGACCACGTCCGGCCGGTCATGGTAGTTGGCCAGCAGTAGCGCCCAGGCCCCCTGGACGACGGTGTTCAAGGTCAGGTCGCCGAGTGCCGCGACCTGGCGAAGGGCGGCGGTGTCCGCGGGCGTCAGGCGGCGGGAGGCCCGGCCGTAGGACGCCTCGGCCGGGAGGTCCGCGGTCGCCGGCCGCCGGCCGTTGACCAGCGGCGGCGGCGGCACGAAGCCCGCGAAATCCGCCCGCCAGAAGGCCTCGGCGGCGGCGCGGTCCTGGCGGCCGAGCCACTGGACGTAGTCGCGGAAGGGCCGCCGTTTGGGAAGCGGCGGCTCCTCCATGCCGGCGGCGAAAGCGCGGTAGAGGGCGAAGACCTCGCCCAGGACGAGGGACACCGACCAGCCGTCGAGGAGCAGATGGTGGTGGCTCCAGACGAGCTGATGGCGCGCGCCGCCGAGCCGGATCAGGATCACCCGCAGCAGCGGCGCCCTGAGATCGAAGCCGCGCCGCCGATCTTCGGCCAACAGCGCCGCGAGCCGCTGTTCCTGGGCGGCGGCGGCGAGATCGCTCCAGTCGTGATGCTCGATCGGCAGCTCGACCTGGCGGTAGACCACCTGCTGCGGCTGGTCGAGGCCCTCCCAGACGAAAACGGTGCGCAGCACCGGATGGCGGTCGACCACCGTCCGCCAGGCGCGCTCGAGGGCCTGCGGATCGAGCCGTCCTTCGAGGGGAAACGCGAGCTGCTCGAAGTACTCCGCCGCCGCGGCGTCGTAGAGGGTGTGGAAGAGGATCCCCTGCTGCAACGGCGAAAGGCCGTAGATCGCCTCGACGTTCCGGCGGCTCATCGCGTCACGTTTCCTTCGAGCTGGCTGAAGATGGTCTCGAGGTCCTCCGCGGAGAGGCTCTCGTCGATCTCGGCGGGCCGGGCCGCCTCCGCGGCCACCGCCGCGAGGTCGACCTCCAGGAGAGCCGCGACCTCCCGGCGGCAGCCCGCTGCCAGCGCCGCCACCACTTCCGGCGCGTGGACCGCGCGGCTGGTGCTCCAGGTCATGCGCAGGCGGCCGTCGGCCACGGCGGCGTTGAGCTCGAGGAGGTGAGCGCGCCGGCCGCGCGGCCCGCGAAGGCCTCCGGGGGACTCCTCCGCGGCGGTGAAGGGCGCGCCCGCCGGCAGGGCCTGGTCGAGGATCCCGAGATAGTTGAAGAGCACCTCCGACGGCGGCGTGGCGGCGAGCTCCCCGCGGATCACGGGATCGGGATCGAGGTAGCGTAGGACGCCCCAGCCTACCCCCAGCTCCGGCACCGCCCGCCGCCGCTCGAGCACCACCGCCAGGGCCGCCGCGGGACCCTCTCGGCCCCGCAGGTCGAAGGTCAGGGGATGGACGCTGGTGAAAAAGCCGACCGTGCGCGAGAGGTCGAGCCCATCGCGCTCCTCGCGGCCGTGGCTTTCGAGGTCGACCCGCACCCGGGGCACGCCGGTGGCGCCGGCGATCGTCCGCGCCAGGGCGGCCAGAAGGAGGTCCTCGAGGCGCACGCCGGCGTCCTCCGGCAGCTCGCGGACGAGCCGCCGGGTGGTCTCGGCATCGAGCTCGAGCACCGTGCGCTCGGCCGTCGCCTCGAGGTTGGCGGCCGGATCCGCGCCGTCGCGCGCGAGGGCGAGGAGCGACGCCGTCTCCGCTTCCACCTGGCGGCGCCAGAGCCCGAGCTCGGCCCGCGCGCCGCCGGCCTCGGCGTGCTCCGCGAGGCGACGCGCGAAATCGCGGTAGGAGCTGGTCTTGGGCGGCAGCGGGGCCTCACCGCCCGCGTCGTCGGTCCACAGCGCCCCGAGGTCCTCGAGCAGGATGCGCCAGGAGACGCCGTCGGTCACGAGATGGTGGGCGACGATCAGCAGCCGCGCCTCGCCGCGCGGGAGCGCGAAGGCGACGAGACGCACGAGAGGGCCGCGATCGAGGCGCAGGCTCGCCTGGACCCGCGCCGCCGCGATTTCGAGGACCGGACGCGGATCACCCGCGAGACCGCGCAGGTCGACCTCCGCCGCCGGCACGTCGCCGCCGGGATCGACGGCGTCGAGGCCGGCGTTTTCGAGGCGCCAGCCCCGCGCCTCCCGGCGCAGGCGCAGGCGCAGAGCGTCGTGGTGCGCCAGCAAGCGGGCCGCCACCCGGCGCAGGCGGTCGCCGTCGGCCCGCGTCCAGGCACGGACCGGCCGCAGCATCACCGCCTGGTTCCAATGCTCGGGCGCCGGCAGGTCGCGATCGAGGAACCAGTGGATCACCGGGGTCAGCGGCATCTCCCCCGCCACCGGCCCCTGGGGCACCGCCTCCCGGTCGCCGCGTTCCGCCACCGCCGCGAGCTCGGCCAGGGTGGGGTGCTGGAAGATCTGCCGCGGCGTGAGCGCGAGCCCCGCCTCCCGGGCGCGGAAGACGACCCGGAGAGCGACGATCGAATCCCCGCCGAGCTGGAAGAACCGGTCCTGCCGCGTCACCGCGTCGACCCCGAGGACGTCGCTCCAGATCGCCGCCAGGGTCCTCTCCGTCTCGCCCCGAGGCGCCTCTCCCGCCGCCTCCGCACTCGCCGCCGGCGGCGCCGGGAGGGCCCGGCGGTCGATCTTGCCGCTCGGGGTGAGCGGCAGGTCCGGCAGCTCGACGAAGACCGCCGGCACCATGTACTCGGGCAGCCGCGCGCCGAGGTGCGCCCGCAGCTCCGGCTCGCCCGCAGCGCCGGTGCCGCTCCAGTAGGCCACCAGGCGCCGCGGCCCGCCGTCCTCGCGGATCACGACCGCGGCGGCGCGCACCGCCCCGTGCTCGACGAGGCGCGCCTCGATCTCGCCCAGCTCCACGCGGAAGCCGCGCAATTTCACCTGGTGGTCGATCCGGCCGAGGAAGTCGGTCGTGCCGTCGGCCCGGTAGCGCGCCAGGTCGCCGGTGCGGTAAAGCCGCGCTCCCGGGAACTCGGCCGCCGGATCGGGAACGAAGCGCTCGGCGGTCGTGGCCGGACGGCCGTGGTAGCCTCGCGCCGGCGCGGCGCCGCCGATCAGGAGCTCCCCCGGAGCGCCGATCGGCCGGGGCCGTCCGCCGCGGCCGACGAGGCGCAGGACGACCCCGGCGATCGGCCGGCCCAGGGGCGCGGTGCCGAAAGGCAGGCCGTCCCTCTCGGCGCGGCGGGCCGGCCATGCGGTGACGTCGACCGCCGCCTCGGTGGGGCCGTAGAGGTTCTCCAGCGCAACTCCCGGCAGGCGCTCGGCGAAGCGTCGTACGAGTCCCGCCGGCAAGGCCTCGCCGCTGGCGATCACCCGCCGCAGGGACCTCAGCCGCTTGACGCCGGGCTCCGCGAGGAAGGGCTCGAGCATCGAAGGCACGAAGTGCAGCGTGGTGACCGCCTGCCGCGCCACGAGATCGACGAGGTAGGCCGGATCGCGGTGGCCGTCGGGCCTTGCCACCACCAGACCGGCGCCGGCAAGGAGGGGCCAGAAGAATTCCCAGACCGAGACGTCGAAGCTCATCGGGGTCTTCTGGAGCACCCGGTCGCCTTCGCCCAGCGGGTAGGACCGCTGCATCCAGGCGAGGCGGTTGACGATCGCCCGATGGCTGTTCAAGGCCCCCTTGGGCCGGCCGGTCGAGCCCGAGGTGTAGATCAGATAGGCCCCGTTCTCCGGCGACAGCGGCGGCGGGGTGAAGCGCACGCCGGACGGCGTCCACTCGGGCGGGGACAGCTCCACGAGCTCGGCGTCACCTGCCGGGAGACGTCCCGCGAAACGGGGCTGGACGAGAAGGACGGCGGCGCCCGAGTCGGCGAGCATGAATGCCAGACGCTCCTCGGGATAGGAGGGGTCGAGAGGCACGTAGGCGCCACCGGCGAGGACCACCGCCGTCAGCGCCACTACCAGCTCGGAGGAACGCTCGGCGAGGACCGCGACGGGCGTCTCGGGGCCCACGCCGCGGCGGCGAAGGTCCGCCGCGAGGGCCGTCGACGCGCGGAAGAGCTCGCCGTAGCTGAGGCGCGTGGGGCCTTCCTCGCCGTCGAAGACCACGGCGGGCGCCGTGGGCCGCGCGGCCGCCCGCGCCAGGAGCAGCTCGGAGAGCGGCCGCTCGAGATCGAAGGCGCCGGCGGCGTCCGCCGGCAGGCCGCGCCACGCGGTGTCGTTCCACTCGAGGCGCACTTGGTGGTCCGCGGCGGGCTCGAGGAGAGGCAGCTCGGCCAAGGGACGGTCGGCGCCGGCGGCGACGGCCGCAAGCAGGCGGCGGAAATGGCGCGCCAGGCGTGCGCCGGTGGTGGCGTCGAAGAGGTCGGTGGCGTATTCGAGGTAGCCTTCCAGCTCCCGGTCCGCCCGGTCGCTGATGAAGAGGCTCAGGTCGAAGAGCGCGCTGCGCCGCTCGACCTCGACCCCGGAGAGGCGCAGGCCCTCGACCTCGGCGGACTTGGCCGGCACGTTGAGCACCGCCAGCAGGGTCTGGAAGAGGGCGTTGTGGCTCAGGGCCCGCTCCGGCCCCAGCTCGCGCACCAGGACCTCGAAAGGCACGTCCTGATGGGGATAGGAGGCGGTGACCGACGCCTTGACGTCGGCGACGAGCCGGCGGAAGGGCGTCCCGAGGCGCGGCTGGACCCGCAGGGGCAGGACGGTCGCGAAGCAGCCGATCAGAGGCTCGAGCTCTATCCGGCTCCGCACCCCGCGGCTGTAGCCCAGGACCATGTCGCGGCCGCCGCCGTAGCGCGCGAGGAGCGTCGCGTAGGCCGCCGTCAGCACCATGAAAAGGGTGCCTCCCTCGTCCCGGGCGAGCCGGCGCAGGGCCGCCGCCGCGGCGCCGTCGAGCCGGATCGGCACGTAGCCGCCGGCGAAGTCGCGCTCCGCCGGCCGGGGCCGATCGACGGGCAGATCGGCGAGGGTCGGCGCGCCGTCGAGGTGCTCGCGCCAGAAACCGAGATGGCGCTCGAGCGCCTCGCCCCGGAGCGTCTCGCGCTCCCAGCGAGCGTAGTCGCCGTACTGGATCGGAAGCTCCGGCACCGCCGCGTCGCCGGCCCCCGCCGCCGCCTCGTAGAAGGCCGCGAGCTCGCGCACCAGGATGGCGTTCGACCAGTCGTCGGAGACGATGTGGTGCAGGGTGATCGCCAGCAGGTGCTCCTGCGCCGCCAGCCGGACGAGGAGAGCGCGGAACGGCCGGCCCGACCCGAGGTCGAAGGGCCGGCGGACCTCCTCGCCGAGGAGCCCGCGGGCCTCCCGGCGGGCCGCCGCGAGCGGCACGCCTTCGATCTCGCGGCGCGCGAGGAGCTCCGCCGGAAGCTCCTCGACCGTCTGCACCGGCTCGCCGTCCACTTCGCTGAAACGGCTGCGCAGGATCTCGTGACGCTCGGCCACGCTGCGCAGCGCCGCCTCGAGGGCGTTCACGTCGAGGGGGCCCAGGAGCTCGAGGACGGTGGGATTGTTGTATGCCACCAGGCCCGGCTCGAGGCGGTCGAGGACCCACAGGCGCTGCTGGGCGTAGGCGAGGGGCGCGGGCCCGCTCGCCGGCCGCCGCGGGATGGGCGCCGTGCGCGGCGGCGCCGCGGACGCCAGGAGCCGGGCGAGGCCGGCGACGGTGGGCGCCTCGAAGACCTTCTCGATCGGCAACTCGGCCCCGCGGCGCTCCTGGAGCCGCGCGGCGAGCTGCGTCGCCAGCAGGGAATGGCCGCCGAGCTCGAAGAAGCTGTCGTGGACCCCCACCCGATCGAGGCCCAACAGCTCCTGCCACAGCTCGGCGAGCTCCTCTTCGCGCTCGTCGCGCGGGGCGAGATAGGGCGTGGCGAGCCCGGGCCGGACGTGGACGGAAGTGCCGGACGCGCGCGCCGCCCCGGGGGCGGGGGACGCCGGCTGCGAGGCCGGCAGGGGCGGGAGGCCCGCGGCGGCGCCGGCCGCCGCCCGCGGCTCTTCCTCCACCCAACAGCGCCGGCGCTCGAAAGGATAGGTGGGCAACGGAAGCCGGCGGCGCGCGTCGCCGTCATGGAGCGCCCGCCAGTCGAGGTCGACCCCGGCGAGCCACAGGCGGGCGCCGGCCCGCAGGAGGAACGCCTCGTCGTCCCCGCGCTCGTGGACCGAGGGCAGGGACGGCAGGGCCAGGGCGTCCTCGGCGTGGGCGCACGCCTCGTGCTGCAACGCGAGGCTCGTCAGGCTCTGGCCCGGGCCCACCTCGAGCAGGATGCGTCCGGGCTCACGCCAGAGCTCGCCCACGGCGGCGGCGAAACGCACCGGCTCGACGAGGTGGCGGGCCCAGTGCCCGGGATCGGTCGCTTCCTCCGCGCGGGTCCATTCGCCGGTCACGTTCGAGAGATAGGGGATCTCCGGCGGCCGCAGCTCGACCTCGGCAAGCCGGCGGCGGAAGGGCTCGACGATCGGCGTCATCATCGCCGAATGGAAAGCGTGGGTGGTGCGCAGCGGCCGACACAGGTGCCCGTCCTCGGAGAGGCTCGCGGCCAGGTCCCGGATCGCCGCGGGAGGTCCCGCGACGACCGTCAGCTCGGCGCCGGCGACGGCGGAGAGGGAGAGATCGGGACCGAGGCGCTCGCGCACCGCCGCGGCCGCCAGCGGCACGGCGAGCATGGCGCCCGCCGGCAGGCCGTCGATCAGCTCCGCCCGCCGCGCCACCACGGCGGCGGCGTCCTCCCAGGACATGACGCCGGCCGCCGCCGCCGCCGTGTACTCCCCCAAGCTGTAGCCGAGCAGGGCTCGCGGCTGCACGCCCCACGCCATCCACAGCCGCGCCAGGGCGGCCTCCACCGCGAAGAGGGCCGGCTGGGCGAGGCGCGTCCGCGCCAGGGGATCCGCCGCCTCCCCGCGGGGCTCGCCACGGCCGAGCATCGACCGCAGATCGGTGCCCGCCGCGCCGCCTCCCGCGGCTCGCGCGTCGCGCGCGAACAGCGCCTTCCTGACGTCCTCCCCGAGATGGGGCTCGAGGGCCTCGGCGATCTCGTCGAGAGGCTCCCGGAAAGCCGGCACCCGATCGTAGAGCCCCTTCGCCATGCCGGCGTGGTGCTCGCCGAGGCCGGGAAAGAGGAAGGCCACCGGACGCTCCGCCAGGCGCTTCACCCCTTCGAGGAGACGCTCGGGATCGCGCCCGGCAAGGGCGGCCGCGGCCTCGCCGGCGCCGGCGGCGAGCAGGGCCCGGCGATGAGGAAAGGCCCGGCGGCCCACCTGGGTGGTGAAGGCGAGGTCGGGCACGTCCTCGTCCGGGGCCGCGCGGAGGCGCCCGGCCAGACGGTCGGTGGCGGCCTCGAGGGCTTCGGGGGTGCGGGCCGAGATCAGGAGGAGGCTGCTCGACCAACGCGAAGGCGCGGCGGGCGGCGGCGCCGGGGCCTCTTCGAGCACCACGTGAGCGTTGGTGCCCCCGAGCCCGAAAGCGCTCACTCCGGCCCGGCGCGGACCGTCCTTTCGCGGCCAGTCGACGAGCGTCGTCGGCACGAAGAAGGGGCTCGTCTCGAGCTCGAGCTTGGGATTGGGCCGCTCGAAGTGCAGGCTCGCCGGGATCTGCCCGTGCTCCAGGGCGAGGACCGCTTTGATCAGCCCGGCGACCCCCGCCGCGGCGTCGAGATGTCCGATGTTGGACTTGACCGAGCCCAGGGCGCAGGTCCCGACCTCCACGCCTTCGAAGACCCGCCGCAGCGCTTCCACCTCGATCGCGTCGCCCAACGGCGTGGCGCTGCCGTGGCCCTCGACACAGCCCAGGCTCGCGGGCTCCACCCCGGCCAGGGCCAGGGCATCGGCGATCACCCGCGTCTGGCCCTGGATGCTCGGGGCGGTGAAACCGGCCTTGCCGTCGCCGTCGTTGTTGATCGCCGAGGCGCGGATCACGGCGCGGATCCGGTCACCGTCGGCGAGGGCGTCCTCAAGGCGCCTCAGAACGACGACGCCGACCCCGTTGCCGCTGACCGTGCCGCGCCCGCGGGCGTCGTAGGAGCGGCAACGGCCGTCCGGCGACTTGATGCCGCCCGTGGCGTAGAGATAGCCCCGGCGATGGGGCACGGCGATGGAGGCACCGCCGGCGAGCGCGAGGTCGGACTCGCCGCTGAGCAGGCTCTGACAGGCCAGGTGTACCGCCACCAGGGACGTCGAGCAGGCGGTCTGGACGCTCAGGCTCGGCCCCGTCAGGCCGAGCTTGTACGACACCCGGGTGGCGAGGAAGTCCTTGTCGCTTCCGAGCAGGTCGTGGTAAGCGGTCGCCTTGCCCGGGAGCAGGAAGTAGTGGACGTAATAGGAATTGGTGCTCGTCCCGGCGTAGACGCCGATCGGGCCGCCGAAGCGCTTCGGATCGCAGGCGGCGTTCTCGAGGGCTTCCCAGGAGCACTCGAGAAACAGCCGCTGCTGAGGATCGAGCAGCGAGGCTTCGCGGGCGTTGTACCCGAAGAAGGCGGTGTCGAAGAGCTCGACGTCCTCCAGCGTTCCGGAGGCCTTGACGTAGTCCGGGTCCGCCAGTTGCGCGGCCGGGACGCCCGCGGCGAGAAGCTCCTCGTCGGAGTGCTCGCGGACCGACCCGACCCCCGCCGCCAGGTTCTCCCAGAAACGCTCCACGTCGGGAGCGCCGGGGAAACGGCCGGCGAGCCCGATGACGGCGATGCCCTCGGCCTCTTCGCCGAGCGCGCCGTCACGGATCCGGTCGTCGTCCCGCGCCATGCTCAGCTTCCTCCGTCCATGCTGATGCGGACGAGCTCGTCGAGCGAGCGGTCGGGATCCGCGGCCGCCGCCGCGAAAAGCCGCCGGCAGCGCTCGGCCCAGCCTTCGACCGTCGCCCGCTCGAAGAGGTCGGTGTCCCACTCGAAACCGATCGTCAGGGTGCCGCCGGCGTCGATGCCGTTGATGGCGAGGTCCAGCATCGCCCCGGCGCGGGAGACGACGCGAGGCTCGAAGGTCACCGGCCCGAGCTCCACCCCGCCCGCGCCGCCGCCGAAGAGGCGCGCGAGCCGCGCGTCGGCGTCGTCCACCAAGGTCAGGAGCACTTGATAGAGGGGCGAGCGGCCCGAGTCGCGTTTCGGCAGCAGGCGCTCGACCAGCAACGGGAAAGGCAGGTTCTGCTTTTCGAGGGCCTCGTCCAGGACCTGCCGGGCGTGGTCGACGTGGCGGCGGAAAGTCCGCGTCCGGTCGCAGGTGCCACGGAGGACGATCGGATTGATGAAATAACCCACCGTCTTCTCGAACCGCGGCTCGGGACGCCCCGGAGCCGGCCAGCCCAGGACGACCTCGTCCCGACCGCCGATGCTCCCGAGGAGCACCTGGAAAAGCGCCAGGAGGACGACCTCGAAGCCGACGCGCTCCGCCTCGGCCAAGGCCCGAAGCCGCGCTCTCGGCTCGCCGAGCGCGAAGCGCAGGACATCGCCCCGGAAGCGCCGGGCCGGAGGACGGGGGCGGTCGGTGGGAAGGTCGAGGGGCGGCAGGTCGGCGAGGCGTGCCGTCCAGTACGCCCATTGCTCCGCCGCACCGTCGCCGGCGAGAAAGCTCTCCTCCCAGCGCGCGAAATCTCCCGGATGGGCCTCGGGCTCGTCGAGGAAGACCTGCTCGCCCGACTCCTCGACGGCGAGGAAGAGACCCAGCTCGTCGAGCAGATGGGCGATCGAGAAGAGGTCGGCGGCGACGTGGTGGAGCGAGAAGAAAACCACCGCGTGGTCGGCGTCACGCCCGAGGACCCGCAGGCGGACCACCGGTCCGTTCTCGAGATCGAAGGGGGTCTGGGCTTCGCGCGCGAGCCGCTCGTCGACCTCGGCCTCGCTCCAGGCGGCGGCGTCGACCTCCTCGAAGTCGATGGCGCGGCGCGGCTGGATCCATTGCCAGGGCCGCCCTTCGACCATCGGGTAGGTCGTACGCAGGACCGCGTGCCGGTCGGCCAGGGCCTGGAAGGCCCGCCGCCAGGTGGCGCCGGACAAGGGGGGCGTCACCCGGCCGGCGTACCTCAGGTTGTACGCCGTCAGGCTCGGCGCCAGCTTCTGGAGGAACCAGAGGGCACGCTGGCCGTAGCTGGGCGGAAAAAGCTCACCTGGACCGGAAGTTCCGACCTCCATCGTCTCCACCTCAATCTCACGTGCGCCGGATTCTACACCGGCGGGCGCCATCCGGGAAGAGGCAGCTTTCAAGTGGGTGTAACGATGCAAAGCGACCTCCGCGTCGCGGCTGTACGAGGCTCGGCGCTTGCCACCGTCCGTGTCTCACGGTCTCACGCCCTAAGGGGATGAGACCGTGAGACAAACCGTCTCACGGCGTGAGAGAGCGATGAGACGCAGAGCCCAAACCCCGCGGGAAATCTGGCTGCACGGCGTCTCACGGCGTGAGGCAGGCGTGAGAATCCGGTGTCTCACGGGGGTGCTGAAAACGAACCCCGTTTCCTGGACCGCGGCTCGGACTTGACCTTGCCACCCTTGCCGGGAGCCGCGTCCCTGACGAGCACAGGCCCTGCGGTCGTCAAGGACCAAAACCGTCCCTGACGAGCACAGGCACTGTGGTCGTCAAGGACTATTCGTCCCTGACGTGTACAGGCCCTGCGGTCGTCAAGGACTGATTCGTCCCTGACGTGTACAGGCCCTGTGGTCGTCAAGGACTGATCCGTCCCTGACGTGTACAGGCCCTGCGGTCGTCAAGGACTGATCCGTCCCTGACGAGTACAGGCCCTGCGGTCGTCAAGGACTGATCCGTCCCTGACGTGTACAGGCCCTGCGGTCGTCAAGGACCAAACTGTCCTTGACGAGCACAGGCCCTGCGGTCATGGGCCCGGCTCGGCCATGAATCGGAAACGTCTTCCGGAGGCCGGCCTCAGGGCGCGAAGAGCCGTGGACGCGGAGCGACCTGACGGCGTCCGGCGGCGCCGAGACCGCGCTCGAGCTGCTGAGACGCCACGACGTCGTGGCCGAAGACGATCAGGGCGTCCGATTTCGCGAGCGAGATCCTGCGTCGCCGGGTCGCGAGCGACCGTCCGGCGTCTTGAGGTGCCAGGTTTTCGAGAATTGGCGCCGGAAGCGGGATAGTAAGGACTGGCCCATGCCGGTGACGATCCCCGGTGGTGGGCTGGCGCCCAGCCTACTTCGACTCCGGGTCGGAATGGGCCGCGGTATCACGCCCTGAGGTTGTTCCTGACGCCGGTAGTGAGGTCATCTCACAATCTCGACCCTTTCAAGTCCTCTCCCGCCCTTTTCGCCGCGCTTTCTGGCGTCGGGTCCTGGCGTGGCGCTCCGCCGCCCGATCACGGCTCTGGGAGAGGACTGGGGTCGTGGGCTCCGGCGCCTTGTCCGGAGCCTCCAGCCGAGCCGCCAGTGCCCCGACCGTGGGGTGCTCGAAGAGCAGCAGCATGGGCACCGGGCGGGCGAAGGCTTCGTCGAGCCGGGTCTGGATCCGGGCCATCAGGAGGGAATGGCCGCCGAGGTCGAAGAAGTTGTCGTCGACGCCGACCCGCGAAACGCCCAACGCCTCGCACCAGATCTCGGCGATCGTCCGCTCCGCCGCGGTGCGGGGAGCGACGTAGGCGCTCTCGGCACGGGCCGCCAGCTCCGGGCGCTCCGCCGCCAGGCGCAGGAGAGCTCGGCGGTCGAGCTTGCCGTTGACCGTCAGCGGCAGATCGTCCAGGGGAACGAAAGCCGACGGCACCATGACCTCGGGAAGGGCCTGGGCGGCATGGGCGCGCAGCTCCGCCGCCGGAACCTCGCCCCGGGCGGCGACGAAGGCCACGAGGCGGCTCTCCTCGTGGCCGTCGCCCACCAAGAGGACCGCCGCCCGCCGCACGGACCGGTGACGCGCGAGGGCCGCCTCGATCTCCCCGAGCTCGATGCGGAAGCCCCGCAGCTTGACCTGGGCGTCGATACGGCCTAGGTACTCGAGCCCGCCGTCGGGGGGCACGCGGGCAAGGTCGCCCGAGCCGTAGAGCCGTTCGCCCGGCGCGTCGCTCCACGCATGGGGCGTGAAGCGCGAGGCGGTCAGCCCCGGACGGCCGAGGTAGCCGCGGGCGAGCCCGGCACCGCCCACCCGGAGCTCCCCGGCGACTCCCCGTGGCACCGGGTCGAGGTGCCGATCGACCACGAAGAGCTCGAGATCGTCGAGACCGCGGCCGATCGGGCTCGAGCCCGGGCGCGAGAGGTCCTCCCGCGACACCGCGCGGTAGGTGACGTGGACGGTGGTCTCGGTGATGCCGTACATGTTGACCATCCGCGGCGCAGCAGGCCGCTCGAGCCAGGGGGCGAGCTGGCCGACGTCGAGGGCCTCGCCCCCGAAGACCACCGCGCGCAGGGCCAGGTCCCGCCGTTCGGCGAGACCCGCCGCGGTCAGGGGGCGGAAGGCCGAGGCGGTCTGGCTCACGATCGTCGCCCGTTCCCGCGCCACGAGCTCGGCGAAGTCCCGCGGCGAACGGCTGACGAGGTAGGGCACCACCACGAGGCGTCCGCCGTGGAAGAGCGCGCCCCAGATCTCCCACACCGAGAAATCGAAGGCCGGGGAGTGGAAGAGGGTCCAGACGTCGTCCGGCCCGAAGCCGAACAGCCCCTCGCTCTCGCGGAAGAGCCGCGCCACGTTGGCGTGGGTCACGCCGACGCCCTTGGGGCGCCCGGTCGAGCCCGAGGTGTAGATCACGTAGGCGAGAGAGGCCGCGCCGAGGCCGTCGAGGCCGTCGTCGGGCGGGGTGTCGGGACCGGCGGCGAGCTCGCTCTCAAGGCGGTCGAGAACGAGGAGCGCCGGTCCTTCGACGCCGGCCTCCTCCAGGCGCTCGGCGAGGCTCGACTCGCACAGCACCGCCGCGGCGCCGGCGTCGGCGAGGACGTAGGCGAGCCTTTCCGCCGGATTCGAGGGGTCGAGGGGGATGTAGGCCCCGCCGGTCTTCAAGACGGCGAGGATCGCCACCACCAGCCGCGGCGTGCGCTCCAGGTGGAGGGCCACCCGCGCCTCGGGACCGACGCCGCGACTCCTGAGAAGCCGGGCAAGACGGTTCGCCCGGCGCTCGAGCTCGCCGTAGGTGAGGCGTCGCTCGCCCTGGCACACCGCCGCCGCCTCGGGGCGCTCGGCGGCGCGGGCGGCGACGAGACGGTGGATCGGCGGCAAGGCGCTCGCGGCGCGGGCGCGGCGGCGAGCCTCTACCGTGGCCTCGTGGCGCTCGGCGGCGGAGAGGAGGGGCAGCTCGGAGAGTCTGCGCTCGGGGGCGGCGGCCCCGAGGAAGCGGCGCAGTTGCTCGCGGAAACGCCGGAGGGTGACCTGCTCGAAGAGCGACCGGTCCCCCTCGAGGGCTCCTACGAGCCCGCCGTCGGCGGTCGGCTCGAAGCCCAGGGTGAGGTCGAACTTGGCGTCGCCGGGGGTTGCCCGCAGCGGCTCGAAGGCGAGCCCGGGCACCGCGGGCGGAGCCGCGGAAGCCTCCTGCAGCACCAGGACCACCTGGACGAGGGGCGTGGTGCCCGTGTCGCGGCTCGGACGCAACGCCTCGACGAGACGCTCGAAGGGCAGGTCCTGGCCCGCCTGGGCCTCGAGGACGGCCTCGCGCGCTCGCGTCAGGAGCGCGCCGAAGGTGGGATCGCCCGCCGCCTCGACGCGCAATGCCAGGGTGTTGACGAAGAAGCCGATCACCCCCTCGGTCTCCAGCCGGTTGCGGTTGGCCACCGGCGAGCCCACCACCAGGTCGCTCTGGCCGGTGACGCGGCACAGCCAGGCGTCGAAGGCGGCGAGGAGGGCCATGAAAAGCGTGGCCCCCCGGCGCCGGGCCGCGCGCCGCAGAGCGGCGACCGCGGCCGGCGCCAGGTCGATCGGCACCTGGGCCGCGGGACGCGTCCGCCGCGCCCGCCGCGCGCGGTCGACGGGCAGCTCCACGGGCGGGCTGCCCGCCAGCCGTTCGCGGGCCGGCGTGAGCAGCGCCTCAAGGGTCTCCCCGGCGAGGGCCGCCCGCTGCCAGAGCGCGAAGTCGGCGTACTGGAGCCTCGGGGCGGCGAGCGCCACGGGACGCCTCTCCACCGCGGCGCGGTAGAGCTCTGAGATCTCCCCCACCAGGAGCTCGCGCGACCAGGCGTCGCAGACCAGGTGGTGGAGGCCGAGCAGGAGGCGATGGTCCTCGGCGCCTCTGCGGACGATGGCCGCGCGCAGCAGCGGACCGCGCTCGAGGTCGAAACGCCGCCGCGCCTCGCGCCGGGTCAGGGCCTCCCGTTCGGCCGCGACGACGTGGGCCGGCAAGCCCCCCAGCTCCACGCGCAGCACGCTCGCGCGCCCCGGCGCCAGCACGCGCTGGACCGGCGCGCCGCCGCGGCGCTCGAACACCGTGCGCAGGCTCTCGTGCCGCCGCTCGGCCGCGGCCAGGGCCGCCGCGAGGGCGCCGGCATCGAGGGCGCCGCGCACGTCGGCGAAGTAGGGCAGGTGATAGCTCGTATCTTCGGGCACCAGTTGCTGGAGGAACCACAGCCGTTCCTGGGAGAAGGACAGCGGCGCCGTCTCGCCGCGCTTCGCCGCCGGCACGACGGGCGGCAGGGACGGCCGGCGGGCCGTCTCCAGGCGCGCCGCCAAGGCGGCGATCGTCGGGGCCTCGAAGAGCGCCCGGAGATCGAGCTCGACGGCGAAGGCCGAGCGCAGGCGCGAGAGGAGGCGGGTGGCGAGCAGAGAGTGGCCGCCGAGGTCGAAGAAGCTCGCCCCCACGTCCACCGTCTCGACGCCCAGGACCTCCGCGCACAGCTCGGCCACCAGCTCCTCGGCTCCCCCCAGGGGACGACCGGTCCCGCGCTCGGCCGACGGAGCCTCGGGGCGCGGCAGGGCGCGGCGGTCCACCTTGCCGTTGGGGGTCAGCGGAAGGCGTTCGAGCAGGACGATCGAGGAGGGCACCATCGCCGCGGGCAGGCGCGCCGCGAGGTGCTCCCGGAGCTCGCCCGCCGACGCGCCCGAGACCACGGCATAGGCCGCGAGACGCGTCTCGGGAGCGCGGAAGGCGACGACCGCCGCGGCGCTCACCGCCGGGTGCTCGCCGAGCACCGCCTCGACCTCACCCGGCTCGACGCGAAAGCCCCGCACCTTCACCTGGCCGTCGATCCGGCCGAGGAGCTCGACGGCACCGTCGCGGCGGCGCCGCGCCAGGTCCCCCGTGCCATAAAGCCGTCCGCCCGGACCGGCCGCGAAGGGATCGGGACGAAACGCCGCGGCGGTCTGAGCCGGCCGGCCGAGATAGCCGCGCGCCACCTGCCCGCCGCCGGCCAGGAGCTCTCCCGCCGCCCCGATCGGCACCGGCGCGCCCCGCCGATCGACGAGGACGATCCGCGCGCCCGAAAGGGGCCGGCCGACCGGAATCGGGTTGGGGACCTCACTGCCCCGGGACAGGGCGAAAGTGGCCACGCCGATGGTGGCCTCGGTGGGACCGTAGTGGTTGACGATCCGGCACCTCGGGTCCAGGGACCGGATCCGGCGCACCAGCGCGCCGTCGCAGGCCTCCCCGCCCAGGATCAGGAGCTCGCGGGGCAGGGCTCCTTTCGGACGCTCGGCGGCGAGCAGGGCCGCCAGGTGAGAGGGCACGATCTTCAGCACGTCGATCCCCGCCCGCTCGCCGTAGGCGGCGAAGGCGTCGGCGTCCACCGCCCGCTCGTCGGAGACGACGTGCAGCGTCCCGCCGGTCGCCAGCGAGCCGTAGATCGACGTGTTGCCCAGATCCGCCGCCGGCGTCGACACCGTGGCGAAGCGCAGCGGCCGGTCAAGGCCGAGACGCTCGACCAGACCGGCGACGTAGGCCGCGAGCTGACCGTGCGTCACCGCCACGCCCTTCGGCCGCCCCGTCGAGCCCGAGGTAAAGCTGACGTAGGCCAGGCGCTCGGCCGGCCCCGGGTCGCCGTCCACCGCCCGCGGCGCGAGCCGCCGCAGGCGCTCGAGCCGTCCACCGTCTCCGAGCAGCACCGCCGCGCCGGAGTCCGCGAGCTGGAATCGCCGCCGCGCGGCCGGCGCCCCCGGGTCGAGGGCCGTGTAGGCTCCCCCGGCCTCGTGCACCGCGACGATCGCCACGATCGTCTCCACGCCGCGCCCGAGGTCGAGACCCACGGCCACCTCCGGACCGACGCCCGCCTCGCGCAGCACCCCCGCGAGGACGCCGGAACGGCGGTCCAGCTCGCCGTAGCTCAACGTCTTCTCCTCGAAGACCACCGCGGCCGCCTCGGGCCGACGACGGACCTGCTCCGCCAGCAGCTCGAGCAGGACCGGCGCGGGAGCGGCGGCGCGCGGCGACGCGTTCCAGGACACGAGGAGCTGGTGGCGCTCGGCCGCCGACAGGATCTCGACCGCCGAGAGACGACGGTCCGTATCGCCGGCGGCGCTCCCGACCAGCCGCTCAAGGTGTCCCAGGAAACGGCGGACGGTCGTCTCGTCGAAGAGATCCCGGCGATACGTCGCGGCGCCCACAATCCCCGCCCGGCTCCGCTCCAGGGTGAGGCTCAGGTCGAGCTTGGCGGCGCCCGGGTGGATTTCCACGGGCTCGACCGCGAGATCTCCGAGCTCGAGGGGCGCGCGCGGCACGTTCTGGAGCACCAGCAGGACCTGGAAGATCGGCGTCGACGACAGGTGACGCTCCGGGCGGACCTCCTCGACGAGCTTCTCGAACGGCAGGTCCTGGTGGTCGTAGGCCTCCAGAGCACACCTCCGCACCCGGTCGAGCAGCTCCGCGAAGCTCGGGTCGCCGCCGAGGTCGACGCGCAGCGCCAGGCTGTTGACGAAGAAGCCCACCAGGCCCTCGACCTCGACCCGGGAGCGGTTGGCCACCGCCGTGCCCACCACCACGTCGTCCGTCCCCGTCAGCTTGCGGACGAGCCCCTGGAGACCCGCCAGGAGCCCCATGAACAGCGTCGCGCCGCGACGCCGGGCCGTACCCTCGACCGCTTCGGCCAGGGACGAGGGCCAGCACACCGCGACGCTCGCGCCGCGACCCGACCCGCCGGTGCGCCGGGGACGGTCTGCCGGCAGCTCGAGGACCGGCGGCGCCCCCGCCAGCCGCTGGCGCCAGAAAGCCACGAGACGCGCCAGCGCTTCCCCTCGCAGCCAGCCGCGCTGCCACCGTGCATAGTCCGTGTAGCGGACCGCCAGCGCCGGCCAGGACGGCGGCGCCGAACGGCCCACCGCCTCGTAAGCGGCGGCGACCTCGCGGATCAGGATCCCCATCGACCAGCCGTCCGTGACGACGTGGTGGAGCACCAGCAAGAGCACGTGCTCCTCGCGGCCCAGACGCACCAGCAGCGGCCGCCACAGCGGGCCCGCCGCGAGGTCGAAGGGACGGGCCGCCTCGCGCTCCAAACGCCGCCGCCCCTCCCCGGCGGCCGCCGCGCCGAGCCCCGAGACGTCCACCAGCGGCGGACACCGGCGGACCGGCCGGCCGATCCGCGGCTCCGGCCGCCCGTCGACCTCGGCGAATCGCGTCCGCAGGGTCTCATGACGCGTCTCCACCAGCTCCAGGCCCGCCGCGAGCACCGCCACGTCGAGACGGCCGGTGAGCCTCGCCGCCGCCGACACGTTGTAGGCCGCGCTCCCCGGCTCCAGACGGTCGAGGAACCACAGACGCTCCTGGGCGAAGGAGAGCACCGCCGGCCCCGCGCTCGCCGCCAGCGGCGGCGGCGGCGGCACGCCGGAGCGCCGCGACGCCTGCACCCGCTCGGCGAGCGCCGTGATCGTCGGCTGTTCGAAGAGCTCGCGCAGCTCGAGCGTCACGCCCAGGTCGCGCAACACCCGCGAGACCACCCGCGTGGCCAGCAGCGAATGGCCGCCGAGAGCGAAGAAGTCGTCCTCCACCCCGACCTCCCCCGTCTCGAGGAGATCCGACCAGATCGCCGCCAACACCTCCTCCGTCGGCGTGCGCGGCGACACCGCCGCATCCACCGCGGCACGGGCATCAGGCGCCGGCAGGGCGCCGCGGTCGACCTTGCCGGTCGGGCCCAGGGGCAGCTCGTCCAACACCACCCAGGCCGACGGGACCAGGTGGTCCGGCAGGCGCGCGGCCAGCCGCCGGCGCAGCTCGCGAGGCCGCGCCGCCGGTCCGGCCACATAGGCCACCAGCCGCGCCTCGCCGGCGCGGCGCTCCACCACCACCGCCGCCTGGCGCACCCCGGCCAGCTCCGAGAGCACCGCCGTCACCTCGCCCGGCTCCACCCGGAAGCCGCGGACCTTCACCTGATCGTCGAGCCGGCCGAGGAACTCCACGGTCCCGTCGCCCTGGAATCGGGCCCGGTCGCCGGTACGGTAAAGACGCTCGCCGGGATCGCCGACCACCGCGTCGGGCACGAAACGCTCGGCGGTCAGCCCCGGACGCCCCAGATATCCCCGGGCCAGACCCTCGCCCCCCGTCACCAGCTCGCCCGCTGCTCCCGACGGCACCGAGCGCCCCGCCCGGTCCACGAGCGCGATCCGCGTCCCCGCGATCGGACGGCCGATCGCCACCGAGGGGCCCGACGGCGCACGCCTCGTCCCGTGGCAGGTGGTGAACGTCGTGTTCTCCGTCGGACCGTAGCCGTTGACCAGCAGAAGGCCGGGAGCCGCCTCGAGAGCGCGGCGCGCGTGGACCGGCGAGAGCGCGTCGCCCCCCGAGAGCAGGTGCCGCAAGGGACGGAAAACGCCCGCGTCCTCCTCCGCCGCCTGATGGAACAGACCCGCCGTCAGCCACAGGCTGGTGATCCGATGACGCGCGAGGGCCTCACCCAGCTCCCGCGCCGAAAAGGGACCCGGCCGGAACAGCACCAGCCGGCCCCCGTTGAGCAGCGGCCCCCAGATCTCCAGCGTCGACGCGTCGAACGCGATCGGCGCGAGCTGCAGGAATGTCGTTTCAGGGCCGAGGGGGAGGAAATCCGACCCGCGCACCAGGCGCAGGATGCCGCCGTGGGTCGCCGCCACCCCCTTGGGCCGGCCGGTCGACCCCGACGTGTACATCACGTAGGCCAGGCTCCGCCGTCCCCCGCACGGGACGGGCGCCGCCGCGGCCGGCGCGGGCTCGCCCTCGAGCTCGACGATCCTCACCCCGGGCAGGGAGGCCGGCAGGCGAGGGCGAAGCGCCGCCTCGGTCAGGATCACGGTCAGGCCCGCGTCCTCGACCATGAGCGCCAGGCGCTCGGCCGGGTACTCCGGATCGAGGGGCACGTAGGCCCCTCCCGCCTCGAGGATCGCCAGCGTCGCCTCCACCATGCCGGGCGTGCGGCCCGCGCAAAGACCCACCCGCGCCTCCGGGCCCACGCCGAGGCGCCGCAGCTCGGCCGCCCGGCGCCGCGAACGCGCCCCGAGCGCGCCGTAGGTCAAGGTCCCGCCGCCGGCGTCGACCGCCACCCGCTCGGGGTGCTCCGCCGCCCGCGCCGCGAAGCACGCCGCCACCGTCGCGACGTCGGGAGCCGCGCCGACGCCGCCGCCCCAGGCGTGGACGAGCTGGTGACGCTCGGCGGCGGAGAGGAGGGGAAGGTCGGAGAGACGGCGCTCCGGGGCGGCGGCGGCGAGAAAGCGGCGGAGCTGGTCGCGGAAGCGCCGCAGCGTGACTTCCTCGAAGAGCCCCCGGTCGACCTCGACGACGCCGGCAAGCCCGCCGCCGACGGTCTCCTCGAAGGCCAGGACCAGGTCGAGCTTGGCGTCGCCGCCGGCGGCGCGCAGGGGCTCGAAGAGGAGTCCCGGCACCGCCGGGGGTGCCGCCGGGACGTCCTGGAGCACCAGCACCACCTGGACGAGGGGGTTGGCGCCGGTCTCGCGCTCGGGGCGCAGCGCCTCGACCAGGCGCTCGAAAGGCAGGTCCTGCGCCGCCTGGGCGTCGAGCGCGGCCTCGCGAGCCCGGGCGAGCAGGTCGCCGAGGGAGGGATCGCCCGCCGCGTCCACGCGCAGCGCCAGGGTGTTGACGAACAAGCCGACCACCCCCTCGGTCTCCAGGCGGTTGCGGTTGGCCACCGGCGAGCCCACCACCAGGTCGACCTGGCCGGTCACGCGGCACAGCCAGGCATCGAAGACGGCGAGCAGAGTCGTGAAGAGGGTGGCGCCGTGGCGCCGGGCGAGGCGGCGCAGGGCCGCGGTCTCGGCCGGCGGCAGGGCGATCGGCGCCTGGGCGGCGGGACGCGTCCGCCGGGGCCGGCGAGGGTGGTCGAAGGGCAGCTCCACGACCGGCGCGCCGGCCAGGCGTCGCAGCGCCGGCGCGAGCAGCGCCTCCAGGGTCTCGCCGACGAGGCTCGCGCGCTGCCAGAGAGCGAAGTCGGCGTACCGGATCCTGGGGACGGGGAGCACCGGCGTCCACCTCTCGACCGCAGCGCGGTAGAGGGTCAGCAGCTCTCGCACCAGGAGCCCGCGCGACCAGGCGTCGCAGATGAGGTGGTGCAGAGCGAGCAGCAGGCGATGGTCCTCGGCGCCGCGGCGGATCAGGACGGCGCGCAGCAGCGGCCCGCGCTCGAGATCGAAACGGCGCCGCGCCTCGTGGCGCGCCAGGGTCTCGGCCTCGGCGTCGCGGCGCTCCGCAGGCAGCGCCCGTAGGTCGACCCGCAAGAGGCGCACGCGTCCCGGCGCCAGGACCCGCTGGAACGGCGCGCCGCCGCGGCGCTCGAAGACCGTGCGCAGGCTCTCGTGGCGGCGCTCGGCCGCGGCCAGGGCCGCCGCGAAGGCGCCGGCGTCGAAACGGCCGCGCACGTCGGCGAAGTATGGGAGGTGATAGCTCGCGTCCTCGGGCGCCAGTTGCCGGAGAAACCACAGACGTTCCTGGGCGAAAGACAGCGGCGCCGTCTCGCCGCGCCGTGCCGCCGGCGCGATCGGCGGCAGCGGCACCCGGCGAGCCGTCTCCAGGCGCGCCGCCAGCGCGGCCACGGTGGGCGCCTCGAAGAGCGCGCGCAGCTCGAGCTCGACGCCGAAGGCCGCGCGCAGGCGCGAGAGCAGGCGGGTGGCCAGCAGGGAATGGCCGCCGAGCTCGAAGAAGCTCGTCTCCACGCCCACCGCCTCGACGCCAAGAACCTCGGCCCAGAGCCCGGCCACCCGCTCCTCGACGGCGTTTCGCGGCCGCACAGGCTCGGCCGACGGCTCGCCGCCGAAGCCCTCGGGAGGCGGCAGGGCCCGGCGGTCGACCTTGCCGTTGGCGGTCAGCGGCAGACGCTCGAGCAGCAGGACGGCCGAGGGCACCATGACCCCCGGCAGACGCGCCGCCACGTGCGCGCGCAGCTCGTGAGCCGTCACCCCGCGGGCCACGACGTAGGCCGCCAGCCGCGTCTCGCCGGCCGCGTCGCGCACGGCGAGGACCACCGCGTCGCGCACCGCCGGGTGCGCGACGAGCGCCGCCTCGATCTCTCCCGGCTCGATCCGGAAGCCCCGGACCTTCATCTGGTGGTCGATCCGGCCGAGGAGCTCGATCGCCCCGTCGCCACGGCGCCGCCCCAGGTCCCCGGTGCGGTAGAGCCGGCCACCCGGAGCGCCGAAGGGGTCGGGACGAAAAACCGCGGCGGTGCGCGCCGGCCGGCGGAGATAGCCGCGCGCCACCTGCTCGCCGGCGACCAGGAGCTCTCCCGCCACCCCGATCGGCACCGTCGAGCCCCGCCGATCCGCGAGGTGGATCCGCGCCCCCGCCAGCGGCCGGCCGAGCGGTATCGGGCTGCGGGCGGCGCTGCTCCGGGGCACGGCGAAGACGGCGACGCCGACCGTGGTCTCGGTGGGGCCGTAGTGGTTGAAGATCCGGCAGCTCGGGTCCAGGGATCGGATCCGGCGCAGCAGCGCACCGTCGCAGGCCTCGCCGCCCAGGATCAGACACTCGCGGGGCAGGACCCCGGCGGGACGCGCGGCGTCAAGCAGGGCCGCCAGGTGCGAGGGCACGATCTTGAGCACGTCGATCCGCTCACCGTAGGCGGCGAAGGCGTCGGCAACGCCCAGGCGCTCCTCCGAGACCACGTGCAGGGTACCGCCGGTGGCCAGGGCGCCGTAGATCGAGGTGTTGCCGAGATCCGCCGCCAGCGTCGACACGGTGGCGAAACGCCGTGGCGCCCCGAGCTCGAGACGCTCGATCAGGCCGAGAACGTAGGCCAGGAGCTGGCGGTGCTCCACCGCCACGCCTTTGGGCCGCCCGGTCGAGCCCGAGGTATAGCTCACGTAGGCGAGACCCGCCGTGCCGGCGCCCCCCGCGCGGGCCGGAAGCTGGCGCAGACGCTCGAGCCCGCCGTCCGCTCCCAGCAGGACCGCCGCGCCGGCGTCGGCGAGCTGCCATCGCCGTCGCGACGGCGGCGCCGCCGCATCGACGGCGGTGTAGGCACCGCCGGCCTTGTGGACCGCCACGATCGCCTCGATCATCCCTGTGCCGCGCTCGCGCTCGAGCCCAACCGTCACCTCCGAGCCGACGCCCGCCCGGCGCAGCACCGCGGCGAGAGCGCCGGCGCGGCGGTCGAGCTCGCCGTAGCTCAGCGCCTCCTGCTCGAAGACCACGGCGACCGCCGCGGGCGTGCGCCGCGCCCGTTCCTCGAAGAGCTCGAGCACGGTCGCCGCGGCCGCCGCGAGCCGGGGCGAGACGTTCCACGACACCAGGAGCTGATGGCGCTCCGCGGCGCCCAGCAGCTCCAGGGCCGACAGACGCCGGCCGGGATCGGCCGCGGCGCTCGTGAGCAGACGCCCGAGATGGGTCACGAAACGGCGCATCGTCGTCGCCTCGAAGAGGTCCCGGCGATACGTGCCGACGCCGCGGATCCCCGCCGGGCCGCGCTCGAGCGTCAGGCTCAGATCGAGCTTGGCGGCGCCCGGGTGGAGATCGAACGGCGTCACCTCGATCTCGCCGAGCCCGAGGGGACCTCGGGGCGCGTTCTGCAGCACCAGCAGGAGCTGGAAGACGGGCGTCGCCGAAAGGTGACGCTCGGGGGCGAGCTCCTCGACCAGCTTCTCGAACGGCAGATCCTGGTGATCGTAGGCCGCCAGAGCGCTCTCCCGCGCCCGGTCGACGAGCTCACCGAAGGGCGGATCGCCGCCCGCGTCGACGCGCAGCGCCAGGCTGTTGACGAAGAAGCCCACCAGGTCCTCGACCTCGAGGCGCGTGCGGTGGGCCACCGCCGTGCCCACCACCAGGTCGGACGCGCCCGTCAGCCGCGCGAGGAGCGCGTCGAGGCCCGCCAGGAGAGCCATGAAGAGCGTGGCCCCGCGCCGCCGCGCCAGCGCCTCCAGGGCCTCGGCGAGGGAGGCCGGCCACTCCACCTCCACGCGCGCCCCCCGCGCCGACGCCACCGCCGGCCGCACACGGTCCGCCGGCAGCTCGAGCACGAACGGCGCCTCGGCCAGACGCGCGCGCCAGAAACCCACCAGCTCCGCCAGCGCCTCGCCCCGCAGCCAGCTCCGCTGCCAGCGTGCGTAGTCGGCGTAGCGCACCGGCAGCGCCGGCCACGCCGGCGCGACCGAGCGCCTCGCCGCGTCGTAAGCGACGGCGACGTCGCGGATCAGCACCCCCATCGACCAGCCGTCGGTGACGACGTGGTGCAGGCCGACGAAGAGCACGTGCTCGGCCGGCGCCAGGCGCAGCAGCACGCGCCGCCACAGCGGACCCGCCGCCAGATCGAAGGGCCGGGCGGCTTCGCGAGCCAAAACACGTCGGCCTTCGCCGGCCACAGACGCGCCGAGACCCGAGAGGTCCACCACCGGCAGCGGCCGGCGCACCGGCGGCGCGAGCCGCGGCCGCGGCCGGCCGTCGACCTCGGCAAAGGTCGTCCGCAACGTCTCGTGGCGCGCCTCCACCAGATCGGTGCCCGCCGCCAGCGCCGCGACCTCGAGGCGGCCGGCGAGTCGCGCCGCCGCCGGCACGTTGTAGGCCGCGCTCCCCGGCTCCAGACGGTCGAGGAACCACAGGCGCTCCTGGGCGAACGAGAGCACCGGCTCCCCGTCGCCGGCGGCCAGGGGAGGCGGGGCCGGCCGCTCCGCACGGCGCGACGCGTCGACCCGCTCGGCGAGCGCCGCGATCGTCGGCCGCTCGAAGAGCTCGCGCAGCTCGAGCGTCACGCCCAGATCCCGCAACACCCGCGAGACCACCCGCGTCGCCAGCAGGGAATGGCCGCCGAGAGCAAAGAAGTCGTCCTCCACCCCGATCTCCCCCGTCTCGAGGAGATCCGACCAGATCGCCGCCAGCACCTCCTCAGTCGGCGTGCGCGGCGACACCGCCTCGTCCACTACCGCGCGCACGTCCGGCGACGGCAGGGCGCCCCGGTCCACTTTGCCCGTCGCTCCCAGGGGCAGCTCCTCCATCACCAAGAAGGCCGACGGCACCAGGTGCGCCGGCAGGCGCTCGGCCAGAGAACGGCGCACCGTGGCCGGATCGAGCGCTCCCGACGCGTAGGCCACCAGCCGCGCCTCGCCCGACCGACGTTCCACCACCACCGCCGCCTGACGCACCCCGTCCAGCTTCGCCAACACCGATTCCACTTCCCCCAACTCGACCCGGAAACCGCGGATCTTCACCTGGTCGTCGAGCCGACCGAGGAACTCCACCGTGCCGTCGCCTCGGAATCTCGCCCGGTCGCCGGTGCGGTACAGACGCTCCCCGGGATCGCCGAAGACCGCGTCGGGCACGAAACGCTCGGCGGTCAGCCCCGCGCGCCCCAGATATCCACGGGCCAGACCCTCGCCCCCCGTCACCAGCTCGCCCGCTGCTCCCGCCGGCACCGGGCGCCCCGCCCGGTCCACGAGCACGATCCGCGTCCCCGTGATCGGACGGCCGATCGCCACCGAAGGGCCCGGCGGCGCACGCCTCATCCCGTGGCAGGTGGTGAAGGTCGTGTTCTCCGTCGGACCGTAGCCGTTGACCAGCAGCAGTCCCGGCGACGACTCCAGGACCCGCTGCACCTGGACCGGCGAGAGCACGTCACCTCCCGAAAGCAGGTGCCGCAGGGGACGGAAGGCCCCGGCGTCTTCCTCCGCCGCCTGATGGAACAGACCCGCCGTCAGCCACAGCGTCGTGACCCGGTGACGCGCGACGGCCTTCCCCAGCTCCCGCACCGAGAACGGACCGGGCCGGAACAGCGCCAGTCGGCCGCCATTGAGCAGCGGCCCCCAGATCTCCAGTGTCGACGCGTCGAAGGAGATCGGCGCGAGCTGCAGGAAGACCGTCGACGGCCCGAGAGGGACGAAGCCCGTCCCCTGAACCAGGCGGACCACGCCCCGGTGCGTCGCCGCCACGCCTTTCGGAAGTCCCGTCGAGCCCGACGTGTACATCACGTAGGCCAGGCTCCCGGGCTCGACGCGACCCACCGGCGCTGCCGCCCCGGAGTCCTCGCCGTCGAGCTCGACGACCGTCACTCCGGGCGGCGGCTCCGGCAGGCGAGAGCGAAGCGACGCCTCCGCCACGATCACCGCCACTCCCGCGTCCTTCACCATGAACGCGAGACGCCTTTGCGGATACTCCGGATCGAGGGGCACGTAGGCCCCGCCCGCCTCGAGGATCGCCAGCGTCGCCACTACCATGCCCGGTGCGCGGCCCACGCAAAGACCCACTCGCACCTCAGGGCCCACGCCCAGCCGGCGCAGCGACGTCGCCCGCCGAAGCGCGCGGGCGCGCAGCTCCCCGTAGGTCAGCGTCCCCCCGGCAGAGGACACGGCCACCCGCTCGGGATGCTGCGACGCCCGCGCCGCGAACAGCTCGGTCACCGTCGGTCGCCGGAGGCCTCCGCGGACCTCCCCGCTCCACGCGTGGACGAGTTGGTGACGCTCGGCGGCCGGCAGGAGCTCGAGCTCTCCGAGGCGTCTTTCCGGCCCGGCAACCGCGCTCTCGAGCAGACTCGTGAAGCGGCGGACGAGGCGTCGACCCGTCGTGCGGTCGAAACGGTCGGCGCGCGCTTCCAGGGCTCCGGCCAGACCCTGGCCGACTTCCTCGAGCATCACCGTCAGGTCGAATTTCGCCGTCCCCGTCTCGAGGTCCAGGCGCTCCGCGGCGAGCTCGCCGAGACGGAGGGGCGGACGGGCGGTCTCGAAGGACAGCATCGTCTGGAAGAACGGAGTCGCCGCCGTCTCCCGCGTCGGATGGAGGGTCTCGACAAGAAGGTCGAAAGGCACGTCCTCCAGGCGTTGAGCCTCGAGCGCGCGTGCCGCCACCCGGCCGACACTCTCGGCGAAGCTCGGGTCGCCGCCGAGGTCGGTGCGCACCGCCAGGGAATTGACGAAGAAGCCGATCAGGTCCTCGACCTCGGTCCAGGCCCGCCCGGCGCTGGCGACGCCGACGGTGACGTCGTCCTGGCGGGCGCCGCGATGGAGCAGCACCTTGAAGGCCGTCAGAAGGACGGTGAAGAGGGTCGTCCCGCCGCGGCGCGCGAGCTCCCGAAGGCGCTCGGTGAGTGCCGCGGAGACGGCGAAACGCACCACCTCGCCGCGCGAGCTCGGCCGCAGCGACGGCGGACGGTCCGCCGGCAGCTCGACGGGCTCGACGCCCGCCAGGCGGTCGCGCCAGGCCGCCAGCTCGGCCGCGAGAGCGCCCTCCTCGATCCAACGCCGCTGGCAGAGGGCGAAATCGGCGTACTGCAACGCGAGCGCCGGCAGCGACTCCGCGGCCGGCCGGCCGGACCGGACCGCGTCGTAGAGGGAACCAAGCTCGCGGAGCAGGATCCCTATCGACCAGCCGTCGGAGACGACGTGGTGCTGGTCGACGATCAAGACGTGGTCCGTGGCCGCGAGCCGAAACACCAGGACGCGAAGGAGCGGGCCCCGCTCGAAGTCGAAGGGCCGCCGGGCCTCCGCAGCCCCCCGCCGCCTCAGCTCTTCCTCGCGCCTCGCCCGGGATAGGCGGCTGAGATCGATGCTGGGGACAGCCGGCGCCGAGGGCGGCAGGACGATCTGGCGCGGCTCGCCGCCCCCGTTTCCCACGCGGAAGACCGTCCGCAGGACGGCGTGACGGCGGACGACCTCCCCGAGCGCCGCCCGCACCGCCGGGACGTCGAGGGCTCCGCGCAGCCGCACCGCGCCGGGCAGGTGATAAGTCGGCGAGCCCGCCTCCAATCGTTCCAGCACCCAGAGCCGCTTCTGGGCGTAGGAGAGCGGGAAGGACCCCTCTCCCGCCGGCGCCACCGAGCGCTCCCGCAGAAGCTCGCTCATCCGCCGCCGCGCGGGCAGCGCCGCGTCCTCTCGCGCTGCCAGCCGACGCCGTAGGCCACTGACCAAGTGGTCGAGCCGGCGCCGTGACGGATCCGCTACCGCGCTGGCACTGACGCCCTCATGGGGCACCCCTCGAGACATGCCGCCCCCTTCCTCTTCGGCTCCCGCTGCTGAGCTTCGGGGATCGAGAATACCCTAAACGGTCTCTCATGCACGTCGCCCGGTAGGCCATCCCACGCAGGCGGGCTCGACGCCCGCCTTGATGAGGTGGTCCTGGAAGGCCCTGGGCCTTCGCTGTGCCCACGCCGCCTTGACGGATTCCAGGAGCCGATCGCCGTGGACGTTGCGCCAATACTCCCTGGGACTTGCCCCTGTCCGGGTCCTTTCGGAATCCACCCTTTCCAAGGCGTGCTGGACAGCGACCTCTTGGGCGGGCTGGCCGGAGACGACGTACTTGGCGGTCATCGGCTCACACCAGCAGGATCTTGGCGCCGCTGAACCAGATCTCGAGCTGGTCGGCGGCGCGGAAGCCGTCTCCCCGGAGGGCGGCGGACTCCATTGAGGTGATACCCTGGGCTTTGAGGTGATCTGACGTGGGCTCAGGATCACGGACGTAAGCTGTTGTTTATCAACAAGTTACCGGCGTCTCCGGTGGTCAGCCCGTGGCCGAGCCGGTCGGCCGAGCAAACAGGAAGCAAACGCCCCGAGACGCCTTCAGACGTAGTCTAGCGCCTTGTGGCGGGCGGGAGTACGCCTCGTGCGTCGGCTACGGCGAGCGCCGCCTCCCCCCAGTGGCGGGCGCGTCCCGTCCACCCGTTCGTCGTCGATGGCTGTCACCACCTGAGCGTCAGCCGGACAGGGCGGCGTCTGGTTGGCTCAGGAGTCGAGGCCGCGCCAGGGCGTCGAGGTCGCGGCCCGGAAGGGCCTAAAGGCGGCGAGGATCGGCGCCGCTGTCCTTGAGTCCGCAGAGCGCCGGGCTGCCGCTCGCGCCTCGGGCGCACCCGGCCGGCGGCGACGCCGAAGGACATGACAAGACAGGTGGCATGGTCGTGTCCGGTCTCGATGACACTCTCGGCGGACGGACGTCTCAAGACCCCTTGCGTCGGACGAGGAATGAGCGCTCCACCGTGGTCCAGTCGTCGGTCGCGACGCGACGCGTGTCGCCACGCCTGGCTCCGTGGAGCGTCCTGCGCAGCAGCCGCTCCAGAGGGTGAGCGCTGCTGCGCTGCGCCGCGCTCTCCTGGGTCAGCCAGCGGAAATCCGCCTGCCGGGCGGTGGCGAAGACTTGACGAGCTCCTCGCCGGCGCGGTCCTCGGGGCCGTAAGGGAAGCCTTCGGGCAGGAACACGTCGATCTCGTCGCCCTCGAGGGTTCCGATCTCGAGGGTCCCGCCGGCGGCCAGGCTCTCGTGCGCGCCCGCGACCGGGTGGACCTGGCTGATCGCGCCGGTCAGGCCGAGGTCGAGGACGCTGACGTAGATGGGGGCGTCGTGGCCGTTGGTCACCTTGATGGCCAAACCGTCTCCCTCCTCGACGGTCTCGCCGGGGGCGATCGGCTGCCAGGGCGAGCCGTGGCGCCGGCGCAGCAGCTCGACGGCTACCTTGCCCTCGAGCACGCTGCCGGGATCGGTGTTGCGGAGCTTGCGAACGTGGTCGTAGCGGCACCAGCGGCCGAGACCCTTGACCAGCTCGCCGACGTGCCCCGCGGTCTCCGGCAAGGGCGGCAGCAGAAGCGCGCCGCTCTGCTCGACCGCCGCCCACGTGGCGGCATCGACGCCGCAGAGCTGGGGCACCTCCTCGACGCCGCCGCGGGGGGTCAGGAAGTGGATCCGGGCGTCGCCGCGCCGGTTGGGCTCGGCGAGGGCGACGAGCGGCGATTCCTCGAGCGCCCGCTCGAGAGCCGCCCGCAGAGCGGCGGCCGGCTCGCCGCGGACCTCCACCTTCCACTGCACTTCGCTGTGGAGGTGAGAGATCGCCATCGCGCGCGAGCCGGCCTCGACGTGCGGCGTCGACTCTTCCAGGATCTCGGCCCGCGACGTCACCGCGTCCACGGCCGTCAATCGCACCTTGCCGCACGGCGGCGCCTCGGTCTCACGCGTCCCCGCGGGATAGATCGACCACTCGGACTCGGCGGCGAGCCCGTGGGCCTTGCCGCCCCCCAGCACCACCTCGCGTCCCGACCGGCTCTCGACGGTCACGTAGCGCATGGGCTTGAAGTCCCGGAGGCCGAGGATCTCGCGGTCCCAGGTGCCCTCGAGCTGTGGGCGCTGATCGCGGAAGACACCCATGACCTGGGGCGCGAAGCGCTCGAAGAGATCCCGGTACGTGTCGCCGGGCCGGGCGCGAAGGAGCTCCTGGTAGACGAAGTAGGTCAGCGCGCCGAAGCCCACCTCCGGAAACTCGTGCGCATTCTCGTCTTCCCGGCAGGCGGCGATGAGCGCGTGACGGTCGCCGAAGCGCCCGCCGCCGCGGGTCGTCCTCGCCGGCGGCGCCGGCTCCCCGGCGTCGCGCGGGCTCTCGTCCCTGGGGACGCGGCGGATGCCGACGCTCGGGTGCCGGGTGATGGTGCCGGCGTGGCAGGAGTCGAAGATCAGCGTCACGTGGGGAGTCTTGGCGTTGACTCGCAGCAGCCAGTCGTGGATCTCGTCGTCGAAGACGTCGCGGTTCTCGTGCGGCTTGGGGAAGCTCCGTCGGCCGCTGTCGTGAGGCACGATCGTCTCGTCGTAGCCGTCGCCTTCGTCGTGCCGTTCTCCTTCCCGCTCTTTCCGCTGCGAGCCATGGCCGCTGTAGTGGATCACCACCACGTCGCCGTCGCCGGTCCGGTCGATCAGCTCTTCCATGGCGTCGCAGATGCCCTCGCGTGTCGCCTGGTCATTACACAGCAGACGAATGGCGCCGGCGGGGAATCCGAAGTGGTCCTCGAGCAGATCGGCCATCAGCTTCGCGTCGGCCACACAGGTCTTGAGCTGATTCTCTTTGGGAAAATGCGGATATTCATCGATACCGATCACGAGCGCGTGTCGCCCTTGCTTGCCCATAGATGCTCCTTCCGTGCCATACGAACCTGGCCGCGGCAAGGCTCACGGCGAGCCTCCGTTCATCTAGACACTCTTCATCGCGAATTGTTCAGTCTCGTGTGCTTGAAGCTGATGCAGCTTCAAGCACACTTCCGGACTCGCCACCAGGTCTTCAGGCGCCCCCTGCATCCGGGCTAACGGGCCACCGACTCTGAACGGCCGACACTAATAACCGACCTCCAGTGTCTCAAAGTCACTGACATTGTCCGGCAGGAGCACGAGGACGAGGACGAGGATGGTTCGCAGGGGCCTGAGCATGAGCATCACCTCGTAAGGGCGTCGCGATGCAGGATGACCGTGGACAGGACCCGGCCCTGTGCCAGGCGGAAAATCGTCTTCTGGTGCTTGTCGAAGCCGATGGCGTCTTCCGTGGCGCGTGAGAAGGTCCGGCGGATCTGAGCGGCAACGAGACCGGCGGGGAGGAGAACGAGGCCCGCGTAGGGGATCCGTAGGTGTCGCGCGAACGTCGTAAGGAGCCCCCGGGCCGGCGAGCGCATCTTGTGCAACGCCCCTCGGATCGCCCTCGGACTCCATCCTCGGTTCAGGCGGCCCGGTTTTCTCGGCGCGGGGCGGTCGGGGCGAACGAGCACTTGCGGATCCCGAACGCCGAGGAACATGCGGATCGATTGGGCGTGACCGGCTCGGACCAGGTCGCTTGCTCTGTCGGCGGTCTTGGGCGAAGCCTCGAGCCTGTCCGCCAACCGGGCAAGCTCGCCGCCGCGGTCGTAGAGCGTGCGCTCCCATC